>Ga0114129_10000871_pt1 | contig 39254 bp, 35 predicted proteins | sample RhiMetdeltSRZDD1_FD_80071 | JGI IMG/M metagenome (GOLD analysis project Ga0114129, IMG submission 80071) | Populus rhizosphere microbial communities from Tennessee, USA - Rhizosphere MetaG P. deltoides SRZDD1 (version 2) (version 2) | ecosystem: Host-associated > Plants > Roots > Rhizosphere >...
GATTCCGACCGCGAATCCCTGGGTCCCGCTCCGCATCCTCGCCACCGGCAAGAACGCCGACGCGCGCGTGCAGGCGGACGTGTACCTGCTGACCGATCGGAAGCCGGTGCTGCTCCCCGCGCCGTTCGCCAACGGGATGCAGCTCGAGCACAGTGCGACCGCGTCGGCCTCGCTTCTCGACGACCTTCGCTCCGACAAGGGCATGGACTGGGTCCCCGAGATGGCCTGGCTCACCAAGATCGGCATCAACGCCACGGCCGGCCAGCTCACCTACGACCTCGCGGTCAGCGCGAACGGCACGGTCCCCTCGCGCGTCGCCGCGGGCCTCGAGGCTCCGGCCAGCCCGACGACACCAGCGAACAACTCGAGCCAGCAGCCGATCGCCCTCGTGGGCATCGCGATCCTCGGGCTCGGGACGCTCCTTCTCATCGGACGCATGGCCCCACGGTCGGTCAAGCCGTGAGGCGCACGCTCGTGGCGCTCGCGCTCGCCGCATTCGCGGCGAGCGCCTGCGCCTCGGCGCAGGCCGCGACGCCGACGCAGGTCGGCATCCGGATCCACTACTCGCGCTTCGAGCCGAACCAGATCGAGGTGCCGGCCGGCGTGCCGATCACCTTCACGCTCGTGAACGACGACCCGATCGACCACGAATGGCTCATCGGCGACTCGAACTTCCACAACCGCCACCGCACCGGTAAGGAGCCGGTCCACGGCGATCGACCCGATGAGGTGTCGCTGCCACCGCTATCGACGCGTCAGACGACGCTCACGTTCGCGCCGGGCACCTACACCTTCATCTGTCACTTCCCGGGGCACGAGGCCTACGGGATGGTCGGTGTGCTCGTCGCCAAGGGCTGAACCGGGGGCAGCGCGCGCGCCGCGATCACCGTCGGCGCGCAGGCGGCCAGCAGCAGGACGAGATACAGCAAGACGCGCCGCACGGAATCATCTTCCGGCGGCGCGTCTGTTCGCGCGTCCGAGTTGCGCGGTCAGCTGTACGAGTTAGCTCTGCTCCTTGAACTCGCCCTCGATCGTGTCGCCGTCTTTCTTGTCACCTGCGGTCGCGCCGGCGGGCTCGCCCTCCGGCTGCTGCGGCTGACCGTCTGACGACGGCTGCTGCTGCTTGCTCATGGCCTCGCCGATCTTCATCGACGCGACGCGCAGCTCCTCCATCGCGGTCTTCATCCGCTGCGTGTCGTCGCCCTTGAGCGTCTCGCGCAGAGCGGCGATCTTCTCCTCGACGTCCTTCTTGACGTCGCCGGGTAGCTTGTCGCCGGCGTCGCGGACCGCCTTCTCCATCTGGTAGGCGAACGTGTCGGCCTCGTTGCGGGTCTGGATCCGCTCGACGTTGCGGCGGTCCTCCTCCGCGTGGGCCTGCGCATCCTTCACCAGCTTCTCGACCTCGTCCTTGCTGAGGCCGCTCGATGCGGTGATCGTGACGTGCTGCTCCTTGCTCGTCGCCTTGTCCTTCGCTTTCACGTTGAGGATCCCGTTCGCGTCGATGTCGAACGTCACCTCGATCTGCGGAACGCCGCGCGGAGCCGGCGGGATGCCGTCGAGGATGAAGCGCGCCAGGCTCTTGTTGTCCGCGGCGAGCTCGCGCTCGCCCTGGACGACGTGGATCTCCACCTGCGTCTGGCCGTCGCTGGCCGTCGTGAAGATCTGCGACTTCGACGTCGGGATCGTGCTGTTGCGCTCGATGAGCTTGGTGGCGACACCACCGAGCGTCTCGATGCCCAGCGAGAGCGGCGTGACGTCGAGGAGGAGGATGTCCTTCACCTCGCCCTTGAGCACGCCGGCCTGGATCGCGGCGCCGACGGCCACGACCTCGTCGGGGTTCACGCTCTTGTTCGGCTCCTTGCCGAAGAGCTTCTTGACGGTCTCGACGACGAGCGGCATGCGCGTCATGCCGCCGACGAGGACGACCTCGTCGATCTTGTCCGGGCTGACCTCGGCATCGGCGAGAGCCTTCTTGACGGGACCGGTGGTCTTCTCGACCAGATCGCCGACGAGCTGCTCGAGCTTGCTCCGCGTGAGCGTGATGACGAGGTGCTTCGGGCCAGACTGATCCGCGGTGATGAACGGCAGGTTGATCTCGGTCTGCTGCGTGCTCGAGAGCTCGATCTTCGCTTTTTCCGCGGACTCCTTCAAACGCTGAAGGGCCATGCGGTCGTTCTTCAGGTCGATGCCCTGGTCCCTCTTGAACTCCTCGATCAGCCAATCGATGATCCGCGCGTCGAAGTCGTCGCCACCCAAATGCGTGTCACCGTTGGTGGCCTTGACCTCGAACACGCCCTCACCGAGCTGCAGGATCGAGATATCGAAGGTGCCACCGCCGAGGTCGTAGACGGCGATGATCTCGTCCTTCTTCTTATCGAGGCCGTACGCGAGCGACGCGGCCGTCGGCTCGTTGATGATCCGCAGGACCTCGAGACCTGCGATCTGACCGGCATCCTTGGTGGCCTGACGCTGGCTGTCGTCGAAATACGCGGGGACGGTGATGACGGCCTGCAGGACCTTGTCGCCGAGGAACGCCTCGGCGTCGGTCTTCAGCTTGCCCAGGATCATCGCCGAGACCTCGGGCGGCGTGAGCTTGCGGCCGTCGCCGAGGACCACCTCGACGCCGCCGTTGCCCGCCTGGTTGACCTTGTACGGGACCTGCTTCATCGATCGCTGCACCTCGGGGTCGGTGAAGCGGCGCCCCATGAAGCGCTTGATCGAGTAGATCGTGTTCTCGGGGTTCGTGATCGCCTGTCGCTTCGCGACCTGGCCGACCAGACGCTCCCCGGTCTTGGTGAACGCGACGACGGACGGCGTGATCCGTCCACCTTCCGCGTTCGGGATGATCACGGGCTCCCCACCCTCCATGTAGGCCATGGCCGAGTTGGTGGTGCCCAGGTCGATGCCAATCACTTTCGGCATGTCGTTACTCCTTCTTCTTGGCGACTGTCACCAACGCTGGGCGGATGACCCGGTCGTGCAGTCGGTACGCTTTTTGGTGTTCCTGTGTGACGGTGCCGTCCGGCTCGTCGGACTCGACGTGAGCGACCGCCTCGTGCAGGTACGGATCGAAAGGCTTGCCGAGCGAGTCGATGACCTCGAGGCCCTCGGACTCGAGGATCGAGCGCAGCTTGCGCTCCACGAGCCACATCCCCTCGACCCACGGCTGGCCCCGGAGGTCGTCCGGCACCGTCGCGAGCGCCCGGTCGTAGCCGTCGAGAACGTCGAGCAGCTTCGCGATGAGATCCGCCTTCGCGAACTTCGCGAATTCGGTCCGCTCGGCCTCGTTGCGTTTGCGGTAGTTCGCGAAGTCCGCGGTCATGCGCTGGAGATCATTGGTGAGCTCCGTCACTTTGGCCTGCGTCGCCGGCGCTTCCGGCTCGGCGTCGGCGACCGCACCCGGCGTCTCGCCGCGCGTCTCACCGTTCGTCCGCGTGCGCAGCCGTTCCTGCAGGCGCTCCTCCGCCTTTCGTGCCTTGTCGTCCATGACCTAATGACCCTCCATGACTCGAACGAGATCGCTCATGAGCGAACCCACGTAGCGCACAGCACCGATCGTGCGCGCGTAGTCCATGCGCGTCGGCCCGACCACGCCCACGTATCCCAGGTACTCCGTTCCAGTGCCGTACCGGCCGAAGACGAGACTGCACCCACGCAGCGGCTCCAGCCGGTGCTCGCTCCCGATCGCGACATGGACCTCGTCGTCGCCGAGCGTCGGCGGCAGGAGGTCGACAAGACGCGTGCGGTCCTCGAGGAGTCTCAGCATGTCTCGCATCCGGCCGCCCGCGGCGAACTCGGGCTGCGCGAGGATGTTCTGGATCCCATCGGTGTAGATGTCGTGCGTCCGCGTGGCGTCGTGCTCCTCCAACGCTCTCGCGATCGCCGCGGCCACTTCGGCATCGGCACCGGTCTCGCGCGCCGTGGCCGCGCGCACGCCCGCGGCGTCGCGCGTCGCGAGCGCCTCGGTCAGGCGGGCCGAGAGGGATCGCAGATGATCGGGGGTCGTGGCGGTCTTGAGCTCCAGCAGTTGCTGCGCCACGGCACCGCTTTCGAAGACGACGACCACCAACGCGCGGCGCTCGCTGATCCGAATGGCCTCGAGGTGGCGGAGCGTCGCGTGTCCGGGCGCCGGCGGCGTGACGATCGCGGCCTCGGTCGTGAGACGCGCGAGCGTTGAGGCCGCAAGCCGAAGCCACTCCGACGTGTTCGAGAGCGCCTGCTGGAACTGGTGACTCACCATGACCTGCTCGTCCGGCAGGAGGCTGGGCCGCGGCATCAGGCTCTCGATGAAGTACCGATAGCCAAGGTCGGTCGGCACGCGACCGGCGGAGGTGTGCGGATGCGTCAGGAGCCCCATGTCCTCGAGCGCGGCGAGCTCGCTCCGTACCGTGGCCGACGACACGTCGAGGCGGTAGCGCCGGACGAGCGCCGCTGACGCCACCGGCTGGGCCGTGGCGATGTACTCGCGGATGACGGCCCGCAGCAGGTCGCGCGGGCGGTCGCCGAGCGGTGGGAGCTGATCCTTCTGAGGCATTAGCACTCTCCCATCGAGAGTGCTAAGAGCCTATCAAGTGCCCGCCGCGGCCGTCAAGCGTGTAACGCTCGGCTAGCTGCCCCCCGGCCTGGCACCCAGCGTGCTGGTTGCCGGCTGCGGACGTAGGGGTCCCGGAGGTTCCAAGCATGCTGGCCGAGTTCAGGGCGTTCCTGCTCAAGGCGAACGTCCTCGCGCTGGCTCTTGCCTTCATCGTCGGCGTTGCGCTGGCGGCCGTCGTCAACTCGCTGGTGAAGGACATCATCATGCCGCCGGTCGGGAAGCTCCTCGGCGGGGTCGACTTCAACAACCTCTTCATCGACCTCTCGGGGAAGAGCTATCCGAGCTTGAAGGCGGCGCAGGACGCGGGTGCGGCGACGATCAACTACGGCGTGTTCATCACTACGGTGATCACGTTCATCATCGTTGCCTTCGTCGTGTTCCTCATCGCGCGATCGATGCTCCCGAGGCCCCCAGCGATGAAGGCGTGTCCGTTCTGCGGCGAGGAGATCCTGGCCGCAGCGACGCGTTGCCGCTACTGCACAAGCCAGCTAGCAGCCGGAGCCCGCGCCTAGTTCAGGCCGGTGTCGGAGCGATCAGGGCGCGCACACGGCCGACGAGGTCGTCGAGCTCGAACGGCTTGGTGACGTAGTCAGCCGCGCCGAGCTCCGTGGCGTAGTTGCGCTCGGAGAGACCGAACATCGCGGTGACGACGACCACCGGCATCTTGTTGATTCGTCCATCGGACCGCAGCTCGCGGAGCACCGAGAATCCGTCGCGCCGCGGCATCATGAGGTCGAGAACCATGCAGGAAGGCTCGAGGGTATCGACAAGCCGCATCGCTTCGTCGCCGTCGCTCGCCAGCTTTGAATCCAGACCATCGTCACGCAGCGCCGTCATGATCACATCGCCAAGCGCCGGATCGTCCTCGACGACGAGGACCAGCGGCCGCTTCCGCGCCACTAGACGCGGATCTCCTTCGCCAGCCGATCGGGATCGACGATGACGATGTGCCGGCGGCGGATCCCGATGATCTGGCGGCGCTCAAGGTCACCGAGGACGCGGTTGACCGACACGCGCGAGGCGCCGATGAAAGCGGCGAGCTCGTCCTGCGTGAGCGTCAGCTCGAGCTTCGCGGTGCCGTCGGCCTGCGCCAGGTCGAGCAGGTATTTCGCGACCCTGCTGGGCACGTCGAGGAAGATCAGGTCCTCGACGCGGTCCGAGAGTCGCCGGATCGTCTTCGCGAGGGCATCGAGCACGACCCGCACAGCCGCGGGGTGGGCTTCCAGGAAGGCAAGGAAGTCGTCGCGGGCGAGGAGCGCGGCCCGGGTGTCCTCGAGCGCGGTCGCCGACGCGGAGCGCGGGCTTCCGTCGAACAGCGCGAGCTCTCCGAAGAAATCGCCGGTGCGCATGATCGATACGAGCGCCTCCTGACCGAATTCTCCCGGCAGGGCGATCTTCACGGCGCCGGCCAGCACGACGTACAGATGCATGCCGGGATCGTCTTTGCGGAAAAGCGCTTCGCCGCGCTTGAACGAGCGCATACGCATGCGTTCCGCCAGCTGGCCGACGTCGGGGTCGGCGAGCTTGGCGAAGAGCGGATAACGCCGCAGATGGTCCGGGAGACGTGTCTCCGGCATCGCGCGATTCTAGTTTTTCGAGCACTCCGCGTATCGCGTGCTGTTATTGACGACCGTGCGAGCATCGAGCGCCCATGGACGGCGACACCACGGTCCGGACCGGCGAGGCGTACGTCTCGGGCGCGCTCACCGCGCTCGACGACGGCGCGCGCATGCGGCTCTTCTACGAGCTGCTGGCCGAGGTGGTGGAGCAAGCCGGCCTCCGCGCCTACTTGCCCCACCGCGTCACGGATCCCGTGGCCGCCGCCCATCTGGAACCGCGCGCCGTGTACGACATCGACCGCGCGCACGTGACCTCCGCGCGCGTCGTCGTCGCCTATGCCGGCATCCCTTCCTTCGGGGTCGGGATCGAGGTCGAGCTCGCGCGCGAGCACAACGTACCGGTCGTCCTCGTCGTCGAGCGGGGCCGGACCGTCTCGCGCCTGCTGCTCGGCAATCCCGCCGTTGTCGACGTGGTTCGGTTCGGCGACCTCGACGGACTCCGTCGCGGCCTGGCCGCGGCGCTCGAACGCGTCGCGGCCACGCCGGCGGGGACCGCGCTGCCACCGGTGTCAGACGACGTCGTGGTCCAGCGCTTCCTCGCGTCGCTCGAGCAGGCGCGACACCTGCCTGACGGCGAGATCGCCGCGCTGCTGCGCATCGGGGAGCTGGACGGCGAGGCCGCGTCGACGATCCGCGACGCCGTGGCGACCGGTCGGCTCTTCGGGGCGGGGTTGCGGGACCTCGTCGGTCGCTACGCGCTGCGGGGCGCCGACCTCGGTGTCTTCGTGCTTCGCGACGTGCTCGAGCGACCGCTCTCGGAGACCGCGCGCGTCATCGGTCTCGATCCGCGCGCGACGCGGAGGCGCCTCGAGAACGCGCGGTCGCGTGTGGGCCTCGCGGCGGACGCGCCCGGAGCGGACGTCGCACAATGGCTCGTGACCGAGCTGATCGCTCCGCCGACGCGGGCGCTGCAGCTCCATCTCTTCAATGGAGGGCACGACGCCGCATGAGCAAGGGGCAGCGCAAGCAGAAGACGACGGGCAAGCTAGGTTGGCGCAGCAAGAAGGCCAACCACGGCCGGAAGCCCGGGATGGGCCGGGGCAAGCGCAACTAGCACCGCGGCGCCACGAGAAAGGAACACGCCGCCCTCAGGGGGCGGCGTGTCGCTTTTGTCGGGTCGAGGCCTTAGCGGCGGCGCTTGCGGCCGGTGCTCTTGCGCGCCGTGGACTTGCGGCGGGTGGTCTTCCGCGTGGCCTTGCGCGCGGTCGACTTGCGCTTGGTGCCCTTGCGCGCGGTCTTCTTCTTGGCGGTGGTCTTCTTGCGGCCGGTGCTCTTCCGAGCCGCCGTCTTCTTCTTCGCCGTCGTCTTCTTGCGACCGGTGCTCTTGCGGCCACCGCTCGACTTCGGAGCGGCGCCCATCGAACCGCCAGTCGACTTCCCCGCACCCATCGGTGAGGGTGGCGTTGGCGGCGTGCCAGCCGGCTGCGGCGCGGGCCAGATCGATCCAGGCTGCTTCGGTGTCGACCAATCAGTTCCGGTGTTCTCGTCCTCCATGAGGCCTCCCCAATTTCTTTCGCCGAGAAGAAGTCCTGTTGTGTGACGTGTCATATCGCGTTCGGCATCTCGCCGCAAGCGCCGTGGTCGTACTAGACCGGGACCGCGACGCCGGCATCGTCCGGTAGGAGACGCAGGAACACTTCGCTCGCGAGCAAGCGGCCTCTCGCCGTGAGTCGCACGCGCTCACCCGACCAACGCAGCAGGCGCGATCCGTCGAGGGAACGCAGTGCGCGCTGTACGCGGTCCGCGGCGGGCTGACCGAAGCGCGAACCGTAACGGGCCAGATCGAGGCCCGCATCGAGGCGCAGGGCGAGCATCGCGCCGTCGACCGCTGCGTCGGCGCTCGGATCGACGATCCGCGGGTCGTCGCGCTCGACCGACGCGATGTACGCGGGCAGCACGCCGACATTGCGCGAGCGGATACCCGCGAGGTGCGAGTGCGCGCCCGCGCCGATGCCGAGCCAGTCCTCGTTCCGCCAGTAGCCGAGGTTGTGCCGGCAACGTTTGCCGGGCCGCGCCCAGTTCGAGATCTCGTAGTGCCGGTAGCCCTCTTGGCCCAGGAGCGCTTCGGCGATCTCGTACAGCGTCGCGATCCCGTCGTCGTCGGGCTGCGTCGCGGCGGAGCGTCTGCGCCAGCGTTCCACCGACCGCCACCCCGAGCCCGGCCAGTTGGCGACGCTCTCCTCCGGCTCGAGCGCGAGCTCGAGGGGATAGCAGGACAGGTGGTCGGGCCCCAGGGCGACGGCGGCCGCCAGGTCCTGCCGCCAGGCCGCGGTCGTCTGGCCCGGCCAGCCGAAGATGAGGTCGAAGTTCAGGTCGAAACCGACCGACCGCGCCGCCGCGACCGCCGGGGCGACATCCTCCGCGCGGTGGGTCCGGCCGAGCGCCCGCAGCCCCTCGGGTGACAGCGACTGCGCGCCGAGCGAGAGGCGCGTGATCCCGAGGGCGGCCCACGCCTCCAGGCGCGCGCGATCGAGGGTCGCCGGGTTCGCCTCGACCGTCGCCTCGACCGGACGCAGATCGAACGCGTCGTCGAGCGCCAAGCCCAGGCGCGCCACCTCGCCGGGCTCGAGGAGGCTCGGGGTGCCCCCGCCGACGTACAGCGTCGCGATGCGCGGCCGGCCGAGCTTCGCGCCCTCGCGCCGGATCTCGGTGTCCAGAGCGTCCATGTACCTGGGGCGCAGCGCGCTGCGAGCGGGCGCGGTCGCGAAGTCGCAGTACGGGCAGCGAGCGGCGCAGAACGGGATGTGGACGTAGAGGCCGATTCCGCTCATCGCCGGATCGCCCCAAGAAGATCCGGGAGCTCCGCGTCCGCGGACAGCTCGGAGGTGCGCCCGAGATCGACCAGCCACTCGCGCGACTCGTGGACGAACGCGAGCAGATGCGAGGGCCGCCACTCGGCTTCGCTCACGACGCGCTCGTCGCCGAAGTCCGGCAACAGCAGCACGTACGCGGTGTTGCGATCGATGAGGCGCGCGCCCGCCACGCCATATCCGCCGACCTTCTCGGGTCCGCCCAGAGCCGAGAGGACCGACCCGCGCAGCGGGGCGACGATCTCGCTCAGGCGCGCGTCACCGGTGGTCTCCCCCACGCCGGCAGCCCGATGGAGCGCGAGGCCGGCGTGACCGGCATACAGACCCTCGAGCAGCCCGCGCGTCTCGCGCGAGAGGCTCGCCCAGATCGTCGCGGCGTTTCCCGTCGCGACCGCCTGCAGGAACGTCGACGCGCTCGTCTGCGTCGGATGGTCGAACTGCAGCTTGGGCTGCTTCATGCCTCGTCCTTGATCCGGAGGACCGCGAGGAAGGCCTCCTGGGGGATCTCCACCGATCCCACCATCTTCATGCGCTTCTTGCCTTCCTTCTGCTTCTCGAGCAGCTTCTTCTTTCGTGTGATGTCGCCGCCGTAGCACTTTGCGATCACGTCCTTGCGTTTCGCGCTGACGTTCTCGCTGGCGATGATCTTTCCGCCGATCGCGGCCTGGATGCGTACGTCGAACATCTGCTTCGGGATCAGGCCGCGCAGCTTCGAGACGAGAATCCGACCGAAGTGCTGGGCGTTCTCGCGGTGCACGATGATCGACAGCGCGTCGACGAGCGTGCCGGCCACGAGGATGTCGAGGCGCACGAGGTCGGCGGCGCGGTACTCGCCGAACTCGTAGTCGAGAGAGGCGTAGCCCTGCGAACGGCTCTTCAGCTGATCGTAGAAATCGACGATGACCTCGGAGAGCGGCATGTCGTACGTGAGCATCGCGCGCGTCGGATCGACGTAGCTCATGTTCAGCAGCGTGCCGCGCTTGCCCTGGGCGAGGTCCATCAGCGGTCCGACGTACGCGGTCGGAGCGATGAGCGTCGTCTTCATCCACGGCTCGCGGATCTCGACGATGGTCCCCGGGTCCGGAAGCATCGCGGGGTTGTCGATCGCGACCTCGTCGCCCTTCTGCGTGATCACGCGGTACTCGACCGACGGCGACGTCGCGATGAGCTCCATGTCGTATTCGCGCTCGAGACGCTGCTGGATGATCTCGAGATGGAACAGGCCGAGGAAGCCGCAGCGGAAGCCGAAGCCGAGCGCCTGCGAGGTCTCGGGCTCGTAGATGAGCGACGCGTCGTTCAAGCGCAGCTTCTCGAGCGCGTCGCGCAGCGACGGGTAGTCCTCGGCACGCTGGGGGTAGAAGCCCGCGAACACCATCGGCTTGGCCGGTCGGTAGCCCGGGAGCGGCATGGCGGCCGGCCGGGCCGCGAGCGTGAGCGTGTCGCCGACACGGCAGTCGGCGACCGCCTTCAGACCGGTCGCCGCGTAGCCGACCTCACCCGCGGCCAGACGCGCGACGGGGCGCGGCTCCGGCGCGAAAACGCCCAGCTCGAGCATCTCGCTGGCCTTCTGTGTCGCCATCGGCAGGATGCGGTCCTCAGACGTCAGGAGCCCGTCGACGACGCGAAGGTGCGCGACCACGCCCTTGTACGCGTCGTAGTGCGAATCGAAGATCAGGGCCCGCAGCGGCCCGCTCGGATCGCCTTTCGGCGGCGGCACCCGCTCGACGACGGCGTGGAGCAGATCGGCGACGCCCTGTCCCGTCTTGCCCGAGGCGAGCAGGATCTCCGCGTCCTTGAAGCCGAGCGTCGTCCGCAGGTCCTCGCGCACGAGGTCGATGTCGATGCTCGGCAGGTCGATCTTGTTGATGACCGGGATGACCTCGAGGCCCTGCTCCACCGCGAGGTACGCGTTCGCGAGCGTCTGCGCCTCGATGCCCTGCGACGCGTCCACCAGCAGTAACGCGCCCTCGCAGGCGGCGAGCGACCGGCTCACCTCGTAGTTGAAGTCGACGTGGCCGGGCGTGTCGATGAGGTTGAGCTCGTAGCTCTCGCCGTCGCGGGCGGTCCAGGCCATGCGTACCGCGCGGGCCTTGATCGTGACGCCGTGCTCGCGCTCCAGCTCCATGGAGTCGAGCAGCTGCTCGCGCATCTGCCGCAGCGCGACCGTTCCGGTGAGCTCGATGAGGCGATCGGACAAGGTCGTCTTGCCGTGATCGACGTGCGCGATCACGCAGAAGTTGCGGATCCGGGATTGCGGGTCGGACACCCGATCGAGGATAGGGTGCTTAGAGCGGCTCGATCGCGGCTCGCCCGTACGCGACGGCGAACGCCAGAAGACCCAGAAGGATGTTGAGTCCGACGTTGGGCCATTCCCGGCGCGTGATGTGGAACAGGATCGCGAGCAGCATCATCGCGACAAGCCCGCCGGCGGCGGCGACGGTCAGAGATGGGAGGACCCCGGTCGCGGCCGGCAGCACGACGCCGATGGCGCCAAGGATCTCGAGCGCTCCGAGCGCTCGAGCGAAGGGACCGGGCAGCGCCGCGACCCATGCGACGCGCTGCCCCATGCGCTGTGGATCGCGGACCAGCAGGAACCCGTGCCCGCCGAACAACAGTGCCGTTAGCACCTGCACCACCCACAGAGCGACGTTCATACGTTTCCCCTCTCCTTCATCGGCCCGGCGCCGCGGTCACCGCGGGCCGGCGAAATCGCGCTCGCACGACGCTGACGACCTCCTGCAGCTCGCCGATCCGGATCGCCCACGCGGCGAGCAGGTAGATGCCGACGCCGAATGCGGCGGCGAGCAGGGTCTGCACGAAGAGCAGCGGCTTGGGGGGATCCTGCGCGAGATTCAAAGGGATGTTCGTCGCGTTGATGAAGACGAACATCGCGACGCCCATGAAGAGCGCCGCGGTCACCTGCTTCAGCGTCGCATAGCCGAGCCCGACGAGCCGCAATCGGGCGCGCGGCGCGAGCAGCACGAGCAGGAGCGCCGCCTCCGCCAGGGTCGCGATCGAATTCGCGAGGGCCAGTCCGTTGATGCCGAGCACCGGCGCGAGTGTGACCGACAAGACGACGTTCGCGCCGATCGAGATAAGGGTGAGCGCGACGGGGGTCGTCGTGTCGCGGGACGCGTAGTACGCGCGCGCGAGGATCTGGACGAGTGCGTGGCCCGCGAGCCCGAGGGCGTAGAAGAGGAACGCCGCCTGCACGAGCTCGCGCGCGTCGGGACCGAACTCCCCGTACTGGAAGAGCAGATTCACGATGGGACGGCGCAACACAACCATGAGGATCGCCGTGGGTAGCGTGAGGAACAGGATCCAGCGGATCGCCTGCTGCAACGCGTCGCGCATCTTCGCTGCCTGACCGAGAGATGCGTAGTGCGACAGCGTCGGGAAGACAGCGGCCGAGATCGCGATCGAGAACACCCCGAGTGGGAGCAGCATCAGCTGGAACGCGTAGTTGAGCGCGGTCAGCGATCCGGAGCGCATGCCGGACGCGAGATAGGTGTCCACGAAGAACACGACCTGCACCGCGCCGAGCGACAGCGTGCGGGGCCCGGCCAGGGCGAAGATCTCACGGACGCCGGCGTGCCCGAGATCGAACGTGAGCTGGTACTTCGTGCGCCGGAACGTCAGCTCCGGCAGCTGGACGAGGAACATCATGGCCGCGCCCGCGACGACGCCGTACGCGAGCGCGTGGATGCCGACGAACGGGGATGCGAACAGCGCGAACAGGATCTGGACGCCGTTGTACACGAGCGGCGCGATCGCCCCCGCGAGGAACTGGCGGTACGACTGGAGCACGCCGGTCACGAGCGACGACAGGCCCATGAAGATGGGGCTGAGCAGCATGATCCGCGTGAGCTCGATGGTGAGGTCGAGCTGACCCGGCTGAGCGACGAAGGCCGGTGACACGATGAGCGTGGGCACGATCCAGGGTGCGGCGAGCCACATGAGGCCCGACAGCACGACGAGCGAGACGACCAGGACGTTCATCACGCTCGAGGCCACGTGCCAGGCCTCGGTCTCGCGCTCCTTTGCGAGGTAGCCCGCGAAGACCGGGATGAACGCCGAGGCGAGAGCACCGGCCACGAGCAGCTCGAACAGCGCGTTGGGGATACGGAAGGCGGCCCAGAACGCGTCGAGCTGAGGCGTTTCCCCGAACGTCGCGCCGATGACCGAAAGCCGAAGCCATCCGAGGATCCGGCTGGCGATGAGCGCGGCGATCATGACGAGCGACGCCCGCGCGATGGACATCGTCACGGGCCGAGTATGAGCGAGCGAAGCGATACGGTTCTGTAGCGGCCGTCGTGTATCGTTCCGGCCCTATGGCGAAGAAGAAGCGTTCGGCACTGAAGCGCATCCGTCAGACCCAGCGGCGCACCGACATCAAGACCATCGCCCGTTCCGCTGCGCGCAGCGCGGTGAGGACCGCACGATCCGCGATCGAGAAGGGCGGCGAGACGGTCCAGGAGGCCGTCGCTGAGGCCGCGAGCATGCTCGACCGCGCGGCGAAGCGGGGCGCGATCCATAAGAACGCGGCGCGGCGCAGCCGCAGCCGCGTCGCGAAGCGCGCGGCGAAGAGCACGAAGACGGCCTAGGGCGCTTCGGGCGCGACCGTCCCCGCCGAGCCGTCCACCACGATCCGCTCTCCCGTCACGATCCGTTCGGTGGCGTTCGGAACGCCCACGACCGCCGGGATCCCGTACTCGCGGGCGACGACGGCACCGTGCGACATCATCCCGCCCATCTCCATGACCAAGGCGCTCGCCGTGAGGAAGAGGGGCGTCCACCCGGGATCCGTGGCGGGCGCGACCAGGACCTCGCCCGGCTCCAGCCGCGCGCCCGCGGGCGAGCGCAGCACGTGCGCGACACCGCGGGCGATCCCCGGCGACGCCGGCGCCCCTCGGATCGCGCCATCCGCAGCCGGCGCGGCGTAAGCGGCCTCCGCATCGGTCCCGTCGGACAGCAGCACGCGCGGGACGTGACGCCGCCGCATCTCGCGGCGGTATTCCGCCCGGCGCGCGGCGACCACGCCGCGCAGGTCCTCGCCCGCGACCGAGCGACGCGCTTCGGGGAGCGTGAGGAACCAGATGTCGTCCGCGGCGGCGAGCCGTCCCGCGCCGGCCAGCGACTCGCCGATCGGCCCGAGGATCGCCCGGCCGCGCGCGAACACGCGGATCACGTGGAACTTCGGCGCCTCGCGCACGCCGGCCAGCGCTCGGACTCGTCGTAGGAACGCGCGCGCCAGCACACGTCGCGGCCCGTGGACCCGCGAGAGCAGGGTGGCGATCATCGCCTCGGCCTCGCGCGCGCCACGCGCGAACTGCGCATCCGGCGCGAGTGCCTCGCTGTCGAGTCGCTGATAGTTCGCGATCGCGCCGAGCAGATGCGCCGGGTCCTCGGACCAGCGCGGCAGGCCGAGGTCGATCTCGGCGATCGCGCGGTGGCCGTAGCGCTCGAGGAACGTGGCGAGCTCCCCCTGCAGGACGGCGGGCAGAGCCCCCTGCCGGAAGTCCGCGCTGAGCTCCTCCGGCGCGCGGCCCGCCAGCGCCGCTCGCGACGCGGCGTCGGCGCGCGTCCGACATGCGATGGCCCAGAGCTCGAGATCCATCTCGGTCGTCGGGTTGAACGGCAGTCCGCGAAGCACGATCCGCAGCTCGTCGTCCGTTGCGACGCCGCGGAGGATGCGCCCGGCGAGGTTGTACGAAAGGAAGCCGGCGGCGACCATCGCGACGAGCCTCGGGAACATCCGCGGCGGCCAGGTGAGGAACAGGCGCTCGAACGCGTCGAGCCGCTCCGCAGGCGTATCCAGCGGACCGGCGTCGCGCCGGACGATCGCGTCGACGGCGCGCAACAGGCGATCGCGTGTCGCGTCGGGCCGCAGCAGAGCGCGAACGACCACCGGCGGCGCCCCGGTCCGCAGCACAGCGCGCAGCCCGGACACGAGCGACCGTATCCGCGAGCCGCCGCGCGGAGCGAGACGCGGGTCGTCCAGCAGCCGGGCGAAGATCCCCGAGCTGCGCGCCTCCATGACCGACAGGACCCGGACCGGGATCTCACGCGTCGCCGCGCTCCGCACCAGGCCGGTGAAGTCGATCCAGAGGCGCATGCCGGAGTCGGCGATGACGGGGACGCCCGCGGCGGGATCGGCGACACGCCGGCCGACCGCGCCGGCGAGCGCGGCGCTCATGAGCCGGAAGGTCTGCAGACCCATCGGCGTGAGCGGCTGCAGAACGCCCTGCGCGACGTTGGCCGAAAGGTAGACGCGCAGGTCGCGGTCCGGATCGGGGGCGGACGCCGGGAGCGGGTAGAGCGTCGTGATGTCACGCGACTGGACGATCCACAGCTTCCGCTCGTCCATGGCCCATTCGATGTCCTGCGGCTTGCCGAACTGCGCCTCGATGCGGGCGCCCATCGTCGCGAGCTCGCGCAGTCGCGCGTCATCGACGATGCTGCCGCGACGCTCGAGAACGGCACCGGTGCTCGTGTCGAGGAGGTAGTGGTCCGGGTTCACGGCGCCGGACACGAGCTGCTCGCCCAATCCGCGCACCGCGTCGATCGCGGCACGCCGGCGCCGACCGGTGATCGGATCCGCGGTGAAGAGGACGCCGGCGATCGTCGCGGCGACCATGCGTTGGACGACGACCGCGAGGCGCAGCGCGCGCTCATCGACCTCGGCCGTCGCGCGGTACGCGACCGCGCGCTCGTTCCACAAAGAGGCCCAACAGCGGCGCACCGCGTCGACGAGCGCATCCTCGCCCTCGACGTCGAGGATCGTGTCCTGCTGGCCGGCGAAGCTCGCCTCCGGCAGATCCTCAGCCGTCGCGGACGAGCGCACCGCGACCCGGCCGCCGAGCGCGCGGTACGCGTCGCGTACGGCGTTCGCGACCTCCGTCGGGATCGGCGTCGCCACGAGGCGCAAGCGCGCTCCGGCGGGATCGTTCGCATCGACGGCGGCGGCGCGCGCCGCGGCGTCATACGCCTCGGTCGTGATCACGAAGCCGTCGGGCACGGGGAATCCGGCACGGATGAGCTCGCCGAGGTTCGCGCCCTTCCCGCCGGCGACAGCGATGTCGCCGGCGCCGAGCGCGGACAGCGGTACCACGAGGCCCTGGCTCACAGCCGTCCCACGGGGCTGCGCCGCAAGTTCTCGGAGACGTGAAGGAGCAGCCGGCGCAGCTCGGCCGTCTCGCGCGCCGAGAGGCCGGCGAGGATCTTCTCGTTCCCACGCGCCGCGAAGCGCAGCAGCCGTGTCGCCAGCGCGCGCCCGGCGGGCGTCAGCTGCAACGCGCGCGAGCGCCGATCGCGCGCCTGGGTGCGCCGCGTGATCAGGCCCTTCGCCTCGAGGCGATCGATCAGACGGGACACGCCGGCGTCGTCGGTGAGGAGAAGCTCGGTGAGCTGCGTCGGGCTCGTGACGCGTCGCCGATACGTCCAGACCAGCAGCTCCGCCTGTTGCATCGTCAGGCCCAGCGGCTCGACCTGGCGATCGACGAGCGTGCGCAGCTCGCGCGCGACCTGGATGAGGAGCCGACCGACGCGGTGCTTCGGCGCCGCCAGGGGACGGGGCTCGTTCTCGGCCTTGCGCTGGACAGCCACGCCGCGACGCTACGTCGTCACGACAATCCTTGTCAAGACAAGCAAATCGGCGGCGTGAGCGCGCCTGGATCTTGAACTCGTAACGCACGGTCGGGATCGAGCACGGCGGCGCGCTCTTGCGGCACGGCGCGTCACCGGTCGCCCGGATCACGTAGTCGCCGGCCTGCTTCACGTCGAACAGCCAGATGCGCGTCCAGTCGAGATCGCCCGGGAGCACCATACGCAGCTCGCTTCCGACCCTCACGCTCTTCGTCCTCCCGTTGTCCGCGACTCCGATCCCGTCGCCGGACTGCGCGCTCACGCACGCGACAGACAGGGCCGGCAGCGCGATGACCGGAGCGCGGATCATCGGCGGACTAACGCCCGAAGCGCGGGAACGCATCGCGGCCGGGGTAGCGCGCCGCGTCCTGCAGCTCGTTCTCGATCTCCATGAGGCGGTTGTACTTCGCGTTGCGCTCGCTACGTGAGAGCGAGCCCGTCTTGATCTGGCCGCTGTTCAGCGCGACCGCGAGGTCGGCGATCGTCGTGTCCTCGGTCTCACCCGACCGATGCGAGATGACGGTCGCGTAGCCCGAGCGGTGCGCGAGCTCGACCGCGTCGATCGTCTCCGACAGGGTGCCGATCTGGTTGAGCTTGATGAGGACAGCGTTGGCGATCCCCTCCGTGACACCACGTCGGATGCGCTCGATGTTCGTGACAAAGAGGTCGTCGCCGACGAGCTGAAGCTTTTCCCCTAGCGCCGTCGTCAGGTGCTTCCACCCGGCCCAGTCGTCCTCGGCCAATCCGTCTTCGATCGAGACGAGCGGATACTTCGCGCGCCACGCCGCGTAGCGGTCGCTCAAGGCGGCCGCATTGAGCGTTGCCTTCTCGCGGGCGAGCGCGTATTTCCCGCTCGCGAACAGCTCGGTCGCCGCGGGGTCGAGCGCGATCGCGACGTCGTCCCCGGCGCGATACCCCGCCTTGTCGATCGCCTCGAGGATCAGGCGGATCGGCTCCTCGTTGTCCTTCAGCCCGGCCGGCGCGAAGCCGCCCTCGTCGCCGACGGCGGTGCCCATGCCGCGGTCGCGGAGGATCGCCTTCAGCGCGTGGAACACCTCGGCGCCGGCGCGGACCGCTTCGCGGAATGACGTCGCGCCGATGGGCGCGACCATGTATTCCTGCATGTCGGCCGAGTCCGTCGCGTGCCTGCCGCCGTTGAGGATGTTCATGAGCGGCACGGGCAGCGTGCGCGCCAGCGGCCCGCCGAGATAGCGGTACAGCGGCAGCCCCACGGCGCTCGCCGCGGCGCGGGCGCTGGCGAGAGAGACACCGAGGATCGCGTTCGCGCCGAGCTTCGCTTTGTTCGGAGTGCCGTCGAGCTCGAGCAGCAGCTTGTCGATCGCGGTCTGGTCAGCGGCGTCCTCGCCCATGAGCTCGGGCGCGATGACGTCGTCGACGTTGCTCACGGCTTTGCGGACGCCCTTGCCGCGGTAGCGTGCCCTGTCCCCATCGCGCAGCTCGACCGCCTCGTGCGCTCCGGTCGAGGCGCCGGACGGGACCATCGCCGTGCCGCGCGAGCCGTCGGCGAGGATGATGTCCACGGCAACGGTGGGATCGCCGCGCGAGTCGAGGATCTCGCGTCCGCGGATCATCTCGATCGTCGTATCGCTCACGCGGCGTGGACCTCGGAGCGGTCCGGGATCGCCGCGACGCCGGGCAGCGTCTTTCCTTCGATGAGCTCCAGCGATGCGCCACCGCCGGTCGATACGTGCGTCATCTTGTCGGCCAAGCCGAGCTCCTCGACCGCCTGCACCGACTCTCCTCCGCCGACGATGGTCACGGCTCCGCTCGACGCGAGCAGCTCGGCGACGCGCTTCGTTCCGGTCGCGAACGCCGCGATCTCGAAGACGCCGAGCGGGCCGTTCCAGAAGATCGTCTTCGCACGATGGATCTCGTCGGCGTAGCGCTCGATCGTACGCGGCCCGATGTCGACGATCGCGAGATCGTCGGCGACCTCGTCCGCACCCTTGACCGTCACGGCGCGCGCCCCGGTCTCGTCGACCGAAGGCGCGCAGAGGACGTCCTCCGGCAGGATGACGCGCTTGCCCTGGGACTTCGCATCGTCGAGGATGCGGCGCGCCTCGTCGGCGCGGTCGGGCTCCGCGAGCGAGCGGCCGATGTTCCTTCCGGTGGCGAGCAGGAAGGTGTTCGCCATGCCGCCACCGATCGCGAGCGCGTCGACGCGCGCGAGGAGTGCACGCAGTACGTCGATCTTCGTGCTCACTTTCGCGCCGCCGATGATCGCCAGGAACGGCCGCTGCGGATCTGTCAGCAGGCCGCCCAGGGCGAGAAGCTCCTTCTCGAGCAATAGCCCGGCGTAGGCCGGGAGGAGCTTCGCGACGCCCTCGGTCGACGCGTGCGCGCGGTGCGCGGCGCCGAAGGCGTCATTCACATAGAGGTCGTATCCGCTGGCGAGCTCCTTCGCGAACGCGGAGTCGTTCTTCTCCTCCTCCACATGGAAGCGGACGTTCTCGAGCAGCAGCGCGTCGCCGGGCCGCAGCTTGGCGACGGCATCGCGCACGGCGGGTCCGACGCAGTCCGGCAACAGCGGCACCTCACGTCCGAGCAACTGACCGACGCGCCGTGCCACCGGCCGGAGACTCTGCTTGGGATCCGGGCCCTTCGGGCGCCCGAGGTGCGAACAGATCGCGATCGCCGCCCGATGCTCGAGCAGATACCGGAGGGTCGGCAGCGCGGCACGTATGCGCGCGTCGTCGGCGACCGTCCCACCCGCGAGCGGCACGTTGAAATCGACCCGCAGGAGGACCTTCTTCCCGGACGGATCGACGTCGCGGATCGTCCTCTTCGCGAAACCCGTCACCGGGCGCTAGGCCGCCGCGGGGACGCGGACCTTGGACGCGACCAGAGCCGTGATGTCGGCGAGGCGGCAGGCGTAGCCCCACTCGTTGTCGTACCAGGCGATGACCTTGACCATGTCGCCGAGGACGATCGTGTCAATCGCGCTCACGATCGTGGAGTGCTCATCGCCCCTCAGATCGGTGGAGACGAGCGGCTCTTCGGTGTAGGCCATGATGCCTTTGAGCGGCCCTTCGGACGCGCGCTTGAAGGCGGCGTTGACCTCTTCCTTGGTCACCTCGCGTTTGAGGGTCGCGACGAAGTCCACCACCGACACCGTCGGCGTCGGGACGCGGAACGCCATACCGGTGAACTTACCCTTGAGCTCCGGGATGACGAGGGCGACCGCTTTCGCCGCACCGGTGTCGTGCGGAACGATGTTCTCCGCGGCCGAGCGCGCGTCACGCGGGTCATCCGAGACGACGTCGAGCACCTTCTGCGAATTGGTGTACGAGTGGATCGTGGTCAGGAAGCCCTTCTCGATCCCGAACTCATCGTTCAGTACCTTCGCGACAGGCGCGAGGCCGTTCGTGGTGCACGAGGCGTTCGAGATGATGTGGTGCTTCTCGGGGTCGAACTCCTTTTCGTTGACACCGAGCACGATCGTCTTGTCCTCGTTCTTTGCCGGCGCCGAGATGATCACGTACTTCGCCCCGGCATCGATGTGCGCCTTCGCCTTCGTCGCATCGGTGAAGAAGCCCGTCGACTCGATGACGACATCGACCCCAAGGTCCTTCCAGGGCAGCTTCGCCGGGTCGCGCTCCTTGAGGACCTTCACGTTGCGCCCGTCGATGACGATCGCATCGGCGGTGGCGGACACGTCGCCCTTGAACGCGCCGTAGTTGCTGTCGTGCTTGAAGAGGTGGGCGTTCATCTTCGGATCGGCCAGGTCGTTGACGGCGATGATGTCGAGGTCGGGATGACGCTCGAGGACCGCTTTCAGGAATAGCCGGCCGATCCGTCCGAAGCCGTTGATGCCGACGCGCACGCCCATGGCTGACCCCCCTTGTGCCGTGAGACTAAAGGAACCACTCCCCACGCCCGGATAGGCGCTCCCGAGCGGCGAACACAGCACCCAGCATGCCGACGTCGGCGCCGAGCGCGGCCGGCACCAGCCGCACCGCCGCCGCCGGCGCGCGGAACGCGCGCTCCGCGATGGCGCGACGCATCGGGTCCAGCACGTGGCCCGGCTGGTGATCGGCGATCGACCCGCCGACGACGATGAGGGCCGGATTCAGCACGTTGACCAGGCCGACGGCAAGGTTCGCGAGCGCGCGCTCGGCGCGCGTGATGATCGTCACCGCGCGCGCCTCGCCGCGTGCGGCGGCGGCGAACACCTCGGCCGCATCGGAGACGCCGTACGCGTCGGCCACGTTGCGACCCGCGGCGAGCGATTCGGCGCAGCCGAACGAGCCACAGCCGCAGCGCGGCAGGTCCGCACCCGCATCGCGTGAGGTATCCAGCTGGAACGCCACCGGCCAGTGGCCGATCTCGCCAGCGGTGTTCGTCGTGCCGCGCAGCATCCGGCCGTCGCTCACGATCGTGCCGCCAAGGCCGGTCGACACGGTCACGTAGACGAAATCGCGCGCGCCGCGCGCGGCACCGATCGCGCGCTCGGCGATCGCCGCCATCGCGGTATCGCGGTCGACGAACACGCTGACCCCGGCGAGCGCTTCCGAGAGGCGCGCGCCCAGCGGGAACTCGATGAATCCCACGAGATTCGGCGCCTCGTGGACCAGCCCGGTGCGATGGTCGAGCGGGCCGGGCGCGGCGCAACCGACGGCGACGATCTCGTGGAGCGGTAGGCCGGCCTCGCTCGCGCTCGCGCGCGCCGCATCCGCGATGGCACGCACGATGGCGTCGGCACCATCGCGCGGCGTGCGGCGCTCGTCGCGCGCGACGATCTCGTGACCGTCGTCGGCGAGCGCGGCGATGACCGCGCGGATCTGTGTCCCGCCGAGGTCGATGCCGAGAAAGTGGTTGTCGCTCAGACCCTGGGCAGCTTGCCCGCGAGCTCCGGCGTTGACAGCGCGCTGGCGTCGCCGAGCAGGACGCTCTTCTGCGCGGCCTTGTACCCCTTCTTCGCCTTGTCCTTGCCGAAGGTCTTCTCGGCGTCGGCGAAGATCGTCGTCACGAGTAGCGCGAGATACGGCAGCGCCTGCGCATCGGACAGGTGCTCGCGCTCGATCGCCTCGACGTCGATGCGATCGTCCACGATCGGGAGTGGACGATCGATCGGATCCGCTTGCTCGTCGACGCGCATGAGCAGATTCGCGATGCGCTCGTCGATGCGGCCCTTGCCGTACTGGCCGTTGTTGTATTCGGCGATGAGAGCGTTCGCGAGCGCGGCGAGCATCCCGACTCGACTGCCGACCACGCCCGCGGTCGGCAGCGGCGTCCCGGCGACAGGCGGCGGAGCCGGCTTCTCGCGACCGAAGCCGAACAGCCCGCGTTTCTTCTTCTCCGGCAGTGCTGCCGGTGGCGGGCTCCATTCCTCGACGGGCGGCGTGCCTGGCTCGGGGATGGTGAGCCCCGCGCTGCGAGCGTCGGCCCCGGCCGGACCGCCCCACGGATCCCGGGTTGTCGTGCCCGACGCCGGCGCGGACCAGGCGTTCTGGGCCGGAGCCGGTGCCACCCACGCGTCCTTTTCCGGTCCGGGCGCCCCCGACGGCGCCCAGGGCGCCTCCTGCGTCGGGGCGGCTGACGGCGGCGAGCCCCAGGGATCATCCGCCGACGCCGGTGGCGCAGGCTTCGCGGCGGGAGGCGCGCTCCAGCGCTCCGCAGGCGGGGCGGGCGGAGCAGGCGTGCCCCACTGCTCTGGGGCGGCCGTTGGTGGTACCCACGAGCTGACCGGCGGTTCCGCGGACGGAGGTGGCGGCGGCTCAGCCGCCGACGGACCGAAGATGCCCGACAGCGCGCTCAGGCGGTCGTCCATCGCGGGCGTGTCCGCGAGTTGTGGCGTGACCCAGTCCTGCGGCGTCGCGGGCTCCTGCGGCAGCACCGGGCCCCACTGTGGCGCGACCTCGGAGATCGGGGCCGGCTCGGTGGGCGTGGCCGCCGTCCAGTCCTCGGTCGGCAGCGCCTGTTCGGGCGTGATCCAATTCTCCGTCCCCGCGGGGATCTCCGGTGGGGGCGCGGCCTCCGGCATCGCGTATTCCGGCGCGGTTTCGAACGTGGTGCCGAAGGTGTCGGGGGACGGCTCGAAGGGCGGCGCGGGCTCGAACGCGGGCGGCGGGGGCTCGAACGCGGGCGGCCCGGGCTCGTACACGGGCGGCGCGGCCTCCGTCTCGAACGCGGGCTCGAAGGCCGGTGCCGCGGTCTCGACCTGGAGCGGCGCAGCCGCGTACGTGGGCTCGTGTGCCGGTGCGGCCGGCGCGACGGTCTCCATCACGCCCTCGCGTACCAACGCGGCCAGCGACGACAGCGCGGCGTCGTGGTCGAGGTGGAGCGTCGCGGCCAGCGCGTTCAGATCCCGCTCGCCGTTCACCGCGAGCACGATGCGCCAGCGCTCCGCGGTGAGCGTGACGGGACCCTGATCGACGGCGCGCTCGGAGAGGCGCAACGGCAGGTCGTCGCTGGGGATCAGACTCCGCAGCTCCTCGAGACGCTTTCGCTCCGCCTCTCTTTCCTCTTCGGCCTTCTTGCGCGCTGCCTCTCGCTCTTCCTCGGCCTTGCGGCGCGCCTCCTCGGCCAGCTTCTTGGCCTCCGCGGCCTTGCGCAACAGCGTGTCGAGAGCGCCCTCGAGGTTCGCGGGCGGCGCGTCATCCCAGGGTGTGAACTCGAACTCCGCGCCCTCGAGCGCGAAGATGGCACCGAGGGCGAGCAGCGGCTCCTCGTCGCCGAACACCGCGGTGACGACGCGACCATCGGCGATGCCGAGCGCACCGACGCTGTCGCCCGCGCGCAGCTGCAGCTCGCCGGTCTTCTTCGTCTGTCCCAGCAAGTCCACGACTGCGCGCAGCGGAAAGTCCTGGACATTTCCGCGGAGGGTCACCGCAGCGCGACCTCCGTGGCCTTGTCGAAGACGTGCAGCTTCCTCAGATTGAAGCCGACGCGCAGTGTCGCACCAGGCTTGGTCTGCGTGCTCGTGGAGACGCGCGCGACGAAGGTCTTGCCGTCCGCGGACAGCTGCAGCTGCAGCTCGTTGCCCAGGAACTCCACGACTTCCACAGACGTGTCAACGGGCAGATGGCCGTTCTGCTGCGCGTTCCCGAGGTCGTCGATGTCCTCCGGACGCACCCCCAGGACGACCTCGCGGCCCACCGCCTCGGCGGCCTGGCCCAGCACCGGCGCGCGGAAGAACCCGGCGTCGGCGACCGGCCCCCCCGGTCCGCTGACGATCCTCGCGTCGAAGAAGTTCATCGAAGGCGAGCCGATGAAGCCCGCGACGAAGAGGTTGGTCGGGCGCTCGTGGAGGTTCTCGGGCGTGTCTAGCTGCTGGAGCTCGCCGGCGTTCATCACCGCGATGCGGTCGCCCATCGTCATCGCTTCGACCTGATCGTGGGTCACGTAGATCGTCGTGCGGCGCAGCCGCTGATGGAGCTTCTGCAGCATCGCTCTCGTCTGGATGCGCAGCTTGGCATCCAGGTTCGACAGCGGCTCGTCCATGAGGAAGACGGCGGGCTCGCGGGCGATCGCGCGGCCGACGGCGACGCGCTGCCGCTGTCCACCGGACAGCTCCTTCGGTTTGCGCTTCAGCAGCTGCCCGATCGAGAGCATCGCGGCCACCTCGTTCACGCGCCGCTCGATCTCCGGTTTGGGCACGCTGCGCAGCTTGAGGCCGAAGGCGATGTTGTCGTACACGCTCATGTGCGGATACAGGGCGTAGTTCTGGAAGACCATCGCGATGTCGCGGTCCTTGGGCGCGACGTCGTTGACGCGCCGCTCGCCGATGAAGATGTCGCCGGTGCTCTGCTCCTCCAGCCCGGCGAGCATGCGCAGCGCGGTCGTCTTGCCACAGCCCGAGGGGCCGACCAGAACGAGGAACTCCTCGTCGCGGACCTTCAGGTTAAGGTCTTTGACCGCGTTGACGTCGCCGAACTTCTTGGTGACGTGGTCGTAGGTGACGGTCGCCATGTCGGGTGGAGTCTAAGGTCACGGTCCGTCGGGCAGGAGACGCGAGAACAGCGAGCCGAAACGGGCCGCTGCCTGATCGACCAGGCTCACGCGTGCGTGGATGGCGTCATCCCGCGAGCGGTCGGCGCCGGTGCGCAAGCGCGCCAGGACACGGACCCGGTAAGCGACCGCGCCCGGCGGCGGATCGAGGGGCACGAGCAGCATGCGGCCCCCCACGGCGACAGCCTCGCTGTCCGAAACCGCGATCTGGCGGGATCGGCCGGTCGCGGTCGCGTAATACGCGACCCGGGCGAACGCCTCCCGCACGCTGTCGTCGGCGACGGTCAGCCGCACGGCGACTGCTCGCCCGGTCGGCAGCGGACGAAGCTCGCTCTCGATGCCCCAGGCGCGGCCTGACGGGACACCCACGAAGAGAGTCCCGGCGACCTCGTCGAGCGACGCGCGCGGAGTCGTCCGACGGAAGTGCGTGCGGTCGTCATCAGCCCCGGCCGGAGCGGCGACGACAGCGAGCAGCGCGAGCGCGAGCGGAACGGCACGACGCATGACGCGACGTTAGGCCGCGCGGCCTCGGTTGTCTGTCCCTCGCGCGTCACACGTTCATGCGACGGAGCTGGACACGAACGCGGTACCTCACTCAGGCGAGGCGGACGAGATACGTTCCGATCTCGTACGGCGCGAGCCGGATCGTCACGACGCCGTCGACGACATCCGGAGGCGTCGCGGTGCGGATGATGTCGAGTCCGGTGTTCCCAAGTCCGAGGTCGCCTTCGCGCAGATCGACGGCACGCGCTTCCGTGACACGCCGCCCGAAGCGGAGCGTCGCCGACACCTCGCCGCGGGACGGATTGAAGAGGCGCGCGACGAGCGCACCGTCCGGCCCGGCGCGCAGCGCCGACGGCTGGACCGCGGGGTCGCCTGCGACGGAATAAAAGGAGTGGCCGGCGCCGTCGCCTTGAGCGGTCCAGGGCGGTGACAGCCAACCGCGGATCTCGCGCGCCGCCAACGCGAGCGACCGATCGCCTCCGAGCGGCACGACGCAGTAGCGGTATTCGCGCTCGCCGATGCACTGCGCGCTGGGAGTCGCGAGCGCGGGTCCGGCGTGGCCCTTGCGCTCCGGCAGGTCACCGCGCGATAGGAAACCGACGGCGCGCAGCAGCGTGATCGCGATGGTGCGGCCGTCGTGGAGGACCGCGTACTCGCGCAGGCCGTCGACGCCGACCGCGAGGCCACGCGTCGCGCCCTCGACGGCGACGAGGTCGTGGACGGCGCGCTCCGCGGTCGGCTGCTCGATCCAGCCGCGACGCGGCGCCACGCGCGTCTCGCGCTCGAGCCACGCGAAGGCCGCGCCGGCGACGTGCGTGAGCGATCGCGTTCCGGTATCGCAGAGCACGCGCAGCCGGTGATCGCGTGCCCGGTTGTCGACGACGAGCCGCACGTCGACCCGCCGCGCACCGGCATCGAGCGAGATCTCCGCGCGCACCGCGCACGCGACGGTCTCCGGCGTGCGGGCGAGGCGGTCCTCGCGCAGACCCGCCGGAAGCTGCAGCGCGAGCTCGACCGTCACCGTGGCGCGGTCGCCGCTCACCGCGGTGCCGCGCGATGCTTTGAGATCGCGCGATCCCACGGTCGGGCCGGCATATGAATAGGTGTATTCGTCGCCCCGATCGCCCTCGTCCAGCAGGGCCCCCTGCGGCCCGTAGCGCGCGCCGGTCGCCCGGTCGACGACCGTGAACGAGCCGTCCGCGGCGACTTCGACGCGCAGCGCCTCGTTCTCGATGACACCGTCCTCTGGAGACGAGACGCCGGCGCCGTCGGCGCGGCGGGCGGGCGCGGTGCCGAACGCCGCGCAGCGCACGCGCGTGGGCCGTCCGTCGAGCGCGACGACCGCGTCGCGTTCCCAGGGGACGGCGCTCCAGACGACCGGCGCGCTCCCGCCTCCGCCGAGCCCCCGCGCCAGACGCGTCGCGAGAGCCTCGCCGCCGCTCACGACGTGCGCGAACCGCGGAGCCATGTCGACGTCGTGTACGGGATCGATGGAACAGCCGCAGATCGAATCGTGCGGATGGTTCTGCAGGAGCACCCGCCAGAGCGAGCGGATCTCGTCGCGCGCCCGGCCGCCGGCGAGCGCGTCGAACGGCTCGCAGCGCTCGAGCAGCAGCCGCTCGCACCGGGCGTTCTCCTGCTTGATCCACACGCGCGTCGAGTTCACCGCGCGAAGGATCGGCCGATAACGGCCACGCACCATCTCGCCGACGATCGTCCCGCGCGGCTGCGCCACGTCGGCCTCGTACTCCTCGAGGCTCGCGATCCGCGCGTCGATGTTCGGCGCCGCTTCGTGCAGGGCTGCGACGGCCTCGGGGAGACGCGGGTAGGCGTCGACGTGGTCGTCACCCACCATGAAGATGAGCGTCGTGCCGTTCGCGTACGCCGTGGTGCCGTCGAGCATGCGGCCGAGCCGGCGGCGGACCCGCGCGCGGAGCTCCTGCGGTGTCTCGGCGAGGTCGCCGACGAGCTGCAGTCCGCCGGAGTAGTGATCGACGAGGTGCGTCGCGAGGACGCGGTCGCCCGACGGCGCTTGCCAGAGGAACTCGGCGCCGACGCGCTCGCCCTCGTCGCCGACGCCGCGCGAGAAGACGTAGCTGCCGCACCCGAAGCCCCGAAGCAGCTGCGGCGTCTGCGCGGGATGGCCGAACGGGTCGGCGACATAGCCGACGCGCAGCGCGCGCCCGAACGTCGCGGACACGCGGAGCCCCTCCTGGAAATTGCGTACCAGCGACTCGCCCGAGACAAGGAGGTTGTCTGCGAGCACGTACCACGGTCCGACGAACAGGCGCTCCGCGCGGACGAGCGCCTCGATCCGCGATCGATCGGCGGGTCGCTTCTCGAGATAGTCCTCGGCCCAGATAGTGTGGCCGTCGAACGTGAACGACCGGAAGGCGCTGTCGCGCTCGAGCACGTCCAAGAGCTTCGCCACCATCGGGACGAGACGCGCCCGATAGCCCTCGAAGCGCTCGTACCACTCACGGTCCCAGTGCGTGTGGGGCACGACGAAGGCACGCCAACGCGCGCGGCGCCGGGCCAGAGCGACCGCGTAGGGCGCGGAGAGACCGGACACGGTGCCGATGAGCGCGCCGGCCGTCACGTCGAGCGGGTAGTGGACCCCGACGGCGACCCGCGCGAACGCGACCGCGACCGCGAAAAGGAGCGCGGGTAGGCGCCACGCCGGCGCGACGCGTCCGAGCGCGACCGCGGCGCCGAAGGCGAACGCGGTGTCGCCCGAGGGGAAAGAGAAGCTCGTGGGCTCGGCGATGATCGTGGGCGGCAGGTCGAGGACGACGCTGAACGGACGAGGGCGGCGCACGACGAGCTTGAGCAGCTCGGCGACGATCCAGCCGTCGCACAGCCCGAGATAGACGGTGAGCGCGCCCCAGATCGCGCGGCGGCCCCAGCCGCGCGCGCGAGCGACGAGCGCGCCGGAGATCCACCAGATAAGACCATTCCAGTTCAGGTATGCGGCGGCGGCGGCGAGTGCGGCGAGAAGCCCGTTATTCGCCACCGCGGTGACGATCGCGATGAAGAGCTGTCGGTCGGCCGCGAGGAGCCCCTCCATCAACGGCGGACGTGCCGCCAGACGAAGAGGCCGACCGCCGCGACGAGCGCAGCCGCGACGAGATAGTCGAGGCCCCTCAGCGACTGCTTCAGGTCGAGCCAGTGATCGCCGAGCTGCATCCCGCCCCAGACCAGGAGCATCACCCAGGGGATGGCGCCGAGGATCGAGAACAGCGTGAAGCGCCAGAGCGGCATGCGCGCGATGCCGGCGGGGACGGAGATGAAGGTGCGGACGATCGGCAGCATGCGTGAGAAGAACACCGTCGCCTCACCGAACCGCGCGAACCAACGCTCCGCCAGCTCGAGATCGTGGGCGCTGATGAGGACGTATCTCCCGTATCTCTGGACGAGTGGTCGACCGCCGTATGCTCCGATCGCATAGCTGGCAAGCGAGCCGAGCGTGTTTCCGAGAACGCCCGCAACGACCGCGCCCCAGTAGCTCCAGGGCGACGACGTGAGCGGCTCGACGAGTCCGCGCGAGACGCTCCATCCGGCGAACGGAAGGATCAGCTCCGATGGCAAAGGGATCGCACAGCTCTCGATCGTCATCGCGATGACGACACCGACGTACCCGAAGCGCTCGTACAGCGATTCGAGAAAGGGCAGAACGATCACGTCGATCGCCTCAAGCACGCCGGTATGATGGCCTCACGAGAGGAAGGGTGCGTGAACTCATCTGGAGGGACGCATGCCTGACGACCACGTGACACTCGACGAGCGCCTGGCCGACGGGCTCACCAAGATCGGCTCCGCCGACGTCATCGTCGGGATCCCGAGCTTCCGCAACGCGGCGACGATCGGTCACGTCGCGAGGACCGCGGCGACGGGTCTGCGCGAGCATTTTTCCGGCGCGCGCGTCGCGATCGTGAACGCCGACGGCGGATCCGAAGACGGAACGCCCGATCGCGTGGTCGAGGGCGCATCCGGCGTGCCCGTCGCCGTCGGTCGGTACATCGGTCCACCCGGCAAGGGTTCGGCGTGCCGCGCGATCTTCACCGCCGTCGGCATGCTCGGCGCGCGCGCGTGCGCCGTCGTTGATAGCGACCTGCGCAGCATCACGCCGGATTGGATCGGCCGGCTGCTGACGCCGGTCATGAGCGGCCGAGCCGACTACATCACGCCGCTTTACGCACGCCACAAGCACGACGGCACGATCACGAACTCGGTCGCATACCCGCTCACGCGCGCCCTCTACGGCCTGCGTGTGCGACAGCCGATCGGCGGCGAGTTCGGCTTCCGCGCGGAACTCGCGCGCGCGTATCTCGAGCAGCCGGTGTGGGGCACGGACGTCGCGCGTTTCGGCATCGACATCTTCATGACGACGACGGCGATCGCGCGAGGCGCGCGCGTCGCGCAGGCGTTCCTCGGCGCGAAGGTGCACGACCCGAAGGACCCCGCCGCGGATCTCGGGCCGATGTTCACCCAGGTCGTCGGAACGCTCTTCCACCTCGCCGCCGCGAACGAGCCGCTGTGGTCGAAGGTGCAGGGTTCGAAGGACGTGCCCGTCATCGGCGACCCGATGCCGGTGGAACCGGAGGCCGTCCCGGCGGATCCCGCGCGACTGCGCGAGAAGTACGCCGCGGCGAGAGACGCGCACCAGGCCGCCTGGAGCGAGATCCTGTCCGCGCCCGCGCCCGATCCGCTCGACGCGCAGGCATGGTCGCGGATCGTGTTCGATCACCTCGCCGCGGCACTCCGCGGACCCGCACGGAGCGAGCAGATCGCGCGGTCGCTGCTGCCGCTGTACCAGCTGCGCACCGCGTCCTTCATCGAGGAGGTCCGCGAGATGACGACGACGCAGTCGGAGACGGTCATCGAGCTGGGTGCGCGCGCGATGGAAGACGAGAAGCGCCGCTTCGTCGAGCGGCGCAGCCGGGACACAGTGAGGAGCGCGTCCACCGCGTGAGCGTCTCGCTCAAAGAGGACGCCCTCGTGCTGATCACGGAGAACGACGGATCGCTCGCGCTCGGCAGCGCGAGCCCGTTCGGTCTTTACTACCACGACACGCAGTTCCTCTCGGGCTACGCGCTACGCGTCAACGGGGCGGCGCCGATCCTGCTGTCGGCGAACACCGAGCAGAACTACGTCGCGACGTTCCAGCTCATGCGCTCGGAGGGCGCGACGCTCGGCACCGCACGTCACGCGGCCGAGGCGCTGTCGATCCGGCGCACGCGCTTCCTCGCCGACGGCCTGCGTGAGCGCATCGGGGTCCTGAACGCGAACCCGGGGCCGGTGCGTGTCGCGCTCGAGCTCGAGTTCGAGGCGTCGTTCCGTGACATGTTCGCGGTGCGTGGCCACCGCGAGGTCGCGACGCCGCACGAGGTGAGGCGCGGCGCGCGCGAGGGCGGGATCGTGTTCGAGCGCGTGGGCCGCGACGCCGTCCGGCGCACGACGGACATCACCATGCGGCCGGCACCGGACCGCATCGAGGGCAACGTGTTCCACCTGGAGCGGGAGCTGCCGCCGCAGGGCGTCCTGACGATCGAGCTCGCGGTCATCCCGCGTGAGGATGGCGCCGGCGCCGCGCCGTCGCCGGACCGCTTCGACGACGCGATCGACGCGCTCAACGCGCGGTATCGCCGTTTCCTGCGCGGCTGCGCCCGCTACACGACGAGCTCCGAGACGCTCGATGAAGGCCTCATCACGCGCAGCGCACTCGACCTACGTGCCCTGATGGAGTTCCACGAGAGCGGGCCGTTCCCCACGGCGGGCATCCCGTGGTACGCGGTGCCCTTCGGGCGCGACGGACTCATCTGCGCGTATCAGACGCTCAGCTGGAACCCCGACGTCGCGCGCGGGACCCTGCGCCTCCTCGCGAAATACCAGGGGCAAAAGATCGACGACTTCTCCGAGGAACAGCCGGGAAAGATCTTCCACGAGCTCCGGCGGGGAGAGCTCGCGCGCCTCGGCGAGATCCCGCACCGTCCGTATTACGGATCGGTCGACGCGACGCCGCTCTTCGCGCTGCTCGTCGCCGAGACCGTGAAATGGACCGCCGACCGAGAGCTCTGGCGGGAGCTCCTGCCCGCGGCGGAGCGCGCGCTCACCTGGTGCGATACGTACGGCGATGCCGACCGCGACGGCTACGTCGAGTACGGTCCCCAAGGCGCGGATCGTCGCGGCCTGGATCGCCTGCACAGTCAAGGCTGGAAGGACTCGCCGCAGTCGCTCTCCTATCCCGACGGGACCTGGGCCAGGCTACCGGCCGCGCTGGTCGAGGTCCAGGCTTACGTCTACGCGGCGAAGATGGGTCTCGCCGACCTGTACGCGTTCGACGGCGACGCGGCGCGCGCGGATCGTCTCCGCGGCGAGGCGCGTGAACTGCGCGAGCGCTTCGAGCGGGATTTCTGGATGGACGACCAGGGCTGCTACGCGCAGGCGCTCGACGGCGACAAGATGCAGGTGCGTGCGGTGACGAGCAACGCCGGCCACGCCCTGTGGTGCGGCATCGCGAGCCCCGAACACGCCGCGACGGTCGTGCACCGTCTCATGACGCCTGACATGTACACCGGCTGGGGTATCCGCACGCTGTCGAGCACCTACCCGACGTTCAATCCGATGAGCTACCACAACGGTTCGGTTTGGCCGCACGACAACTCGCTCATCGCGCAGGGTTTCGCGCGGTACGGGTTCCGCGAGGAGGCCGCGGAGATCACGAGCGCGCTCATCGAGGCCGGCCGGCGCTTCCCCGACGCGCGCCTCCCCGAGCTCTTCTGCGGCTTCCAGCGCGACCTGCGCTTCTCGTCGCGCCCGGCCGACTACCTCGTGTCGTGCATCCCGCAGGCGTGGTCTGCGGGGATGGTCTTCCTGTGCTTGCGCACGCTGCTGGGGCTCGTTCCGGATCTGGCGACGCAGCAGCTGCTCATCGATCCCGCGCTGCCGCCGTGGCTCGAGCGGATCGACGTGCGCGACATGCAGGTCTTCGGGGAGCGGATGACCTTTCGCGTGCGCCGCGGCGCGAAGGGCGACCACGTCGCCGGCGGACAGGGCCGTCTCGCGCAGACGAGGATGGCCGCTCCCGCGTGACCTCCGGCGTGCGCCGCATCCTCTTCGTCCACTACACGACGCCGGCCATCCTCGGTGGAGTGGAGCAGGTCATGGCCGCGCACGCCGCCGCGCTCCACGCCGCGGGCAAGGACGTCGCGGTGCTCGCCGGTCGTGGCGCGGCGGTGCCACGTGGCGTTCGGGTCATCCGCGTCGCCGAGGCCGACTCGCGACATCCCGCCGTCGAGCGGGACCTCGCGGCGCTCGCGAGCGGCATCGTCCCGCCGGAGCACGACAAGCTCGTCGCGCGTCTCTTGACCAGGGTCCGCCCGCACGTCGAGCGCGCCGACCGCGTCGTGGTGCACAACGTCATGACGATGCCGCTGAACCTGGCGCTGACGAGCGTCCTCGCGACGCTCGCGCGCGAGCATCCCGGCCGCTTCATCGCCTGGACGCACGACATCTCGTATTTCGACGAGCGCTATGCGGCGCTGCGCCGCGAGGGACCACCCTGGGATCTCGTGACGCGGGCGATCCCGGGCGTGCGCTACGTCACGGTGTCCGAAGAGCGCGCGGAGCAGCTCGCGCAGCTCACCGGTCTCGCGCATCGCGACATCGAGGTCGTTACGAACGGCATCGACGTCGCGGAGGTGCTCGGCCTCGCGCCGACCGGACACCGCCTCGCGCAGCGCCTGCGGCTCTTCGACGCGGATCCGCTGCTCCTCCTTCCGGTGCGACTCACGCGACGCAAGCGCATCGAGGCGGCCATCGACGCGACCGCGGTCCTCCGTCGCCGCGGCCACACCGCGATGCTCGTCGTCACCGGGACCGTCGGCCCGCACAACGCCGCGAACAAGGAGTACCTCGCGGAGCTGGTCGCGCGCGCGGAGAAGGTGGAGGGCGTGCACCTCCTCGCCTCGCTCGGCGTGCGCATCAAGTACGGCACCGTGGTCGACCTCTATGCCCTCGCCGACGTTCTGGTCTTCCCGAGCGAGAGCGAGGGTTTCGGGATCCCGATGCTGGAGGCCGGCTTGCACCGCATGCCGATCGTGTGCAGCGACATCCCCGCCCTGCGCGAGACCGGCGGCGACGATCCCCTCTACGTGCCGCCCGATGCGAGCGGCGAGGTGATCGCCGACGCGATCGAGCGCGCTCTCGACACACCGGTCATGCGCATGCGCGCCCGGGCGCGCGCCCACGCCTGGCCACGCGTCCTGCGCGAACGCGTGCTACCCGTCATCCTCGGGCGCGCCGCATGAAATGTCTGGTCGCGATCGTCGATCCCGAGCGCGACCGCGCGGTCGTCGATCTCGCCATCGCGCTCGCCGCCGGGGACGAGGTCATCCTCGCCTCCGTCATCGAGGTGCCCGAGGGCGATGCGCTAGCGTCGGTGCAGCCCGAGGCACGGCGCCTGCGCCGTGCGCTCGACCAGCTCGCGCCCGCCGACGCGCACGTGCGCACGCTGGTCACGGTCGCGCGGCAGGGATGGCAGGCGATCCAGGAGACGGTCGCGAGCGAGCGACCCGATCTGCTGCTGCTGGGCTGGCGCCGTCCCGGCTGGGACCTGCTCGGCACGACGATCGAGGACGTCCTGCGCGCGCCGCCGTGCGACATCGCGATCGTGAAGGGCCCGTTCTCGAGAGCGCGGCGTGTCCTGGTTCCGGTGCGCGGCGGCCGCTACGCGGACCTCGCCGCGAAGGTCGCGATCGGCTGGGCCCGCGCGCGCGGTGGCAGCGTCACGCTGCTTCACGTACGCACGCCGGGACGCCGTGCGCCGACTCTCTACCAGCTGCTCGGCGAGCGCGCCCTCGACGACCGCGTCGACAGGCTCGTGACGCGCAGCGGCGACCCGGCGCAGGTGATCAACGAGGAGCTGGGCGATCACGACGCGATCGCGTTCGGCGCGACGGGACGCCAGGGCCACGAGGAGCCGCTCGGACCGGTGGGGCAGGCGATCCTCGCGAACGCGCGGGCCGCGATCGTCGTGCGCACGGCGACGCCCTTCGCGCCGAGCGCGGTGCTCGCGCAGCCACCCCTGCCGGCGGATCGGGGCGAGCGCAGCCGCGTCATCAGCGAGATCGTCGACAAGTGGTTCGTGCAGAACACGTTCAGCTCGAGCGAGTTCGCGGACCTGCGCCGCCTGGTGGAGGCCAAGGAGCGTCAGAACCTCCGCATCTCAGTCGGACTGCCGACGCTCAACGAAGAGCCCACGATCCGCCGCGTCATCCGCGCGATCCGCTCGCGTCTCATGGAGCGCATCCCGCTCGTCGACGAGATCGCGGTCATCGATTCGGATTCCGAAGATCGCACGCGCGAGATCGCGCGCGACGAGGGTGTACCCGTGCACATCCACGGTGACATCCTTCCCGAGTTCGGTGCGCGCCGCGGTAAGGGCGAAGCGCTCTGGAAGAGCCTGCGGGTCCTGACCGGGGACATCGTCGTGTGGATCGACACGGACGTGACCGACACGCATCCCAAGTTCGTGTATGGGATCCTCGGTCCGCTGCTCCTCCGCCCGGACGTCCAGTACGTCAAGGCCTTCTACCAGCGGCCGCTACGTATCGGCGGCGAGCTGCTGGCCACCGGCGGCGGCCGCGTGACCGAGCTGTCCGCCCGACCGATCCTCAACCTCTTCTTCCCCGAGCTCTCCGGGATGGTGCAGCCGCTGTCCGGCGAGCAGGGCGGCCGCCGCGCGCTCCTCGAACAGCTCCCCTTCTTCACCGGATACGGGGTCGAGACCGGTCTGCTCATCGACACACTCCGGCGCACCGGGCTCGGGGCGATCGCGCAGGTCGACATGAAGCATCGGATCCACCGCAACCAGGACCTCCTCGGCCTGTCCAAAATGAGCTTCCAGATCCTGCAGGTCGCGCTGAAGCGCGTCGGCGAGAGCTACGGCGAACGGATCTGGGAAGAGGCGAACGCGACGCTGAAGCTGATCACGCAGGGCGAAGGCGGCAAGCTGCACCTCGAGATGCACGACATCGCGATCGCGGAGCTGCCTCCGATAGCGACCATCCCCGAGTACATCCTCTCCCGCCGCCGGTGAAGGTCCTCCGCACGGTCGCCGACGTCCGCGCCTGGCGCGCGGGCGCGGGCCGCGTCGGCCTCATTCCCACGATGGGCGCGTTGCACGCCGGGCATCTGTCGCTCGTCGAGCGCGCGGTGCGTGAGACGGACGCCGCGATCGCCTCGATCTTCGTGAACCCGACGCAGTTCGGCCCGAACGAGGACTTCGCCGTCTATCCGCGACGCGAGGCCGAGGACCTCGCGCTGCTGGAGAGGCACGCGTGTGCGGCGGCGTTCGTTCCGCCGGTGGCCGAGATCTATCCGCCGGGCGACGCGACGCGCGTCACACCCGGACCCATCGCGGCGCCGCTCGAGGGTGCCGCGCGACCAGGCCACTTCGTCGGTGTCGCGACCGTCGTCGCGAAGCTGCTCGCGATCGTGCGCCCCGACGTGGGGTTCTTCGGGCAGAAGGACTTCCAGCAGCTGCGCGTCCTGCAGGCCGTGGCGCGCGATCTGCGCCTCGGCGCGGAGATCGTCGGCTGCCCCATCGTGCGCGAGCCCGATGGCCTCGCGATGTCCTCGCGCAACGCGTACCTCACGCCGGATGAGCGGCGCGACGCGCTCGCGCTGTCGCGCGGCCTCTTCGCGGCGCGCGCGCTCTGGGAGCGCGGCGAGCGTGATCCGCGTGTGCTGCGCGAGCGCGTGCGCGAGCTCGCCGGCGGCAGCGTCGCGCTCGAGTACGTGTCGGTCGCCGATCCCCTCAGCCTCGCCGAGCTGGACGCGCCGAGCGACAGCGTCGTGATCTCGCTCGCGGCGCGCGTGGGCGGGGCGAGGCTCATCGACAACGTGCTCCTGGGCATGGATCTGGCGGACCTGCGTTGACGCGGCGCGCGCTGCTCGTCGCGTTCAGCGTCGCCCACTTCGCGCATCACGTCACGAACAGCCTCCTGAGCGCGCTCCTGCCCTTCATCCGCGACGCCTTCGCCCTGTCGTACACCGACGCCGGCTTCGCGGTGACCGCGTACACGATCGCCTCCGGTGTGACGAACGCGCCGCTCGGCGTCCTTGCCGACCGCATTGGCGCGCGGCGGGTCATCGTGTGGGGGCTCGTCCTCATCGGTCTCTCGAGCGTCGCGATCGGCCTGTCGAGCGAGTACTGGCAGCTGCTGGCTTTCCTCGTCGTCATGGGCATCGCGAGCGGTACGTATCACGCACCGGCATCGGCGCTCATCGCGGAGATGTTCTCCTCGCGCCGCGGCATGGCGATGGGTACGCACACGACCGCGGGGCACCTGTCGTTCTTCGCGGCGCCTCTCGTCGCCGGGACCCTCGCCGCGGCGGGGACCTGGCGAACGCCGTACATCGCGTTCGCCATCGCGCCGATCGCGTGCGCGGTGCTGCTCTGGCGCGTTGCGCCGATGGGCACGCGGTCCACCGGTCGCCACGGCTGGCTCGCGACCGTCGGGGACATCGGCGCGGTCGCGCGGCGGGTCGGGGCGCTTGTGTCGCTCTCGATCCTCTTCCAGATCGTGCTGTCCGCGGCGATGGCGTTCCTCAGCCTCTATCTCGTTGACGCTCGCGGGATCTCGCCCGGAGTCGCGGCCGCGCTTTTCGGTGTCCCGCAGCTCGCGGGTCTTGTGGGCGCGCCGATGGCCGGGACGCTCTCCGATCGCTTCGGCCGCCGCATCGTGCTGCTGCTCGGCCTTGCGCTGATGGGCCCCGCCGCCTGGGCGCTCACGGCCGTCCCGAACGAGCTGGTGTTCCTGCCCCTGCTCCTGATCGGCGTGTCACTCTCGATCCGCGCGACGACGACTGAGGTGCTCATCGTCGACAACACGCCGCCCGAGCGGCGCTCGACCGTGCTTGGCACCTATTACCTCGTCAACCAGCCGGTCGGAGGCATCGCGGCGCCGATCTTCGGCGGCATCGCCGGGGCGATCGGGATCGGCGTGGCGTACAGCTGGCTCGCGGTCGCGTTCCTCGTGCTGTCCGCGATCGCCCTGCTCGCCGCGTTCCCAACGGGTCGCGCGCTCCGGCGCGCGGCGTCCTAGTCCTCTCGCGCGCGGTCCTGAACCGCCACGCGGCCGGTCGGGTACTCGTCGCCAGCGTAGGTTGCATGGAGAGGGAGCTCGCTCCGGTCTCCGGCCCGGCGGAGGACCGGCCGCCGCGGCGGCGTGCGCATCTTCGGTCGACCGGAGGTCCGCATGCCATCCCGTATCGCGCTCGCTGTCGCCGCGCTGGCGGCTTTCGTCTCGTGCGCCTCACCGCAGGCGTCACCGCCAATGCCGACGACGTCGGCATCGCCCGCGACCCCGGGGGCGACCGCGACGGCGCTCCCGGCGGGTGCGCGCCGCTTCGTCATCGTCGCCGAGCGCTCGCTCGCGACGATCCGCGTGCGCGAGCAGATCGCGTCGGTCCCCGCGCCTGGTGACGCGGTGCTGACGACACGAGCGTTCAGCGGCACGGCCGTGCTCCTGAGCGATGGCACGTTCGCGAATGACTCAGGATTTGCCGCCGACCTCGACACGCTCAAGAGCAACGAGTCCCTGCGTGACGAGTGGATCAAGCTCAACACGCTCAACACGCGCATCTACCCGCGCGCTGAGTTCACGCTCGCCCGCGTGAGCGGGATCCCGATGCCGCTCGCGGCGCAGGGCGAGTGGGCCGCGACGCTCGAGGGCACGATGAAGATCCGCGGCGTCGAGCGCGCGCTCGCGTGGCCGGTGCAGGTGACCCGGTCCGCGGGCGAGGTCCGCGTCCGTGGCGCGACGGCGTTCAAGTTCGGCGACTACGACATGGCCGTCCGGCGAATCGGCTGATCCTGTCCGTCGTCGACGACGTGCGACTCGAGATCGATCTCGTCGCACGCGAGGGCTAAGCGGGCGCGAGCGCTGCGACGAGCACCGTCATCGCCTGATTGAGGGGCGCGGCGACGCCGCGTCGCGCGCCCTCGCGATGGACGGCGCCGCAGATCGCGTCGATCTCCGTCGCGCGACCGGCCTGCACGTCCTGGAGCATCGAGGAACGGTTGGCGCCGGTGAGCCCTGCCATCTCGCGCCACCAGCCCCGCGCTTCGTCCTCGCCCATCGCGACGCCCGCAGCCGTCGCGACGCGGGCGACCTCGGCGGCCAGGCCGTCGGCGACGCGCGAGCCGGCGGTATCCGCTAGCAATTCTGCGTTCGTGTAGCCGAGCAGCGCTGTGGTCGGATTCACCGCCGCATTCGTCGCGACCTTGCGCCACACCGACGGCCACGGGTCGTCTTTCGCGGTAACGGTCATGCCGCCAAGGCCGAGCGCCCCGACGAGCGGTTCGAAAGAGCGGCGTGACTCGGCGCCGCGGGGCCGTCCGATCTCGACGCGTGCCGGTCCTGTCGCGTGCAGCTCACCACGTTCATCGAGGCGCGCGCCGACGTAGATCACGCCGACGGCCGCACGGTCCTCGCCCAGCGCGGCGGCCAGCGCCTCGTAGTTGCCGAGACCGTTCTGGATCGTCAGCGCGAAGCCGGGCGCTTTCAGCAGGCGGCGTGCGATATCGGCGGCCCAGGCGGTGCCGTGCGTCTTCACGCACACGATCGCAATGTCGACCGGCGGCTCGCCGTCGCGAAGCGGCGCCTTCGTGCGATCGACGCGCACCAGGCGCGTCACGTGGTGCTCCAGGGCGCGCTCGACGACGTGGCCGATCGCGCCCATCCCCAGGATCGCGACGTCGAGCTTGGCCTGGATCAGACCGCCTTCGGCCTCGCGACGTTCTGCCGGAGCGCTGCGAGCTCGCTCTCCTTCATCGTGAAGCTGTGCTCCGCATCGGGGAACTTTCCCTGCCGCACGTCACTGTCGAACGCGCGTAGCGCGTCGACGACCGCGGACCCGATCTCGCCGTAGCGCTTGGCGAACTTCGGCTTGAAGTCACCAAAGAGACCGAGCACGTCGTGAAGCACGAGGACCTGGCCGTCGCAGTCGACGCCGGCGCCGATGCCGATGGTGGGGATCGCGAGGCGCTCCGTCACCATCGCCGCGACCGGCGCGGGGATCGACTCGAGCACGATGGAGAACGCA
>Ga0114129_10000872_pt1 | contig 39245 bp, 41 predicted proteins | sample RhiMetdeltSRZDD1_FD_80071 | JGI IMG/M metagenome (GOLD analysis project Ga0114129, IMG submission 80071) | Populus rhizosphere microbial communities from Tennessee, USA - Rhizosphere MetaG P. deltoides SRZDD1 (version 2) (version 2) | ecosystem: Host-associated > Plants > Roots > Rhizosphere >...
GAAGTTCAATCTCGTCGGTCCCGACCTGTCCGCGACCGACTGGGCCGACCTGCTCAAGCCGCTGCCGGGGCGGGTCGTCTTCGTCAACACGACGAGCGCCAGCTTTCCGTTCCTCCGCAAGCTCGCCGGCCGCGGCCGCGTCGTCCTCACCGCCACCGATTCCGCGGCGCAGCAGTTCGAGACCGTCTTTCCTGAGTTTTTCCTGAAGGCGTTCGAGGACGGCGGCGCCGATCTCGACAAGAGCGGCCGTGTCTCGTTCTGGGAGGCGTTCACGTACGCCAGCGCGGGCGTCCGCGGGTGGTTCGAACAGAAGGGCCAGCTGCCGACCGAACGGCCGCTGCTCGACGACACCGGCGCCGGCATCGGCCGCGAGGCGCAGAATCCCGGCGTCGACGGCGCGGTGGCGCGCGTCACCTATCTGGCCCTGGACGCCGTGCTCGCCCTGCCGAGCGATGCCGGACAGGCCGTGCTCGTGAAGCGCCGGGCCGATCTCGAGCGGCAGGTGGAGGAACTGAAGGCGCGGAAGGAATCGACGCCGCCCGATCAGTACGACGCGGAACTCGAGAAGCTGCTCGTCGAGATCGCCCGCATCTCGCAACAGCTCCGCGCCAAGTCCGAGTGAACGGATGGAACGGAGCGAACGGGATCACACGGAGCAGCGGAGAAACGGAGATTGAACGGGAGATCCGATCCGCCCGCGCCGCTGCGCGACGCCCGTCGAACCCGACTCCCGTTCGACCTCTGTTGCTCCGTTTCTCTGTGGTGATCCCGTTGCCTCCGTCATCTCCGTGGTCTCAGGCCCAGCGATCGTAATCCACCGACGCCCACCGATCGCGCTCGGGCTTCTTGAACACGAACACGCCGACGAGCCCCATCACGAACCCGGCCACGTGCGCGGCAAATGCGACGCCGCCGCTGCCGTGCGAGGCGGCGGTCATCGCAATCGTCCCTGCGCTGAAGATCTGCATCAGGAACCAGAAACCGAGCAGGATGACCGCCGGCAGCTCGACGACCTGGAGCCAGATGAACGGGATCAACGTCAGCACGCGCGACTGCGGGTAGAGAACGAAGTACGCGCCCATCACGCCGGCGATCGCGCCGCTCGCGCCGATGGTCGGCAGCATCGAGTTCGGGTCCATCACGACCTGCCCGAGCGCCGCGGTGATGCCGCAGAGCAGATAGAAGACGATGAAGCGGCCGTGACCGACGCGGTCCTCGACGTTGTCGCCGAAGATCCACAAGTACCACATGTTCCCGATGACGTGCGACCAGCTGCCGTGCAGGAACATCGACGTGATGAGCGTGGGCCAGGCGAGGTAGGCCGGCACCACGCCGTACGCCGTCAGGAAATCCGTCAGGTCTTCGTGCGGCAGCATCAGCTCGAAGAGCCACGCCAGCGCGTTGAGCACGATGATCGTGACGGTGATATAGGGGGTCGTCCGGGACGGGATCACGTCCCGAAGCGGGATCATTCAAGCATTCTATGTGCGACGCCCGCTCCTCGCAATTTGCCACGTCTGGATGATTCGCGGTGAAGACTTACCCTTTGTGTCCTTGGTGTCCTTGGTGTGGAATCGACCCCGCTAATCACAACGCCGCTTCAAGTTCCATGACCTGCGCCCACGTCAGCGATGCATAATGTGCCGCTATGAAGCGACCTGTTGCGGCAGTGCTCGGCGCGATCGCCGTTTCGGCAGCGGCCTCGACCGGTCGTGCTGTTCCAGGACAGCCGCCAGCGTCGCCGGCTGGCAGCGAGTGGCGGTCGTACGCGGGCGACCTGCGCAACCATCACTACTCGCCGCTCGCGCAGGTGTCCGGCGCGAACTTCAACACGCTCGAAGTGGCGTGGCGCTTCAAGACCGACAGCCTCGGACCCCGCCCGGAATTCAAGCTCGAAGGCACGCCGCTGATGGTCAACGGCGTGCTCTACGCCACGGCCGGCACGCGGCGCGCGGTCGTGGCGCTCGATGCCGCCACCGGCGAGCTGCGATGGGTCCACGCCGAGTACGAAGGCGCGCGGGCGGCCGCGTCCCCCCGCCAGCTCTCAGGTCGCGGCGTCGCGTGCTGGAGCGACGGCCGGGACGAACGGATTCTCTACATCACGACCGGCTACCGCCTGGTCGCGCTCGACGCGCGGACCGGCTCGCGCATCGCCTCCTTCGGCGCCGACGGCATCGTCGATCTGAAGCAGGGCGTGGTGTTCGGCAAAGGGGAGCCGATCGATCTCGTCACCGGCGAGATAGGCGTCCACTCGACGCCGGCGATTACCAAAGACGGCGTCGTCATGGTCGGATCGTCGTTCCTCGAAGGCGGCACGCCGAAGACGCACAACAACACCAAGGGCCTGGTCCGCGGATTCGATGTTCGAACCGGGAGACGGTTGTGGACCTTCAACACGATTCCGCGACCGGGCGAATTCGGCAACGATACGTGGCTGAATGAATCGTGGGCGGTGACCGGCAATACCGGTGTGTGGAATCAGATTGCCGCTGACGAAGAGATCGGCCTCGCGTATCTGCCGGTCGAGACGCCGAGCTCGGATTTCTACGGTGGCCTCCGGCCCGGCCACAACCTCTTCGCCGAGAGCATCGTCGCCATCGACTATCGGACCGGCCAGCGCAAGTGGCACTTCCAGCTCGTCCACCATCCAATCTGGAACATGGACATCGCCGCGGCGCCGATGCTCGTCGACCTGACGGTCGACGGTCGTCCGGTGAAAGCCGTCGCCGCCATGGGCAAGCAGGCGATGCTGTACCTGTTCAACCGCGTCACCGGCGAGCCGATTTTTCCGATCGAAGAGCGGCCGGTTCCGCAGTCCGATGTGCCCGGCGAGAAAACGTCGCCTACGCAGCCGTTCCCGACGAAGCCGCCGCCGTACGATCATCAGGGCGTGACGCTCGAGAACTTGATCAACTTCACGCCGGAGCTCCGCGCCGAGGCGGAGAAGATCGCGGCGCGCTACAAGACCGGCCCCATCTTCACGCCGCCGCCTGTCAGCCGGGCGGAAGGTCCGATTGCCGGCTTCCGTTCATCCGGTGGGACCAACTGGCCGGGCGGATCCTTCGATCCCGAGACGCAGATCGCCTACATCCCGTCGTTCACGGCGATGCCGATCCTCGGCCTGCTCCCGCCCCCGAGCAAGGAGTTTTCCGATCTGCCGTACGTCTCGGGCAACGCGCTCACTGGCGTGCGCTACATCTCGGGGCCCGGCGAGAACGTCGGCGCGGACGCGCCCGCACGTCCGACAGGCGGCGCGACCGCCGCGACGACCAACGACGGCGCCGTGAACGCGAACGCGTCCCCGCAGGGCTTGCCGCTCCTGAAGCCCCCGTACGGACGTATCACCGCGATCGACCTCGATCGCGGCGAATTCGTGTGGCAGGTGGCGCACGGTGAAACGCCCGACAGCGTCCGGAATCACCCGGCGCTGAAAGGGCTGACGATTCCCCGCACCGGTCAATCGGGTGCGGTCGGCGCGCTCGTGACGAAGACGCTCGTGATCGCCGGCGATCCGATCGCGACCACCGTGGCGAACCGCGGGCGCGGCGCGTTGCTGCGCGCGTACGACAAGACGAATGGCAAGGAGGTCGGCGCTGTCTTCATGCCCGCGCAGCAGTCGGGTACGCCGATGACCTATTCGTTGAACGGCAAACAGTACATCGTCGTCGCGATCAGCGGCGGCAACTACTCGGGCGAGTATCTCGCGTTTGTGCTGCCGTTGACGGCACGGTGATGGTGAGGTCCGCCTTCGCTTCAGTGAACACAGCAGGCTTCGGCGGGACAGCCTTCGCGCCCGCCAACCGAAGACGGCCGGAGCGCGCGAAGGCTGGAGGTGGTATGCGAAAGTTCATGCTCGCTCTCGTTGGGGCGGCCTGTGCGATCGGTTCTCTCGTGGCCCAGGGCGATCCGCAGCCGACGTGCAAGATGTGTCCGGGGACGTACATCCCCAAGGCGGAGATCGACGGGTATATCAGCAAGGCGATCGCCGAGAAGCTGACCGACCAGCAGGTCCGCGACATCGAGATCGGCAAGGCCCACGTCGGGATCGGTGTCGTCCACCGGGGCAAGCTGGCCGCGCCCGCGCCGGAGTCGGTGGCGGAACACGATCAGGTGAGTGAGGTCTACCACATCATCGAGGGCACCGCGACGCTGATGCTCGGCCCCGACATCACGGGGATGAAACGGCGTCCGGCCACGCTCGAGACCGTGCGCCTGTTCAACGGTCCTGGCAACAACGGCTCGTCGATTCGCAACGGCGTCTCCTACGATCTGAAGCCCGGCGACGTGGTTGTGATTCCGGCCGGGACCGGCCACTGGTTCACGAAGATCGACGATCACATCACCTACCTCATGGTCCGAATCGACCCGGATAAAGTCACGCCGCTTCGCGATGAGGCGGCATCGAAGGCGTATCTGGCTGGGCCGAAAAAGTAGGGGTTGGGGGCTCGGGGCTAACCGTCGGGACTGGGGACTAAGGACTGCGATGCGATCTGTCATGGGCACGATAGAACGCAAAGACCGCGAAGACCGCAGAGATCACGATTCTTTGCGTTCTTTGCGGCTTTGGCGTTCTTCGTTCGTCGCGCTGTTCGTCGCAGCATTGTCGGCGCAGGAGCCGAAGTGGAAGAGCACGACGCCGATCAACGATCGGCCGAACCCCTACCGCCGGGACGCGAACTGGGCGCAGTTGCCCGCGGGGCTGAAATGGGGTGCCGTGATCGGCGCGGAGCAGGGTCCGAACGCCGACATCTACGTCGTGCATCGCTGCTTCGAGAACTCCTGCGCCGGACGCTCCGAGCCTCCGATCTTCCGTTTCAACCCGTCCGGCAGCGTTGTCAAGAGCTGGGGCAGCGGCACGTTCATCTTCCCGCATGGGTTCCACGTCGACGCTGAGGGGAGCGTCTGGGTGACCGACGCGCAGGGGAAGGACGGGAAAGGCCATCAGGTCTTCAAGTACAACGCCGACGGCGCACTGCTGATGACGATTGGCACTGCGGGTGTCGAGGGCGATGGCGCGCAGAAGAGGCTCACGCAACCGACCGACGTGATCACGGGAGCGAACGGTGACATCTTCATCACTGAGGGACACGTGATCGGGTCGGGCGTCAATCGTGTGAGCAAATGGTCGAAGGACGGGACGTTCATCAAGGCGTGGGGCAGAACCGGTGGCGCCCGAGGCGAGTTCAACGTGCCGCACACGATCGCGCTCGATTCGCGCGGGCGTCTCTTCGTCGGCGACCGGCACAACAACCGGATCCAGATCTTCGATCAGAACGGCACGTTCCTCGACGAGTGGACGCAGTTCGGCCGCCCGAGCGGCATCGCCATCACGAAGGACGACACGATCTACGTCGCCGACTCGGAGTCGTGGGGTCCCGACGAACCGGGATGGAAGAAAGGCATCCGCATCGGCAGCGCGCGCGACGGCTCCGTGAAGTACTTCATCGAGGACATCGAGTCGACGACAGAGGAGCACAGCGGTGCGGAAGGCGTCGGCGTCGATCGCGAAGGGAACGTTTACGGCGCGGTTGTGCGGCGGATGATGCTCGAGCGGCACACACTGCAACAGAAGTAGGGGCTAGAAAGCGCGCCAGGCGCTCCGGGTCGCCCGCCACTTCCGTCAGCAGCACGTTGATGGCCACATCGCGATTGAGCTTCGTGTCGCGCGCGCGGTACACCTCGCCCATGCCGCCCGCGCCGAGCAGCGACACGACTTCGTACGCGCCGACCTTCGTTCCAGTTGTGAGCGTCATACGCCGTCAGGAATCCGGCGTGGCCATTACAAGAACGTCATTTCCGACCGTCGATGGTCGCGATGTCGTAGCGCAGGATCCTCGGGTCGGCCGTGACGAGTGTCAATCCTTCGACTTTCGCCTGAGCGATCAGAGCGCGGTCGAAGGGATCGCGATGGTGCAGCGGCAACGCCCCCATCGCCACCGCGTGTTCGATGTGAAGAGCCATTGAAAGGATGCCCTTTGACGTCAGGCCGTGGACGAATTCCAGCATCGGGATATCGAGCCGAAGTTTTCCGACCGCCTGCTTGATTGCGATTTCCATCACACACACGGTCGACAGATACAGGGTCGTCGAGACGCTCGAGATTCTGCGACGGACTTGTGATGGAACGCGATCCTTGTCGAACTGCAACCACAGCCAGATGTGGGTGTCGAGGAGCAGTTTCAGAGTAAACCCCACTCCTTCAAGAGCTCATCGGGGAGCTCATCGAAGTCGTCAGCCATCCAGATCTTGCCCTTCAAATCACCGAAGGTCATTCGATTCTTCTTGAATGGAACGATCTTCGCGATCGGCTCGCCATCCCGTGCGACGATGATTTCCTGGCCCTTTTCGACTTCGGCGAGCAGCTTCGAGAGGTGCGTCTTGGCGTGGTGGACGTTGACCTGCTTGGCGGCCTTCACTCCGCCATCGTAGGTTAGCTAGGTAAGTTAGTCAACAACGGTTAGACGCCATGGCCGTAGCCGACAGCCTCATGGTGGGCGGCTGTCGAGTTCGCGGCCGGTGCGGCCGGGGTCCGGACGCGCTCGATGATGCGGCGGAGATCGTTGTCGGCAATCGCCTTGCGGTGCTCGCCGAGCGTGATCACGGCTCGGTAGACCGCGTCGATCTCGGTGCCGGCGAGCGTGAAGCCGAGCGCCTCGCACCGCGACTGCACCGCGTGCCGGCCCGAGTGGCGCCCGAGCACCAGCCGCGAGCTGACCGATTGCCCGACGTCCTCGGGCCGCATAATCTCGTAGGTCCGCGCGTCCTTCAGCACGCCGTCCTGATGAATGCCTGCCTCGTGGGCGAATGCATTGCGGCCGACGATGGCCTTGTTCGCCTGGACCGGTTCGCTCGTGAGCGAGGACAGGAGCTGGCTCGAGGCGAACAGCGCCTCCGATTTGATCCCCGTGTCGTACGGCAGGCGATCGTGACGCACGCGCAGCGCCATCACGAGCTCTTCCAGCGACGCGTTGCCGGCCCGCTCGCCGATGCCGTTGATCGAGCACTCCACCTGGCGGACGCCGCCCTGAATGGCGGCGAGGCTGTTCGCGACCGCCAGCCCCAGGTCGTTGTGGCAGTGCGCGCTGAAGACCGCACGGTCCGCGTTCGGTATGCGGCCGATGATCTCCGCGAAGAAGTCGCGCATTTCATCGGGCGTCGCATAGCCGACCGTGTCGGGCAGGTTGACGGTGGTACAGCCGGCGGCGATGGCCGCTTCGATGACGCGGCACAGAAAATCGCGGTCGCTCCTCGTTGCATCCTCCGCGGAAAACTCCACGTCGTCGGTGAAGCGGCGCGCCAGCTTGACCGCGTCCACGGCCGCCTGCAGGCACTCCTCGCGCGAGATCCGGAGCTTGGCGGTCAGATGGAGATCCGACGTGGCCAGGAAGGTGTGAATCCTCGAGCGCTCGGCCGGCGTGAGCGCGCGGGCCGCCTCCTCGATGTCCTGACGCCGGGTCCGCGCCAGTGCGGCGATGACCGGACGGCGCACGCTGACCGCAATCTGCCGCACGGCCTCCGAGTCGGCCGGCGAGGCGATGGGGAACCCGGCCTCGATGATATCCACGCCGAGCGCGTCGAGCGACTGGGCCATCGCGAGCTTCGACGGGACATCCATCGAAAACCCGGGGGCCTGCTCGCCGTCGCGCAGCGTGGTATCGAAGACCGTGACGCGGGAGGTACTCATGACAGTGTTGTAGCGGCCGGGGCATATAGAAGTCAAAGTGATAATTATTAATGAAGAATAACGGGTTGTTATACACTCCCCAGGGATTTCCCTGCCAATGGACCTCAGCGCCCTGAAGATCTTCCTGGCGGTTGCGCACGAGCGTAGTTTTTCCCGCGCCGCGGCAAAAGTCCACCGGACGCAGCCCGCGGTGAGCCAGGCGGTGCGGCGCCTCGAGATCGAGCTCGGCGAGCAGCTGTTCGACCGATCGTCGAAGAGCGGGACGCTGACCGAGGCGGGCCGGATGCTCCTGAACTACGGGCAGCGCCTGGTGCGGCTCGCCGAGGAAACCGAGTCGGCCGTACGCGACCTGCGCGACCTGAGGCGCGGCCGCGTGCTCATCGGCGCCAACGAGGCGGCCGTCCACACCTTGCTGCCGCTCATCGTCCGCTTCAGGCAGCGGTACGCCGACATCGCCATCGATGTTCGCCGGGTGCCGGCGCGACAGATTGCCGTCGAAGTGCAACAGGGCAGCCTCGACTTCGGCGCGCTGACCTTCCACCCTTCGGAGCAGGGCTTGCTCGAAGTACCGGTCGGGAGCGACGAGCTGGTGCTGCTGCTGCCGCCGTCGCACGCGCTCGCCAATCGCCGGCAGGTCGCGATGGAGGACATCGCGCAGGAACCGGTCGTGGCGCACAACGATCCGTCACCCGCGCGCGAACGGGTCCTGCGACTCTTCGAAGAGCACCACATCCCGCTGAAGATGGTGATCTCGCTGCCAAGCCTCGACGGGATTAAGCGCGCGGTCGAATTGAAGCTGGGCGTCGCACTGCTGCCGCGTCGCTGCGCTGTCACGGAAATCGCACACGGGCGCCTCGTGGCCGTGCCTATCGCCGGCGTGTCGCGCAAGCGTCAAGTGATGCTGGTGTGCCGCAAGGCGCACCGATCCCACGCCGCGGACGCATTCCTTGTGGTGGCGCAGGAAAAAAAACCTGCTGCGTCGAGCTAGCCCGCTGGGTGACTAGAATCCGCGAATCAGCTAGAAGCCCTGAATGTAAGGAAGTCGGCCGGCGACAGCTTTCACTTCCTCGAATCGATCCAGCAGCATCGCTGTCGGATTCCACTGACCCGAGATGAATGCGTCGCGCAGCGCCTTCGGGACCGCGGCCTCGATTCGGAGAGATCCAGCGGTGATCGTGCCGGACTGGACGTCCGCGGTGATGCTCATGTCCGGATTGCGTTCCACGAGCGTCTGCAGCTGTTCCACCGCGGAATGACTGGCGGCGAAGCAGGGCAGGCCGATCACCGCAGCATTCCCCTGAAAGATCTCTGAGAACGACTCGCCGACGATCGCGCGGATGCCGGCGCGGGCGATCCCCTGGGGCGCGTGCTCGCGCGATGACCCGCAGCCGAAGTTCGCATTGACGATCAGGATCGATGCGCCCGCGTAGCGCGGGTCGTTGAACGGATGCGTCGAATCCGCCGCCCGATCGTCTTCGAAGAGATGTCGCTCGAGACCTTCGAACGAAACGGAGACCAGAAACCGCGCCGGCATGATCCGATCCGTGTCGATGTCGTTCCCCCGCAGCGGCAGCCCGCGGCCGCTCACGCTCAGGATCGTCTGAGACTTGAGACTTGAACCTTGAGAGCTGTTCATGCCGGCACCGCCTCGAGCACCGTGCGAACGTCGACGACTTCGCCGGCGATCGCCGCAGCCGCCACCATCGCCGGACTCATCAGCAGCGTGCGGCCCGTCGGGCTGCCCTGGCGTCCCTTGAAGTTGCGGTTCGACGAGGACGCGCACACCTGGCGTCCCTCGAGCCGGTCCGGATTCATGCCCAGGCACATCGAGCATCCGGCGCCGCGCCATTCGAACCCCGCCTGCCTGAACACCTGGTCGAGTCCCCGTGCCTCGGCCGCGCGGCTGATAGCCTGCGACCCGGGCACCACGAGCGCGGTGACATGTCTGGCGACACGGTGGCCGCGAACGAGCCGGGCCGCTTCCTCCAGGTCCGAGAGCCGTCCGTTCGTGCAGGAGCCGATGAACGCCACGTCGATTTTGGTGCCGGTCACGCGCCGCCCGGGCGTGAAGCCCATGAAGGCAAATGCCTCGTCGGACGGATCGCCAGCAATCGGTTCGCTGACGCCGACCGACTGGCCGGGATTGATGCCCCACGTCACCGTCGGCTCGATGCTCGCGGCGTCGAACGTGACGCGATCGTCGTAGCGGGCGTTACGGTCCGACGCCACCTGCCGCCACCACGCCACCGCGCGATCGAAGGCTTCGCCGGCCGGCGCGAACGGCCGCCCGCGCAAGTAGGCGAACGTCGTGTCGTCGGGATTCACATAGCCGACGCGCGCGCCCCCCTCGATCGACATGTTGCAGACGGTGAGCCGCTCGTCGATCGTCATCGTGTCGAGTGTGGTGCCGCCGTACTCGTAGGCGTAGCCGACGCCGCCCTGCACACCGAGCCTGCGAATGATGGTCAGGATCACGTCCTTCGCGTACACGCCCGCGTTGAGCCGTCCGTTGACGTCGATGCGCCGGACCTTCAGCGGATCCAGCGCGAGACATTGCGAGGCCAGCACGTCGCGGACCTGTGATGTGCCGATTCCAAACGCGATCGCGCCGAGCGCGCCGTGCGTCGATGTATGGCTGTCGCCGCACGCGATCGTCATGCCGGGCTGCGTGAGGCCGAGCTCGGGCCCGATCACGTGCACGATGCCCTGGTTGTCGGCGTCGAGCATCCAGAGTGGGATGCCCGCGTCACGGCAGTTGCGTTCGAGCGAGACAGTCATCTCTTCCGCCATCACATCGAGGAACGGCCGCATCTGTCGAGTGGTCGGGACGATGTGATCGAGCGTCGCGAACGTACGTTCGGGAAAGGCGACCCTCCAGCCGTGCTGGCGCAGCATGTCGAACGCCTGAGGTGTCGTGACTTCGTGAATAAGGTGTAAGCCGACGAACAACTGCGTCTGTCCGCTCGGGAGCGTGCGAACGACGTGAGCGTTCCAGACTTTATGAAAAAGTGTGTCAGCCATGGCTATCCGCGCCGGCACGACGGCGCCCACCAGCTAGAATACAACGATGTCGAGGGCGCGCGTCCGAATGGTGATCGCGACGTGCCTCGTCGCCGCCGGTCTCGTCCTCGACGTCAGCGGACAAACGGCTGTCGGCGTGCGCCGAATCGTCGAGGCGGGGCTCTCCGCCGTCGAGGCCGGAGTCATCGCCGGCGAATCGCACACACCGGGATCACGCGAAGCCCTCAAGCGCGCGAGGCTGGCCGACGCCCTCAGCCAGGATCGCGTCGGCCGGTCCGGCATCCGCTACGCCTCGGGCCGCGTCATCGTCAAGTTCCGCGATCAGATCGCGGGCGGCAGCCAGCTCGAGGCGATCCGGTCCGCGTCCCCGAGCGGGGCCCTCGCGCCCCGCGCCCCGCACGCCGACTTTGACATCGTGACGATCGATCCCGTCGAGGATCCCGAAGAGGTCGCACGAGCACTCGGGCAGGAGCCTGCGGTCGAGTACGCCCAGGTCGTGCATCGCATCCACGCTTTGTTCGTGCCCAACGATCCACTGTACGCGTCCGCTCAGTGGAACCTTCCGATGATCAACCTGGAAAAGGCGTGGGACATCCAGCCGCAGGCGGGGTCGTCGATTACCGTGGCGGTCCTGGACACCGGCATCGCCTACAAGAACATCACGCTCGACGTCACGCTCAAGAGCTTCAGGGACGATGAAGGTGTGCTCTATCCGGCGCTCGGGCCCCAATCCATCCCCTATTCGGCAGCGCCGCAGCTCGTCGGCTCCGGCCACTCGTCGCGCATTGTCGCCCCGCACGACTTCATCTGGAACGACGACAGCCCGCTCGACTTCGACGGGCACGGCACGCATGTCAGCGGGACGATTGGCCAGCTGACGAACGACGGCGTCGGCACCGCAGGTGTCGCCTTCAACGTCAAGCTGATGCCGGTCAAAGTGCTCGCCAGCATGTGGGACGTGATCTTTGGTGCGGCGCGGTCCGAAGGTGGAAGCGACGACCAGATTGCGCGCGGCATTCGATACGCGGCTGACAACGGCGCCAAGATTCTCAACATGAGCCTTGGTGGTTCGGGTCCGCCCAATTGCGCCACGGCGCCGAACAATCCCGATTGCTCGCCGGTCATCGAAGCGGCGCTGAGATACGCCGTCGGCAAAGGCTGCTTCGTGGTCGTCGCCGGCGGGAACGAGTTCGAGGACACCGTGCCGCCCTACGGGAAGAACCCGACGAGTGTCATCGCGGAGATCGCGTCACGGATCAAGGGCGTGGTGTCGGTGGCCGCGGTCGACCCGGCCAAGGGTCATGCGTACTATTCGAGCACGGGCAGCTACATCGAGATTGCGGCGCCCGGCGGATCCCAACGCGGGTTCTCGAGCTCCGGCCTCGTCCGGCAGCAGACGTTCGACTTCGATCGGACGGACACGTTCCTGCTGCCGCCGTCGCAGTATCATCCGCCGCGGTTCGACATCTTTGGCTACGTCGGCTACATCGGCACGTCGATGGCGACGCCGCATGTTGCCGGGGTCGCGGCCATGCTGATGCAACAGGGCGTCACCGACCCGGCAGCCATCGAGGATCTGCTGGAGCGGACGGCTGTCGATCTCGGCGCGCCGGGACGCGACGACACCTTCGGGTTCGGGCTCGTCGACGCGCGCGCGGCGCTGCGTGGATTGGGGCTCGCGAAGTGAAAACGGCGGCGACCGCGATGCTGCTGACGCTGGGGCTGGCGTCGCCCGCGGCAGCGCAGCCTCCGGCGCGTCCACCGGCTCGCCCCGCGCCGCGCCGCGTGTTGCCCCCGCTGCCGCCCGAACCACCGATTTCGTTCCGGCCGTTCGTGTCGGGTGCCGAAAACGCCTTTGCGGCGGTCGAGACGTTCAAGACGGTGTTTGGCAAGTCGTACGGACCGCTGTTCGGCGGCGGCCTGCAAGTGGCTTTTCACGGCAAGTACTACGTCGAGGTTGGTGCGTCGCGCTTCAATCAGACGGGGCAACGCGCCTTCCGTCAAAACGGTCAGAGCTTCGGCCTCGGGATTCCGCTGACGGCGACGATCACGCCGCTCGAAATCACCGCGGGCTACCGGTTCAGGCCGCGCCGCGTGCCGCGCCTGCGGCCGTACCTCGGTGCCGGCCTGACCTCATACGCCTACGACGAGCGTTCCGATTTCGATGAGCCGGGCGAAGGCCTCAAGACACGCCACGCGGGATTGGTTGGTGTGGGCGGCCTCGAGTTCCGCATCCACAAGTACGTCGGCATCAGCGCCGACGCCGCGGTGGCGCATGTGACGGGGATTCTGGGGCAGTCTGGCATTTCCAAGGACGCCGGCGAGTCGGACCTAGGCGGTATCGCCGCCCGGTTCAGGCTCATCATCGGCCGGTGATATCATCAAGTAAGTGACTGGCAGGTCGAGGGATCGCCGGGCGTTCGTGAGCGTGGTGTTCTACGCCCTCTTCCTGTTCACCACGCAGTTCGAGCACCACGACCTCCTCTGCCATCTCCGCACGCCTCAGCACTGTTCCGCCTGCACGTCGAGCATCGTTGGCGCCGGCGTCGACGTCCCTTCGGCCCCTGGGGCCGCACACCTGGACGATGCCGGAAGAGCCTTCGGTTTCGAGTTGCCGAACGGCGGGGTCCTGCTGCCGGTGCGCGCGGCCGGCCGATCGCCGCCCGCAGTCCTGTAGCGCTTTCCCCAACGGATCTTGCAGGGGCGGACCACCGTGTCCGCCCCGGGCCGACACGCAGGTCGGCTCCTACACGTGAGGAGGGACACATGCGAATCTGGCGACAGGCGCCGGCTTCGTTGGCGGTCGCGCTGATTCTGATCGGTGCGCCCGCCTCGGCGCAGGACAGTCCGCAGGCGCTGCGGCAGGAAATCGATCAGCTTCGTCGCGACTTCGATGCATTGAAGCAGCAGTACGGGGACCGTTTGTCCGCGCTCGAGTCGAAGCTCGCCGCGGCCGAAGGTGCGGCGCGGCGGCCGACGGCGCAAACTCCCGCGGGTCAGCCGGTCGCCGAGGTACCCGCCGGCGCTGCCGGCGCCGGTGGACCCACCGGTGCGCTTCCGGTCTATGGGGCCTCGGTGGGCGGCGCCAAGGTCTTCAATCCGGACATCGCGGTGATCGGCGACTTCCTCGGCGCTTCAGGACGCAATCTCGTCAACCCAAGTCCGGCGCTCGAGATGCACGAGTCGGAAGCGTCGTTCCAGGCCGTCGTCGATCCGTATGCGCGCGCCGACTTCTTCATCTCGTTCGGTGAATCGGGTGTAAACCTCGAAGAAGGGTTCCTGACGCTGACGTCGCTGCCGGGTGGCCTGTTGACCAAGGTCGGAAAAATGCGCGCGGCGTTCGGGAAAGTCAACTCGCTGCACAATCACGTGCTGCCGTGGACGGACCGGCCGCTGGTCATTCAGAACCTCGTCGGAGGCGAGGACGGCATCAACGACGCCGGCATCTCGGTCGCGCGGCTGATTCCGAATCCGTGGCTGTTCCTCGAGGCCACAGGTCAGGTCCTCCGGGGTGACTCGGGCGACGACTTCTTCCACTCGAGCAAGCGCGGCGATCTGAGCTACGTTGGCCACCTGCGCGCGTACCACGACATCACGGAAGACAGCAACATCGACTTCGGGTTCTCGGCGTCGCGCGGCCATAACCCCGCCGGCATCGTCGACGGCACGGACGTCGGCCGCTTCACGACGAGCCTGTATGGGATCGATGCGACGTATCGATGGCGACCGCTGTCGCGATCGATCTACCACTCGTTCGTCGGCCGCACCGAATGGATCTGGAGCCGGCGCGATCAATTCGACGGCCGGCAGGATGCGATGGGGATGTATCTCTCGGGCGACTACCAACTGGCGCGACGCTGGTTTGCCGGCGCGCGGCTCGATCGTTCGAACCGCGCCCACGACGCGTCGCTCGTCGATACGGGCGGAAGCTTTCTGGTCACCTACTGGCCAAGCGAGTTCAGCCAGGTGCGCGGGCAGTACCGGCGGACCAACTACGCGCTCGGACCATCCGCCAACGAGCTGCTGTTTCAGTTTCAGTTCTCGATAGGAGCGCACGGTGCGCATCCGTTTTAGAGGTTCTAAAGGTTCTAAGGTTCTAAGGTTCTAGGGTTCTAGGGTTCTAGGGTGCAGGTGATCCAATGAAACGCATATCGTTACTGACCGTTGCCGCGGTGATGGTTGCCGCGGCGGCGTCTGCGCAGACCAAGCTCACGGTGATCACGACCACCGAAGATGTTGCGTCGATCGGCCGTGAGGTCGGCGGCGATCACATCTCGATCGAATCGCTGGCGCGCGGCTATCAGGATCCGCATTTCGTCGAGGCGAAGCCGAGCTTCATCCTGAAGCTGCAGAAGGCGGATCTGCTGGTGGCGGTGGGGCGCGAGCTCGAGATCGGATGGCTGCCGCCTCTGATTCAGCAGAGCCGCAATTCGAGAATCCAGCCCGGCTCGCAGGGTTACCTGGACGCCTCGCTCGGCGCCGCGATTCTCGAGATTCCCACCGGCACCATCACGCGGGCGATGGGGGATGTGCACCCCCAGGGCAATCCGCACTATTGGATGGATCCCGAGAACGGGAAGCGGATTGCGAAGCAGATCGCGGACAAGCTGTCAGAGATCCGGCCGGCCGATCGTCCGTACTTCCAGCAGCGGCTTGCCGACTTCACCGCGCGCCTCGATGCGGCGGAAAAGCGCTGGCTGGCGCAGATGTCGCCGTTCAGAGGGACGAAAGTGGTGACATACCACCGGTCGTTCCCGAATTTCTCCGAGCGCTTCGGGCTCGACATCATCGGCTACGTCGAGCCGAAACCCGGGATCCCGCCGACGCCTCAACACACACTGGACCTCATCAACGAGATGAAGCGCCAGAACGTCAAGATCATCCTGGTCGAGCCGTATTTCGATCTGAAGACGCCCAATGCCATCGGGCGGGACACGGGCGCGCAGGTCCTCGTGATGCCGCCGTCCGTGGGCGGTACGAAAGAGGTGACCGACTACTTCAAGCTGTTCGACTACGACATCAACCTGCTGATGGAAGCGATCAAGAAGAGTGGGGCGAAGTAGTGCTCGACACCTCGATGCTGTCGTTCCTCGCGCCGTGTTTTGCTGCCAGCCTCATCCTGACCGGCATTCACGCGTACCTCGGCGTGCACGTGGTCGAGCGCGGCGTGATTTTCGTCGACCTGTCGCTGGCGCAGATTGCGGCGCTCGGCGCCACGATCGCGCTCCTGTTGCCGTGGTCGAACGGCGATCCCCACGCGCCGATGGTGTACTGGGTGAGTCTCGCGTTCACCTTCATCGGCGCCTTCGTCTTCTCGACCATACGCAGCCAGCGCGCGCGGATTCCGCAGGAAGCGATCATCGGCATCTGTTACGCCGTCGCGTCGGCGGCGGCGATTCTGGCGATGAGCAAGGCCACGTCGGAAAGCGAGCACCTGAAGGACATGCTCGTGGGCAACATTCTGGCGGTGTCGTGGCAGGAGGTCGGGAAAACGGCAATCCTCTATGGGATTGTCGGCCTCTTCCACTTCGTCTTCCGCCGCCAGTTTCTGGCCATCTCGATGAGCCACCACCACGACACTCATCATCACCAGGTCGAGTCGACCGGGCTGTCGGTGCGATTCTGGGACTTCCTCTTTTACGCATCGTTTGGCTTCGTCGTGACCTCGTCGGTCTCGATTGCCGGCGTCCTTCTCGTGTTCTGCTACCTGATCGTGCCGTCGGTGGCAGCGATGCTCTACGCCGACTCGATTGGCAGGCGGCTCGCGATCGGATGGACGATGGGCACGGTGGTGTCGGCGCTTGGGGTGTATCTGTCGCTGAGGCTCGATCTGCCGACCGGCGCGACGATCGTGTGCACCTTCGGACTGGTTCTGATTATCATGGCCTCCGTGCGGCCGCTCTTTTCGATCAGTCGCCAGTCGGCAGTCGTCAGCCGTCCAGATGCAGTGTCGTAACTGCGGCGCTGAAATCGCCGACAAGGCGCTCATCTGCTACCGATGCGGCACGGCGACCACGGAAGCCAAGTACCAGCCGGCGCCGATCGGTCGGGGCCGGTCCTCGTCTGCCGCGATGTGGCGGCTGATCATGTTCGTCATCGCGATCGCCGCCGCAGCCCTCGCGATCTATCTGTGGGTGAGCGTGCGATAATCGCCCTATGGCCCGCCTCGCACTCGCGCTGTGGATCGCGTGGGCCGTGATCGTCTGGAACGTGGTCTTCGATCAGGTCATCGTCCTCGCCGGGCGCGAGTACATCCAGGCCGCCCTTGCGGCCGGCGCCGGACCCTTCGCGAACATGGACGACTGGATGCGGCCCGCGGCCACACGCGGCGCGTGGCTCGCCAGCGGCGCCGCCGGCGCCATTCTGCTCACCGGGGTTTCCCTTTGCGCCTTGCGCCGCACCCGCTGATCTACGACTGGAATCACGACGCCGCTGCGCCGCGCGCCGTCGCGATGCTCGACGACGAGACGCTGAGAGACGGATTGCAGTCGCCGTCGGTCCGCACGCCCACCATCGACGAGAAAATCGAGCTGCTGCAGCACATGGACCGCCTCGGCATCGATACGGCCGACATCGGCCTGCCCGGCGCCGGCGCAAGAGTGGCGTGCGACGTCGAGCGTCTCGCGCGCGCCATTGGCGACGGCAAGATGAACATCCGCGCCAACTGCGCGGCGCGGACGATGATCGCCGACATCAAACCGATCGCGGAGATCCAGCAGCGGACCGGTGTGCCGATCGAGTGCGGCGCCTTCATCGGCTCGAGTCCGGTTCGCCAGTACGCAGAAGGCTGGGCGCTCGACTACCTGCGGAAGTGCACCGAAGACGCGATCACCTTTGCGGTGAAACAGGGCCTGACGGTGATGTACGTCACCGAGGATACGACACGGGCCGATCCGGAATCGCTGCGCCTGCTGTTCACGACGGCGATCCACGCGGGTGCGTCGCGCCTCTGCATCGCCGATACCGTGGGGCACGCCACGCCGAACGGCGCGAAAGCGGTCGTGCGGTTCGTGAAGTCGGTGGTCGAGGAGCTCGGCGCCGACGTCGGGATCGACTGGCACGGCCACCGCGATCGCGGCTTCGGCGTGGCGTCGAGCATCGCGGCGCTCGAGGCCGGCGCCACGCGGCTGCACGGGGCCGCACTCGGGATCGGCGAGCGCTGCGGCAACACTCCGATCGATCTCCTGCTCGTGAACCTGGTGATGATGGGTTACATCGAGCGCGACTTGAGCGCCTTGCCAGCCTACGCCGCGGCGGTGGCCCGAGTGTGCGACGTCGGCATCGCGCCGAACTATCCAGTCATCGGCGCCGACGCGTTTCGGACGGCCACGGGCGTCCACGCGGCGGCGGTCGTCAAGGCGTTTCGAAAAGGCGATCGAGCGTTGATGGACGCGGTCTATTCGGCCGTTCCCGCGAGCCTGGTCGGCCGGCACCAGGAAATCGAAGTCGGACCGATGAGCGGTCGCTCGAATGTCGTCTTCTGGCTGGAGAGCCGCGGCCTCCCGGCAACAGACGAGATCGTCGACCGTATCTTTGCCGCGGCCAAGGCGTCTGAGCGGACGCTCACACACGAGCAGGTGGAGACGCTCATTGGCGGTGACGTGCGAACGAAGCCGAGCGGACCGCCGCTGCAGAGCGCGCCTCGCCGAAGAAGGGGCTTTTGAACGACCGCGAGACGTGTGCCATTTCGTGAACCGGGCTCGTGCGTCGTTGGTGGTATCAATCCTGCTGTCCAAGACGGTGGAGCATTCAGAGTGGGTTCGACGCGCATCCCGGTCTTACATCAGCGTCCTCGCGTGTATTCAACCGATTCTGGTGATTCAAGCGAGCTCATCCATAGCAACCATTCACTGGCGTCGAATGGTCGCGTACTTCCAATGCAGGCGTGGACCGACATAGAATCCCGTCTGCCACTCGTGCCTGAAGCGCATCAGCATCACGCGGTCCAGTTTTACGACGACGAAAAAGTGCTCTACGCAACCGTGGCGGGCTTTCTCGGACAGGGTCTCGTCGACGAGCAGCCGGCCATCCTCATCGCCACCGAGGCGCACCGTCAGCCGATTCTCGATGACCTCAGAGAGCGCAGCCTCGACGTGGACCACGCGCAGCGAAACGGCGATCTGATCGTGCTCGACGCGCATCAGACGCTCGCGCGGTTCATGATCGACGATCTGCCGAACGCCGACGCGTTCGAGTCCACGGCGGGAAGCCTGATTCGCGACCTCCTCATCCAGCGATCGCGCCACACGTTGATTCGTGCGTACGGCGAGATGGTCGACGTGTTGTGGCAAGAAGGAAAGCCCGACGCGGCAATTCGCCTCGAGATCCTCTGGAATCGGCTGGCGGATCGGTACGGGTTCGCCCTGCTGTGCGGCTACTCGATGGGGCACTTCTACAAGCAGACCGACCGCTTCGAGGATGTGTGCCGGCAGCACGCTCATGTCGTGCCCCCGCGCCCGATGCGTCCGCAGCCCCCGAACTACGCTTAATGTAGCCCCTACTTCTTCAGCAGCACATCTTCGAAGAACTTCGTCGCGCGCGCATCCCTCGACTGACCGAGCCAGAACATCGCCTGCTTCCTCACTTCGGGACTGCGATGGTTGCGGGCGATGTCGATCAGCTTCGGCACGCCTTCGTCCGGCGGCAGCTGGCTGAGCGCGAACACGGCCTTCTTCTTGACCTCGATCTCCGGATCGTTGTCGATCGCGCCGGCGATGGTGGCGGTCGCGTCCTTGCCGGCCTTTTGAGCCAGCCAGAAGAGCGCCTGGCCCCGTACTTTCGTGCTCCGGTCGTCGCGCGCCGTTGCGATCAGCGTGGTCAACGCCGATGGCACCTTGCTCACCGAGAGGCCGAAGGTCACCTTGTCGCGGACCTTGTCGCTCGGATCCTGCGCGAGCATCCGCGCGAGCAGTCTCGCGCCCGCCTCCCCCCGTGTCGACCCGAGCCAGAAGGCTGTATCGCTGCGAAGCCATTCGGGGCGCGTCGGCGCGACGAAGCTTTCGAGGGCGCGATCGGCCGCCGGCGCGTTGTGCAGCGCGATGGCGGTCATTGCGGTCTTGCCGACGCGGTCGCGCAGCTCGCCTGGCTCCGGCGCCGAGAGGACCAGTGGCGTCAGCCACCCGACGCTGTCGTCCGCGGTGACGTCGCGCAGCCAGACAACCGGCAAGCCGCCGGAGTCGAGGTTGCAGTCGGGCGTGAACGTGCGGATGCGCGAAACACGGCCGGCGTCCATCCGCGCGAGGACGATGAACTCCGTGGCGGACTCGAGCATCACGCGCTCGCCACGTTGGGAGATCGAGTCACCGGTGTTCATCGACACGCCGCTCCCGCTTTCGAGGCGACAGCTGCCGCCGGACATCACTGTGCCGTTGGTGATGTTGTCGTAGCAGCACATCTGCCGGGGCCCGGCGACCATGGGCACGCGATAGCCAACCCACGTGACCGTCGCGGTGGCTGCCGCTCGGATCCTTTGTTCCAGACTCTGGGCGGCAGCGGGGGCGACGAAACTTAGAACTAAGAACTTAGAACTTAGAACCAAGAACCCGAACCGCCCAACGAGAACCTTGAACCCGGAACCCTGAACCACGAACCCTGTCCGCGTCACTTGAGCAGCTCCGCGAGGTAATCGGTCACCTCTTTCGATTTCCCCATGATCGACATCTTCTGGACCATTTCCAGCTTCATCTTGGGATCCTTCTCGGCGCGTGCGAGCTCGACGAGGATCCGTCCGTTGTGCTGGAGGAACAGCGCGTTGATCGCTTCTTTCTTGATCTCGGGGGACGAGTCGGACTGATAGATCGCCTTGATGGCCTCGCCCGTACGGCTCTCACCCATCAGCCCGAGATTGCGCACCGCGCTCCGCCGGAGCGTCGGGTCCTTCTCGGTTTTTGCGAGCTCCATGAGCTTGTCGGCGCTGCCGCCGACGAACATCGCCTGAATGATTCGCTTCTTCACGTCCACGGACGTTTCGGTCGAATACAGCTCCGCGAGCTCCGCGTGCGCGCCCATGACGCCGAGCTGCTGCACGGCCTCGCCGCGAAGCTCGGGCGCCGTTTCACTCTTGGCAAGCCCCAGCAGTCTGGTCCGATCGCCCGACACCATGAAGCTGCGGATGATCGAGCGCTTCACCGCCGAGTCGTTAGACGCCCGGTAGACGTCCGCGAGAATCTGCCGGTTGTCGCTGCCGCCCATGATCCCGAGGTACTTGATCGCGCGGAGCTGCAGGTCGGGATTCGATGCGCCTTTGGCGACGTTGGCGATGATCTCGCGCGCTCGTGACGAATTGCTCTGACTGAGTACGAAGAGGGCGCGGTCTTTGACCTTCGGCGAGTTGGGGCCGGCGAGCATCTGCTCGATGATCGGCATCGCCCGCTCGGCGTCGCTGTTCATCAGGCCGCGCAACGCCATCAGCTTCAGCTCTTCGTCGTTCTGTGACAGCTGGACCGGCTGTCCGGACGATTGGCGCACTTCAATTTCGAGCGCCTTCGAATCCTTCGCCCAGCGGCTGTCCTTGAACTTCTGCTGCAGATCGGTGATCGCGCCCAGGGCGTCGGCCTTCCGACCCAGCCGGTTGAGGCTGTAAGCCTTCCAGTAGAGCGCTCCGTCGGTGCGGCTGCTCTTCATCTCGATCACGCGATCGAGGTCGCCGATGGCGCGCTCGAATTTGCCTTCCTCAATCAAGTCGCGCGCCCGCTCGTAGAGATCGTCGGCGCGGTCGTCGTTCGCGCCGGCGAGCTCGAAACCGACGACACCACCGGTGACGCCGCCGCTGATGCCCACGATCGTCGCGAGCTTCGGCTCGATACGCATCGGGCCCGGCTGCGCGCCGGCGGTCGCCGCCACGGCGGACGTCAGGAGTGTGGCGACGAAGAGGGATGAATACCGCAAGTGTCTGATGTCCATAGTCTCAACTCGTTTTCTGTATCGGTGTCCGTGGGCTCGCCGCCCCGGGACGGCTCTCCCGATCCCGGAGCTCGTCGCTCATCACGCGTACTTTGAAGAGAAGCGCCGCCGCATCGATGCGCCGGCGGATTTGTTCGAGATCCGCCGCACTGATTTGCGACGGGCTGTGCACGATTTCGAGCAGACTGCGTTCGAGGTCGTCGAGGACCGTGGCCACCGATTGCTCGCCTGCCTCTACTGCGTCCTGTCGATACAGACGGCTGGTCGTCAGCAGATCGTCGGCCCAGCCCTGCGCGGTCGAGATGTCACCCCCTGCCGCCGTGGAGACCGGCGCGTTCATGATGTCCATCAACACGCGCTCGGATCGATCGAGATGATCGGCGACGGACGTCAAGAGAATCCGTTGCCGTGCGTCGGCGTGACCGCTGTCGGCGACAGCGTTGGCCGGTGCGCTGCCGGCTGCAGGCGGTGCGGACATGTCGCGCGACGTTCGGCCGGCGAGGAACGCGACGAGGACGAGGCCAGCAGCTGCCGCCGCCACTGACAACCGATCCCACCGGAACCACTGACCGAGCCACGATCCCTCGCGCTCGGGGAGACGATGCCTGATGCGCTGCCAGACTTCCAGGCCGTACTGGTCGCCGCGCTCGGGGACGTCGGGCGCGGCAATCATCGCGAGCGTGGACACGATCTCGCGATAGACCTTCGCGCACGCCGCGCAGTCATCCAGATGGCGCTCGACGTCCGCGCGGCGGCGCCCTTCGCCGTAGTAGTAGAGGGTGAGCTCCTCTTCGGTGTAATGCTTCACGATTCCTGACTCCGTAATGGTGCAAGGGCCGCCCGTAACTTCTTGACCGCGCGAAACACGCTGTGCTTCGCCGCGCTCGTGCCGAGGCCGAGCGTCCGGCTGATCTCGTCGATCGATCGCCCCTCGTAGTGCCGCAGCGTGAACGCCGCCCGTTCGAGCGGGCTCAGGTCCGCCAGCGCACCCTGGACGCGACGCTGAATCTCCGCGCTCTCGGCCAGCCGCTCCGGCGTCGGCAGGTCGTTGGCCGGCAGCTCGACCGCCTCGTCGAGGCTTTCGCCGCGCGTCTGGTCGTGCCGGGCCTGTTTCGCTCTCATCAGATCCACCGAGCAATTCGAGACGATGCGATAGAGCCACGTGCCGAAGTTCGCGCGCGATTCGAAACGCCCCAGCTGCTTGTAGGCACGAAGAAAGCTCTCCTGGACCACATCCTCGGCGTCCTGCTCGTTCCCGGTCATCCGGAACGCCAGCCGGAAGACACTCCGGCTGTGCCGCTCGACGAGCGCGCGAAAGGCCTCACTGTCGCCCTGGCGGGCACGGGCCAGGACGGCTGCCGACTCGGTCGCGTCCATCTGATCCACTTAGACGGAGTCTAATCCCTGCGGTTAGTAGGACTAACAGGGACTGGGGACTGGGGACTGGGGGGACTTGGTCGGGGCTGGGGCTGGGGGCGAGCCCCGAGCCCCGACGAGTATCATTTCCCGGCGTGAGCGACCGCAGTCAGCAGCGCGATGAGCGCCTTGTCGCCGGCGACGCGCGATGTGCCGACCACGACTGTTTCGCCCACATCCATCATGAAGGTGGTGTCGATCACCGCATGCGTGGCGCGGATCGTGGCCTCTTTCATCGCCGTTTGCTGCTCGGTTTGCACGATTTCGCGCGCGATCTTGGCCGCCTGTTCGTTCGCGGCCGTGATGGCTTCGGTGCGCTTGTCGCCGCTCGCGTCACGAGCCCTCGCCGCGCTCGCCTGCGCCTCGCGGAGCGCATTCTGTAACGCAGCGAGCCGGGCGGCGAGCGCGTCATTGTCTCCCGCCGTCACCACGGCAGTCGCGCCCGGTTCAGCCAGCCGGAACGCGACATTGAGCTTCGAGCCCACCGGGACGCCGCGCAGCGTCAGCTGATACTCCTGATCGTTCGGTCCGCGGAGGCGAGATACCGTTCGCTGCGACCCGAGCATCCAGTGCGCGTCGAGCAGCCGATAGGACTTGTACGGCAGAAAGTCCTTCAGGTCAGCCAACGCCTTTCGTGCCGCCGCCGGCACACTGCCGTCTGCCGGCGCCGCGTTCTGCATGTCGCCGAGTACGAGCACGACGCTGTACCCCTGTGGCGTCGCGACCGCCAGCTTTCCCGCAGCGGATGGCTGCGTGGACGCGACCGGCTTTGGCTGCGCGAAGACGGCGGCCGAGCCACCGATCGTGATTGCTGTTGCCAGACCTGCGAGCAAGCCAAGGCGATGCATGACGTCCACCCTTATCATGGATTGAACTCCGGATCGAACACCCAGATGATCCGCGTCCCGCCAGGCGACGCGAACTGCAGTTGACGCTGTGCGCTCACCGCGTCCGAGCCGTGCGTCGGCGCCGTGCCGATGGGCGACGTCCGGAGCGCCGGAGTCCTCAGGCCCACGGCCACGCCGGCGACAATCGCCGCGGCGAATGCCGCGGCAGCCAACAGTGGCCCGGGCCAGCGACTCGCCGCCCGGTCGGGCGTCTCGATCCCGGCGAGCACCGCTCGACGCATGGCTCGGACGTCCTTGGCCGCCATCTCCGGCTCGCACGCGACCGGGTCTCCATCCCGAAGCAATCCGCCGATGTCCTTCATGACGCCGCTCCCCCCTCAGACTGTTCGCCGCGGACCGCCTGCGCGAGCTCCCGTCGTCCGCGCGACAGATGCCACCGCACCGTGACCGGCGTGACGCCGAGCAGGGCGGCGATCGCGCCGATGGACGTGCCCTCGATCTCGTAGAGGATGACGATCGCGCGGCGGCGAGGCGTGAGCGCGTCGAGTGCGCGCCAGACGGTCGATCGCGCCACGAGCGCCCGTTCCTGGTTGGACCAGCTCTGAACCGGCGCGTCGGCCGCGTGCACCGGATCGTGCCGATGCCGCACCGCGGCGCGCCGCCATCCATCGCGGCAGATGTTGACCAGGACGCGGACCAGCCACGCTTCCTCGCGCGTCGTACCCGAGGGCACCGAGCCGATGGATTGGGCAGCCCGCAAATAGGTTTCCTGGACAAGGTCCCGTGCGTCGTCCGCGTTCCTCGACAGCCGCCGCGCCAGCCGATAGAGGCGTTGGTGATGGGTGTCGAAGAGCGCGGCGAGCCGCTCCGTCGCGTCGGTCAGGCGGACCTCCACCGGGGCGGACCAGACGACCGCATCGCTGGTCATGACCTGATAGACGCCGCGGGGGGGCATTGTGTTGGCGGGACGCGACGAAGAACTCAAAGGTCGCAAAGATCGCTGAGAAAATCTTTCGCGTTGCGGTCTTAGCGGTCTTTGCGTTCGACGTACATTCAGTGGGCGACGATCGCGGCCTCGCTATTCAGGACCCGGCGGGAACGGTGTCCCTTTTTCATCTTGTGGTGAACGGCCGTGAGCACGTAGGGCCGCCGCGGCTTCAGCCGGCGACCCGTGAGGGTGAGCCCTTTGGTGAACCGCGTCTCAATCTGCGGCAGCGCCGCCAGCACGACGTCGCCCACGACCTGCAGGCTGCGGGCGCTCACGGCATCCAGCGTGTCTTTCGCCGTGTGCCAGGGCTCGTAGTCGAGGTCGATGATGTCGACCGACGGGACACCGGCCGCGAGGAAGGGCAGATGGTCGTCTTCGACGCGCGTGGCTTCAGGGACGAAGTACGTATCGAGCTCGAGGCGCTTCGCGGCGCCCCAGACCACATCCGTGAGCCAGTGTGTCGAATTCGCGTCGCGCCGGAGCAGGAGATCGCGATCCCCGATCATGTCGACGAGGACCATCGCCTTGAGCGTGGCCAGCGATCCGTCGTGCCGCGCAACCTCGACATAGTGACGACTGCCGTACGTATTGTCGGTGCCCTGCCACTCCCAGAGCCGGGCTTCCTCGCCGTCGAGGAACACGAGGTCGATCGTCATCGCGTTCTTCCGCGCCTTGAGGACGCGCGCCATCTCGATGAGAAACGCGGCGCTCGATCCGCCGTCGCTCGCGCCGACGAAGCGGAACTCGCGCGTCAGCTTCGTGTCGTAGTGGCCGGCGACGACGAGCCGATCCTTGTGGGTCCCCGGGATGCTGACGATGAGGTTCACCATGTGGACGGTGTCGATCGGCGTCCGCTCGTCCCACGCCTGCTCGACCGCGACGAGTCCTTCGGCGGCGAGCTTGCTCTTGATGTACGTCCGCGTCTGCTCGATCGCCGGCGAGCCCGACGGGCGAGGGCCGATCGCCACGAGCTGGCGAAGATGTTCCCAGGCACGGCCCGAGTCGAATTTCGGCTGAGGCGCCGCGGCCTGCAGCGCCAGGGCGGCGACGAGGAAGGCATGCGTCATGAGCGCTTCTCCCTGAGAACATAGTCGCGCGCGGAAGGTCCCGTGTAAATCTGCCGCGGCCGGGCAATTTTCTGATCGGCGTCGAGCAGCATTTCCTCCCACTGCGCGATCCAGCCGGCGGTGCGCGGGATGGCGAAGAGCACCGGGAACATCTCCATCGGAAAGCCCATCGCCTGGTAAATGAGGCCGGAGTAGAAGTCGACGTTCGGATAGAGCTTGCGCGTGACGAAGTATTCGTCCTGGAGCGCAATGCGCTCCAGCTCCAGCGCAATCTCGAGCAGCGGGTTCTTGCCCGTGACGGCGAACACGAGATCCGCGATCTTCTTGATGACCTTGGCGCGCGGGTCGTACGACTTGTAGACGCGGTGGCCGAATCCCATCAGGCGGTTGTTGCCATCGCCCGATTTCACGCGCTTGATGAAATCCGGCACCTTCGCCACCGACCCGATCTCCATCAGCATGCGCAGCACGGCTTCGTTCGCGCCGCCGTGCAGCGGCCCGTAGAGTGCCGCGGCCGCGCCGGCGAGCGCCGAGTACGGGTCCACATGCGAGCTCCCGATCGTCCGCATCGTCGTCGTGCTGCAGTTCTGCTCGTGGTCGGCGTGCAGGATGAAGAGGACGTCGAGCGCGCGCGCCAGCACGGGGTTCGGCTGATATTTCAGCTCGGTCATCTTGAACAGCATGTTCAGGAAGTTGCCGGTGAAACTCAAGTCGTTGTCGGGCGAGTTGTACGGCCGGCCGATGCTGTGTCGGAAGGCATAGGCGGCAATGCTCGGCACCTTGGCAATCAGGCGCTGCGTCTGCCGAAGACGCGAGGCCTTGTCGAAAATCGCCTTCGCGTCTGGGTTGAGCGTGGAGAGGGCGCCCACCGTGCTGAGGAAAATCCCCATCGGGTGTGCGTCGTACCGGAACCCTTCCATGAACTTCTTGATGTTCTCGTGCAGCATCGTGTGGTACGTGATGTCGCGCACCCACGTCTGATACTGCGTCGCACCGGGAAGTTCCCCGAAGAGAATCAGGTAAGCGGTCTCGAGGAAATCGCTGTCCTCGGCGAGTTGCTCGATGGCGTAGCCGCGATAGAGGAGGATGCCCTTGTCGCCATCGATGTAGGTGATGGCGCTCCGGCAGTTCGCGGTGTTCATGAACGCCGGGTCGTACGTCATCAGCCCGAAGTCTTCAGGCCCGCCCTTGATCTGGCGCAGATCCATCGCGCGGATCGTTCCGTCCTGAATAGGCAGCTCGTATTTCTTTCCCGTGCGGTTGTCGATGATCGTCAGCGTATCGTTCATAGAGGCTGAAAGTCTGTCGTCTGAAGACTCGCACTTCAGACTTTCTCATTGTCGCCGTCGCTGTCGTCCGCATCGGCGGGTTTTTCCGCTGCGATGCGATAGTGGCCGTCCGCCCAGCGCGCCAGGTCCTGAAGCTTACACCGCTCGCTGCAGAACGGTCGCCACGCGCGATCGATCGGATGCGAGCGGCAGAAAACGCACAGCGCGCTTGGTGTCGGCGCGTCAGCCATGCGGGAGATATTGACACGGCCAGATAGTAAGCATAGACTTACCGTTAGTGAATACTTACCAACATCATCCGCTAATGGACGCCCAGCTCGCCGCGCTGGGGGATGCAACTCGCCGGGCCATTCTCGAACGCCTGCTCGACGGCCCGGTCGCGGTGGGGGAGCTGGCTCGGGAGTTCCCGGTCAGCCGGCCCGCGATTTCGCAGCACCTGCGCGTGCTCAAGCGCGCGCACCTCGTAGTGGACCAGGCCGTCGGCAACCGGCGGCTCTATGGACTGGACCCGGCCGGCATCGACGGCCTTCGCACATATTTCGAGAAGTTCTGGACACACGCCCTCGCCGCGTTCAAGAAGGCGGCGGAGGCGCAACGCTCCGAGGAGGGAGAATGACGATCGTGACCAACGCCACAGCCGCGCCGGTTCTCAAAACCATTACAGTGAAGGTGAGTGTCGAACGCGCCTTCCACGTGTTCACCGAAGAGTTCGACAGCTGGTGGCCGCGGTCGCATAACATCACCAAAGCGCCCATGGAGAAGGCGCTGATCGAGACGTGCGTGGGCGGGCGGTGCTACCAGCGATCGGTCGACGGATCGGAGTGCGACTGGGCTCGCGTGATGGTGTGGGAGCCGCCGCACCGATTCGTGCTGGCGTGGCAGTTGAACGCCGACTGGCAGCACGACCCCGACATGGCGAGGGCGAGCGAAGTGGAAGTGCGGTTCACGCCTGAACCTGGCGGCGGCACGCGCGTCGATCTGGAGCACCGGCATTTCGATCGTCATGGAGTGCGCGGGATCGACATCCGAAAGGGCGTCGATTCGCCGGAAGGATGGGGCAGTCTGCTCGAGCTGTTCCGCGACGCAGCAGACAAGTCGTAGGTCAACGATCTCCGTCCCGGTGCGGCCCGTGACGCTGGGGACGGAAGTCGAAGCGAGGCTCGGCGTATGAAAGTGTTGCTGCTGATAGGGACGCGAAAAGGCGGATTCGTCGCGACATCTGATGAGGCGCGAACGAACTGGACCCTCTCGGGTCCGTTTCTGAAGGGTTGCGAGGTCAATCACGTCGCGCACGTTGGCGGCAGCCGGCTGATGATGGCGGGGAAGAGCGCCTGGTGGGGACCCGCGCTGCAGGTCTCCGACGATGCCGGCGCGACGTGGCGCGACGCAGGCGCGATTCGATTCGCCGAAGGGCGCGACCACTCGGTCGAGCGCATCTGGTTCGTCAGGCCGGATCCGCGCGTCCCTGGCCGGCTGTACGCCGGCGTCGACCCGGGCGCGCTGTTCGTCAGCGACGACGGCGGCGGTCAGTGGCGCGAGATCGAGGCGCTGACCGATCATCCGACCCGGGCGAAATGGTTCCCCGGCGCCGGCGGCCTCATGGTCCACTCCATCGGCTTCGATCCGTCGAAGCCTTCGCGTCTGGTCGTCGGCGTGTCGGCGGCGGGCGCGTTCCGTTCGGACGACGAAGGCGGATCGTGGACGCCGAAGAACGCAGGCGTGCGCGCGGACTTTCTTCCCGACAAGTTTCCGGAGGTGGGGCAGTGCGTGCACCACATGGAGATGCACCCGCAGCGGCCGAACGTGCTGTACCAGCAGAATCACTGCGGCGTCTATCGCAGCGACGACGGCGGCGATTCCTGGATCGATATTTCGAATGGCTTACCGTCGCGTTTCGGGTTTCCGTTTGCCGCACTGCCACACGATGGCGACACGGTCTTCGTCATTCCTGAAGAGAGCGATCAGGCGCGGATGACGGCGGACGCACGATTCGGCATCTACCGCAGCCGGAATCGTGGCGAGTCGTGGGAGCGGCTCACGAACGGTCTGCCTCAGTCGGGCGCGTACCTGAACGTGATGCGGATGGCCATGGCCACCGATCCGATGGATGCGCCGGGCGTCTACGTTGGCACGCAGGGCGGGCACCTCCTCGCCAGCCGGGACGGCGGCGACTCGTGGCAGGTCGTGTTCAACTGGTTGCCGCCGGTCTATTCGCTGGAAACGGCGGTGGTGTGATATGCGCGAGATCGTGTCTTTCTGGCCCGATCTCCGCGTTGCCGCTCGGACGCTCTTCAAGCAGCCCGGCTTCACGGCCGTGATCGTGATCACGCTGGCGCTCGGCATCGGCGCGACGACGACGATCTTCAGCGTCGTCAATGGCGTCCTCCTCCGGCCGCTGCCGTATCGCGACAGCGAGCGCGTGGTGACGCTCTGGCAGCGGAGCCAGGCCAAGGGCATCGACGAGCCGGCGACGCCCGCGAACTTCCTCGACTGGCGCGAGGCGGCCCGCCTCGTCGAACTCGCGACCGCCGAGCCGTTCGGCATGGACCTGACCCACAGCGGGGATCCGATCGGGCTCGATACGTGGCGCGTGTCAGAGCGGTTTTTCGAAACGCTCGGGATCACGCCCCTGCTCGGTCGGACGTTTGCCCGGGAAGAGCACCAGGCTGGACGCGACCGCGTCGTGATCTTCAGCCACCAGTTGTGGCAAACGCGGTTCGGCGGCGACCGCATGATCATCGGACGGCGTGTGACGCTCGACGGTCAGCCGTACGAGGTCGTCGGTGTCCTCCCGCCGGAAGTCGCCTACCCAACACGCAAGGATCTCTGGACGCCGAAGGTGTTCGGTGACCGAGATCGGCGCATGCGCAGCGCGACGTACTACTCGGTCGTCGGCCGCTTGAAGCCCGGTGTGACGATCGAGCACGCGCGCGCCGAGCTGGCGATTATCGCGGACGGGCTCGCAAACACCTATCCGCGGACGAACAAAGGCGTCGGCATCACCGTGCGGCCGCTCTTCGAGCACGTCACCGGGCCGGTCCGTCCAGCGTTGTTGCTGTTGCTCGCAGGCGTCGGATGTCTGCTGCTTATCGCGTGTGCCAACGCCGCGAACCTCATGCTGACGCGCGCGTCGGCGCGGCGCGCCGAGATGATGGTGCGGACCGCGCTTGGCGCAGGCCGATGGCACCTGCTGCGGCTGGCGTTGGCGGAAAGTTCGCTGCTGGCGTTCGCCGCCGGCGGTCTGGGTGTGCTGGCATCGTACTGGGCGGTCAACGCGATCGTGGCGCTGGCGCCGCCCGATGTACCGCGTCTCGACGAAGTCGGGATCAGCGTCCGCGTGCTGATGTTCGCCGTAACCGTCGCGGCGACGACGGCCTTCGTGTGCGGGCTCGTCCCGGCGACGTTGCTTTGGAGCGCCCGGCTGGCGCGGACGGTCCGCGCGCATAGCGGAAGTGGGCGCAGTCCTCGCGTGGGGTCGGCGCTCGTCATGGCGCAGACAGGTCTTGCGGTCATGCTGCTCGTGGCAAGCGGTCTGTTGATTCGCAGCTTCGGCGCCCTGCTGAAAGTCGACCTCGGCTATCGCGTGGACAATCGCGCCGCGCTGACGCTCCACGCCTGGGACACGTATCCGCAGCCCGAGCGTCGCGCCTGGTTCATCGACGAAGCCGAGTCGCGGATGCGTGGGCAGCCAGGCGTGATCGCGGTCGGCGCCGCATCGGCGCTGCCGCTGTCGCACGAAGGGTCCGAGATGGATCCGCCTTACACGGTGCTCGGCGTGCCCCCGCCCGCACCCGGCGATGAACCAACCGCGCTGACCACGTTCGTCACGCCCGGATACTTCGAGGCGATTGGCATGCGGCTGGTGCAGGGGCGGCTCCCGAATGATCGCGATACGGCAACGTCACCGCCGGTCATTGTCGTGAACGAAGCGATGGCGCGTCAGTCGTGGCCGGGCGAATCTGCGGTCGGCCGCCGCATCACGTCGAGTCTGAGCTTCGCGGGCCGCGCCACGCGCGAAATCGTCGGTGTCGTCGGCGACGTGCGCCAGGCGGGTCTGCAGGATCGGCCGCAGCCGGCGTACTACATCCCGATTCGGCAGGTGCCGTTCGGATCCGTGACGTTCGTCGTCCGGACGACGGGCGACCCGGCGCTGGCGGTTCCCGGGCTGCAGCGCGCGGTCTGGTCGATCAATCCGGTGGTGTCGTTTGCGGGGCTCGAGACGCTGAATGGGTTGCTGCGCGAAACGCTCGCGGCGCGACGCTTCACGCTCACGCTCCTGTCGGCGTTTTCGGTCGTGGCGCTCGTGCTCGCGTCGGTCGGCCTCTATGGCCTCGTCAGCTTCTCGGTGGGACAGCGCACGAACGAGATCGGCATCCGCATGGCGCTGGGCGCTCGAACCGGCGCAGTGCTCGCGATGGTTATGCGCCAGGGCATGGTCGTGGCCGCGGCGGGAGTGGCCGGCGGCCTCCTTGCGTCGATCGTGTTCACGCGGTATCTCTCGGCGATGTTGTTCGGTGTCAGCGCCACGGATCCCGCGACATTTGCCGCGCTCGCGCCGGTGATGGCGATCGTCAGCGCGCTCGCATGCTATGTGCCGGCCCGGCGCGCCGCACGCGTCGACCCGCTGGCCGCCATCCGCGCCGACTGATTCGGTCCTCAGCCTTTCGCGGCGGAGAGCGCCGGTTCTGGCGCCTTTTCGACCGGCTCCAGGAATGCGGATACCTGCCGGCGCAGCTCGTCCTGGATGCGATCCACGGGCCGCCGGGCATCGAGCACGCGGAAATGGAACTCGTCGCCCATCGACGCATATTCCTTCAATAGCTTGCTCTGATACGTCCTAAAGCTGTCGTAGATGTCGTCGCCGTGCTTCAGGTCCATGCCCGATTCCCAGTAGTCCATGCCACGCGATTCGAGGACGCGGCCGATGAGCGTCTTCACGTCGATGTTGAGATAGAAGACCATGTGCGGCGCGATCGCGAAGCCGTACAGGTTCCGCAGCCACTGTCGATCGACTCCGCGCACACCGGCGCGCGCGAGCGCGGTGAAAATATACCGATCGGAGAGTACGATGAAGCCGGCCTTCAGCGCGGGAATGATCTCCTTCTCCAGGCGATCCGCGAAGTCGGTGGCGTAGAGCAGGACGAACGTGAGCTTGTTCAGCGTGTTGCTCGACTTGGCCAGCTCGATCGTCGGTTGCATCAGGGGCGAGCGCGTCCACCCCGTTTCGATGACGCCGTAGCCCCGCACCTCGAGCCACTCGCGCAGCAGTTGAATCTGCGTGCTGCGGCCGACGCCGTCGGTCCCCTCGACGGCGATGAGCTTGCCGGGATAGTCGTTGATCGGCAGATACCCGATGCCGCGACCGTAATAGCGGCCGGCGACGCTGCTGCCATTGGGTCCCGGTGCGCCGGCGTCCGGCGCGTCAGACGGACTCGTCATTCGTGATCTCTCCCACGGCGGCCTCTCCACGCCCAGTCTGCACGAACGGGGCGATGAGCGTGCGCACGGTACGTTGCTGCTCGGTGATGCTGCCTCGCGCGTCGACGACATCCATGCCGAACTCGTCGACGAGGTGATCGTACTCGTTCAGGACCTTGCCCTGGAACATCCGGAAGCTCTCGACCGGGTTGGTGCTCCAACCCAGATCCATGCCGGCCTCGTAGAACTTGAGCTTCACCCGTCGCGCCATTAATCGATCGACCGAGACATCGATCGGAACGCGGAAGTACAGGGCGAGATCCGGACGGACGGCGAAGCTGTAGAGCTCGCGCACCCATTGGCGATCGACACCGCGCGTGGCATCGCGGGCGAACGCGGTGTAGGCGTAGCGATCCGCCAGCACGATCATGCCGGCCTTGAGCGGCGGAATGATCTTGTAGAGCAGCCGGTCAGCGAAGTCCGTGGCGTGCAGCAGGCTGAACGTCATCGGGGTCAGCGCGTTTTTTTTCTTGCCGGTTTTCGTGGCCGCCTTGGCGAGAGCGGACGAGTTCCATTCCGTGACGAACACCCGGTGCCCCTCCGCGCTCAGCCACTTGGCCAGCAGGCCCAGCTGCGTCGTCTTGCCGGAGCCGTCGATCCCTTCGACGACGAACAGTTTGCCGGGGTACTCGTGCGGTTGTGTCAGGTTGTTCAGCATAGGGATGCGCGGCCGGCTCCGTAGAGACGCGGCCGACTTCGATGCGTAGAGGTTTGCCGGTCATCCGCTCGAACGGCGCCGCATGCCGCGCCGCCGACCAGAGCTCGAGCTCGACGTCGCCCGCGGTCCGCAGTTGCAGGAGGTCGTCGTCGCCGCGGTCGTGGAGCTCGAGCCCCATGACCGTCTGGGCGTGGCTGCGGTCCAGGCTCTCGGCGAGCCGCAGGACCGCGGCGAGCGTCCGGACAGTACGCCGCGCGCGGCGGCGCAGGTGGCCGAAGCCGTCGTGCCGGCGCTTCGGCGTGGCCTGGCGATGGTAGCGGGCGACGAGCGCGATCGTTTCGATCTCGTCGGGCTCGAACCCACGCAGGTCGCCGTTCTTGATCAAGTAGTACGAGTGCTTGTGGTGCCCCTCGTAACTGATGTGCACGCCGAGGTCGTGGAGGATGGCCGCGTACTCGAGCCATTCGCGCTCCCGATCCGTGAGGCCGTGAATGGCCCGCGTGTGATCGAAGAGCGCGACCGCCAGCCGAGCGACCTGCTGCGAGTGCTCAGGCCAGAAATGGCATCGCTCGGCCAGCTCGAAGACGCTGCGGCGGCGGACGTCGGGGTAGCGATCCGCCTGCGCGATTTCCTTGCGGTGGCGGGCCACGTAGTCGAGGACGAGCCCTTCGCGCAGGGACAGGTCGCAGAGGGTGATCTCGTCGGCGCCGAGCCGCCGGAGAATCTGGTCGAGCAGAATCGAGCCGGCGACGGCGAGGTCCGCGCGGCGTGGCTCCAGGCCGGGGACGCGCAGCCGCTTCTCGAGGTCCAGCGACACGAGCTCCTTGCGCACGCGTCGCAGCGCCTTTGCGCCAATGCGGCGGCTGCGAAGCGTGGCGCCCTCGGCGAGTCCCTCGGCGGCCGACGCAACGGCGCCCAGGCTGAGGATCGTGCCTGACGTCCCGATGACCCGGTCGAAGCCGGCCTTTGCGATCTGATCGAGGTACTTCCCGATCTCGGCGTCGATGTGGCGCACGAGCTTTCGTTCATCGCGCGCCTCCAGCGGATCCGTCCGGATGAAGCGTTCGGTCAGCCGGATCACCCCGAGCTTGAAGCTGCGCCCCAACTCGATGGCGGATCCCGCGCCGCGCGTGACCTCGACGCTGCCTCCCCCGATGTCGATGACCACGGCGACGTCGCCGGACACGTTGACGCCGTAAACGGCGGCGAGATGGATGAGTCGAGCTTCTTCCGTTCCCGAGATGACGCGCGGCCGGATGCCGGTCTGCTGCGTGACGGCCTGCAGGAACTCCCCACCGTTTTCCGCCTCGCGAGTCGCGCTCGTGGCGACCGCAATCACCTGGTCGACCCGGTGTGATTCGGCCAGACGCCTGAACTTCGACAGGACCTGCAGGGCGGCGTGCATGGCATCCGGCGTGAGCTTCCGGCCATCCAGCCCGCCGGCGCCCAGACGGACCATTTCCTTTTCCCTGTCAATCACTTCGAAGGACAGGTCGGGACGGACCTGGACCACGATCATATGGATGGAATTCGTGCCGATGTCGATGGCGGCCAATCGCATAAGCCGAGTCCCTAACTATAATGAGGTCGCCTCTCGGCGCCTACACCAACCGAATTGACTCCAACATGCCCGTGACGCGTCGGTCGGAATTGCTCAAGATCAGGCTCGATCGCTTCTCCCGCGTGCTTCACGGCCTGGAGAAAGGTGACATCAGCGCGCTGCATCGAGCGCGCGTCGCGTCGCGGCGCCTTCGCGAGCTGCTTCCCGTTCTCCAACTCGACCACGGGGATGCGAGCAAACTCAACCGGCGACTTCGACGCATAACGGAGCGACTTGGCACCGTCCGGGAGCTCGACGTCCTGCTCATGCTGATTGACGAGCTGCACATCTCGCGCCGCGTGCGTACCGGACCGATCGCGCGCGTTGGCGTCGCCATCTCCAAGGCGCGCGACGACGCACGGAAACGGTTGTTCCATCACTTGCCCGTCGACGACCTGCGGCGGATGGCCCGTAAGCTGGACAGGCTCGTGGACGAGATGGCTGGGCGGGAAGAGGTAGGGCGCTCGCGGGTGCGCCGAAGCGCCGACACGGCGAAATCCGGATGGCGCTGGGCCCTCGACGCCCGTGTCGCCAAGCGTGCGTCGAGGCTTCGCGCCGCCGTGGACGAGGCGGGCGCCGTCTACCTGCCGGAGCGCCTGCACGAGGTGCGACTCGCCGTCAAGAAGCTGCGGTACGCCGTGGAGCTGGCTGGAGACGCGTCGGGCGCCCGGCGCGAGCAGGACTTGCGCGCGCTCACGCGTGGACAGGAGATCCTCGGCCGCATGCACGACCTGCAGATGCTGATCGATCGGGTGCGGGACGTTCAGGGAACGCTGGCGCCGCCCAGTCTCGGCGTCTGGCGCGACCTCGACGCCGTCGTCGAGTCGCTCGACGAGGATTGCCGGCGGCTGCACGCGCGGTACATGCGCGTCCGTGTCGCGCTGCTCGCGCTGGCCGACCGCCAGGCGCGCGCGCAGAACGCAGAGAAGGTCGTGACGTCGCGTCGTGTGAGCTGATCGATGCCAGGACCCTACCAGCTGTACCTGATCCGCCACGGTGTCGCAGAAGAACGAGGCGATGCGTGGCCCGACGATAGCAAGCGGCCGTTGAGCGAGGATGGCATGGAGCGTCTCCAGCGGTCGGCCCGCGGCCTGGCGCGCCTCGACGTCTGGATCGACATGGTGCTCACCAGTCCGCTCGTTCGCGCGCGTCAGACCGCCGACATCGTCGCTACGGCGTTCGACCCTCGTCCATCGATCATCACCGTCGAGTCGCTCGCGCCGGGCGCGAGCTACCCGTCGCTCGTTGCCGATCTCGAGAAACACGCGCGCAAGACGCGCGTCGCGCTGGTAGGCCACGAGCCCGGCATCGGCGAGCTCGCGGCTCGGCTGATCGGATCGCGCCACTCGTTCGAATTCAAGAAGGGCGCGGTCTGCCGAATCGACGTCGAAGAGATCCCTCCGGTGGGCCCCGGCGATCTGCGCTGGATGCTCACACCCAAGGTCATGGCAGCTATAAAAAAGAAGTGAGCGTTCAAAGGTTCTAGAAACCTGGAACTCTACGCTCTGAGCCAATCCGGCTGCCAAGTCTTCACCCGCAGTTTGATCTCTTTCGGCGTTCGCAGCTTGCCCCCCAGAATCTCGCGGACCAGTTCGGTTAGTTCGGCGTCGCACGCGAAGCGGAGCGCCACCAACTGACGAGGGGTGAGGTCGTTGATGCGCGCGTGGAGCTCGGGCGGCAGAACCTCTCTCAGCCGGAGCCGCATCTCGAGTCTGATCACCCGATCCTGGACAGTGATCGACTGCACGCGGGAGAGCACTGCCAGCGCAAACAAAGCAGCGGCGACGACGGCGGCGAATGCGGCGCCCTCGGACGGATACCTCCACGTCTTTCGCGCTTCGTTCAGGAAATTGAGGAGCAGCACGGGGAGCACGAAAAAGTGGAACGGGGGAAGCAGCCGGGTGTGGTTTTTGTACGTTTGCTCGCGTTCGGCCATGGCAGTCCTCCTCGCCGGCGCCTGGGCAGGCGCTCGGGATCAGACGCACTGTACAGCCGAAACGGCTCGCGGGGCGCAAATCAATCGATGAAGCGGTACCCCAGGCCGACGACCGTCTCGATCTGGCGGCCGGCGGTCTTCAGCTTGTTGCGGAGCCGCCCGACGTGCACGTCCACCGAGCGGGTCTCGACGAGCCGCTCGTAGCCCCAGACGCGCTCGAGCAGCCGATCGCGCGAGATGACGCGGTTTTTGTTCTGGACGAGGTACTGCAGCAGCTCGAACTCGCGGCGGGTGAGGCGCACGGGGGCGCCGTCGACGGCGATGGCCACGGCGTCGAAATCGGCGCTCAGTCGCTCGCCGCGATAGAGAGTCGCACGCATCGCGCGGTCGTCGCGCGCCGAGCGGCCGCGGCGCAGGACGGCGCGGACCCGCGCGCTCAGCTCCCGGAGGCTGAACGGTTTGGTGACGTAGTCATCCGCCCCGTGCTCGAGGCCCGCAACGCGATCGTCTTCGCTGGTGCGGGCCGTGAGCATGATGATCGGCACATGAGGCACGTCCGCCCGCGATCGCAGGATGCGGCACACGTCGAGGCCATTGACGACCGGCAAGTTGAGGTCGAGGATGATCAGGTCCGGCGGCTGTTCGGTCACAGCCGCGAGGGCGGCGTCCCCAGACGAGACGATCTGGGCTTCGGCGTCGCCGCCCCGTTCGAGCGTGTGCTTGATGAGGCCGGCAATGTCGTGCTCGTCTTCGACAATGAGGACCTTGTGTCTGGGCATGGCCTGGGAGCGAGGGTACCGACCGGCCGTATCGGGCGCGTGTCTAGGATGTTAATTGTGGGTTAACGGGCCTCGATGGTATTCTGCGAGAGGCTCATCCGCGAGACGTCAGGTCTCGTCGGCGAAAGGAGTACCGTGCGTCAGTCGGCTTCCAGGGTCTCCTGGCTTCTAACTGGTGTGTGCGCCACGGTTATCACGCTCACGACAGGTGTGCGTCCAGCTGAAGCACAGTTCACGCCGTTCACCCACGACACCCGCAACATCCTGGAGGGCAACTGGCAGTCGTGCCGCGAGCGCGACGGGCAGTACTCCGAGCGCGTGTACGACCATGCGGTCAACGGCGTCAGCAAGTTCGAAGTGCACCTGGGGCCGCGCCGCGAGTTCGCGATTTTCAAAGGCGTCCAGGAGGCGCACCGCGATCACGATTCGCCCGACAACCTGCTGAAGCCGTTCCGTGTCGTCTTCGACGCAGGTCGCGCGAAACAGCACTGGGACATCCCTTCACTGAACCTGTCCTTCACCGTCACGCTGGCCGGCGGCTCGCGCACCGACTGCGAGAGCTGGTACATCCTCCTCGAGCCGCTCGAGAAAACGTCGCACTGAACCTCCAAGGTTCGGCTGAAGCCGGACACTACGTACTCCAAGGTCCGGGCTGAAGCCGGACCTTGTCAAGTGTCGATGTTCGAGGTATAAGTGTCGATAGTCGAGGTGTCGCGTGCCGAAGCCGTCCGATCTGCTCCAGGGGACCCTGGATCTCCTGATTCTGAAAACCATCGCGAGAGAGCCGCTGCACGGCTGGGGGATCGCGAAGCGCATGCAGGTGCTGTCGGGCGAGGCCCTGTCGGTGGGTCAGGGCTCGCTGTATCCGGCGCTGCACCGCCTCGAGCAGCAGGGCTGGATTCGCGCCGAGTGGAAGGCGTCGGACCTGGGACGAACCGCAAAGTTCTACACGCTCACCCGGCAAGGGAAGAAACAGCTCGATCGCGAGCTTCGCACCTGGGCGCGGCTGTCGTCAGCCGTGCGGCTGCTCATCGAGAACGCATAGGGTCTGCTCGTGCGCCTGGGGCGAGTCCTCGTCCATCGTCTTCGTTCGCTGCTGCGGCCGTCCCGCGCCGAGGCCGATCTCCAGCGCGAGCTGAGTGTCCATCTCGACCAGCTGACCAAGGAATACATCGACGAAGGGATGAGCGACGCCGAAGCGCGCCGCGCAGCCCGGCGCGAGTTCGGGTCGGTCGAATTGACCAAAGAGGAGTGCCGCGACATGCGCCGAGTCGCCCTCGTTGAAGACCTCGTCAAGGATCTCGGCTACGCCATTCGACTTCTTCGGAAGTCACCCGGCTTCACGCTGACCGCGATCTGTTCTCTCGCACTCGGCATCGGTGCCAACACCGCGATCTTCAGCATCGTCAACGCGTATCTGCTGCGTCCGCTGCCGTTCGATCGGCCCGAACGGCTCGTGGTGCTGTTCGAGCGGAACGTCGTCGGCGACGAGCAGGACATGGCGCTGGCGCCGGGAAACTACTTCGACTGGCAATCGGCGTCCACCACATTTCAGTCGATGAGCGCGTACACCACTCGA
>Ga0114129_10000873_pt1 | contig 39242 bp, 37 predicted proteins | sample RhiMetdeltSRZDD1_FD_80071 | JGI IMG/M metagenome (GOLD analysis project Ga0114129, IMG submission 80071) | Populus rhizosphere microbial communities from Tennessee, USA - Rhizosphere MetaG P. deltoides SRZDD1 (version 2) (version 2) | ecosystem: Host-associated > Plants > Roots > Rhizosphere >...
ATCTAGGTAGATGGTTTGTGGAGAGGGAGGAAGGGGGAAGGGTTGATCTGGGCAGAAAGTGATCAGTCATTAGGCCGGAGTCTCGGCAATAGTTGCGAGGTCCGAGGTGGTGTCGCGCTAGAAACCACAATTTCTCGCGGCATTCCACATGCGTATGTCGAGTGCATGGCAAAGCTCAATTCCTATCGCGAATTACTCGTGTGGCAGAAGTCGATGACGCTTGCGGAGCAGTGCTACCGAATGACGCGTCGGTTCAAGCGCGATGACCAACTGGTGCTCGGACACGAAATCCGAAAATCTTGCGTCTCGATTCCTTCGAACATCGCTGAAGGGTTCGGGCGGCATTACACGGCCGAGTACATCCACCATCTGCGATTCTCGAGCGGTTCAAGCAACGAACTGCAAACACAGGTCGAACTGTCGAAGCGCGTCGAAATCATCGGCGTTGAAGAGGCTGCGATTCTGATTGCTGACGCGGAAGAAATCGGCCGCATGTTGCACGGCCTGATCGGATCTCTCGAACGCACGAGCCGTTGAGGTCTGTCGAATCTATCGCCTGTTGCCTGTCTCTACTGCCTTGTCCCTGCTGCCTTGTGACTAGACCAGCCCTTCCCCCTTGCCCCTTCCCCCTAAGGGCCCTAACCCCTGTTCAGAATTGCAGCGAGAGACCGAAGTCGATCTTGCGCATGCCGTTTACTGTCGTCGGCCTGCCGAAGAATGGCGACGTCAAGGTGCCGCTATAGCCCGCGTAATTTCGCTGGTTGGTCAGGTTCTGTGCCTGAACGAAGAGCTGCATGCGGTAGCGTTTGTTCCCCTGATCAAAGGTGCGCACCTGCGCCGCTCCGCCGCCGCCGAAGACGCCAACGCCCGGCGGCAGCGGCGCAATGGTGCCGAACGCGAACTGATACGCGGCGAAGAGGAACACGTTGGTTTGTCCGCTGGCGCGCAGGCGGTTCCGTCCGACACCAGCCGGACGATCGTTGAACACGCCGTCGTTGTTGTTGTCGCTTCCCGTAAGCAGCGTGTACGGCGGCGCGGTGCTGGTGTTCACACCCAGCGAGATCATCACGTTCCGAATGATCTGATTGTTGAAGTTGACGTTCAGCCTATTGCGAATGTCCGTCGCGCCGGGCGGTGTGCCGAAGAAAGGCATGCCATTGAACACGAAGAATGGGCCACCCGATGCGCTCGCTGCCGGCCCCCACTCGTCCGCCAGATTTCCCGTCGCCGGAATGCTGAACGGACCGTCGGTATTGCTATCAACCTTCGCGAGCGTGTAGTTGAGAAAAACGGTCGTCCGCTTCCAACTGACGAGTGGACCGTTGAACGCGGGCAGCAGCGCGCCTGGATTGATGTTCGCGTCGACCTGCAGCTGGTGCTGCCGCGCCGCCGCGTCGGAGACGACCTCGACGATGTTGGCAAAGGATGAGTTTGGCCGCACACCATTGATTGGCTGATTCAGGTTGGAGCCGCGAGCGAGGCGAGCGGTCCTCTGATAGCTGTACGTTGCGGCGACACGAACGACCTTCAGCATCCCCTGATCGATTCCGGCGCTGACACGGCGCACTTGGGGAAGCCGATACGCGTCGCCGAGGATGTATCTGTTGAGCGGCGGCACGATGCCTCCGATGCCCGCGTCAGGGAACATCGGGTTGATGATGTTCAGCTCCTGTTGACGCAAGCCGTCGATGCGAAGCGCCTGGTCGTACGTGGTCGTTGGGAGCCAGTCGTAAAAGAGCCCGATGCTTCCGCGCAGCGTCGTCTGACCATTAGCAAACGGTGCCCACGTTGCGCCGAACCGCGGACCGAGGTTCCCGCTGTCAGTGACGTGTGTCTGCGCCTCGTAGCGCACGCCAGGGGTGATCGTGAGGTTCTTGCGCAGGCGGATGTCGTCCTGCAAGTACACGCCGCCTTGGAGCATCCGATACGCGACGGTCGGATCACCGATGCGTCGCGAGTAGTTGCTCGGATGGTTCGCGATAAAGGCCTCGAGGTTGTCGTAGGTGTATGTGCCGAGATAGTTCGACGTCGTGTCCGAGCGGTACCAGCCCGCATCGAGGGCCACACCTGTCCGCAACGAGTGGCGGCCGATGACGTAGTCGAGATCCGAGCCGATGTTCAACACCCGCGAGTGATCACCCCCGGCGCGCTGTGCACCGCCGCGGGTAAACGCATCGAGTACGCGGATGGTCGGCGCCTCGGTCGCAGACGTGGAACCGCTGTCAGCCCACGAGAACTGGACGCGCGTGCGCGAGAACGCGCGGCGACCGACCGGCCCGAAGTGCTGGACGCGCGCCGTCTGCGAGGTGTTGTGCGTCGAGAACGCGCGCTCGGGCTCGTCGTAGCCGCCGACGCCCGAGTTCTCGTTGCTGAAGTGCCCGGCGTTATAGCCGAAGCGGATCGTCTGATCGAGTGTGAGCGCGTAATCGAGCTGGCCGTTGATAAAGACGTTGTCGCGCGGCGACTTCAGGTTGAGTGCGCGTGAAATCGTACCGGTCGGAAGGGCGACGTTGAGGTTCGGCGTGTCGTAAGACGAGTTACCGAACACGTTCAAATTGAACGACGCCTTGTCCTTGATCAGCCCTCCGCCCGCGCCGAAGCCGTAAAGCATGAACTGCTCGGGTCCCCTCACGGGAACGAACGGGCTGCGGCCGCTGAGCGCGCCACCACGGACCGCAAAGTTTGTGTAGTACCGGATGGGTCCCAGGCCTGGCTGAGTGATGATCTCGATCGACGTGCCGCCGGCGTTGTGATACTCCGCGGCGAACTGATCGCGAGAGATGCGAATCGATCGGATTTGCGCCTTGGCGGGCAGCGCACCCCCTTCGAAGCCGTCGATGCGAATGACGGCGCCGGGACCGGCCATATCTTGGAGCTGCTGCTGCAGCGTGGCCGGGTCATCGGAGAGCGCCTCGATTTGATCGCGCGTCAGCGCCGTGCCGAACGACGGGCCCTGCCTGTCCGCGGCCGATTCCTGTCGGTCCTGGCCGACTGTCAACGTGGCCTCGATGCGCGCAATCGCGAGAACGGCGACTTGTTTGTTGTCGCCGTTGCGCACACGAATATCAGGTAGCGTCCGTGTATCGAACCCGGGGAATGAGGCCTCGATCGTGTAGCGACCCGGCCGCAGCCCCGACACGACGGCGATTCCGTCGCCAGAGGTCTGCACCGGTGCGATGGTTGGACCCTTCGTCGCATCCTCGACCCCGACGACGGTGATCGTAGCTCCGGCGACAATGGCGCTGCTCGGATCAACGACGGTCACCCGGAGCGTCGCGTTGCTCGGCGTCTGTGCGAATGCGTTCGCCGCCAGCAGAAAAACACAAACGGCCGCGAGGATGCGCTTCATTTCGGCACCTCGAACCTTCGCGCGTCGATTTTCGCGTTTACGCGGATTCGATCGAAGGTCGTTTCTTCGATCGTTTGCCCGGCGATTGCGTGCCTGATTCTGAACGGCCACTTCGTCCCGTTCACGTCGCGGAAATCTCCGTAGTGGAGGCGATGCTCGACAGGCATCGGCGGCGAGCCAGGCGCCGGTGGATCTGGCGCTTGCCACATCAACATGACGGGCAGGTGCGTGTCGCGCTGGACGACCAGGCGAGCGGAGAAATTGGCGGGACCGGCGACGTCGAGAATGTCTGCCTTTCCCTCCGGGGCATCGCCCTCTGCAATGTACTTGAACGTGAGCGGGTACGGTGAAAACGACGCGGCAAAGATGCCGAGCATCAGACGCGCGAAGTCCTGCTTGACGCCGACAAGCCGCTGCTGCGCGACCACGAGCGGCGCCGGACCGCCCGCCCGATTCGGTGGGGTCGGTGACAGAATCAGCTGGTCGCCGACGAACCCCGTGACGGTCGCATCCGTGCCCTGCGCAGGAATCTCGTCCTTCCGAACGTACTTATCCGGCAGCTCGCAATTGATTTCGAACTCGATTGGAACGAGGTTGTTGCCGCGCAGTTGACGCGTCCGCCCGCTGGCGGTGAACGACGTGACCGTCGATAGGCGTTGTTCACCACCGAGTGCTTCGCGCGCGGAGGTGACGACAGCTTGCGCGGACGGCGCCTGGGCACGAACCACGTTCATGTGGCCAATCACCAGACTGGCGACCAGGCCGCCGTACACCGAATACGCGCCAAATCCCGCCACAGTGCGCCTCCTCGACGGAAGACGAGCCTCTGGAATAGCGTTGCGAACGTTAGACACTCATATACGAGAAATGGCTTTCACCGGTGTCAGTTTGTCGCCTACCTCAGCCGATGCGTCAGCTGCGCGCTAGACGCTCAATGCGTTACGGCATACTACGGCCGTGCTGCCCATGCGCGGTCGGCTCGCGATTATGTTGACGACGATTGCATGTGCAGCGGCGTCTGCATGTTGGCGAGCAACTGGAGCGAGAAACGGCGAACCGCAAGAAATCACGCACCTTCGGACGGCCGCCGAGCGCGGTGATGTCACCGCCCAGCACGACCTTGGAGTCCGGTATTTCACCGGAGATGGCGTCCGGCAGGACTTCAGCGAGGCCGCGGGATGGATTCGCAAAGCGGCGGATTCGGGTCTGACGTCGGCCCAATCCGATCTCGGCGAACTGTACAAGGTCGGTCTCGGCGTCCGGACTGACTTCACGCAGTCGTTCGCGTGGTTCGAAAAGGCGGCTGTTCATGGCGACCCTGTCGCGCAATACAACCTGGGACTGGCGTATCGCGATAGCCAGGGCGTGCGATGGAACGAACGTGACGCGGCGGCGTGGTTTCGAAAAGCGGCGGAACAGGGCGACCGTGACGCACAGTACGCGCTCGCCAATGCGTATTTAACGGGGCAGGGTGTCCCCGAGGATCACGGATCGGCGGTCGACTGGTTCCGCAAGTCTGCGGAACAAGGACTTGCGATATCCCAGTACATGTTGGGCCTTCAGTACGCGAAAGGTGATGGCGTGGCGCGCGACACGGACGCGGCGCTTCACTGGCTTAATCTCGCCTCCGCGAATTCCACGCGTCAACGGCATCAGAAGTTCGCGGCCGCCCGCGATGCGATTGCGAAGGGCGCGGCGAAGTAGCGCCTTCGAATCGGACTCAAGGAAACAACGTGTCGCGCTGCGCGTCGAGATAATCAGCAAGGCAGCGATGGCCTTTCGCGTTGAAATGCTCATCGAAGGGGTAGTACTCATCGTTGCCGCCGCACGCGCGCACCACGTTTGAAATATTGACGAAGGGAAGCCCTCGGTTCGCCGCATAGCTACCGAGCCGCTTCAACGGCAGGGACCGATCGAGCGGCACGGCTTTGCCTCCAGGATAGGTCGCCCGAACGGTGCGCTCCACTGCGAGGCGCCCATACGGAAACGGATACGGCTCGATCATCGCGACGATCAGTCGAGCGCCGCGTTGCTTGACGGTGTCGTTCATGCGATCGAGCGCGGTAAATGTTGCCGCCCAGCCTTCTTCAACGGCCGGAATCTTCATCTCCGCGTACGGCCAGAACTGATTGTCAATGCAGCGGAAGTCGGAGCCACCGCGCGTCAAGTACATGTCCGCGACCTGACGGACCTTGAACCAGAAAATCGAATTCCCGGGCTGCACAGCGGGGGCACATGGCGGCGCGCCCGCAACCGTGTCTTCGAACGCGACCCCCGCCTGATCGCGCAAATCGTTTCCGATGAATACGAAATACATGACGTACGCCGGCCGCAATGTTGAGAGCTGCCGCATCGCGGAGAGTGGCATCCGCGGATCGTCGTTCAGATACCGTTCCACGCCCCCCGGGTTCCATCCGGCGGCGCCGCAGGCCCACACGTCGAACCGCTCGCCGAAGCGGGTCTGTCGCAGCCGTGCATGGAACGTATCCCTGAGATCAACCTGCATCGCTTCGATGAACGAATCGCCGAGGAACAACACCGCCGGCCGCGACGAGACCGGCGTCGTTGGATAGTCGAGGTCATCGTGGCATCCGATGTTGTTCCAGCGGCCTTTCACGAGGAATTCGATCGTCCTCCCGTTCTGTCCCGCCCAGAGCCACGACTTGCCCGCCACGTGGAACGGGAGGTCAATAACCTCGTCGTCGTATTGGCCGGTCACGATCCCTGACGTTTTCACAGGAAGCTTTGCGAGCTCAGAGGGCGTGAGGTTCGTGTAGAACGGATGTCTGCGCGCTTCGAGCGTGTCCATTGCTATGTCGGCGGCTGCGAGCGAGAGCGCGGTCGACACTGTGGTCACGAGGACGATTGCCAGCGTGTGCCTCATCCGGCGCGTTGATCCTATCGCGCTGCTGCGGTTGGCGGCGCCATCGGGTCGATGGATAATTCCGGTTGCGTAGGTGCCGATGCGTATAACGGTAACGGCATCAAAGGATTCGACGGATTACGCCGATATCACAGCTGAAGCATGCCACCGAAAATATCAGCAAGACGTCGCCGCGCGGCAGCTGACACGAAAAAGGGTCCTGTTGAGATCGTGGTGCGTCGCGGAGCGATACGCCGCTTCGACGCCCTGAAGACCCGCACGTCCGAATTGCCCGTCGTTGTCACATGGGATCGCCGCACTGCCGATCGCAGCGACGACGAGGCAACGGGCGCCAAACGCCAGCAGGCGGAGCGGCGCCGCAAGCCGCCCTTCACGTGGGACCTCGCAGACTTCGTGGTCGTCGAACCGGTGAAGTCCCGGAAGGCGTCGCGCAAGAAGACCACACGAAAATAACAATCGGGTCTCGCGGCTGACCGCGAAGACAATCTGATACGCTCGATTTCAGGTGGTCATTCCCTTTGACTACGCGCTGGCACTGTTCTCGGGCACGCTGCTGGCGCTGAGTTTTCCACGATACGGGCATCCAGCGTTCGCTTGGATCGCGCTCGTTCCGCTGCTGGTCGCGCTGACAGGCTGGAATGGTCGAACGCTGAGCAGCGGCCACGGACGCGCCCTTCCGGGGCAACCGCCGCTGCGGGCGTTTCTACTGGGCCTCACATCAGGGTTCGTCTACTTCGCGGGCACGCTTTACTGGACGGGCACGGTGATTCGCACGTTCGGAGGCATTCCGCTGCCGGCCGCCATCCTCGGCGTCATTCTTCTGGCGCTGTATCAGGGATTTTTTCCTGCGCTCTTTGCGCTGCTCTCGAGCCGCTTGATCGCGCGCACCGGCCTCGCGGGACTCCTGTTCGCGTCGGCGGCGTGGGTGGCGACCGAGTTCTTTCGCGGCGTTGCGCTTGGCGGATTCCCCTGGGTACTGCTTGGTGACAGCCAGGTCACGGAATTGCCCGTCGCTCAGCTCGCCAGCGTCGTTGGCGTCTATGGCGTTTCAGGGCTCGTCGCGTTCATCAACGCGACGATTGCATACGCAACACTCGCCACTGGAAGACGGCGTGCCGCTGCCATTGCGGCTGGAGCAGTTGTGCTGGGTGCGACCGCGGTGTGGGGAACGCTGCGCATTGCCGACGGCGCGCTGACGCGTGCGGGGACGCCGATTCGAGTCGGGCTGATTCAAGCGAATGTCGCGCAGGAAGACAAATGGAAGGCCGGCGAGGCGCGCCGCATCTTCACGACCTACATCGGGATGACACGCGACGCCGTCAAACGTGGGGCCGAGTTCGTCATCTGGCCCGAATCCGCGACGCCGTTCATGTTCGAGCAGGATCCTGTGGGCCAGGAGATGCTTCGTGCGCTCGCGCGCGAGGTGCAGGTGCCGATTCTCTTCGGCAGCGATCAGGAGGTGACGCAGCCCGAGCCGGCGCTTTACAACGCAGCGTTTCTCGTCGCCCCTGACGGCCAGACGGCGGCGGTTTACCGGAAGATCCATCTCGTGCCGTGGGGCGAATTCATTCCGATGAAGCGCCTGTTGTTTTTCGTGTCGCCGCTGGTTGACAGCTTTACCGATTTTTCGCCGGGCACGTCGATGGTGATGCTCCCTGTCGGCTCACACAAAACGAGTACCGCCATCTGCTACGAGGTGGTCTATCCGTCGCTCGTGCGGCAGGCGGTGCTGGCCGGCAGCGAGCTGCTGACGACGATCACCAACGATGCGTGGTACGGTTACTCGTCGGCGCCATACCAGCATTTCGCGCTCGCGTCGATGCGCGCCATCGAGCAGGGCCGTTACCTGGTCCGCGCCGCCAACACCGGGATCAGCGGCATCGTCGATCCGTACGGGCGCATCGTGCGGCAGTCGGGTATCTTTGAGCAGGTCGCGCTCGTCGAAGAGGCGCGCTTTTTGACCGTCCGCACGATTTACTCGCGCATCGGCGACCTCATCGCATACGTCGCGATCGCAATCGTCGCGATTGGACTTGTCGGTCTTCGGCGGACCTAAAGGTCCGCCGCTACGAACGTAGAGGCCGACCTTCAGGTCGGCCTTCGGAGGTAAACATTGGCTGTTGCGATTGAAGATCTGACCAGGCGGTACGAAGACCTGAACAAGCGCGCGCTCGAGCTGCGGAGGCATCTTTGAAGGCGCTCGCCTCGACGAACAGCTCGGCGAGGTAGAGTCGCGGATTTCCTCGCCGGACTTCTGGAGCAATCAGGCCGAGGCGCAGAAGGTGATGCAGCGCCGCCGGCGACTCGAAGAAGACCGGAGCCTCCTCGAATCGCTCAAACGCCGCGGCGACGACATCAGCGTGCTGATCGAATGGGCGGCCGCCGGTGAGGATGTCAACGCCGAACTCGCGCGCGCGCTCGACGACTTGCAGCAGGAAGTCGAGGGGGCCGAGACGCGCAAGATGCTCTCCGGTGAGCACGACAACGCCAACGCGATCGTGACGATCCACCCCGGCGCCGGCGGCACCGAATCGCAGGACTGGGCCGAGATGCTGCTGCGCATGTACATGAAATGGTCCGAGCGCCGCGGCTTCAAGCGGGAAATCATCGACTATCAGCCGGGTGAAGAGGCGGGTCTCAAGAGCGTCACGTTCATGCTGTCCGGCGACTACGCGTTCGGCCTGATGTCGGCGGAAGCGGGCGTTCATCGTCTCGTTCGCATATCGCCATTCGACCAGGCAGCGCGGCGCCACACGTCGTTTGCGTCGGTTTTCGTCTGGCCGGAGCTGCCCGAAGACGTCGACATCGACATCGAGGAGAAAGACCTGAGGATCGACACGTACCGGTCGAGCGGTGCGGGCGGTCAGCACGTCAACGTCACGGATTCGGCCGTCCGCATCACGCACCTGCCGACTGGCATCGTCGTGTCGTGCCAGAACGAGCGATCGCAGCACAAGAACCGCTCGCAGGCGATGAAGGTGCTCAAGGCGAGGCTGTTCGATCTCAAGACGAAGGAGCAGGCTTCCAAGCTCGAACAGATCGCCGGCGCGAAAAAAGAGATTGGCTTCGGCAGCCAAATCCGGAGCTATGTGCTACAGCCGTATCAGATGATCAAGGATCACCGGACGAAAATGGAGGTTGGCGACGTCAATCGTGTGCTCGATGGTGACCTGGATCCTTTCATCAAGACCTATCTGTTAAAGAAGGCAAGCGGTACACTCGGCGCTCCGGCAGCTGCCGATGACGACTAAAGGGCTGATTCTCGCGCTCGCCGCCGGGGCCGCCGTGGCCGCGGCACCATCGGCACCGTCCCGGTTCACGGTAGTCGAGGCGTCCATTACCGACCTGCAGCGCGCGCTGCAGCAGCGACGGATGACATCGCGTGACCTCGTGCAGCAGTCGCTGACACGCATCGCGCTGTACGAGGATCGGCTGAACGCCATCATTTACGTGAATCCGCGTGCGTTCGAGGAAGCCGACGAACGGGACCGCGAGCGGGTGGCTGGACGCGTGCGCGGACCGTTGCACGGCATTCCGATCGCGCTCAAAGACAACATTCAGACGCGCGATATGCCGACGACGGGTGGCGCCTTGGCGTTCGCGGGATTGATGCCGCCCTACGACGCGACGGTGACGAAGAATCTTCGCGATGCCGGCGCAATCATCATGGCGAAAACCCAGCTGACGGAGTTGGCCAACTGGGTCACAGTCGGCATGCCCGCCAATTACAACAGTCTGAACGGCTACGGCATGAATCCGTACGACCCGCGGCGCGATCCGCGCGATGGCTTCGCCGACGGGCGGCCAGTGCTGACGACCGGTGGCTCGAGTTCCGGCGTCGGTACATCCGTCAGCTTCTGGGCCGCAAACGTCGGTACCGAAACGTCCGGATCCATCCTCAGCCCCGCCAATCAAAACATGCTGGCGGGTATCAAGCCGACAGTCGGCCGGGTCAGTCGCTACGGGATCATTCCAATCACGGCCGACCAGGACACCGCCGGGCCGATGGCGCGCTCGGTCACCGACGCAGCAATTCTGTTTGGCGCGCTCGAAGGAGCCGCGCCCGATCCGAACGATTCCGCGACGTCAACGTGCACGCCCCCGCCCGGCCGCGATTACACCCGTTTCCTGGATCGCAATGCGCTGAAAGGCGCACGCATCGGCGTGCCGCGCGCGTTCTTTTATGACGCGGTCACGTCCGGCGGCTCGTTGAACCCACGCGGTGGGTTGACGACGGAGCAGAAGCAGGTGATGGGGGATGCCATTGCCGAGTTGAAGGCGCAGGGTGCGACGGTGGTGGATCCGGCCGACATCCCGAGCATCATCGACTGGGATCCCGCGCGGAACTTCCTCGACTGGCCGGTCTGTTCAGGACCGGATAACGCAAAGGGGAAGGACGACAACTGCACGACGACCTATAAGTACGGAATGAAGCGCGACTTCAGCCGCTGGCTCGCGCTGCTTGGTGATGCGGCGCCGCTGAAGTCGCTCACCGACCTGCGCGCGTGGAACGAGGCGCACCGCAGCGCAGGGACGCTGAAGTACGGTCAGTCGAATCTGGATAACGCGGACGAGACCGATCTCGTCACCGATCGTGCGCGGTACGAAGCCGATCGCCGAAAAGACCTGCTGGTGACCGCCAAACATGGGATCGACGAGGTCATGAAATCGAAACGGCTCGACGCGCTGCTGTTTCCCGCGGCGAACGGAAACGGCATCGCGGCGCGCGCGGGATATCCGTCGGTCATCGTTCCGTTCGCCACCGTTCCGAACAATGCGTCGCCTGCATTTCCGGCAGGTTTCAATCCGAACCCTGCACCCTTTGGCGTGACGTTTACGGGGATGGCGTGCAGTGAGCCGAGGCTGATCGCGCTCGCGTACGCCTTCGAACAGGCCAGCCGCCTTCGCTCCGCTTCGGCAAGCCAGGCTCGCGGACGAGTGCCTCCGCCTCAATTTCCTTAACCACGAAGGCCTGTCGGTACTCACGAAGAACACGAAGACCTAAATTTTCTCTTCGTGTGCTTCGTGACTTGTCGCGGAGCGACCTTCGTGGTAGCGGTGGTTATTGCTCGTTGGATGCCGGTGCGACGGCGGGAAGTACAGACGCCCCCTGCGGCTGGGTGCCGTTGATGAAGGCTTCGTCGATGCCGTTATCGAGCTTGACGAACACGATGTTGCCCGGCGCTTCGAACTCCGGCAGGTTATTACGGTCGGCGCGCGTGTCGATATAGGCCTTCATGAAGTCCATCCAGATGGGCAGTGCCGCCACCGCTCCGGTCTCGTTTGAGCCGAGCGGCTTCTTCTCGTCATAGCCCACCCAGACGCCTACGGTGATGTTCGGATCGAAGCCGATGAACCACGCATCGGTGTACTCGTCCATCGTGCCCGTCTTCCCCGCGAGCGGCCAGTCGAGGCTCGCGGCCGCCTCGGCGGTGCCACGCAGGACGACGCCGCGCATCAGGTTCGTCATGACGTAAGCCGTGTCGGCGCGAATCGCTTCATGCGGTTCGGGACGATTCTCCTCGATGATGTTCCCCTCGCGATCGGCAATGGTGACGATCGAGTACGGACGCATGCGCACGCCCTGGTTGGGAAACGCCGTATACGCGCTCGTCATGTCCCACAGCGTTTCTTCCACCGAGCCGAGCGCCAGCGACAGGTACGGCGGCATGTTCGCGGGCAGGCCGAACCGCGAGGCGACCTTGATGACATTCGGCGGTCCGAGCTCCGCAAGCGCCTTGACCGCCGGAATATTCCGCGAGTCTTCGAGCGCACGGCGGAGCGTGACCGGGCCTTCGTACTTGCGGTCGTAGTTCAACGGCTCGTACCGCGGCTGGTTCGGCCCCACCTCATATGAGACCGGTTCGTCGACGAAGATCGAGACGGGCGTGTAGCCGCGGTCTATCGCCGTCGTGTAAATAAACGGTTTGAACGCCGAACCGACCTGCCGCCTCGCCTGCGTGGCGCGGTTGAATTTGCTTCGCGCGAAGTCGAACCCGCCGACCATGGCGCGCACCTGGCCGGTCCGATTGTCGATCGCGATGAGCGCGCCTTCGACGGCCGGGTCCTGCTCCAGTGCAACCGTCTGCGGTGCGCCACCCTGCATCGTGCGGACCTCGACCTGCACGACGTCGCCCACGTTGAGGAAATCGACAGCGGCTGTTTTCCGCGTCCACGTGAACGCGCTCTTTGGCAGGTCGACTTCGTGAGTGCCGATGCGGAGCCTGGCGCTGCCGTTACCACCCTTCTTCGGCGACACCGACGTGACGAGCGCCGGCACAATATCGCCCGCCAGAATGGGTCGGCTCCACCGGTCGGTGGTGAAGGTTGCGAGCGAACGTTTTTCGGTGACGATGTTCCGCACTTTGCGGAAACCGCTGTGCCGCTTGTCCAGCGCACGTAGTCCGCGATCGACGGCACGATTGGCGGCTTCCTGCAGCTCGGCGTCGAGCGTGGTCTGGACCTGCAGCCCTGACTGATACAGCGCGTCGGCGCCGTATTCCTGCTCGAGCGTCTTCCGAATCTCCTCGACGAAATACGGGGCCACAGACGGCTCCGGACGCTGCTGGCCCAGCAGCACGAGCGGACGCTGTTGCGCCTCGCGTGCTTCTTCGTCGGAGATATAGCCTTCTTCGGCCATCCGCTGAAGCACGTAATTGCGCCGCATCAGCGTGGCTTTCGGATTGACGAACGGACTCAGACGGCCCGGCGCTTGGATGATGCCTGCGATCACGGCCGCCTCTTCGACCGTCACGTCCTTAGCGGGTTTGTCAAAGTAGAGGCGCGACGCTGCCTCGACGCCGTACGCGCCATGACCGAGATTGATCTGGTTCGCGTAGAGCGTGAAAATTTCCGGCTTCGTGAACCGCTTCTCGATCTGGATCGCAACGATCCATTCCTTGATCTTGCGCTCGGGCGAGACCTCGAACTTGCCGCCCGCCAATTGGTACTGCTGCAGAAAAACGTTGCGTGCGAGCTGCTGCGTAATCGTGCTGGCGCCCTGGCGCTTGCCGGTCAGGATGTCCTTCAATACCGTGATCGCGATGCGCGACATGCTGAGGCCGAAATGCTCGTTGAAGCCGGCGTCCTCGGTCGCAATGATCGCGTTTCTCAACGCAGGGGAAATCTGGTCGTAGGTGACGACGAGACGCCGCTCCGTCGCGAATTCCCCGATTGTCTGACCGTCTCGCGCGACGAGACGGGTGATGATGTTCGGCCGGTAATCATCGAGCGCGCTGATCTCGGGCACGTCGCCGGCAAAGGCCACCAGTACGCCGGTGAATGTGCCGAGCAGCGCGGCGATCAGGAACAGGAGGACGATGCCGGCCTGGGCAACCCGAACGGCAATTCGGCGCTTCGGCTGCGGACGTTCTTGTTGCACTCCTCGCAATATAGCAAACAAATGCAGCAAGTTAGCGGCATCATCCACGTAAAGGTTGACTGAGCTTCACTCAGATTTGATAATGAGATCGGCCTAAACATCTCCACCCGCTGCATTGCGGCCCACAGATTCCGCGCCGCCTCCCACGCGACCGCGACAGAGGACGTGACGACATGAGCAAAATCATCGGCATCGACCTGGGCACCACCAACTCCGTAGTCGCCGTCATGGAAGGCGGCGAACCGGTCGTCATCACCAATCCCGAGGGGAGCCGGCTGACACCTTCCGTCGTGGCGTTCACCAAAACGGGTGAGCGGCTTGTCGGACAAGTCGCCAAGCGTCAGGCGGTGACCAACCCGGAAAACACGGTCTTCTCAATCAAGCGCTTCATGGGGCGACGGTTCACCGAGGTCACCGAAGAAATGAAGATGGTGCCCTACACCGTCGTGGCCGCATCCAACGGTGACGTCCGCATCAAGATCGGCAACGAGGACTATGCGCCACCGCAGATCTCCGCAATGGTGTTGCAGAAGCTGAAGCAGGCGGCAGAGGAGTATCTCGGCTCGCCGGTCACCCGAGCTGTGATTACCGTCCCAGCGTATTTCAATGACGCGCAGCGCCAGGCGACGAAAGAGGCCGGAAAAATCGCCGGGCTCGAAGTGATGCGCATCGTCAACGAGCCCACGGCCGCAGCCCTCGCGTACGGGCTCGACAAGAAGAAGGACGAAACAATCGCCGTGTATGACTTCGGCGGCGGCACGTTCGACATTTCAATCCTGGAGGTCGGCGAAGGGGTCGTCGAGGTGAAGGCGACCAATGGCGACACGCACCTTGGCGGCGACAACCTGGATCAGCGCGTGATTGACTGGATCATCTCTGAGTTCAAGAAGAGTGACGGCATCGATCTGAGCAAGGACCGCATGGCGCTGCAGCGGCTGAAGGAAGCTGCGGAGAAAGCCAAGATGGAGCTGTCCACGGTGATGGAGACCGACATCAACCTGCCGTTCATCACCGCGGATCAGAGCGGGCCAAAGCACCTGCAGATGAAGTTAACCCGGGCGAAGTTCGAGCAGCTGGTCGATGACCTGCTGCAGAAAACCGTCGGCCCCACCAGGCAAGCGCTCACGGACGCGGGACTGGATTCCTCGAAGATCGACGAGGTCGTACTCGTTGGCGGCTCGACGCGCATTCCGCGCGTGCAGCAGATCGTCAAGGAACTGTTCGGCAAGGATCCACACAAGGGCGTCAATCCGGACGAAGTGGTCGCCGTCGGCGCCGCGATCCAGGCGGGCGTGCTGGCCGGTGAAGTCAAGGACCTGCTGCTTCTCGACGTGACGCCGCTGTCGCTTGGAATCGAAACGCTTGGCGGCGTGATGACCACGCTGATTCCACGCAATACGACGATTCCGACGCGCAAGAGCGAGGTGTTCTCGACGGCAGCGGACAGTCAGACGAGCGTTGAAGTGCACGTCCTCCAGGGCGAGCGCCCGCTCGCGCGCGACAACCGCACGCTTGGCCGTTTCCAGCTCATTGGCCTCCCGCCGGCGCCGCGCGGCGTGCCGCAGATCGAGGTGACGTTCGATATCGATGCGAACGGCATCGTCAACGTGTCGGCGAAGGATCTCGGCACGGGCAAGGAACAGAAGATCACGATCACGGCATCCAGTGGCCTCAGCAAGGACGAGGTCGAGCGGATGATGAAGGATGCCGAATCGCACGCCGAGGAAGACAAGCGGCGTAAGGAGGAAATCGAAGCGCGCAACCGCGCCGACCAGACCGTGTATGCGGCCGAGAAGATGCTGCAGGACATGGGCGCGAAGCTTTCGAGCGCCGACAAGGCGGCCGTTGAAACGGCTATCGAGCAGTTGAAGAGCGCCATCTCGTCTAACGACACCGCCGCGATGAATCGCGCGATGGAGCAGTTGACGCAGGCGCAGCACCGTGCGGCGGAGGCGCTGTACAAGAGCGCTGGTGCCGCTGGTCCAGCAGCTTCAGAGGGTTCAGCAGGTTCAGAGGGTGCGGGTGCGGCGGGTTCAGAGAGTTCACAGGGTTCGCAGGCGGCGGGCGATGTCATCGACGCGGAAGTCGTGGATGAAGAGAAAAAGTAATCCCGGAGTACGTAAGGGCCGGCTTTAGCCGGCCCGTCACGCTATGGACCTTTACGTCATCCTCGGTCTCGAGCACGGTGCGAGCGAATCGGAAATCAAGCGCGCGTACCGGCGGCTCGCCCGGCGGTTTCACCCGGATATCAATCCAGGCGACCGGACGGCGGAGGCTCGCTTCCGGCAAATCCTCGAGGCGTACGAGACCTTGATCGATCCGGAGCGGCGTTCGCATTACGACGCCGGCTCGCCGCCTGGCGGTGACCGTCCAACGAGCGGGTTCGAAGGGTTCGATTTTTCAGGCCGCGCTGGCGATCAGTCCGCCACCTTCGGCGACCTCTTCGCTGAAGTCTTCACCTCGCGCGGCCCACAGCGGCCCACATCGGAGCGCGGGGTCGACCTTCATCAGGCGCTGACGCTGTCATTCGACGAGGCGTTCAACGGTGGGCAGCGGACAGTAGCCGTCACACGGCGAGAGACGTGCCGAAACTGTGCGGGAACTGGGGTGACTCGGGTGAGCACCAACGCGTGTCTGGTCTGCCAGGGCGCCGGCTCGGTGCGCACGGTCCGGGGCCACATGGTTTTTTCGCGCAGTTGTCCCGGTTGCGGCGGAACCGGTCAGCAGCGGCCGCGCGCCTGCGAACCGTGTGGTGGCACCGGCCAAATCACGCGCAGCGAGGCCGTCCTGATCCGTGTCCCGGCGGGAGTTGGGGACGGCGACCGAGTGCGCGTGGCGGGCAAAGGGAACGCCGGGCTGCGCGGCGGACAACCCGGTGACCTCTATATCACCGTGCAGGTATCACCACATCCGTTGTACCGCCGTGAAGGCGACGATCTGCACGTCACTGTGCCCGTTGCGATTCATGAAGCGGCGCTGGGCGCGCGCATCGAGGTGCCCACGCCGGACGGCGGGGCACGTGTGCGCGTGCCGCCCGGCACGCAGTCGGGCCAGCGTTTCCGTCTCCGCGAGCGGGGCGCTCCGTCAGTCCGTAACGGACACCGCGGGGACCTCGTGGTTGAAGTGAAGCTAGTATTGCCGAAGCTGCTCGACGAGCGATCGAAGGAACTTCTGCGCGAGTTCGGCCGCATCAACGGCGGAAACGTGCGCGAGGGATTTGGTTCGTAGCGGTGGCGAAGCGGGCTGGCGGCAAAGCGTATTACATGATCAGCGCGGTGTCGCAGAAGTACAACATCCACCCGCAGACGCTCCGTTTGTACGAACGCGAAGGGCTGCTCAAGCCGTCGCGCACGGAAGGCAACACGAGGCTCTATTCCGAAGAAGATCTCGAGCAGCTCGAAACGATCCTGACGCTCACCCGCGATCTCGGCGTCAACCTTGCCGGCGTCGAAATCATTCTCAACATGCGGCGCAAGATCGAGCAGATGCAGGGTGAGGTCAACGAGTTCATGGACTACGTGAAGCGTGAGCTCGCTCGCGGCATCGACGACTGGGAGCAGCGCCTCGGCACAGCGCTCGTCAAATCGTCGCCGACGGATCTCGTGCGACGCACCGCTCCGCCTCCGCAGGAACCGGACAAGACGAAAGCGCGAAGTTCGAAGTGAGACGTTCGCAGTAAGTTGGAAGTGCGATCGCCCTACTTCGAACTTCCGACTTACTTCAAACTTCGCCCTTCAACCTTCGAACTTTCGAGTTACCATCACTCGTGCCCTGCCCGATCTGCGACGACACTGGATGGAAGACAATTGAGGCCGACGGTGTTTCGCGGGTCACACGCTGCGAGTGCTGGCATCAACGCAGCTTCGAATCGCTGCTGAAGCACGCACGCATCCCTCGCCGTTATCTGCACTGCGAGCTCTCGAACTTCGACGCCCATTACGACAGCCAGCGTGACGCGCTGCGGCGCGCAACGCGGCTGGTGGATCAATTTCCGGTCGTGGACAAGGGGTTGTTCTTCTACGGCGACAACGGCGTCGGCAAGACCCATCTCGCTGTGGCGCTGATGAAGGAAGTCATCCGGCGAAAAGGCGCCCGCGGGGTGTTCTTCGAGACGCGCGACCTTCTGAAATTGGTGCGCGATACGTACAACAACCAGGCTGAGGCCACCGAGCTCGAGGTCCTACGCCCGGCGCTCGAAGCGGATTTGCTGGTACTGGACGACATCGGCGCGGAGAAGAAATCCGAGTGGGTAGAGGAGACGCTTGGCCTTGTGGTCAACACCCGCTACAGCGAACGGCGTCTGACGGTGTTCACGACCAACCTGAAGGACACCGACAACATGGAGCCGAACTCGGTCGCGCTGCAGCTGGGACTCCGGATTCGCTCGCGGCTCAAGGAAATGTGCGATTGGGTGCATATCGATGGGCCGGACACGCGTGAAGTCGGCCCACACCCAACCGACGCGGACATCGCGCGCTGGCAGGCATCGTCGCCTGCTTCGCCGAAAAACCGCGGCCGCGCCGCGCTTCCACAGAAATCGGCCGGTCAGGCCCGCGCGCAGCTGAAGACACGGGACGCCGAGGGCCGCGGCGACCTGAAGTGGCCGGGAGGCCGCGCCGGTAGTCAGTAGCCGGAAGCCGGTAGACTGAGGCTGGTGCTCGGCCTCTACGTCCACGTTCCGTTCTGTTCCGCAATCTGCAATTACTGCAACTTCAATCGTGGCCTTTTCGACGCCGGCCTGAAGGAGCAGTACGTCGCCGCGCTGCTGCGCGAGATTGCCTCGCAGGCGGACAGCGCGCCTGCGGACACGATCTACTTTGGCGGCGGAACGCCATCGCTGCTTGAACCGGTTGAGGTCGAGGCGATTATCGGCGCCTGTCGCCGCGCCTTTTCCGTCAGCGGCGATGCGGAAATCACGCTCGAGGCCAACCCCGAAACGGTCACCCCGGAACGGCTTGAGGGCTTCCGCGCTGCCGGTGTCAAGCGTTTGAGCTTCGGCGTTCAGTCATTTCGCGATGAGGAGCTTCAGCGCCTCACCCGTCTACATTCGGCCGCGCGTGCGGCCGACGCGTTTGGAATGGCGCGTCGCGCCGGGTTCGACAACATCTCGCTCGACCTGATGATGTGGCTCCCGCAGCAGTCCATTCCGCAGTGGCTGGAGTCGGTCGACGCGCTGATCGGACTGGCCCCGGACCACGCGTCGCTCTACATTCTCGAGCTGTATCCAAACGCACCGCTCCGAGAGGCGATGGCGCGAGGCAAATGGTCGCTCGCGCCCGACGATGACGCGGCGGATATGTACCTTGAAGCGATGGCGCGCCTCGACGCGGCCGGCTACGAGCAGTACGAGATTTCAAACGTCGCCCAACCGGGACGCCAGTCGCGTCACAACCTGAAATACTGGACCGACGGCGAGTGGCTTGGTTTCGGCTGCGGCGCACACTCGACCCGTCGGGGTGTCCGCTGGAAGAATCTGTCGGCAACAACGGAGTACATCGCGGCGGTGGCGTCGGGAGGGCAGCTCGTCGTCGAGCGCCGCGTGTTGAGCGCGCGCGAGAAGCTGGAAGAAGCCCTCTTCATGGGATTGCGGCTGGCGCTCGGCATCGACGTCGATACCGTCAAAGCCCGATTTGGCGTCGATGTCTGGGATATTTATCGCCGTCATCTGGAACAATTCCGGGAGGCGGGTGTCTTGATCTATGATGGGCGCCTTTTGCGACTCTCGCGGACAGGAATGCTTCTTGCCAACGAAATCATGTCCAAGTTTCTCGTTTCACCTGTGGTAGATTAACGGCCGTTTTCCGAGGAGGCTCGAAGATGCGACGACTGTCCGGTGTTCTGTTGGCAAGTGCGATGTTCCTGATCCCGGCGTTTTCGCACGGTCACGGCGACCTGTTCGCGCAAGCAGCAGCGCCGCCGCAGAAGGCGACCTTCACCGGGGACGTCGTGGTGATGGCGTATGCGATCAATCCGGATAAAACGGCCGACTACGAGAAGGTCATCGCAACATTGAAGGAAACCCTCTCGAAGTCCGAGGCGCCCGAGGCGAAGCAGCAACTGGCGGGATGGAAGATCATCAAGAACGCGATGCCGAATCCCGACGGCTCGATCGTCTACATCCACATCATCACGCCGGTGGTGAAGGACGCCGACTATTCGATCATGAACAACATCTACGCCGGTGTGAAGGACCCTGCCCAGCAGAAGGCGGTTTTCGACATGTATCGCGGCGCCATGAAGGCGGCCCTCTTCGTTATCCAGGGCCCGCTCGTCGCCGATCTGTCGAAGTAATTCCCGCCCCGTTCCGGCGGCGAGGCAATCCTTGTAGAGCCACGGGCGCGCGAGCGTTCCGTGGCTCTTTGCATTTACACTGATAGAGCAATGCGGTTGTCGTCGATTGCTCTCTTGTTGATGCTCGGCACAGTACTTCAGGCGGCCGCAGGGCAAACCGGAGCCCCACCGGCCGGCGCGCTGCAGCCACAGCAGACGTCGCCGCTGCCTGGCGCCACACCGCAGACCCCGAGTGCACCGCCGGCACCGGCGCCGCCGCCCGGTCAAAACGTCGTCTCACCTCCACCGCTGGGACGTGTGTTCGCGTCCGAACAAGGTTTGATCTTCAACGCCATACGCCCGGACAAGGTGATGGACTTCGAGACCGTGCTGGCGAAGCTGCGGGCGGCGCTCGCGGACTCAAAAGACCCAGTCCGAAATCAGCAGGGATGGGGCTGGAAGATCTACAAGGCCGCCGAACCGGGTCCAAACGGCAGCGTGCTCTACGTGTTTGTGATGGATCCGGCCGTCAAGGGTGCCGATTACGGCATCGCAAAGATTCTCTCGGAAGCGTACCCGAACGAGGTCATGGAACTGTACCGGATGTACACGGGCGCGTTCGCGACCGCCGGTCAGACGCTGATCAATTTGCAGCCCATTCCTGCGCTCAACGCAAGTCCCTCGGCGGCTGCGCCGGCGTCGGATGGCGCACCAGCCGGGTCGACGCCTTCCTCGTCCGCTACTCCAAAGCGGTAGCCGCGACGGTCAGCGGTCCGATCAAAAACCGACGTTGAGTCCCGCGTATACCCGGTGCAGGGTTGAGAAAAGTGGCGACCCGCGAAGCTTCAACACGCGATAGTCCAGGCGCACTCTCAGCGGACCCACCAGCGATATCTTTGCGCCACCGCCCGTATTGAAGACGAGATTCGTTTCCTGATGGGATTCGCCGAGGCGCTCGCGATATCCGCCCATGCCCGTCGTCCAATAGAATCGCATTCCCGCGATCGGAATCGGCGTCTGCAGGTAGAAGTCTCCCATGCCCGTCTTCAGTGACGGCGCCGCGTGCTCCGCGTCTTCATTGGTCGACGCATATTCGAACTCGACGCCGAAGACGAGGAAGCCCGCGCCGATGGCGAATCCTTTTGCGGCGTGATTGGCGGGAGTCGTGACAGTACCGAGAAAAAGTGTGCCGTCGGCAAACGCAGGACGAGAGAACGCCGCTACGAGCAGGCAGACGAGCGGCAGAAGCCGTCGGAGTCGCATAGACCGAATGATACGATCGACCAACCTCGATGAATTTCGAATTCACCTCCGATCAGGAGCTGTTGCGTCGCAGCGTACGTGAGTTCGCGGAGACCGAGCTGCGGCCGCACGTCCGCGAGTGGGACGAGGCACAGGAATTCCCGCGCAGCCTGCTCCCGAAGCTTGCCGAACTCGGGCTGATGGGGATCCAGTTTCCGGAGGAGTTCGGCGGAGCGGCCCTGTCCGCGGTCGACTACTGCATCTGCATCGAGGAACTCGCGCGCGTCGATCCATCGGTTTCGCTCACGGTGGCCGCGCACAATGGGCTCGGCGCCGCACACATCGCGATGTTCGGCACCGATGAACAGAAGCGACGGTACCTCACGCCGCTTGCACGCGGCGAACAACTCGCCGCATGGGGACTCACCGAGGCGTCAGCCGGCAGTGACGCGGGCGCCATGCGCTCCACGGCGGTCCGCGACGGTGACTGCTGGGTGATCAATGGCACCAAGCAGTTCATCACGCATGGTCGTAGCGGCGATCTCATCGTCGTGATGGCGGTCACGAACAAATCAAAGGGGAGCCGCGGCATCACCGCGTTCATCGTCGAGCGCGGCGCGGCCGGATTTCGCGCCGGCAAGAAAGAAGACAAGCTCGGTATGCGTGCGAGCGAGACGAGCGAAGTGATCTTCGAGAACTGCCGCGTACCCCCTTCACACGTGCTGGGCCAGGAAGGACAGGGCTTCATCAACGCGCTGCAGGTGCTCGACGCGGGGCGAATCGGCATTGCCGCGCTCGCCGTCGGTCTCGCACAGGGCTCTTACGAAGCCGCGCGCAATTACGCGTTCGAGCGCCGGCAGTTCGGCCAGCCGATCGGCACCTTTCAAAGCATTCGCGCCAAGCTGGTCGACAACGCGACCCGCATCGAAGCGGCGCGGCTGCTCACCTATCGCGCCGCGTCGTTGAAGCATGCCGGCAGGCGAACGACGCTGGACGCCGCGATGGCCAAACTGTATTCCAGCGAAATTGCCGTGCGCGTGACCGAAGATGGTGTCCAGATTCATGGTGGGTACGGCTTCGTCAAGGATTACCCGGCCGAGAAGTACTTCCGCGACGTGAAGCTCACCACGATCGGCGAAGGCACCAGCGAGATTCAACGGCTCGTCATCGCCCGCCAGCTCATGGTTCCGCCGTCGGCGTGATGGGCTCGCCGCTTGCCGAACGCGTGCTCGCGGGCGATCCGCGCGGCATTGCACGCGCCATCTCCCTCATCGAAGATGAATCCGCGGCTGGAGCGGACCTGGTTCGCGAGCTCTACCCGCGCACCGGCCGCGCCTATCTCATTGGCGTCACCGGGCCCCCGGGCGCGGGAAAAAGCACGCTCGTCGATCGGATGACCGGCGAATTGCGCAAGGCCGGGCAGACGATCGGCATTGTCGCCGTCGATCCGACCAGCCCGTTTTCCGGCGGTGCGATTCTCGGCGATCGCGTGCGGATGGCCGCCCACTTCGGCGACGAAGGCGTGTTCATTCGAAGTATGGCCACGCGCGGCCATCTCGGCGGCCTTGCGCAAGCGACCACCGACGTGGCGCTCGTGCTCGATGCTGCGGGGAAGGACGTCGTGATCATCGAGACCGTCGGCGTCGGTCAGGACGAGGTGGACATCGTTCGCGCTGCGGATGTGTCGATCGTCGTGCTCGTGCCAGGTACCGGCGACGAAGTGCAGGCGCTCAAAGCGGGCATCATGGAAATCGCGGACATCTTCGTGGTCAACAAGGCGGATCGCGACGGTGCCGATCGACTCGCACAGTCGGTCGCGGCGATGCTCGCGCTGCAGACGTTCCAACCCGACGACTGGCGCCCGCCAATCCTCAAAACGGAAGCGACAACTGGAGCGGGCGTCCCCGAGGTGATCGCGGCCGTCGATCGGTTTCGGGCGCACTCAGAAGCGGAGCGCGCAACCCGACGCCGGGCCCGTCAGCAGTACCGGCTGCGCGATCTGCTTTCGCATCGTTTTCTCCAGATGGCGGAACGGCAGCTTGCCCCTGGCGAGTTCGAGCGCCTTGTCGACGGCATCGCTGCCCGCAAGGTCGATCCGTATTCAGCCGCCGACGAAATCATCAAGCATGTACGTGGGGCGGGTCCCGCCGAGCACCAAGATACCGGCGAAGCCGGACCCGCCAGATCCACCAAAGCTGTCCTCGATCACGTCGGCATCGCCGTCCAGGACGTGAGCCAATCGCTCGCCTTCTTCCGCGATGCGCTCGGGCTCGACGTGGAGGTGCCCGAGGAGGTCGCCTCGCAGCGGGTCCGCGCGCATTTCATCCCCGTGGGCGAATCGTCAATCGAGCTGCTGGAGGCGACCGGAAGTGACTCGGCCATCGCGAAGTATGTCGAGAAGCGCGGCCCCGGCATTCACCACATCACCCTGCGCGTCGATGACATCCGCGCCGTGCTCGATCAGTTGAAGGCGCGCGGCGTGCGACTCGTCGATCAGGAGCCGCGGCCGGGCGCCGAAGGATCGCTGGTGGCATTCATTCATCCTTCGGCCGCGCACGGTGTCCTCGTCGAGCTGAAACAGAAAGGAGCCTGATGCAACGAGCACAGATCGGAATCATCGGTGGGTCAGGTCTGTACGACATGGCCGATGTGACTGAACGCGAGGAAGTGAACGTCACGACGCCGTTTGGGGAAGCATCGGCGCCATATCTGCTCGGCACCCTGCGCGGCAAGCGCGTCGCGTTTCTCGCGCGGCATGGCGGCGGCCATCGTGTGTCGCCATCGGAGCTGAACTTTCGCGCCAATATCTTCGCCATGAAGACGCTAGGCGTCGAGTACATCCTCTCGGCCAGCGCCGTCGGCAGCCTGAAGGAGGAATACCGGCCAGCCGACATCGTCATCCCCGATCAGTTCTTCGACCGGACGAAAGGGCGCCCGAGTAGCTTCTTCGGGCGCGGTCTGGTCGGACACGTCGGCTTCGCCCACCCGTTCTGCAAGATCCTCAGCGGCATCGCCTATGAGAGCGGCAAACGCGCCGGCGCGACCGTGCACAAAGGCGGCACGTACGTCTGCATGGAGGGGCCACAGTTTTCCACGCTCGCTGAATCAAAGCTCTATCGCTCGTGGGGGATGGACATCATCGGCATGACGAACCTGCAGGAGGCCAAGCTCGCGCGCGAGGCGGAAATTTGTTACACGACGATCGCGCTGGTGACCGATTACGACTGCTGGCATCCCGATCATGACTCAGTCACGGTCGAGATGGTGATGTCCACACTCGCGAAGAACGCCACGACCGCGCAGCAGATCATTGCAGGGGCCGTCGAGCGACTGCCGTACGACCGCACGTGCGAATGCGCGTCAGCGTTGAAATACGCGCTCGTCACCAGGCCCGAAATGGTGCCGGATCAGATCAAGAAGGATCTCGCGCCGATCATCGGTCGCTACATCTCATGAAGCTCATCGTCACCGGTTCGATTGCGTTCGACTACTTGATGCAGTTTCCCGGCAAGTTCACCGAACACATCCTGGCCGAGCACCTGCAGCGGGTGAGCCTCAGTTTTCTGGTCGACTCGATGGACAAGCGGCGTGGCGGATGTGCCCCGAACATCGCGTATACGCTGGCGCTGCTCGGGGAGCGGCCGTATCTGGTGGCAACTGCTGGACGGGACTTCAAGGAATACGACGAGTGGCTGCAGGCGGCCGGCGTGGACACGTCGCACGTGCATCATGTCCCCGACAAATTCACGGCGTCGTTTTTCTGCAGCACGGACATCGAGAACAATCAGATTGCCTCGTTCTACATCGGTGCGATGGCCAATGCGTCTGAGCTGTCGCTGCGCACCATTCATGAACCCGGTCTGGTCATCATTTCGCCGAACGATCCAGGTGCGATGGTGCAGTACGCCGAGGAGTGCCGGGCGATGGGTGTTGCGTTCATCTTCGATCCCAGCCAGCAGTGCGCGCGTCTTTCGGGCGACGACCTGCGCGACGGTATTTCGGGCGCGCGCCTGGTCATCTGTAACGACTACGAGTTCGAGTTGATTCGCCAGAAGACAGGAATGGACGAGCAGCAGCTGCTGCAGCACGCGTCCGCGCTCGTGATCACCCGCGGCGAGAATGGGTGTTCAGCCTACGAATCGACCACGCGTATCGACGTTCCTGCCGTCACGCCGCATCGAATTGTTGATCCGACAGGCGTGGGCGACGCCTTCCGCGGCGGCCTGATGAAAGGCATCGCGGTGGGCAGGTCACTCAAGGAGTGCGCGCAGCTGGGGACGGTTGCCGCAACGTATGCGCTCGAGCACCTCGGCGGTCAGAGCCACGCGTACACGATCAAGGAGTTCACGGACAGGTACGCGGAGCATTTCGGTCCGTTGACACTGTGAAATCGTGGCAACTTTCACTGACTCTTGTGACTGCGCTGATCACGGGCCACAGAGACACAGAGACACGGAGATTTTCAATAGTCCGTGATCTCCGTGTCTCCGTGGTTCGTATGTTGAAGCGTTAGCGATCGAATGATTCGCGGCGGCCAGACTCGGTTAGGCGGATGACGTAACGCTCAGGATCTGTCCGGAACCTCTCCTGCAACTCGGCAAGGCTCCCTGCGCCGCCGTAGCTGATTGCCGAGATCAGATGTTTGAGCATGTCGCGGATGATCGGGCGTACGGATCCGCGAGCCGGCACCGCGACTTCCGTGCCCTCGGCGCCAAGCGCTTCGACGTCCGCGGCCTCCAGATCTTCGACGTCCAGACGGTCAACGATCGCTTCCAGCGATGCCATGCCGCGAAACACCTTGAAGGGGACGCGCACGGTCTTGTGAGATTCGGGCACGACGACTGGCTTCTGGACGGTGTCGCCCGGCGTTTCGGTCGTCCCGGCGAGCGCGCTGCCGAGCATCACCGTGTCGCCGCCGAACATGAGCGCCTGGACGAGCGCGCCGTCGCGTCTCACGCCTCCATCGGCGATGAGCGGCACGCGCCCAGCCGCCGCCTCACGGCACTCGACGAGCGCCTGGACCTGCGGAACACCGAAGTTCGTGTTCAAACGCGTCGTGCACCCGCCGCCAGGTCCGATGCCGACCTTGATCCCATTGACGCCTCGTTCGAGCAGAAACCGTGTGCCCTCAGCGGTTGCGACGTTGCCGGCGACAAGCTGGATGCCGTCGAACTGTTTCCGAAACGCCTCAATCGCGCGTGCCATCACGACCGAGTGTCCGTGCGCGATGTCGATGACGATGACATCGACGCCCGCGCGAATCAGCTCCGAGGCCCGTTCGAGGTAATCGCCCTTGGCGCCGATTGCCGCCCCGACGCGAAGCCGTCCCTGTTCGTCGCGCGTGGCAAACGGCAGCTGGCGCTGGTGAACGAGGTCCTTCGCCGTAATCAGCCCAAGCAGCGTGTCGTCCGTGTCGACGAGCGGCAGCTTCTTGATCTTCTGCGCCCGCATGACCTCTTCGGCCGCGGCGAGATCAGGCGTATCGCGCTGAACGACTAGACGGTCTCGCGGCGTCATCCGGCTTGCGACCGTTCCGAGCGCGCGATCGACGAACCGCAAATCGCGCGTCGTCAGCAATCCCTGGAGCCGGCGGCGGTCGTCGACGACCACGAGCGTTCCGACACCCGTCGCCCGCATCCGCGCTTCGGCGTCACTCAGGCATGCGCCGGCGGTAATCGTATAGGGATCGTTGATGATGCCGTGGTGCTTGCGCTTGACGATCTCGACTTCCCGCACCTGCGGATCGATTTCACCGCTCCGGAAGCCGCGATCGATGATGCCGATGCCCCCTTCTTCGGCCACGGCGATCGCCATTTCCGATCGCGTCACGGTGTCCATGTTTGCCGAGACAATCGGCCGTTTGAGCGTGACCCCCGTGGAGACGCGGCACGTCAGGTCGATAGTGGACGGATCCCGGCGCTCGACGACGCTGTACTGCGGGTTGAACAGGAAGTCATCGAACGTGGCGCCGCGGACGAGATCAATCAGTGCTGTCATGCTCTCCATAGCGTCAGCGCCGCCAGCGCATACACGACGGCGGCGCTCAGCAACGTCACAGAAAATCCCCAGTTCATAGCGATAAAGACGGCGAGCGTGGCGCCGACGACGGAGAACGCGCCATTGATGCCCCAGCCCCACGGAATGATATCGGCCCGATCGGCTGCGATCAGTCGCATGCCGCCCGGCATCGGCATGCCGAGCAGAACGCCGACAGGGGCAATCAGCATCACGGCGAAGGCAATCCGGGCGGGCAGTGTCCACGCGACGCCAGCATCGACCAATTGCGCCAGTCCCACCGCGGCGCCGCAGGCGACGATTGCGATTCCGACGAGGGCTCTGATCGTCACGGTGTGGACCCGTGCGGCTGCGACCCGCCGGCTGACGAGCGAGCCGAGTCCCGTGCCGAGCAGCAGAGAAAACAGTGTCACGGTCAGCGAATAAACGGGATGGCCAAGCAGGAGCACGAACCGCTGCAGCAGCGCCACCTCCAGCAGCATGAATCCGGCGCCAAGTGCGCCGAAGTACAGCAGCCACGTTCCCCAACCCCGACGCGGCCGGTCGCCACCGATCAGCAGCGGTCCAATCACAAACAGCACGACGAGCGACGCGGAAATGGCCATGAGCGTCATGAGCGCGCTCAGTCCATTGCCAAACAACATGCTGCGACCGAACGCCACCTGCAGCTGATCACGCAGCCGCGTTGTGTGAAAGAAGAATGGCCTGTCGTCTGTCGTCGCCGATTCGTCGAGCGGATACGACGAGAGGAACTGCTGTCGGTTGCTGGCGAGGATCAGACGCCGATAATCGGCGGCGCTCGTTCCTGTACGCCGCATCTCGATCGGGTCCTCCACCGACGACGGGGCGGGAAGCGATGGGGCGTAGAGCACCGAAAAGCCGAGATCCTCGCTGACTTTCTGGAGCCGCGCCACGTCCACTAGCGTGAATGGCTGCCTTTTGAGGAGAAACGTGGCGACCCGGTCATAGCGCACAATCGCGAGGTGCCGTGACGCGTCGAGTCCGCGTTCCGCGCACGCGTCCTGCGCGAGCGACACGAGACGAAGACCATCGAACACCCAGCGGGTGATGGTGAGCACTCCATCGGCTGTCAGATGATCGAGGTACTCGGCAAACGCTTCCTTCGTATAGAGCGAGTTCTCCGTCAGCGTATACGCGCCTGCAGAGGTGGCCGCCCAGGTATCTACGAGCGACGCCTGAATGACGTCGTACTTCGACTGGCTCCTTCGCACGAAGTTGCGGCCGTCATCCACGTGAATGGTCACGCGGGGGTTCGCGTAGATGCCGCCGGAGTAGTCGCGAAAGCGATCCAGCATCACGTCGCGCGCGATGATCGGATTGATTTCCACTCCGTCGACATGCGCGGCGCCGAACACGAGTGCCGACAGCAGATCGCGGCCGCCGCCGGGTCCGATGACGAGCGCGTTGAAACCGGGCTTGCGTTCGGCGAGGTGATAGCCGATCGCGGTCAACTCATAGCGCAGGTACGACGCGTCCGGAACGCCGCCCGCGACCTTGAGTATCGGCGTCGATGCCGCGGAGTCGATGTCCATGAACAGCGTCGCCGCGCGCGCGCCAGCGAACGTCGGGCTAAGCGACCAGTCGCCGTGCGGCCGGTCGTACACAGCCACGCGCGAAAACGAGTTCCACTTGCTGAAGAGGACGCGGTCGCCCACGTGGCCCTTCGTGTCCGCAAGGTCGAACGGCGCGACGCTACTGATCTGGGCCAGAGCAGCGATGACAACGAGGCCGAATGCCGTCACGGCAAAGGTGCGTCGCCGCCCGGCCGGCGCGAAGGCAACGGCGGCAATCGCCGAAAGACCGGCCGCCATCACGACGGCCCCCGGTGCTCCAAGCCAGTTGAGCAGCGGAATCAACGCGACGCATCCCCCTGCCGCGCCGATCAGATCGGCCCCATACAGCACGTTGATGCGATCAGTCATCCGCGAGAAGGCAACTGACATCACGCTTCCGCCGGTGAAGAACGGCAGCGCCGCGAGTGCATAGATCGCCAACATCAGCTCGAGGTTCTCCGCCGAGTAGTTCAGTCCGACGCGTATGCGAACAAGGCACGCCAGCGCGACCAGTGTGGCGAATGCATGAGCCGTGGCCACCACGGCGAGCAGCACACCCGTCTCGATCGATGCGAGCCGCCTACGCAGCAGGTACACCGCGACACCGCTTGCGCTCAGACCGAACAACGCAATGGAAATCGCGAGGAACGCAAAGTGGTAATACATCGTGACCGAAAAGATTCTGGTGAGGGCCAGCTCGGTCATCAGCAAGGCCGCGGACACAGCCGCCACACCCACAAGCGCGGTACGACCGGCGGAGAGGGCAGGGCGTTGGAGCGCTGCACCCGCCGCTGTGATCACCGGCATCGGTTCACCGCGAGGATTCGGCCGCAAATCGGTCTCAGGAAACGACGACATGCTGGCATTGTTTTCCGTCATTTTGCTCGGTGTCTAGCAGGAACATGCTTTGCAGCCGAGTCGTGGCACACGTATCGCGCGTGTTGAATGCGTGAAGACTCGGCTGCGGCGGCGAGCGGGACGGAGGGACCCATGAAGATCGTGGTGGCGGCGATCGCCTTGCTGATCTGGTGTGGCGAGGTGCGCGCTCAGAACACGGCGGGGACCTTCCGGAGCGCCGTTGATCTTGTCTCGTTGAACGTGATCGTTACCGACGCGCGTGATCATTTCGTGACGGGCCTTGCCAAGCAGGATTTCTCTGTCTTCGAGGACGGCGTCCAGCAGGAGGTGTCGTACTTCGCGGCCACGAACGTACCGCTCGATCTCGCGATTCTCCTGGATACGTCCTCCAGCATGAGCGACAAGCTGGAGACGGTGCAGGAAGCGGCGGTCGGCTTCGCGTCGCATCTGCGGGCGGGCGATCGCGTCACGGTCGTATCTATCAAGGACAGCGCGCGCGTACTGCACGATTTGGATGGCGACGTCACGGGTGCGTGCGAAGCGATTCGCAAGACGTCGGCAAGCGGCGGCACCGCGCTCTATAACGGCATTTACACCACCATCAGGCAGATGCAGAAGGTGCACGCCTCCGATGAGGGTGAGGTCCGCCGTCAGGCGATTGCGGTCCTGACGGACGGTGAGGATACGACGAGCCTCGTCACCTTCGACGACCTGCTTGCGCTGGCCAAGCAGGCGGGCATTGCGATTTACACCATCACGTTGAAATCGCCGTATCCGACGGCGCTCTTTGGCGCTCTCAAAGAGACCTCCGAATCCGATTTCGGCATGAAGGCGTTGCCGCAGGAGACTGGCGCCCGCTCGTATTTTCCGACGGACATTTCACAGCTGGCTGGCGTGTACAGCTCGATCACGCAGGAGCTCGCCAGCCAGTACGTGCTCGGCTATACGTCAAGCAACACGAAACGGGACGGCAGCTTCCGCAGGATCTTCGTCCGCGTGGACGAGCCGAACGTGCGCGCCCGGACCCGCTCCGGTTACGTGGTGGGCAAGACGCAGGTCGCCCAGAACCGGCAGCCGGCGACCAACAGTCGATAACGCTGCGATACCTTTGATGCGGCGCGGACCTTTCAGGTCCGCGGTACCATCTCCTGGTGCCCGCACTTCTCGCGCTGACCGCGATCATCTGGGTCGCGCTGCTGATTCTTGCTCCCGCACTGCCGGTTCCAATCGCGGGCATGCTGTACGCGCTCGGCTCGCGTATCTGTCATCAGCGGCCTGAGCGCTCGTTCCACCTTTTCGCCGTGCAGCTTCCCGTCTGCGCCCGCTGCGCAGGCATCTACGGCGGCGCTGCCGTTGGACTGCTGCTCACGCTGAGCGCATCCATCCGAGAGCGCCTATTTCCGTTTTCTCCGCGGATGCTGCTCGTTGCTGGTGGACTACCCACGATGCTGACGCTCATCCTGGAGTGGAGCGGCGCGTGGGCGGGCGCAAACAATGTGCGCGCAGCTGCCGGTGTGACCCTTGGTGCGGCGGTCGCGTTCGTGGTGACGCGAGCCGTGCCTACGCTACACTACGGCGGATGCGTGCTACGACGGCCGATCGCGAGCAATCGGCCATTTACACTTATCTGATCTGCCTCGCCGCGTGGGCGATCCCGGGTGCCGGTCATCTTCTTCTCGGGCGAATTCAGAAGGGCGTCACGTTCCTCGTCGCGTTGACGCTCATGTTTCTGTGCGGCCTCTGGCTCGAGGGTCGGCTGTTTCCGCTGGAGATCCGGCAGCCGCTGGTCGCGCTTGCGGCGCTGGCCGACATGGGAATCGGCGTTCTCTTCTTCATCGCGCGAGGTGCCGGCGCCGGGGCCGGACGCGTCGTCGCGCTCACCTACGAATACGGCAATGCGTTTCTGATCGTGGCGGGGCTGCTGAACATGCTGGTGGTGCTCGACGCGTTCGACATCACGCAGGGACGCAAATGACGTCTCATCTCGGCCTGATGATCGTGTTCGCGTTATTTGTGTCCATCGTCTTTGCGACGCTGATGCGCGACGAGCCGAAGCAGCAGCTTCGCTTCGGCGCGCAACTGTTCGCCGCGTTCGTCGTCGCTGGCATCGCGCTCGGCTGGATTCTGTACTTCTTTCCGCTGTAGTTGGAAAATGCAAAATTCAAAATGCAAGAGTCAAACGCGGTTTGTGACCAGCAATCGGGTGAACGTCACCGCGCCATTTCACCCCATTGCGTCAGGCAACGTGTTGTTTGCATTTTGAATTTTGAATTTTGAGTTACCGATCGGTCCTGAGCCTCTGGGTACCCGTGGCCATTTACATGGCCGTGATCTTCTTCGTGTCCTCGCTTCATCAGCCACCGCTTCCGCCCGGCGTCTCCGACAAGCCCGCGCACGCATTTGGGTACCTCGGGTTCGGCGTGGTGATCGCGCGTGCGCTCGCTGGCGGTTTTCCGCCGCGCATCACGCTGCGGCAGACGTTGATCGGTCTTGCACTCGCGTCGCTCTACGGGATCACGGATGAAGTGCATCAGTACTTTGTTCCCGGGCGGTCGGCCGACATTGCCGACTGGTATTCCGACTCGATCGGCTCGGCGATCGGCCTGTTTGGCTGTTGGGCGTGGAGTATACTGAGGCGCCAGATGGCGGGTGGCCAGTGGCAGTAATTGCTGCCCACGGCTTCCGGCCGACTGGCTCACTGCATGGCTTTTGACAACCTCCTTCTCGACCGCGATGGTCCCGTCGCGATCCTCACGGTCAACCGTCCCACGGTTCTCAACGCCCTCGACACCCCGACGACCGACGAGCTGCGCCGAGCGATTCTGGAGCTGAAACACGATGCCGCGATTCGGGTCGTGATCATCACGGGCGCAGGCGAGAAATCGTTCATTGCCGGCGCCGACATCAACGAGCTCGCCGCACTCAAGCCGACACAGGGAAAGGATCACGCCCAGCGGGGTCAGCATGTATTCGATCTGCTCGAGAACATGGGGAAACCCGTGATCGCCGCGATCAACGGATTCTGTCTGGGTGGCGGCTGTGAGCTCGCGATGGCGTGCACGCTTCGGATCGCCGCTGACACGGCGCGCATCGGCCAGCCGGAAATCAACCTGGGAATTATTCCCGGCTATGCGGGCTCTCAGCGGCTGTCGCGCTTGGTCGGCAAAGGCGTGGCGCTCGATCTGTTGTTGACCGGACGCCAGGTCAAAGCGGACGAGGCGCTGGCAATCGGCCTGGTGAATCGTGTGGTGCCGGCCGCCGAGTTGATGGCGACGGCGAAAGCCGTGGCCAACGAGCTCGCGTCGAAAGCGCCGATCGCGATGCGCTACATCATCGAAGCCGTCAACCGCGGCCTCGAGATTTCATTCGAGAGCGCGCAGATCCACGAAGCGACGCTCTTTGGCCTCGTCGCGTCGACCGCCGACATGCGCGAGGGAACGCGCGCGTTCCTCGAAAAGCGGAAAGCGCAGTTCAAAGGCGAGTAAGCGGGTGAGGCGAGCAGGGCGGGGAGGGTAGTGACCGGCTATCGGTTCGCCATCGTCGTCTCACGTTTTAACGAGGAGATTACGGAAGGGCTGCTGCAGGGCGCCCGCGAGCGCCTTGCGGAAGCCTCGGTGCCCGAGGAGAACGTGACGATCATCCGTGTTCCAGGGGCTTTCGAAATTCCGATCACGGCGCAGCGGCTCGGCGAAAGTGGTGAATACGACGCGATTGTCTGCCTCGGCTGCCTCATCAAGGGCGAGACGATGCACTTCGAATACATTGCGGAGGCGGCTTCACACGGCATCATGCAGGCTGCGGCGGCGACCGGCGTCCCGATGGCCTTCGGTGTGTTGACCGCTTTGACCGAGGAGCAGGCACTGGAGCGGTCGCGGAGTGGTCCGGACAATAAAGGGCGCGAGGCCGCGGCAGCGGCGCTTGACATGGCAAAGCTGTTTCGCAAATTGGACGAGGCGATCGGCGGATGAACACGGGCGTCGAACGTCGCTCGACGGACCGCCCTGCGCGCGAGATCCGGCATCATGCCCGCGAGGCAGCGGTACAGATGCTTTATCAATGGGAAGTGGGCAAGGTCTCGATGTTTGAAGTCAGCCAGACGTTCTGGACCTACGCGCCCTCGGAATCGGAACCGCTGAGCGACGACCTTCGCGCCTTCGCCACCCGATTGGCCACAGGCGTCGCGGGTACCGTCAGCGATCTCGATCCGTTGATCGGCCAGGCGGCAGAGAACTGGCGCATCGAACGGATGAACGTGCTCGATCGCCTCATCCTTCGGCTGGCCGTCTACGAATTTCTGCACGAGCCGACCACGCCCCCCAAAGTCATCATCAACGAAGCACTCGAGCTGGCCCGCACGTTCAGCACGGACGACTCGGTGCGGTTCATCAACGGCGTGCTGGACGCGGTTCGCCGATCGCTTTCACGCGAATGAGCACACTGCAGGAATCCGATCAGGTCGTTCAGCGCCGAGCGAATCTCGAGGAGCTGAAAAAGCTCGGCGTCGACCCGTATCCGCATCGCTTCGAGGCGGACACGCCGATCGAAGCCGTCGTTCGTCAGTACAAGGACAGCGCCCGCGAGCAACTTGACGAAGCGAAGCCCCGCTTTCATGTGGCCGGTCGCATTCTCGCGATCCGGCCGTTTGGGAAAGCGAACTTCGTCGTCATCTCTGATGGCCGCGCACGAATTCAGGTGTACATCCGTCAGGACACGCTTCCGGCACGCGATTTCGACATCTTCAGGCTTCTTGATCTCGGTGACTGGATCGGCGTCGAGGGGCCGTTGTTCCGCACAAAGACGAACGAACTGACCGTCAATGCGCAGCGGCTTGAATTCCTCGCCAAGTGCCTGTTGCCGCTGCCGGAAAAGTGGCACGGACTGCAGGATGTCGAGATCCGCTACCGCCAGCGCTACCTGGATCTGATCGTGAACCCCGATTCACGGCAGGTCTTCGAAGTTCGCAGCCGCGTCATCACCGCGATACGTGAGTTTCTCATTGCGCGAGGGTTTCTCGAGGTCGAGACGCCGATGATGCAGCCGATTCCCGGCGGCGCCCTGGCGCGTCCGTTCGTGACGCATCACAACACGCTGGACATGCGGCTGTTCATGCGGATCGCCCCGGAGCTCTATCTGAAGCGCCTTACAGTGGGCGGCATCGAGAAGGTCTTCGAGATCAACCGCAATTTCAGAAACGAAGGCATTTCCACCCAGCACAACCCGGAATTCACCATGCTGGAGTTCTACTGGGCGTACGCTGACTACACCGACCTGATGACGCTCACGGAGGCGATGCTGCCGTTTGTGGCCGCAAAGGCCGGCACCGGCGACACGGTGACGTTCAACGGCGACACTATCTCGTTCAAGCCGCCGTTCCGGCGTGTGTCGCTGCGAGAGGCCGCTCGTGCGGCGGCATCGAGAAAACTCGGCGTCGACGTGACCTCGGATGTCCTCCGTTCGAAGGAGGAAGCGGCCGCTCTCGCGGCGAGGCTCGATGTGCCCATCGCGCCAGGAATGGGGGCCGGAAAGATCACGGCTGAAGTCTTCGAGGCGCTCTGCGAGGAGGATTTGATTCAGCCGACCTTCGTCTACGACTTTCCGACGGAAGTCTCACCGCTCGCCAAGCAGAAGCCCGACGATCCGGAAACCGTCGAGAGATTTGAGTTGTACGCGGGTGGTTTCGAGCTGGCTAATGCGTTCAGCGAGCTGAACGATCCCGTCGAGCAGCGGCGGCGGTTCGAGGATCAGTTGAAAGAGCGGGCAGGTGGAGACGAGGAAGCGCACGCGATGGACGAGGACTACATCCGCGCGCTCGAGTTCGGCATGCCGCCGGCAGGCGGCGAGGGCGTCGGCGTCGATCGTCTCGTCATGCTGTTGACCGGCAGTCCGTCTATTCGCGACGTGATTCTGTTTCCGTTAATGAGGCCTAAATGACGAGGAGAAGGGGGAAGGGGATCGTCTTTCTCGTCGACCTATGCCCCCGTTATCTCTTCCCCCTTCCCTCTTCCCCCTTCCCCCTTCCCCCTTCCCCCTTCCCCCTGACCGATGTCATTTGAACTCTTCGTCGCCCTCCGTTATCTCTTCGCCCGCCGCAAGCAGGCGTTCATCTCCCTGATCTCGCTCATCTCGATGATTGGCGTTGGCGTCGGTGTGATGGCGCTGGTCATCGCCCTCGCGCTGATGACAGGGCTGCAGGGCGAGCTGCGCGACAAGATTCTGTCGTCGCAGGCCCATATCTACGTCTGGAAGAACGGCGGGATTACCGACTACCGGCCGGAAGTGGAAAAGCTGCGGCAAGTGCCAGGAGTGGTCGGCGCGGCTCCCACCATTTTTGGCAAGGCGCTCGTCACCGCGGGCGAGTCGCAGGCCTTCATCAGCGTGAAAGCGATCGACCCGGCGCTGGAGCCGTCGGTGACGGCGATCAAGGACGCGATGCGGCAGGGCAGCCTCGATGCGCTGACCAACGAACCCGAAGACCAGCCGCCGGCAATTCTCATCGGCCAGGATCTCGCCGGACAGCTTGGCGTGCACCTCGGCGATCTTGTCACGCTCATCACGCCGCAGGGCACCTTGTCGCCGATGGGTGTGCTGCCACGGACGCGACGCGCCCGCGTCGGCGGCATCTACAACCTCGGTCTGTATGAGTTCGATTCCTCGTACGGCTTCGTGTCCTTGCCCTTCGGCGAGCGGCTGACCGGCATGAACATGGTGGAGCTGATTCAGCTTCGCGTGAACGACATCTACGACGCGCCGCGCATCGCCGACGACGTGCCAAAGCGATTGGGCAGCATGTATGTCGCGCAGGATTGGTCCGATCTGAACCAATCGCTGTTTTCGGCACTCGGCCTCGAGAAAATGGCGATCTCCATCACCATCGGCCTCATCGTCATCGTCGCCGCGCTGAACATCGTCGCCTCGCTCATTCTCCTTGTGATGGAGAAGAGCCGTGACATCGCGATTCTGAAAACGATGGGGACGGCGCCGCGGCGGGTCATGACGATTTTCATGTTGCAGGGGCTGATTATCGGCATCACCGGAACGGTCATAGGCGGACTCGGCGGCCTGGCACTGTGTCATGTCCTGGACAAGTACCGCCTGATCAAGATTCCAGCCGACGTCTATCAGGTCGCGTACGTTCCATTTGTGGTCCTGCCGCGCGACTTCACGATCGTGATTGTCTCCGCGATCCTGATCTGTTTCGTTGCCACGCTCTACCCGTCGCGACAGGCGTCCCGCCTGGACCCTGTGCAAGCGCTCCGCTTCGAGTGAGCCCGGAGCCTTGCGCCCCTCAGACCGAGCCATCAGATGCCGTTCGTAGCCGTTGAGCATCTGAACAAGTACTACCGGGTCGGTGCGCAACAAATCCATGTTCTGCGCGACCTCGATTTGGCGGTTGAACGCGGCGAGATGGTGGCCGTCGTCGGTGCATCCGGGGTTGGCAAGAGCACGTTGCTGCACGCGCTCGGCGGCCTCGATCGCGTCGACAGCGGATCGATTCGGATTCAGGAGCTCGAGCTCGCGTCGATGAGCGACGGCGCGCTCGTCGAGTTCCGGAACCGCAACGTCGGTTTCGTCTTTCAGTTTCATCATCTGCTGCCCGAATTCGACGCGGTCGAGAACGTCGAGATGCCGATGCGCATCGCGCGCGAGCCTGTCAACGACGCCCGTCACCGGGCGTCGACGCTGCTGGGACGCGTCGGCCTCGCAGAACGGCTGCGGCATCGACCGGGCATGCTGTCAGGCGGAGAGCAGCAGCGTGTGGCGGTCGCGCGCGCGCTGGTGATGAAGCCGGCACTCCTGCTGGCGGACGAGCCGACGGGCGATCTTGACGAAACCACAGCTGACGCACTCCACGCGTTGCTGCGCGAAATGCACGCGGAGTACGGCCTGACGTCGATCATTGCGACCCACAACCCCCGTCTCGCCGCGGCCTGTGATCGGGTGCTGCGATTGGAACTGGGGCAGCTGCGGGCGGCCTAGTCGGTTGGCGCGAGAGGTGCGATGAGTGCAATGGGTGCGAAAGGTGCACCGATTGCACCAATTGCCCCAGTTGCACTTCACGCACCGGTGTTCAGTCGAGTCTCGCGAGTTCGAGAACGACCTTCGCCATTCCTGAATAATCTTCTTCCGCAGCGCCCGCGGCCATCCGTGCGTTGATCTCCTGCTGCGCCACCGCGAGGATGGGGCCGGCAACCTGATATTCACCCAGCGTCGCCGACGCGATTTTCAGATCCTTGGCAAAGAGTTTCGTTTTGAATCCCGGCTTGAAGTTCCCCTTGAGGATCCGCTCGCCGTGGACTTCCAGCACACGGCTGGCGGCGAAGCCGCCGAGCAGCGCCTCGCGCATTCTCTCCGCGTCGATCCCCGACTTCTTCGCGAGTGCAAACGCTTCGGCGACGACGCCCAGTGTGCCGGCGATCACCATCTGATTGCACACCTTGCAGAGTTGCCCCGCGCCCGCATCGCCGATGCGGACGACCTTTTCCGGATTTCCCATCACGTCGAGGATCGGCTTGACCTTCTCGAACGCATCCGCATCGCCGCCGACCATGATCGACAGCGTTCCGCTGACGGCGCCGATCTCGCCGCCGCTCACCGGCGCGTCGAGCATCTGTGCGCCGAGCGACTTCGCTTTTGCTGCGAGTCGTCGTGCGACGCCGGGCGCGATGCTGCTGTTGTCGATGATGATGGTGCCGCGCTGCAGCGCGCTGAACACGCCATTGTCTCCCTCGAGCACCTGCTCCACATCAGGCGAGTCCGGGACCATGGTGATGACGCGGGTCACTTGACGCGCGACATCCGCAGGCGACTCCGCGCGCTTCGCTCCAAGTGCGACGAGCGCGTCAACCGGCTGCACGCTGCGGCTGTGCACGACGAGCGGATAACCCGCCTTGACCAAATTGGTCGCCATCGGGCGTCCCATTAATCCCAGTCCGATAAAACCAATCGTCTCAGGCATGCGCGGAGTATAGTTCGGGCATGTTCGTTCTGCTGGTGAAGCTGCAAGTGAAGCCAGAGCTCGTTGACGAATTTAAAGCGGCGATTCTGACGAACGCCGAATTATCCGTGCAGCGCGATCCAGGATGTCTGCGCTTTGACGTCCTGCAACGCCAGGACGATCCCACGCAGTGGTACTTGTATGAGATGTACGACAAGGAACAGGCGTGGGTGGATCATCGCAACGCCCCCCACTTTCTCGCCTTTATGGAGGTCGGCAATCGCGCGATCGTGGCGCGCGAGGCCACCAAGCTGACCGGAATCAACGTCAAGTCTTGATCGAGATGGCGGGTCCGCAATGCGATGGAACCAGTCCGCATCGCGGCTGTGATCGGCGGGTCCGCGATGCGGTGGACCTGGTCCGCATCGCAGAACCCGCCCCACGTACCACGGGCCAGGTGCCGTCACGCGACTAAAGTCGCGCGCGACGGCGTCTCCCATCGCCCCATAGTCATCGCAATAGTCGCGAGCACATCGACCGATACACCTTTGTGATCACAGACGGCGTCGTAAGAGGGTGGTTGTGCGGGGATGAGGCATCTGCCAGAACGCAAGCTATGCCTTATAATGCTCGGCAGAGAGGCTCTTCTCGCAACCCTAAACCTTAGGCAGGCCGGATGTTCGAACGCTATACAGAAAGGGCGCGACGGGTTCTCTTCTTCGCCCGTTATGAGG
>Ga0114129_10000874_pt1 | contig 39228 bp, 40 predicted proteins | sample RhiMetdeltSRZDD1_FD_80071 | JGI IMG/M metagenome (GOLD analysis project Ga0114129, IMG submission 80071) | Populus rhizosphere microbial communities from Tennessee, USA - Rhizosphere MetaG P. deltoides SRZDD1 (version 2) (version 2) | ecosystem: Host-associated > Plants > Roots > Rhizosphere >...
AACAGCTCACGGATGACCGAACTCCCCATTTTTTGCATGCGATGGGCGTAGCGATACTCCCAGGGTGTCTGCATTTTTTTCTCTCCTTATGAGAAAAGATAAAAAAGCCTGACAGGTACACGGGTTCCTGTCAGGCGTGCTGATTCCTTGACCCAAATAGGTCGCAAAGGATTATTGCCAGAATTCGTATCATGGCATTCCCTATCTTACTCAATTTCGGATTTCTCTGCAATTGACAACCTTCACCTTCTTCCCATGATTTAGTAGATTGTAAGGTTATACTTACTAGACGGGGCAACCCTGCGAATGTTTCATCAGACTCATGGCTAAGGTAACGTTGAATGGACATCAAGACCCTGCTCTCACAATTATCTGCTGAAGATTATTGCTATCTCACCACAATCGGCCGCGTAAGTGGCCGTTCGCACGAGATCGAGATCTGGTTCGGGACGCAAAATGGCACCATTTATCTCCTCTCCGGTAGTCAAAAATCGGACTGGGTGAAGAATCTGCTCAGAGATCCGGATGTCAGGGTACGGATCGCTAAACACAACTTTCAGGGGAGCGCGCGAATTGTCACGGATAAGGAAGAAGAACTGCGAGCCCGGTATCTGGTTGCGGAGAAATATCAGGAATGGGAGGAAGGCAGGACCCTCAGCGAGTGGGCGCGGACCGCCCTGGTTGTAGGGATTGATTTAGGATCGAATAAATCGTAATCCATTGTGTCCTTTTTTTGATAGTACATCTTCAATTAAGACAAAGTTGAACGAATTCTCCTGACTTCGTTGAGACTAAATTGCCCGTTTTTGCGGGAGGAGGAGGAAACTTTTGCCCGTGACTTGCCAGGACGATTTGGAGTATTACTACTTGTAGGGGGAAGAGATTTTTTGTATACTGAACTTGTCTAATTTGTTCGATTTAGACTGGGAGAAAGAATGAAAGAGGCAGATGATCTCACCGGTCAACTTCCTGTAAGTTGCGAAGTGTGCGGGCGGCGGGATGAAACGGTCCGCTTCGTGTCATATCCCTACGTGGTCAGCCTTATTGTTGTGACATTTCAACGCGCATTTAGTGGGTGTTGGTGTCGAGTCCATCGGGTTCCGAGATGGCTGGCTGCGACTCTGATCTCTTCCATTATTGGCTGGTTCGGAATCCCATTCGGATTGTTATTTACCCCAATCAGCTTGTTACATCTGGCACGTGGCGGAATTGAAGATAAGAACGCGAATGGGCAAATCCTGCGCTCGATTGGGGAGGAAAGATATCGCAAAGGAGATTTGCAGGGCGCAATTCGCTGCCTGGAAGCCAGTCTGTTTTATCTAGACGAGCCTGAAGTAAACGAACAGCTTCGAGCTTTATATCGTTCCCAGGCAACAGGGGCTGAGTTTTTAACTTCAGGCTTGAGTAGTTTTTTTGTGTTTCCTGCGATCGCAATCCTTTTCGCGGGAATGGGCATCTTTGTTGGTTTTATTGATTTTCTCGTTCAATTGGCCGCTTCCTTCGCAGCCACTGAATTTCCGATCTATATAATCATTCTACTTCAGGTACCTTTTGTAATCCTTGTATTCTTTTGTATTGTTTTATTGAGCCAAATACTTCAGGCTGCCATCCGTTTCACCAGAAGTGATTCACTCCTGTTTTTGACAATTGCAAGCACCATTATATTGCTATTCTTTTTCAATGGCATTATCGCAGCGGAAACGTTCGGGGCGTATTTCAATTACGTCATCAATGGTTTTCAAGAGACTTCGTCAGAAACATGGCTCACTCTTGCTGCGCTATTAACTCGAGGGAGTTTTTACAATTTTAGCCCTGCATCATTCCGCAACAATCTGGAAGGGACGCTGTTGTTTGCCGGGTTATTACTGCTATCCTTTACTTTTTCACTTCTGGTCTTGTTGCCTAGGGTCAGAGATTTAGCCTCTCACCATGCGCGCCGGAAACAACTGCAAAATACAGGCGAGCAAGCAGAATTTGTAAATTCCCTGCCTGGTTGGGCGGGGCTGATGGGGATTGTTCTCATCCCTGCACTGCTTTTCGTTGCCACGCCACAAAAGAGTTCGCTTGATACCCTGGAGGCATTTGATCATATTGGATTGGCAAGTAGTCATGCGATGTCTGGCGAAAACGATCAGGCGATTTCCGAATATAAGCTCGCAATTGCGTTGAAGCCAGGTTTTCCGCTTGGCTATGTGGGACTTGGCTATGCCCAGTACTATTCCGGTGATTTGGATCAGGCAAAAACGAATTTTCAGAAGGCCCTGGACCTGGCCCCCGAAACTATGGATGCCTACACTGGATTGGGTTGGGTATTTTTAGAGGAAGGTAATTCCAAAGCGGCTGAAATGAATTTTCAGACGGCGTTAAAAAGCAACGCGCAGAATCTGGACGCGCACATGGGTATGGGATGGGTGTATCTAAATGAATACGATATTCAGGAAAGTCGGAAGGAATTTGAGAGTGTCATTGCCGTAGCTCCCGACACGGCAGATGCACATTTCGGTCTAGGCAGCTTATACTTTACGATCAATGATTATGAGAATGCTCTTGATTCCTTTAATACAGCTATAAGATTGAACCCGAATCATATTTACTCGCACGTTCTTGCCGGGAATATTTATCTTCGTCAACACCTATTTTCGGAGGCCGAAAAGACTTTTCAAAATGTTCTAAAGCTTCAACCAGATAACTATGATGCACTGATCGGTCTGGCTCAAATCCGTATTGATACTTACAGGTTTTCCGAAGGAACGGAATATTATGAAAAAGCTATAACATCGGACCCAAATAGAATAGAAGGTCCGTTTGGCAAGGTATCCATCTTGATACAAATGGGAAGCTTTGAGGAAGCCGCCGCCATCACTGAATCTCTACCCCAGGAGAATGAGTATACATTGCCTACGCTTGCTTACATTTATTATCAGATGGACAGGAAAAGTGATGCAGACGGTTTGCTCCGCGATGCAGTTGATCAGGCCGGTCGAAGAGCGGGCATTGAGCAGATTCGCGCATATACAATGATTGCCGGAGTCCTTGCCTCAACCAGCAACTTCCCAGAGGCTAAACACCACCTTGAACTGGCAAAAGATTCGTTTCCGACTGAACCGGATTCTGATTTTTATATTACCTTCTCCTATGTGCTTTCATCAATGGGGAAATTTGATGAAGCGGAGGCGGTGCTCCAACAGGCAGCTCAAATTGGACATTCGGAGCTATCATTGCGGCTCGCGAAGGCAGACGTATTGATTGACCGGGAGAATTTTGCGGATGCGCAAAGAGAAATCCAGGATGCTCTTCAAATTGATGAGAGCAGTGCTGGTGCGCATTCTCTAATGTCTTTTGTTCTTTATCAGCAAGGCGATTTTGAGAGGGCGATTCAGGAGGCGCAAGAAGCTATCAGGTTAAACCCTTATGACAGCGACGCGTATACGCAACTTGCTTTTGCCTACCAGGCAACGGGCGGAACGGAGACCGCAATCCTGATGGCTCGCGAGGCGATCCGCCTGGATACACTTAACGGATTGTCTCATTACATACTTGGTGTATGCGATATGGAAATGGGAATGAATGCAGATGCAATTGCCGAGTTTGAAAAATTTCTCAATAATTATTGGGATAGAGCGTATGTTCGTGATTACAAACTTAAAGCAGAGGAATATCTTACTCAATTGAGGCAACTTCCATAACTGGTTGATGTGGCTTCTTTTGGTAGGCATGAAATAGGGATGGGAAATCAAGGTTAAAATCGATAAAAGGAAGAACCAAAGCAACAATCTGGCGAATCTTCTCTCCGGCAGCAGGAAGTCTGACTGGGTAAGAAATCTGCTCAAAGATACGGCTGTCAGAGCGAGGATCACAAAACATCACTTCCAGGGGACGGCGTGGGCTATGAAGGATAAAGAGGAAGAACGACGAGCCCGGCATTTGATTGCAGAGAAATACCAGGAATGGGGGAAGGAAAGACACTCAGTGAGTGGGCGCGCACGGCGCTTCCTGTTGCGATCGACTTAAACTCTTCCTGATACAGCGGGGAATTGATTTTCAAGCTTAACCCTTCTCCAGCATGTTGTTTCTGTTACGCGCCTGTTATACACTTGCCGAACATAGACCCTGGAGGAATTTTTTCATGAGAAATCGATTTGGTTACGCGCTCCACCTAGTTCTCTTGCTGACACTAACAGCCTGCATTTCCTCAACACCTGCGACGGTCATCCCTGATCAAACGGATACACCTGTTCCAACAGAAACAACTTCTACTGAAATTACTCTTTATCGCGGCAATCCGCAGCGGACCGGTGTCTTTGACTTCCCGGCTATCCGGCAGGAGCCCAGTGTTGTCTGGCAAACGAAGGTCAGTTCCACCTGGCTCATGCCTCCCGTATTGGCAGATGGGACGTTGTACACGGGCTCCGGAGATGGCGTGATCCATGCGCTGGATGCAAACACAGGACAGGAAATCTGGTCGGCAGGCGGCTTCGATCAATTGGAAAACTCTGGGGCAGTGGCAGGAGACATCCTGGTCGCGGGTGGATACGATCAACGTGTCCGGGCGTTGGACAGCCACACGGGCGAGGTGCTATGGTCATTTGGCACATCCAGTTTCGTTCAAGCCTCACCGTTGATCGTGGAGGATCTGGTGTACATCGCCACCGACCATGTCCTGTATGCACTGGATCTTCACAGTGGGGAACTGCAATGGGAAACTCCTACCGGGAATGAGGGCGCTTACATGGGCGCGCCCGCCTATGAGGATGGCGTCATTTATACAACTGGCGGAAAGGTTCTTCTTGCAGTGGATAGCACAAGTGGGGAAGAACTGTGGCGGATTCAAGGGAATGACGCCTTCACCGCACTTGCTGTCGCGAATCAAATGATCTACGTCGGGAACTTTGACGGGTCGTTCTATGCGTTCGATCAGGAGACTGGCGAAGAAAAATGGAAGTTCCCGGATGACGGCATATTCTGGGCAGGACCTGCCGTCGCGGGTGATATGGTTTACACAGGCAACGAGAATATTGTCTATGCCTTGAACGCGCAGACCGGTGAGAAGCATTGGTCGTTTGAAGCCGGGTCGAAGTCTGTGAGCGAACCAATCGTCAGCGATGGCGTTGTCTATGTGAGCGACAGCAGCCACGAATTCCCGCGCGGACCTCGTCACCTGTACGCCCTCGACGCAGCTTCCGGTTCTGAGTTATGGAGATTCGAGACAGTGGCAACATTTCTGCCTGCACCGGCTTTAGGGGACGACGCGATCTATGTCTCAACAACCGGAGAAGTCTTTGCATTACGCTAGGGAAAACTCATCAGAAGCCTGGTTTTCAAGAGGCCGAATGCCTGTGTTCCTGCGTTGATTTTGCCAAACATTTGTTGTACACTACTTACAATCTATCAATTGCCGAACAACTTATAAATAGCAGGAGGCTGGCATGGATCTTTCCATCGTGTTTCCCATGTTTTGGGGAAGAGAAAAGAAGCAGGTTGTTCAGGAGGGTGACTATTTCTACGATCATCCGACTCCCCTGGATGATGAGGGAACCATTCCGCCTCTCTTTGAGAGTTTGAAGATATTAAAGGATCGGGCATTCGATATTATCGCCATAGCAGGTGCAAACCATCCATCCCTCGCTGATTCGGTGGAAAAACGCGCAGGCGAAGTCCTTGAGAAATACGCCAGTAAGGCCGGAGTAAAACTCCATTACTTCAGTTATTCCCATGTGCAGCGCTTGCACGATTACCTGCGCGAGTTGGGAAGGGAAGATCTGATCGAAACGATTTCGCTCGTTGGTTATTCACCTTTGCGGAATGCCTGCCTGGTTGCGGCGCATATCCTGAACAAGGATATTGCTGTGTCCATTGATGATGACTGCCTCTTCATCGACCCGGACTATATCCGGCGTATCAAATCAAAAATGCTCACAGAGTTTGAGGGAAAGCCTATTCACGCGTATTGCGGTCCATACATCACAGCGAAGGACACGATCTATCTAGACCTGCCAACAGCCCCGCACGCCGTATACTGGAATGTCGTGGAGGTCATGAACGAGGCATTCAGGAGGTACATCGTCGACTCGCCCGGGATGAAGGAAGTTCCGTTCGCCATCATGGGCAATATCGCGGTGCATCGCAACCTTTACACCCGCGTCCCCCTGGACCCACCCCTGCAGCGCGGCGAGGATATGGACTGGGTGATGAACTCACACATTCTCGGCGAACGCTTTATCCTGGATACAGAGCTGGTTATCAAGCACGATCCGCCGCCGCGCCCGTATCCCACCTGGCGACCCCTGCGGGAGGATATTTATCGTTTTCGCTACCAGCAGGCGAAGATCGCCAACAGCCGCGATGCAGACGGGTATCATGCCGTCCAGCGCGAGCGCTATCTTCCCTATCCCGGCACCTTCTTCCAGGATGATTTTCTACAACGCGTAACCCACGCCTGTACGATCCTGGCAAACGATTACCTGACGAAGAATGAGCCGGAGAATGCCCGCGAATCGCTCAACAATATTTATCACGCCCATTACCTGGCGAAGCCGAAAAACGACCCGTTCCAATCCTTCATTGCATTCCAGAAGAAATGGGAGGAGATGATGGGAATCATCGGAGAAAAGCGACCGGAAGTACAAAAGAGAGTGTTCGGCTGATGAAACCAGAGTCTCTCCTGGGCGTATGGACGGGCACCGCGCATAACAGCAACGGCTGGGATATGAAGATCACGATCTCCGTCATTCAGCCTTTTGAAATTGGCTCGATGCTGGGCGTATTCGATATTCCCCTGATTCCCTGTTCCGGGACATTTCGAGTCACCAGCATTCGCGGCGAGATACTCGAGCTGCGCGCCGAACGTCTTCAGGGGGAATGTGGGCGAGCACAGTCAGATACGCTCGAGCTGCTCCCGGATGGAACGCTTTTATACGTCTCGAAAGGCAAGGATGGGGAAACGCGAGGAGTCTTGCAGCGTAAGGATTGACAGAAGCGATGGCAGAAACATCCCTGCGGTATTCGACGCTCCTGTTCGACTGGGGTGACACCGTCATGCGCGACCATCCGGAGCTACTCATACCAATGGTCGAATGGAATACCATTGAAGTCGTCGAAGGCATCGCGGATGTTCTCGCGTATCTTCACGACAGTGGTCGATGCATTATGCTCGCCACCAGCGCGGCTATATCCGATGAAAGTCAAATCCGTGGGGCGTTGGGGCGCGTTGGGTTGGACACATATTTCTCTCACATCTATTGCTTTAAGAATACACACCTGCCGAAAGGAGAAGACTTTTATCGCCACATCCTGAACCACCTCTGCGTCTCTCCCTCGGACGTTTTGATGGTCGGCGATGGCTTCGAGAAGGATGTCAAGGCGGCGAATGCCGTGGGCATCTTCTGTGGTTCAACACCAGTTCAGACGAAACGCGCAAGGGCGATTTACATATTACTGTCCATTCGATGCCGGAGCTGCGTGCATTCTTCAAGTCTTTGGATCAAAAGTAGTTTATCGGTCATTTCACCATGAGACTCTATTTCGTCCGTCACGGGGAGAGCGAAGCAAACGTCCTGCACGTGATTTCAAACCGCGAGAGTCCCTTTAGGCTGACTCCACTCGGCAGGCGGCAGGCACTCACCCTGGCAAACACGTTAAGAGATGTTCCGGTCACCTCTGTTTTCTCCAGCCCAATCCTGCGCGCCCGGCAAACAGCCGAAATTCTTGCTCAATCTTTTAACCTAAGCTATCAGGTCACGGAAGCCTTGCGAGAATATGATTGCGGCATCCTGGAAGAGAAGTCTGATGAAGAAAGCTGGAAACTGCATCGCGAAATTGCCGAAGACTGGACATTGAATCAGAATTACCTTCGCAAACCCGAGGGCGGCGAATGTTTTCTGGACATTCAGAATCGATTTCTTCCCTTTGTGGAAGAACTAATACGGGATGGAACGCAGCGAGATAATTCTTTTTTGCTGGTGGGACACGGTGGTCTATTCCAGTTAATGCTGCCGCTTGTCCTGACCAATGTGGACGTTTCCTTTGCGCAGTCACATGGGATGGGTCACACGGAACTGATCCTTGCCGAACCGGGACAAAACGGCCTGGTTTGCCTGCAATGGGGACCCGTCAGATTTGATAAGTGATCCTCCCCCCAAATGTCACGCGCGACCATGAAATTATTTGTGCTATTATGGTGAGACCAAACAGGAAGATCTTTTATTTTTTTATCTTTTCTGGAGGCAAGATATGAACAGATGGAATCAATCGGTCATTCGCTGGCAGTGGGTTGCCGCTTACCTGGGTCTCGTTTCGGCTTTACTGGCTTGTGCGACCACGGGAGGGACAGGTGCTACGCCAACACCAGCTGCCACGCAGATCAACACTCCGGCGGCCGTACTGCGTTTGGAGAACGGCGCAATTGAAGTGCGCGAAGAGAGTGGGGATTGGCTCCCGGTAGGAGGGGAAACAACCTTTGAGATAACCGGCGCGCTGGAGAGCACGGATCCCTGGATGGTCACCGGGAATACCTTTGCCACCCGGGACTCGACCCACATTGACGAAGGCCTGGAAGCCGGTGACCTGGTCAGAGTAAAAGGCGTCATCCTCGAAGACGGGACATGGCTGGCGTATTCCATTGAGCGCGTGGAAGAGCAGGCCAACCCAACAATCATTCTCATTGGCACGGTTACATCCATGGATCCCTGGGTCGTGAACGGGATCACGCTCACTGTGACTAGCGATACTTTGATTGGCGAGGGGATCGAGCTGGGAATGATCGTCCGTGTGGAAATTCTCCTTTTGGAGGACGGCACCTGGGAAGTCATCAGTATCGTCTCCCTTGGCGATTTTACGGGTGTCCCAGGCTGTGCCACGGTGACGGCGACCGTCGTCAGTGTAAATGGGAATGAAATTCAGCTCGTGGGCTGGCCCGTCATTACTCTGGATGACGATGTCAAGATCGAAGATGATCAGGGCCGCGAAGGAACACTCAGTGGGAACGAGGTCGTTCTAGTAGTCGTATGTTCGTCGGAAGACGGACAGATCCGGATCACCCACATCATTATCATAAATATAGGCGAAGGTGAAGTACCTTCAGACGCAGAGGGTGAAAAAGTGCTGGTGTGCCACAAACCCGACAAAAAAGGCGGGCACACCTTGAGTATCTCCGCCTCGGCAGTCTCTGCACACCTGGGGCATGGAGATAAGCTGGGGCCCTGCCCTTAACCCAACTTGCGCGGCTGCTTTCAACAGGGGGTTTTATGCTACAATCCTGTCCGTTCGCCAGGACATGGGTGACTGATGAGTCGTTTTGTCTTCCAGGCGGCGATCATGGTTTCCCATACAGGATATAAAAATGACTAAGTGGCTCTCCGAAAACCGCACATTGCTCCTGCGCCTGTTTGGGACGGTAGTGGCAATTGTCATGATCGTCCTGCTGATTCGGCAGGAAGGGTGGATGGAGATCGTTGACTCGCTCAAACAAATTTCCCCGGCCAGTTTTTTTCTGGCGTTAGCCTCGCTGCTTGTCTCGCGTATCTTTGTCATTGCCCGCTGGCATGTGCTTCTGCGCTCGGGGGGGGTCAATATCCCGTTTCGCCGTACCGCGGAATTGACGCTCATGGGGCTTTTCGCCTCTAACTTTCTCCCGTCGACGGTTGGCGGGGACGTGGTCCGTCTGGCGGGCGTGATGCAGATGGGCTTCGACCGCGCTGTCTCCCTGGCATCCATCGCCGCAGACCGCCTGGTGGGGCTCACAGGAATGTTATTCGCGGTTCCCTTCGGGTTACCACCTGCCTGGGAAAGCCTGCAACAAATCCTTGCCTCCTATCCCGCTTTTGCTTCTACGGTTTTCCTGCGGCGGCCTATCCATTTTGCGCGCCGGACCCTGCAAACCTTCTCCACCTGGCTGCATCAGCCCCGGGCGCTGTTGGCTTCGCTAGTATGTACCTGGGCAAACATGGTTTTCATTTTCATTGCCATCTATTTATTGGTGGAGGGCCTCGGGAGCCATGTGTCGTTCTGGTTGATCGCTGGTCTATATAGTCTGTCGTATCTGGTTACTTTGATCCCGATCTCGATCAATGGCTTTGGTTTGCAGGAGCTTTCTGTCACCTATTTGTTTTTGCATGTTGGTGGGATGAGCGCAGCCGCCAGCCTGGGATTGGCAGTGCTCATCCGTATTATTTGGATGCTTGCCAGCCTTCCTGGCGCGGTATTCCTGCCCTCCATCTTGTTGGCGATCAGCTACCAGAAAAAAGACCCGTCCACGGCTGAACTGAACCTTCCCCATGACTGACATTCACCAACAATTATGTGACCTGCTCGATCAGCAAAGGGCAATCTATCGCGTGATCGAGCATGAGCCTGAAGGGCGCACGGAAATCATCGCACAGATCCGCGGGAATAAGATAGAGCAGTCCATTAAGTCGATTGTCGTGCAGGTAAGGCGCAAAGGTCAGGGCAACCTTTACTGTCTTGCCAATGTCCCTGGCGACTGCCGTATTGACTTCGACGGGATCAAGGGTCTCTTCCATGCGGACAGCGTCGCCTTCGCCGCGCGGGACAAGGCCCAGGCGTTAACGGGATGCGTGATCGGAGCGATCCCGCCCTTTTCATTCAACGACCAGCTTCAGATCCTGGCCGATCCACTGATTCAGCAAAATGAGGACGTGGTCTTTAACGCCGGCCGCCTGGACCGGTCTATCTTCATGAAATTGGCGGATTACATCCGCATCGCAAAACCGCAAATGGCGGGAATTGCCCTGCGCGGATAATTCATTTCTATGTAGAATCGGGACATCCCAATCTAGAGGTGTTCCGTGTCCAAAATCGATAAAACGCTCGATGTGGTGGAAAAAGGGGCAAGTCGTTTGCAGATCGGCTGCTGGACAATTTTCTTTAATTTATTTTTTGCCGGTTTCTGTTTATGGGGAGTGTATGCCGGCTATACAAGCTGGAGATTGCAAAAAGAGGACCTGACCACCACGGGCAGTGTGGTTCGGTTGGAGGAAAGTAACAGCAGTGAAGGTGGATGCTGCGTTTATTCACCTGTCATCGAATTTAGCGCCAATGGCCAAACCCATTCATTCGAGGGGGACAATGCTTCGGACCCACCTGCATATCAGGTGGGCGAAGTGGTAAATGTAATTTACGATCCGGCGGATCCCAGTACTGCGCAGATCAACAAATGGACGGAGCGCTGGCTGTTTCCGATCATCATTATTCCTGTCATGATTTTTGCCGCAGCACTTCTGAATTTTTTCATGATCCGTGCCTGGGTGCGCGGAGAGCACATTGGTGATTAACTATGAAGTTTCCCCTCTCGGCTCGTTCGCCATTTAATTTTATTTCGGTCGTCAATTCGCACGGCTGGCGCCAGCTGGCGCCGTTTTCATACGATGAAGATAATCATACGCTCCGCTATATATTGCGGCTCTCCAGTGGACGGGTGATCGAGCTTAAGTTTCACGATGGAACGGACGGGGTCATCGTCGAAACGGAAAAGCTGGACACGTCGGAACGCAGGGAGGTAAAGGAGAAAGCCAGCTGGATATTCGGTCTTGACCTGGATTTTTCGCGCTTCTACGCCGCCTCACGCGGCGAGCCGAAGCTGGCGCATGCCAAAAAGTTTGCGCGCGGTCGCGTCCTGCGCTCGCCGACCCTCTTCGAAGACGTGATCAAGACGATCCTGACCACGAACACACTCTGGACGGCCACAAAAAACATGACTTCGAAGCTGGTTAATGAACTGGGCGCTTCGACTACAGGTCGGAAAAGCACCGACCGTCCGCTCAGTGCGGAATTATATAAGAAAGCCTTCCCCACCCCCGAGGCCATCGCCGCCTCCAGCCCGGAAGTGCTCAAGGAGAAAATACGCGTAGGATATCGCGCCTCAGCCATGCATCAACTGGCAGTCCGTGTGGCATCGGGCACGTTTGATCTCGAAGAACTCAAAACCCGTGACCTGCCCACACCTGAATTGCGCAGGGAATTGTTGAAAATCAATGGCGTGGGACCCTATGCTGCCGCAAATCTACTGCTGATCCTGGGACGAACGGATTTTATTCCGATTGACTCCTGGGCGTTAAAACTGGTTTCGCATGAATGGCATGACGGCAAACCAGTCACTCCCAAAGAGGTGGAGAGGCACTTTGAAGCTTGGGGGGAGTTCAAAGGCATTGCCTTCTGGTTTTGGGACTGGAACTATACAGAATAGGGTTTCGGCAAGGAGGTGCCTATGTTCGAGCATCATAAACAGCCGCTGGCCACACAGGCCGAATTCGCTCGGCGCATGCTGCGTTATGGACTGGTGACGGCTGGAATTATTTTAGCCTCGCTGGTCATGGGTATGCTGGGCTATCATTATTTGGAATCACTTTCCTGGATCGATTCGCTGCTCAACGCGTCCATGATCCTAGGCGGAATGGGACCCGTCAATGCATTGCAGACCGATGCCGGAAAAATCTTTGCTTCTCTTTATGCATTGTATTCCGGGATCATTCTGCTGGCCTCCGTCGGCATACTCGCTACACCCCTCTTCCACCGCTTTATGCATCGTTTCCATATCGAACTGGAAGACGATTGACGGATGTGGACGTTGTGATTTGGGAAATGGCAATATAATTCCATATGCTTTTGTGTTCCTGAAAAGATCGGCCACAGAGAGAAACGGAGCCCTGGGTTTCCATTCTCAGGATCTCCGTGATCTTTATGATCCCCATCAGGGGACTGTGGCTACGTTGGAGGCTGATATGCGATGCCCGGTCTGCAAAAATGTTTTCCTTGGTCCCATTACACTGGTGGATGGACTCCCTGCCAGGCAGTGTTCTAACTGTAATGGTGTCTCGATTTCATCCAATGTCTATCTCACCTGGCGTAGGACCCTGGGGCAGGAATTTCCGCCAAAGGAGGGCGCGCTTGCGATCGATCCATCCTGGGAAGTAAAGGAACTAAAGCTTTGCCCGGACTGCGGTCATATCATGGCTCGTTACAAGATCTTGCCCGACACCGAATTCTATATTGATCGCTGCCGCAGCTGCAACGGGATCTGGCTCGACCACAACGAGTGGGATGTGCTGATTGACCGCAACCTGCATGACAACCTGAATGAATTCTTCACGCGTCCCTGGCAGGATCACCTGCGCGCCGCAGAGACCAAAAACCACCTGGAGCAAATCTACCTCGAGAAGCTCGGCGAAGAGGATTATGAAAAAGCCAAACAGGTCCGCGAGTGGCTCGTCCAGCATCCCATGCGAGGCATGCTGCTGGCATTCTTGCAGGCAGAAGATCCATATAAGGTCTGACGAGCTAGCCATGGAAAAATCCATAACAAACTTGTCCGCAATTCGGTTATTCTCTTGATCGTCGCCGTGTAGGCGGGCACTGCGAGGTACAGGCTTGTTAACGGGCTATTCTCAATTTGGGTGGGCGCATGGATGATGAGCAAATTATTCAACTGTTGATTTCACCATGACTGAACTTGTTCCCCTCCACTTTTACGATCACCCGATTGAAGTGATCTTCGACACACCTCCGGCGCGCGAAAAAAGCCCGGACTGTCCGAACGGGTTCCTCTGGGAGGACAAGACCTATCGTGTGATCGAGATGCTTTCCTCCTGGAGTGACTTCACACGGCGCGGCAAGATGGCGCGCAACATGCGACCCGCCCACGCCGCGGTGGCGTCCAGCCGCGGCTCGTTGAATGTGGGCAGGTTTTACTTCCGCGTATTAACGGATACGGAGCAGGTCTTCGACATTTACTATGACCGAGCCATGAAAAATGTCGATGAGCGCAAAGGTCAGTGGTTTATTTATCGGGAAATGGAAGAGAAATGAATTCTGAGATTGGACAAACAGTTCCAGCGCTCGAAGTACGCGACGACTCCGTCCCCTGGAGGTTCATCGACAACTGGATTGGCGTTGCCCTGCTGGCGATCATCGATGTAATCATTTTCATTATCATGCTGGGACAGGAACGGAGAGCAGAGCTTGCGCAAAGCTCTGCTGTCGTCCTGTTGGAGCTTGCCTACCTGCTGCCGGTGATCTTGATCTTTGCCTGGCGGCGCATCCATTGGAAGCATCTAAGGTTTGGTAAATTCCAGTGGAGTACGCTGAGCGTGGGGTGCGGCTTGCTGATTGGGAGCTACCTCATCATCATCCTGCATAACGCCCTGCTCTATCTTCTCGGGGTGGATACTCAGGGCGAAAACATCGTGAAATTGTTCGGCGAGCTGGACTCGCCGGTCTGGTTTTTTATCGTCGGCGCGATCTTTGCCCCGCTGGTGGAGGAAATCTTTTTTAGAGGTTTTCTCTTTCAGGGATTCCGCGCACGGTATGGCTGGGTCACTGCCATGCTATTGAGCGCCGCGATCTTCGCCGCAGCCCACCTGGATCTCGTGGTACTCATCCCGACATTCATCTTAGGTTGTCTGCTGGCTTACGTGTTTCACCGCTCGAATTCGATCTGGCCCGGCATACTCCTGCATTTCCTTGTCAATTCCTTTGGCTTGCTCGGCGCGTATTTCGCCTCGAACTATCAAAACTTTTTACCAACATAATCCGTTGCTGGGGCAGTTGAACTGCCCCAAGAAGAAACTGATTTTTTATTCTCTCGTGATCAGTCTCACCTGGTTATCGTAAAAGAAATAATCCCAGGCCCAGTTGATGAGCACCACCAGCCGGTTGCGGAATCCGATCAGCCGGAAGATGTGGAGGCCCACCCAGATCACCCAGGCGATGAATCCGCTGAAGGAGAGTCCCCAGATGCGCGCGACCGCCGCGTTGCGCCCGATCGTGGCCAGCAGACCGGGATCCTTGTAGCGGAAGGGCTCGAGTTTTTCTCGTCGTAGGATCTTCTGGAGATTGCGTGCCGCGGTCTTTGCCTGCTGTTGGGCAACGGTCGCCAGCATGGGCAGCGGCTGACCCTTTTCGTCCTCCACGTACGCCGCGTCGCCGATGACGAACACTTCCGGATGCTGAGGCAGCTGCAGCGTGGGCTCGACTCGTACCCGTCCCGCGGCGGCTTGCTGCACCCCGAGACTGTCCGTGATCTTTGCCGAGCGCACACCCGCCGTCCAGATCAATGTGTGTGCATCAACGTGACTGCCATCGGCAAAAGCGACCCTGCGCCCGTTGTAATCGGTCAGGCGCGTGTTCAGCAAAATCTCCACGTTCTTGCCTTCCAATAATCTAACTGTCGCTTTGCGTAGCCCATCCGGATACGCCGGCATCACCGTGCCTGTGGCTTCGATCAACAGGACGCGCACCTCGTTCAAATTCATTTGCGGATAATCCTTCGTCATCACGTGCGTGATCAACTCAGCCAGGGCCCCGGCCGTCTCCACGCCAGTCGGACCACCGCCAACCACCACAAACGTCAACAGGGCTTTTCGAACATCCGGATCCACTTCGCGGCTGGCGCGCTCGAACATCCGCAGCAAATGATTACGCGTGCCCGTGGCGTTTTCGATGCTTTTAAGCTGAAAGCCATTCTCTTCAACAGCATGCAGTCCAAAGAAGTTCGTCTGCCCGCCAACCGACAAGACAAGGTAGTCGTAGGCGATCACCGAACCGTTGCTGCGAATATAACGCCCATCGAAATCAATCGACGTGACTTCGCCCATCTGGAAGGTCAGATTTTTCTGCTTTCGGAAAATTGTCCGCAGGGGATAAGCGATCTGGGACGGGACAAGACCCGCGATCGCCACCTGGTAGAGCAATGGCTGAAACAGGTGATAGTTTTGCCTGTCGATCAAGGTAATTTGTACAGGCGCGTTTTTTAGTCTCTGCGCCGTCTCTAGTCCACCGAACCCCGCACCGACGATCACGACATGGGGGAGTTTCTCTGGTTTCACTCTCGCCTCCTCAATTGTGTAATATTTCACAATTATTATAACCAAATATGTCCGATTTGTAAAGACCAGCCCTCCCCAGTGGTTCGTCTTCTGCCTGATAGATTTTGTAAGCAGATGACAGCCTACCTGGTGCACAATATCTTCAGCATTTCAACTGGCAACATCCTAACCCCCAGAGGATCGAATGAAAAATCTGTTTTCCATCATGCCCAAGCTCTTACGCAACCCGGACGCTTTTTTTCAGAACGTCCAAATGGATGACAATATAAAGAGCCGAGCGCTCGCACTTTTTTTCGTGTCTATTTTTTCTTTCATGATCTACGGCTTCATGATTGGACTTGCAAAAAGCCCGCTGCAGGCTGTCTCTTCCGCCCTGAAAATCCCCATCCTGTTCTTATCTACAATGGCATTTTGTCTGCCTGCGTTGTACTTCTTTTCCCTGGCGTTGCTGGGTACACCGCTGAGAATGATCCAGGTTTTGACCGTTGTCCTATTCGGCATTTCGGTCACCGCATTTTTGCTGCTTGGCCTTGCACCGGTCACTTTGTTTTTTGTACTGACCTCAACCAACTATGCTTTTTTTCAATTGCTGGCTGTGGGCTTTGTGGGTTTGAGCAGTTTGATCGGCGTCTATTTCCTTTGGCGGGGCATGACATCTGTGGAAACAACATATGATGACAATCTCAAGAATCTCGGCAATCGTATCCTGATCCTGTGGATCGTACTGTATGGCTTTGTGGGCACACAGATGACGTGGAGGTTGAGTCCCTTTATTGGAAAGCCGGAAGATCCGTTTTACCTGATCCGTCCCTCGCGCGATAACTTTTATGTAGACGTGATCCATGCCATACAGGAAGCATTCAATATCGCGCCAGCCAGCGCCGAAGTTATCACCCCACTTTTGATGGGCGGGCTGTGCGTCCTCGGGATTGCAGGGATTTTCTTTGTCTTCAATTTGTTCCTTGGAAAATCATCACCCAAAAAGATAGCAGTCGAACAGAAGTAGCGACGTATGAATTTCGGCTCAATGTTTGTCTACAGTTCCCAGAAGCGGAATCGCTCCAGCCCGGCAATCACCATGCCCCAATCCACGCCGATGGTTGTAGCTACCGCATAAACAGACTCCCAGAAGGAGTTCGAAACCGCAGGGACGAACCAGAACAGGAGCAGGATGACCCAGATGGCAATATCGCGGACGTGGTTAACCTGTTCGCGAATCACCTCCGGCAGGAAAGGCTCGAGCACGTTATATCCGTCAAAAGGCGGGAGCGGGATCGAGTTGAAGAGCACCGCTGAGACCTGCAGGACAAGCAGGAAGGATAAACCGGGCAGATACGCTGCCGGGATGGACGGCACAAAACGCAGAATGAGGCCCAGGACGATCGCGACCAGCAGGTTGGAAAGCGGTCCCGCCAGAGACACGAGACTCAGCATAAAACGGTTACGAATGCGTTCCCGTTCGATATAGACCGCGCCGCCCGGCAAGCCAATTCCTCCCATCACAAGGAAGAGCAGCGGCAGGACGAGGGAAAACAAGGGGTGCGTATATTTGAGGGGATTGAACGTCAGGTAGCCTTTTTCACGGACGGTATAGTCGCCGCCCAGGTAGGCGACCAGCGCATGCGAGAACTCATGCAGACAAAGCGAGAAGATCCAGCCGAAGAAGACGATCGTGAAGGTCATGTCGAGTTAGTCCTCGTATCCATTGGGATGTGACTGGTGCCATTCCCAGGCGCTGGAAATGATCTCGTGCAGATTATCGTGTTTGGGAGCCCAGCCGAGCTCGCGTTTTATCTTTTCCGAGGAGGCGACGAGGCGCGCCGAATCGCCTGGTCGACGCGGCAGCTCGTTGACGGGGATCGGATGTCCCGTTACCTGGCGCGCAGTCTCGATCACCTCGCGGACCGAATAGCCATTTCCGCTTCCGAGGTTGCAGATCAGGCGGTCGCGTTCGCTTAATCCATCCAGGGCAAGCAGGTGTGCCGAGACGAGATCGGCGATATGGATGTAGTCACGGATACAGGTACCGTCGGGGGTGGGATAGTCGGTGCCATAAATCTGCGCCGCCTCGCGCTGCCCCAGCGGGACGCGTAAGACGAGCGGGATCAGATGCGACTCGGGCTGGTGGGATTCTCCGCGTCCGGGCAGCGCCCCACAGGCATTGAAGTAACGCAGCGCCGCAAAGTGCAGACCATGGATCTGCCGGTACCAGTCCAGCGCCTGCTCCACCATCAGCTTCGTGTGGCCATAGACATTGGTTGGACCCAGTGGCGAGTCCTCCGTCAGAGGCTCATCACTCGATTGAAATACCGCCGCCGTGGAGGAAAGGACAAACCGCTTCACCCCCGCGCGGACAGCGGTTTCGATCAACGCAAGTGAGTTCGTAAAATTGTTTTGAAAGAAACGCCCCGGGTCCTTCATGCTCTCGCCCGCTTCGATGAACGCCGCGAAGTGCATGACCGCGTCAAAGGCTTGATTGGTCAGTGTCTTGACAAGCGCGTCACTGTCTGAAAGATCCGCCTCGACAAAGCCTGCACCTTCCGGCACCGCAGCACGGTGACCGGTGACCAGTGAATCATACACCGTGACAGAATGTCCGGCTTTGACCAACGCATCGGCTGTGGCTGAACCAATATAACCTGCTCCACCCGTGACAAGGATGTTCATAAGTTCTCCTGAATGCAGGGATTATAAACTGGTATATCGTTGCAAGCCGTACACTGGCGAAGCAATCTCCGCGCTGGAAGGCGAGATTGCTTCAGGCTTGCACCTCACAACACTTGCACCCGATTTGCTACGCAGATCGTGCGTTCGGGACAGTGCAGGCGTGACATTTAGTTGTCCTTCCAGCCTTCCGCGTACCACCGAATATATTCCTCCACGTGCGCACTCCAATACTCCTCAGTATGAGAGCCGCTGTAAAGATGCCATTCATGCGTCAGGTGGAAGGCGTTGAATTGCGCCTCCACCTGTTGTGCCATCTCATATTCCTGGTCGTTGTCACCGATGTCCATAAAGACGCGCGGGCGCGAGAGCGGAGGGATATCCCGCAGCCAATCGCGAATTTCAGAGGCATCCTTTTGCAGGACAGCCAGGGAGTGCAATCCAATCGTCCCAAACAGGTCCCAGCGTGTGAGTCCTAGGTGCAGTGCCCAGCCGGCTCCGCGCGACATGCCGCCGATGGCGCGCTGGTTTCGGTCCGGCAGGGTGCGATAGGTGGAGTCGATATAAGGGATCAATGCCTCCTCCAAACGCTGACCAAAGCCTGGCCCCGGCGGCAGGTTCCAGTAGCGGTCATCCGGGAAGACGATGATAAAAGGAACGGACTCGCCCGAAAGGATCAGCTCATTCGCCACCTCGACAGCCCCGAGGCGGATCCATTGATCGTCCGTGTAGGTCTGCCCGTGCAGCAGATAAAGCACAGGATAGCGCTGATCTGTTTTTTCGTCGTAGCAGGGCGGCAGGTAGATGCGGAACTCCTGGGCCGGTTTGGTCGAGTCCAGGCTGCCCTCTTCGATGCGGCCGGGATTTGTAAGACAGGCAAGCGGTGTGCTTGTGGATGTGGGAACCGGTGAAGGAGTAGAGGTTGCTGGTAGTGTCGGAGCAACGGTGGAAGAAGGAAGGATTGGAACGGGTGTCTCTTGATTTGACGGTGAACATGCTGAAAATCCGCCGAGAAGCAGGAGCAGAATTCCCATCCATTTTATTGCTTGACGGGTAATCATCCTTCGCATTATACTCATACAGCTTAATCATCGGGGCGTAGCGCAGTCCGGCTAGCGCGCTTGCTTTGGGAGCAAGAGGTCCCGGGTTCGAATCCCGGCGCCCCGACAGCTTTTAGACCCTAAAGTTTTCCAAACCTTTAGGGTCTTTCTTATTTAGTGCTAAAATAAACAGGGAGAAATTTTATGGCCAAAAAGTATGATGGCGTCATTGAAGCGGTCCATTACAAGAATGGACAAATTGATATTGTACGCGCGTTCGAACGGCGCGGCGCGGCCTTTACAGACCGTATTATGCTTAATCGCAAGGAATTTGTGGAACGAATTAAAAAAGGAAAGAAGTACGTGGTCGGCAAGCGCAAGGAATTCCTGGCGGGCTCGTTTGATGTCCAGGAGAAGCCCGTGCAGGTGTTGGAGCACGACGGTCAGGAGATCCTCTCCACCCGCGCAGGAGCCGACCACGACGAACTGGAACAGGCACCCGTCTTTTAATCCCCATGAAGATCATCGATAAGACTCCTTTCGTCAACGAAAGCGGGGAACTCAGCATCCAGCAACGCGTCCAGGGTATGCTAAAGTTCGGGTTCAACTGGCCCACGGAGCTGGTCGCCCAAAAAGCGATTGTCACCTTCTTCGACCGCCAGTTGGAAAAAGGTTATACCCTGATCCGGAACATAACGCTGGGCGCCAGCGGCATCACCGTGCCGATGATCCTGCTGGGACCGGCAGGCATCTACGTGATCCACGTCACCTACCTGCGCGGCCGCTATGAGGCCCGAGGCAATACCTGGAACGAGGAGTCCGGGACCAGCTTTCAGCCTGCTTCCGTCAATTTGATCCAACAGACCGCCCGCATGGCGACGGCTGTGAAGGCGTGGATCGAGCGTCAGGGAGTCAAACTGCCGGTTCCCATCGAACCGGTTCTCATCGCAGCAAACCCGGGCCTGCACGTGGAGTCTGTTAAACCGACTGTCAGAGTGCTGATGATCGACGGCATCAAGTCCTTTGTGACAGGTTTATCCACCGCCGGACGTGTATTGAGCGCGGAAGCCGTACATGAGTTTACGGAACGGATCATCAACCCGCGCCCGGTGAGGAAGGGGACGGCCGGGGTACCGCCAGCCATGGCGTCCGCAGCCTGGGAGGAGGAAAAAACACAACCTCCGCCGGGGCAGCAGGGTTCACGGGCGCGGGCGATCTTTGATGCCTCCGAAGAAGCAAAGCCGTTCAACCCCGCAGACTTTGATTTTGCAATGGTGGATGAAGATGTGAACATGGACGCCCTGGCTTCGTCACAGGCGGATACAGGCACTGCCGAAGCTTCCCGCTCTCCCGCACAGGGACGTAAACGGGTTTTCGGCATGACGCCCGGCCAACTGGGGATTGTCGCAGCCCTCGGCGTAGTCTTCCTCCTCCTCCTTGTGGTGTTTGCTTATCTCGTGCTAACCTCATCTGCCCCACTTCTGCCTTGAATCCTTTTCTTTCCATCGTCATCCCTGCCTATAACGAAGAGAACCGCCTGCCCAGTACACTGGAGCAGGTGTTTCATTTCCTTAAGAAACAGCCGTTTTCTGCAGAGATCATCGTTGTCGAAAATGGAAGCGACGACCAGACGTTTGAAATCGCCCAGCAATTTGCAACCGGGCATGAGAACGTGCGCATCCTGCGAAACGAACAACGCGGCAAAGGGCTTGCCATTCACCACGGAGTCAAGGCGGCGGTTGGCGAGTATGTTTTTTTGTGCGATGCGGATCTCTCGATGCCAATCGAGGAGATCCGCAAGTTCATCCCTCCAAAGTTACCGGATGTTGATATTGCCATTGCTTCTCGTGAAGCATCCGGCTCGGTCCGCTATCACGAACCGTATTATCGTCACTTCACGGGAAGGGTATTCAACACGTTGATCCGCCTGCTGGTCTTGCCCGGATTGCAGGATACGCAATGTGGATTCAAATGCATCCGCGCAGAAGTCGCACGCGATATCTTCCGCTACCAAACCCTCACCGGCTGGGCATTTGATGTCGAGCTGTTATATATTGCGCGCCATCACGGGTACCGTATCGCCGAGATTCCGATTGACTGGTATTTTAATGCAGACAGCAAAATAAGCGTCTTCCGAGACTCCCTGCGTATGTTTCTTGATTTGCTTCGCATTCGGCGAAATGCACTCCTCGGATTGTATGATCCAAAACCCTGACCTCACCTACGAGACCAATCTCTGGGCCTATTACCCACACATCGCGGGTTTGGATGAAGCCGGACGCGGCGCGCTCGCCGGACCTGTGGCTGTAGGGGCCGTGATCCTCCCCCCTAATGAAACGCTGCTCACGCAAAGCCTGGCTGGCGTGCGTGATTCCAAGCAGATGACTCCCCTCGAACGCGAGTCGCTTGCGCCGCGCATTAAGGAAGTTGTGCTCACCTGGAGTGTAGGCTTTGCCTCTGCCGAGGAAATCGACTCGCAGGGCATTGTCCTGGCGACACGTCTGGCCGCTTTACGCGCGCTGCATGGATTGTCACTCGCCCCTCACTATCTGCTCACAGATTTCCGGCTCGAGCTTCCGCAACTGGATATTTCACAGACCGCATTGGTGAAGGGCGACGCGCTTTGTCTGAGCATTGCCGCAGCATCCGTGCTAGCAAAGACTGCCCGCGATCAACTCATGTGCGAATTGGATCTGTATTATCAGGGCTATGGCCTGGGGAAACACAAAGGGTATGGGACGCAAGCACACCGGTCTGCGATGAAGCGGTTGGGAGTGTCTCCCATTCATCGAAGATCCTTTCAGGTGAAAGAAATAAGTGCATCGCACCTTCCTTGACCGAAGGAATTCTCACGAGGGGATTTTGCCTGATGAGATCTGAAAATCTCACTTGTTTGGTGCGATGCACTCTCTGTGATCGGGGAAAATTTATGCCTTGCTTCTACGCAAAAAGAATTTTGTGATCTCTTCCGCCGCCGCCGGGAGCAACGCCAGCCCGACCACGATCAACCACTCACGGCCGCTGAGGAAGTGCGTGTTGAAGATCGGCTGCAGGAACGGCACGCTGCATACCAGCAGCAGCAAACCAATCGACAGACCGACTGCATATTGCATATAGCGGTTCGAGAACACACCGATTTGGAACAAGGAAGAGCGCTCCGAGCGGACAGTGTAGGCACGGAAGAGCTCGCACAGCGAAAGCGTGACAAATGCCATGGTTTCGGCAGTTTGCACGTCGATCCCCCGCCAATCATGCTGGATCAAATACCGGATGGGGTCTCCAACCACAACCGCGCCCGCTTCCAAATGCCAGATCAAGCCAAGGCCAAAGGCGGTCAACACGGCGGCGGTCTGGGCAATAGTTTGTACGCCAAGCCCCAGCATCATGCTGCGGTTGACGATCGGCTCCGATTTTGCGCGGGGCTTTTGTTCCATAATATCGGGGTCGCCCTTCTCGACCGCCAGGGCCAGGGCGGGCGCGCCGTCGGTGATGAGATTCAGCCACAGGAGCTGGATGGCGGTCAGCGGCGCGGGGAGGCCTGCCAGCGTGGCGAGGAAGATAATCATAATCTCTGCCACGTTGGAGGACAGCAGGAAGAACACGAACTTGCGGATGTTACTGTAAATGATGCGTCCCTGCTCCACCGCCGCGACAATACTGGCGTAGTTGTCGTCTGTCAGGACCATGTCCGCGGTTTCCTTGGCGACATCCGTGCCCGTGATCCCCATCGCCACGCCGATGTCGGCGCGCTTGATGGCCGGCGCGTCGTTCACGCCGTCGCCCGTCATGGCAACGACTTCAGCGTTTGCCTGGAGCGCATCCACGATGCGCATCTTGTGTTCCGGGGAGACACGGGCAAAAACGGCCGTATCTTCGATCACTTTCTTCAGTTCCGCATCACTGAGCGCGTCGAGTTGCGCGCCGGTCATGACGTTCCTGCCATGGCGCAGCAGGCCGATTGTTTCCGCGATCGCGCGTGCCGTATTGGGATAGTCACCGGTGATCATGACGGTGCGAATTCCGGCTTCACGCGCCCGTTCCAGAGCGGGTCTCACTTCCGACCGGGCCGGGTCGATCATTCCCGTCAGCCCCACAAAGACCAGATCCCTTTCCAGGTCCTCCGTTCTCACCTGCTCGGGATTATCGGGGACATCCCTGGTTACCCTGTACGCCAGACCCAGCACACGCAGCGCATCCTTTGTCATTTCATCATTCGCAGCCAGGATCCGCTCACGTGTTTCTGAGTCCAGCAGTCTGGGGCGATCGTTCATTTCCTGATACTGCGTGCACAATTCCAGGATCACGTCTGGCGCGCCTTTGACGGCAATCACATCCCAGTTTTTGTGTTCTTCATCTGTAAAGGGAGAAGGGTCTTCCGGCCTTGGTGTTACTACATCGTGAATGGTGATCATACGTTTGCGCTCGGAGTCAAAGGGCACCTCGTTCTCACGTGGATAAGCTTCCTTGATCTCTATATGTGCAGCGCCCGCCTTTGCGGCAGCGACAACCAGAGCGCCCTCCGTAGGATCGCCAACGATGCGATAAGTTTTTTGCGAGTCTTCCTCCCCCGTGGTCTCAATCGAGGAATCATTGTTCAGAAGACCGAGCCAGAGGACTGTCTGCACGGCGGGGTACTTCAAGATGTCTACTTTTTCCCCGTTGACCAGAAAATCGCCTATGGGGGTATACCCTGTCCCGGTGACATGGACAAATTGCCCGTCTGCCCAGAGTCGCGTGACCGTCATTTCGTTCTGCGTCAGGGTCCCGGTCTTGTCGGAGCAGATCACGGTCGCGGAACCCAGCGTTTCCACGGAGGACAGCTTGCGAATGAGCGCATGTCGTTTGATCATCTCGCGCATGCCCAGGGCGAGAGAGATCGTCACCACAGCAGGCAGTCCCTCCGGCACCGCCGCGATCGCCAGGCTAATGGCGATGATAAACACCTCGGTGATCTCCCCGGCAAACTCCTGCAAATAGCCTAGCGGACCCGTGACCAGTTTATTGACATTCGTGGAATTGATCAATGCAACAATAAACACAATGGCTACCAGGAAAAGCGCTGCCACGCTTAATGATTTGCCAAGCTGGTCCAGCCTGCGCTGAAGCGGCGTTTCTTCTGTTTCCACGTTTTGGAGCATGGTGGCGATGAGACCGAGCTGGGTATGCATGCCTGTGCTCGTGACGACCCCCCGTCCACGCCCATAGGAAACGACAGTACCCATAAACGCTGTATTCTTGCGGTCTCCCAGCGGCACGTTTTTATCCAGCACGGTCGCGGCATTCTTCTGCACAGCAAGTGATTCGCCCGTCAGGGAAGCCTCCTCGATCCGCAGATTGACGGCTTCCAGCAGGCGGATATCGGCAGGGATAAAGTTCCCGGCTTCCAGGAAAACGAGATCGCCCGGCACGAGCTCATACGAAGGAATAGATACTCGTCGGCCATCGCGCACCACCTGTGCGTCGGGGGAGGCGAGTTTTTTGAGGGCTGCCAGAGCTTCCTCTGCCCGGCGTTCCTGCACGATCCCGAGCACCGCATTCAACACGACGATCGCCATAATGGCTGCCGCTTCCACATAATCGCCCAGCAGGGCGGAGATCACGGAAGCAACAATCAGCAAAATAACAACGAAATTATTCAGCTGTTCCCACAACATCTGCAAAAAAGTGGGACGCGGCGCTTCTCTTAACTGGTTGGGGCCGTAGTGTTCCAGACGTTGTCTCGCCTCGCTCGATGTCAATCCATTTCCCTGGACCTTGAGATGATCCAATACTTCCTGGGCTCCAAGGGCATGCCATTCATGCTGATGCTGCGCAGCGTGCGGGGATTCCGCGTTCGATTTCTTTTCGAGGGTCATGCAAATATCTCCAGAGTGAGGTACATCGTGCGACAATTAAAAGACCACCACGACAATAGTGGTGGTCTCGCCAACGCCTTCCAGCGCATGGATCACCGATGGCCCGCAAAACGAACCAATGGAGTGACGATGATCCATCCCGTGGGGAACAGGAGGCTACTCCCCATCCGATTTCAGTTTACTCCAAATCAAATGAGTGTCAAGTGAAGATATCGCTCTTTCGACGGGGAGACCGAAGAGTATAGAGTGGTTAATCCAACTCTTTTTCCATCGCAACCAAATGGGTAGTCCCCAGGTGAGGCGCGGGCATGCCGACGATGTGAAAACCGTACTTCTCGAAGTACACCGTCGCCGTGGCGCGCGCCATGGTCGCCAGGGCGCAGAATCCATTTTGACGGGCGTGTTCTTCGACGGTTTTCAGCAGGAGGTGTCCCACTCCTTTGTGCTGGTATTCCGGGGCGACGGCCAGGTGAGAAATATATCCAATACAATCGCTCTTTTTGTATACTTTCACGACGCCAATCACCTCATCTTTTTCGTTGACAGCCATGAAGTGGTCGCTGATGGGCTCGTAATCATCCTTTTCCGTGCCTTTGGGATGACCCCACGGTTCCCGCAGGACTTTATAACGCAAGGCGTAGTAGGCTTTGAAGTCATCATGGGTGGTGGGGATCTTGATGGTGAACATGTTTCCTCCGATTCCTTATGTGGGTTCTGCTTCAGAAGAGGATTTGAGGATGCTGCCAAATGCACGGAACAGACCGCGCAATGGCGCAAAGATCCAATCTATGAATTCGTTGATAATGCCAATGCCCTGTGCCAGCCAGGTAAGCACAAAACGGAAGCGCTGCAGGAAGGGGCTATGGGCATACGCCAGCGCCAGCAGAATGGTGGCGGCAGAGATCCCGAAGCGAAGCAGGTCTGAAATCTCGATGTGCCAGATTTGATCCAGAATCAGCTCCACGCCAATATTGAGGACCAAAATATAAGCTGCCTGCTTGAGGATAGGTTCGCGGGCCACTGCGTAACTAAAGATTCCGGCGGCAAAGCGCATCGTAATAATGCCGATCCCCACCCCCACCATCACGACCCAGACTTTGTCGGAGAGAGAAACGGCAGCGACGACATTATCGATGCTAAAGATCAAGTCCATCAGTTCGACCGTTAGCACCGTGCCCCAAAAGGACTGCACTTTGATGGGCTTGATATCGTCCTCTTCCTCGCTCCCGCCGCCCGTCATATCTTCGAGATTATCAAACGCCAGATGGATGAGGTAGGCAGCACCCAGCAATTTGATCCACGAATTATGGATCAGAAAGCTGGTCAGGAACAGCATCAAGCCGCGGCCCGTGTAAGCACCCAGCAGTCCTACCCGCAGGGCAGCCATACGCTGGTTGCCAAGCAGAGGATGCAGCCAGTCCCCAATCCCCTGGAGAGACCGCGGCCAGACCACACGCTCGTCATCCGGCAACGGCGAGACCAGCGCCCCGATCACCGCCGCGTTATCAATCGAAAGAATGCCTTCCAAAAAGATCAGCTGTAAAATAATAATAAAGACCGGCCAGTATTCGCTCATAATTTCTCCGTATCGTGATTTCCGCATAACAATAAGCCGTCACACCTCCGTGTGACGGCTGTTCTTTGCTCCGTAGGCAGTGGGAGTCTACGCCGCGCGCAAGGGTCTGTCAGTGTGATTTAGATACTTATGTGGCAGGTTCAATGCGTGTACCGGAGGGAATTTCCGTATCTTTCGCAATCACCACGATGCCATCGCGCACGAAATAAAGATCACTATCGATATCCTTATCCTGGGGGAAGGGCTTGATCACGACATTATCGCCGATACGCACATTCTTATCCAGGATCGCGCTTTCGATGTGACAATTTTTACCAATCCCAATCGGCAGATTGCCGCGCGGTTTCTCCACCTGGTAATAATCGGCACCCATCAGGATGCTGTCCCGGATCACGGTCCCCTCGCCGATTTGGCTCCGAATCCCCACAATGGAATGCGTGACCTCTGCCTTGCGGACGCGGCAGCCTTCCGCGATCAGGACCTCCTTCAGCTCGCTATCTTCCACAGTCGAGCCGGGCAGGTAACGGGCGTGGGTGTAGATGGGTGCATGCGGATCATAAAAATTGAAAGGCGGGTTGGCGCTGGTCAATTTCAGGTTGGTCTCGTAAAAGGATCGGATTGTCCCGATATCCTCCCAGTATCCATCGAAGTCAAAGCCATGCACTTCGTGAGAATTGATCGCCTCCGGAATGATCTCGCCGCCAAAGTCGTCATGCCGCAGGTGATAGGTGAGCAGGTCCGTCAACACCTTGGTCTTGAACATATAGATCCCCATGGAGCCAAGCAGGGGGCGATCGGGATCGTCGCGGCTCACAAACCTGTCCTGGATGGCGGGATCTTTGGGTTTTTCGACAAACGCCGAGATCTGCCCGTCCCATTCGCGCTTAAGGATCCCCAGACGGGATGCTTCGCTTTTGGCAACGGGCTGGACCGCCACCGTAATGTCGGCATCTTTCTCCCAGTGATATTCCGCCATGGCGGAGTAATCCATGCGGTAAAGGTGATCGCCTGCCAGGATCAAGACATACCGTGCGCCCGTCGACTGGATCTCGAATAACTGTTTCCGCACCGCGTCTGCTGTGCCCTGGTACCAATCTGCGCTCTGGGGGGTCTGCTCTGCCGCCCAGATCTGCACCCAGCCGGTGTGGAACACGTCGAAGTTATATGCCTGGGAAATGTGCCGGTGGAGAGAAACCGAGTTGAACTGAGTCAGGATCGCCACGCGAAAGATCCCCGAATTGATGCAGTTGCTGATGGGGATATCGATCAGACGGTATTTCCCGGCGATCGGCACGGCGGGCTTTGAGCGCATCCTGGTCAGCGGATGTAAGCGCGTTCCCTTGCCTCCTCCCATAATAACGCCCAGGACATCGTTCATTGATGGCATGATAGACCTCCGGTCATGGAATGTGATGCCCATCCAACTTGCGAATGTAGTGCTATTATCTCTTAATTTTTAGAAGTTGGCGCACTTTTTCGGAGATAAACACAAAGGGATATGCCAGTATGATCAGGAAGTCGATCAATACAAAGATCAGATTGAGCCTCATGCTTCACCTTTACTTCAACGCAGAACGAGCACAGCTAATTTCATTCTATAAGGTAGAATATCGAAAGTCAACATCCTGCGATCAAGGAATACAACACCCATTCACCGCCCTTCGCATCGATCTATATACGTTTTATCTGGATGCAGGTTGTAACCGCTGATCAGGTCAGGTGCTCTGTAAGCAAACATCCTCCATTTTGGAGGATGTTACCCGTCGGAGTATAATGCAGGAGCATGTTAGCGAGTGCCGAAGGAGGGAATCGAACCCTCATTCCCGTAGGGAACACGATTTTGAGTCGTGCGCGTCTGCCTATTCCGCCACTTCGGCGTATTTTGCGCCCCAAAGTATACCACTCTCAACACGAAGGTCAAGATAAAATCACGTGGGGGCGGGTTGGTAATCCGCCCTCTTTAAGCGGGATGCCATCCCGCTCCACACAAAGGATGAGATGAAACTCGGAATCATAGGACTGCCTCAATCAGGCAAAACGACGATTTTCAATGCCCTCACGCGCGGGCATGCGCCGACCACCGCTTCCGCGGGCCGCTTCGAAGTCCATAACGCGGTAGTCGAGGTCCCCGACCCACGCGTGGACACGCTCTCGGCGATGTTCAAGCCGAAAAAGACGATTTATGCCAAGGTCACCTATGCCGACATCGCCGGCCTGGAAAGCGGCGCGGCGAAGAGCGGCATCTCCGGGCAACTGCTGAACCAGTTAACCCAGATGGACGGCTTTATCCTGGTCACGCGTGGCTTCGAGGATGACAGCGTTCTGCACCCGATGGGCAGCATTGATCCGGCACGAGATGCGGATATCATGCTCAGCGAACTGCTTCTGAACGACCTGATCGCCGTGGAGCGCAAGATCGAACGTCTGACGGAGGAACGCAAAAAGGGCGGCACCGATAAAGTAGACAACGAGCGCCAGGCTGTGCTCTTCCAGCGCCTGCGCCAGGCGCTCTCCGACAATACCCCTCTGCGGAAGGTCGAGGTCTCGGCGGAGGAGAATAAAATCCTCGCCAGTTTTGGACTGCTTACGCGCAAACCGGTGCTGATCGTCTTCAACATGGGCGAAGGGCAGAAAGCCCCCGTCTGGGAGTTTGAGACGCCATCGGTGGCGCTGCAGGGCAAGCTTGAAATGGAGATCGCCCAGCTCTCGCCGGAGGATGCCGCGGTCTTCATGCAGGAATACGGCATCGAAGAACTGAGCCTGAGCAAAATGATCCGCCTCTCCTATGATCTGATGCAGGTGCAGTCGTTTTTCACCGTCGGCGAGGATGAAGTCCGCGCCTGGGAGACAAAACGCGGCGCGACTGCCCAGGAATCCGCCGGCGAGATCCACACGGACCTGCAGCGTGGCTTCGTCCGTGCGGAGGTAGTGGCTTACGACGACCTGGTCAGCCTCGGGGGGATGAACGAAGCGAAGTCCAAGGGCAAGTTGCGGCTGGAAGGCAAGGAATATATCGTCAAGGATGGCGATATTGTGCATATCCGGTCAAGCCTGTAACCTTTGGATCTGAAAATACATCCGGAAATACATCTTTTGTCGGTACTAAAACAAATGACTCTATGGTAAAAAATCTTACAAGGAGACTTTGAATTATGGCATATTCAATCAATACTTACTCGGTCAAGAAATGGGATCTTAACGAACTCTTCCCCAGCTTCGACAGCCCGGAATTGGAGAGCGCGTTCGATAATGTGGAGGAACAGGTCGCCTCCTTCGAAGGTGTGCGCGGCAAGCTCAACCCGGACATCGATGCCGAGACCTTCCTCGACGTGGTGCGCGCCTCGGAAGAATCGACGCGTATCGTGAACCGGATCTATGTGTTTGCAGGGCTCTCCTTTGCAGGTGACACCCAGGACCAGAATGCCCTGAGCCTGATGGGACGTGTCCAGCAGTTCGTGGCGGAGATGCAGAACCGCACCCTGTTCTTCAACCTGTGGTGGAAGGATCTGGACGATGCGAACGCCCAGCGCCTGATGGATGCTTCCGGCGATTATCGTTATTACCTGGAAGAGATACGTCATTTCAAGCCACACACCCTGAGCGAGGCAGAAGAGAAGGTCGTCAATCTCAAGGATGTGACCGGCGCCAGCGCGTTGATCAACTTGTACGATGCGATCACGAACCGCTACGTCTTTAAACTGGAAGTGGACGGCGAAGTAAAGGAACTGACTCGCGCCCAGCTCCAGCCCTACATCCAGGGACCCGACCCCGACCTGCGCGCCCGCGCCTATCAGGAACTCTATCGTGTCTATAGCGAGGACGGTCCCGTGCTCGGGCAGATGTACCAGACCCGCGCCCGCGACTGGCACAACGAAAACATCACCATGCGCAAGTTCAGCAGCCCGATCGCCGTCCGCAATCTTGCGAACGATATCCCCGATGAAGCTGTGGACGTCCTGATGGATGTGACGAAGAAGAACGCAAAGATTTTCCAGCGTTACTTTAGGATGAAGGCAAAGTATGTGGGATTGAAAAAGCTGCGCCGCTACGATATTTATGCGCCCGTGGCAAAATCAGACAAAGCCTTTGAGTTTAACGACGCGGCACAGATGGTGCTGGAGTCGTTCAGCGCCTTCGAGCCGCGGGTGGGCGAGCTGGCACAGCGCGTCTTCGACCAGGACCACCTGGACAGCGAGCTTCGCAAAGGGAAGCAGGGCGGGGCATTCTGCGCCTCGATCAACCCGGAAAATACTCCGTATGTGCTGATGAACTACACCGGTCGAGCTCGCGACGTCGCCACGCTCGCGCATGAGCTCGGGCACGCCATTCATGCTATGCTGGCCTCCCATCACAGCACGTTCACGTTCCATTCCTCCCTGCCCCTGGCAGAGACTGCCTCTACGTTCGGCGAGATGATGCTCACCGAAAAGCTGCTCTCCGAAGAGACCGACGAAGACGTGCGCCGGGATATCCTGTTCAAGCAAATGGATGATGCCTTTGCCACGATCCTGCGCCAGATTTACTTCGCGATGTTCGAGCGCGACGCCCACGAGATGATCCAGAAGAACGCCTCCACCGATGAGCTCTCTGCCGCGTATATGGAAAACCTGAAGGAACAATTCGGCGATTCGGTGGAATTGAGCGATGAGTTCAAATGGGAATGGGTGTCCATCCCACATATTTATCACACCCCCTTCTATGTGTATGCATACGCCTTCGGTCAACTGCTGGTGTTCTCACTCTACCAGCAATACAAAGCGGAAGGCGATTCGTTCAAGCCAAAATATCTCAAGATCCTGTCGGCGGGCGGCTCGGAAGCGCCCGAGAAGATTTTGTCAGACGCTGGCATCGACATCCGGTCGGCGAAATTCTGGCAGGGCGGCTTCGATGTACTGAGCCGCATGGTGGATGAGTTGGAGAAGTTGTAGGAAGTAAGCACGTATACAGGCAGACAGGTAACAAGAATAACTTGTTTACCTGTTTTGTTATCAGGTTAACCCTGTGCGCCCACCAGATTCAGGCTCTCTTCTCAAACTTCACCCTGGTGGCGTCTACCAGTCGCGCGATGCTTTCCGGGATGAGGTTGAAGCTGAAGATCGGTTCAATGAGCTCGACTTCAATCACAGACAATTGATGACCTACTCGTACAAAATCGAGGCGGGCGTAAAGAACGTCAAAGGGAAGTTTCGCCATCACAGCTTCGGCCTGGGAGAGATCTCTCGCCAGAGGCTCGGCAGGTCGCACGGTTCCCCCGTAGATTCCCTGCACGCGATAATCGTTTGCCGCGGGCATTTTCAGCAGGACGTGGCTCAGATCGCGGTTGAAATAGATAAACGACCATTCTCCCTCACTGACAATGGAATCGATAAAGGGCTGGACCAGATATTCCCGCCCCGGCTCGCTGACTCGCAGCCTGGCAAGTGTATCGTCAAGTTCAGCTAACGGCACCCGATGAGAATGCGAGCCTCCCAAACCAACAGTGGGTTTCAGAATGATGGCTTGCGGTTCTTCACCGAACCAACGCTGAAGGGCACCTGGCTCGACCTCCGATGCCAGCCAGGTTGGAATGATCGGTAATCCCCATTTTTGCAGGTCAAACAAATAATGCTTGTCAATGTTCCAGCGGACCGCTGCCAGTGGGTTGAAGAGCCTGCAGGAGGAGTCTTCGATCTGTGACAGTACCTGGAGGAACTGCTCACGCTCATCAAGGTAATCCCACGTACTGCGGATGAGAGCGATGTCAAACTGGTTCCAGTCCATCCCAGGCTCGCTCCAGACCACAGACTGGGCCTGAAATCCCCGCGCTTCGAACCCCTGGAGGAGCAGGTTGTCCTCTTCAAATAGCTCCTCGAGGTTGGGGACTTCCCAGTTCACAAAGCTGGGCAGTTTCCCACAGCGCAGGATGGCTATACGCGTCATCCGATTTTCCTGTCTATGGCTTCAACTCGACTATAAATTTCCATATGCATTTTGGGGAAAAATGAGGGATTGTGTCGCGCGGGTGTAGTGCGCGAAATACTACTGATCCACGAACAATCGAACTAAATCCTGCGGCAGGTCCTTCGCCGTTTTTTCGAATTCAATCGTCGTTCGTTTTACACCAGCCTGAAAGGCATACTTGAAGTTGGGTCCGCGGTCGGGGGAGTCGAGGTTCATCCAGCCATGAGAGTCGCGCGGCAGGATGGACATGACAAGTGGTCGCAGGGGAGGAATAAGCGTTAAGATCTCGAGCCAATGCACTTTACCGGAGCGCAGCGCGCCGGAGTGGATGAGGCTCAGTTCCATGGGTTCCACTTCTGCGGGAGACAACCGAGCGCCTTCCGGCTGACAGGCGAGACACAGGTCAATGTAATTACTGTGGGCATAAAAGTCCTGAGCAGTATGCGTGAGCCTGCCAAAGGCAGACCACGCCGAAAGGGCATCGTTCGCCATCAGTGAGGAGACCGTCAGGGCGCGTTGTTCTTCGAGATATGCGTAGGATTTGTCAAAGGCATTATTATCGAAGTGATATTCATCATGCCCAATTTGACCCAGCAGCCGGTCCTGATAAACATTCGCCGCGATGATCGTTTTGAGGGCACGCGGGCTGAATGTCCCATCCAGGGTGAGATGCAATATTTCAATATGGTAGGCTTGAAGCATCGTTTGATTATACCTGTGGGTACGCGACACTTTGGTTATAATGACCGCATGTCTTTTTATACATCCAAGGGCGATGACGGAACGACCAATCTGCTGGGCGAGGGACGCGTGGCGAAGTACCACGCCCGGATCGAGGCAGTGGGAACCCTGGACGAATCAAGCGCCGCCCTGGGGTTGGCGCGCGCCCAGTGTCTTGACCCGCGCTCGAGCGGCATCCTGCTCGAGGCGCAGCGCGACCTGTACAAGCTGATGGCAGAAGTCGCCGCGACGCCCGAAAATGCGGAGAGATTCCACTCCATCGACGCGGCGCGCGTGACCTGGCTGGAGGCGCAGACGGATGAGTTAAGCAAGCTGGTGGAGATGCCGAAGGAATTCATCCTCCCCGGTGATTCGGTCGCGGGTGCGGCGCTCTCGCTGGCGCGGGCGATCATCCGCCGGGCGGAACGGCGCGTGGTGGAACTCTTCGACACCGAGGAGCTTAAGAATCCTGACCTGCAGCGTTATCTCAACCGGCTATCGTCCCTGTGCTTTGTCCTGGAGTTGTTGGAGAATAAAGCTGCGGGGCATAAGACGACCCTGGCAAAAGAATAGCTCTTTGGAACCGCAAGGTCGCGCAGTACCTGGCGTTGTCAGCATCCCTGGTGGTTACCTTTTAATTAGATACTATGACTGGCACACTACTCAATATTGCAACTGTTCTACTCGGCGGCCTGATCGGCTTGCTCTTCGGCGCACGCATCCCGGACCCATTGAAATCGACCGTGATTTCCGGCATGGGACTGTTTACGGCTGCCATGGGTGTGCAGATGTTCCTGAATACGGAAAATCCGCTGATCGTTTTGGGAGCTCTTTTGATCGGCACTCTGCTTGGAGAGTGGTGGAGGATCGAAGACGGACTGCAAAACCTGGGGAAGTTCCTGGAGCAGCGATTTTCCAAAGAGGGAGAGGATGGCTCGAATAAATTCGTGCGCGGCTTCCTCACAGCCTCCCTGCTCTTTTGTGTGGGTCCCATGACGATTCTTGGGTCCATTCAGGATGGCCTGAAGGGAGACTACAATCTATTGGCCGTCAAATCCGTGCTGGACGGGTTTGCAGCGCTGGCATTTGCATCAACCCTTGGAGTCGGCGTGATGTTCTCCACAATCATTATTCTCGTGTACCAGGGCGGCATCAGTTTACTGGCGGCGCAGCTGGATGCGATCGTCACGCCTGCGATGATGAACGAGTTGACGGCGACAGGCGGGGTGATTCTCTTGGGATTGGCAATCAGCAGTCTGCTGGAAATCAAAAAGATCCGTGTGGGAAATATGCTGCCGGGGCTCGCCATTGCGCCGTTGATTGTGTGGATATTGAGTCTTCTATAAGATTTCAGGGAATGGTTTTCTCATCCATTAAAACAGGTGCCCTACCGACTCTGGAATCCAAAATTATCGAACAGGATTTCTGCCGGGTTTTTCTCATGGAGTTCGATGACCAATGCCAGCCCGCCAATGCTCTGGCGCTTATCCTCCATTTCATAGACCTGTTCATTATTCACCAGAAACGTAAAGTGTGAGCCGCGTGCATTGATCTCCAGGCGATTCCAGTCTTTGGAACGCCGGTAGTATGGAACGGTCGTGATGTTCTCCCAGCCCTCGGCTTTGGTATGATAACTGACCTTTACGGTTGAATTATTGCAGAGGGCAAAGTAATAATAACTCTTTGCGGAGCTGGCAGGGGCTATTCGAAATAGAATGCCGCTGCAAACATCACCAGGCGCCCCCTCTGCCACTTTCGTATCCACATACGCATCAAAATCACCGATACGATCCTCCAGAGAGAAGTCAGACCAGGAGATAAAACCATCCTTGGTCTCGCTTACCTTCCAAATGTAAATTCCATCTTTGATGGTTGTGGAACCATACCAGTACTTGCTGTTTTCCGGGCCGCTGCGCCAGTCGTTTTTGTTATCGTCGAATCGATCCACGAATTCATACCCTGCCTGCTCTGTTGCATGGCTGATCGCAGTTGCGGTGACGTTTGCCTTCTGTGAGGCAACGGCAAATGCCGTCGAGGTGGCATTGGCGGATAAGGTCAGCCGTCTGCTATTCAATCCCCAGAAGGTGGCCGCGATCGACCCCAGTATACAGAGGCCGTACACCACCAGCATGCTGCACACAAGCTTGCGGTCATTTTTGAAAAAACTCTTTTGATGTTCCGTTGGTGGCTGCTGTGTCATCGTTGTCTCCCAGGATGTTATTTCTCGATTGTACAGCAGTCAGGCAAAGAGGGCGATGATCAAGATCCCTACAAAAATGACAGTCGAGCCAAGGACGCGCGTCCCACCCATGGGCTCCTCCAGAAATAACCAGCCAAGGAACGCGCCGATGACCACGCTCACCTCGCGGATCGCGCCGGAATAGCTCAACGGGGCGAAGGAGTAGGCAATCAGCGCCAGCAGGTACGCTGCCACGCCAAGCGCCGCCGCAAGGATGAGCGGGATGCGCGGTCCCTTCCAGGCAGCTACGAACGATTTCCAACCGAAGCGGCGGATATTGTATGTGGTCGTCAGAAGGGGGACGAACATGAACATGGTCAGGGCGTAGGGGAGTGCAGGTCCGTTCTTGACGGCCGTCCCGTCGATCAGGGTGTAGAGAGAGATGATCAACGCCACCGACAACGCGATCGCCACCCCTTTGAGATGCAGCCGGTTGCCGCGGCTCTGGATCAGGCTGGTCGCGCCGATGATCACCATGCCGCACACAATCAGGCTGACCCCGAGGATGCCGCCCGGGCTGACCTGCTCCCTGAGAAAGAGCACAGACCACAGCATCAGGAATGCCGGGGCGGTGCCGCGGGCGATGGGATAGACCAGGGAAAAGTCATGGTCGCTGTAGGCGTTCGAAAGCAGGACGAAGTACACAGCCTCCAGCCCCATGCTGATCAGGGCAAACAGCCACATCGAGCGCGGCGGCAGACCTGTGAATAACAACAAAAAAAACGCAAGGATTCCGCTGAGGAGCACCTGCCAGCCCATGGCGATGTATTTCTCCTGGGAGCGTTTGAGGAGCAAATTCCAGAGTGCGTGCAGGAAGGCAGATGAGAGGAGAAGGAGAATTGCAATTAAGGGCATAATGCGGGTGAATGTACCATAAAAGTTAAAGGCTAGCTCCACCGTTTTGGAAACGTGTAACCTTATGGTATGCCTCGCTGAACACCTGCATGCTATACTGTGCGCCAAATACCAATCAAGGAGAGAATGGAGATGAAGACGTTAAGACCGTCGCTGTTTTTCGTTTCAATACTGCTCATTGTAGGAATAGCTTGCTCGTTCGGCAGGCAACCTGCCACGCAGGCGCCGCCTCCGGAACAACCTGTCCAGGTGAATAACCCCACTGCCATGCCTCCGGCACCGACCGAGGTGCCGTCGACCGAAGCGCCGCCCCCCACGGCCACCGAGCCCCCTGTGCCTCAGGCGCAACAATTTTTTACAGAGGAATTCGATACGCCCTTATCGAATGACTGGTCTGTCTTTACCATCACCGACCCGGATGTGTCGGACCTGGAAAAAGTGACGGTGGAAGCCGACGGGGGGAACCTGGTGTGGAATTTTGACAGCGAATATGTGTATTATTATCTTTTTTACAATGCGTTCACCTATCAAGATGTAAAGGTGGAGGCGCGCGCCGAGAACCGTGGCAAAAACAATAACAACATCAGCCTCATCTGTCGTTATGATGAAGAAGTGGGATGGTACGAGTTCAATATTGCCAACAACGGTCTCTATGACATCCTCTACGCCGAGGTGCTGGATAACGGCAAGATCCGCTGGAACCGCATCGCCAACGGCGGCTCGAATGCCATCAACCAGGGCAAGGAGGTCAATGAATACTCCATTGCCTGCCAGGATGATGACCTGACCTTAACTATCAACGGCGACGAGGTCATTTCGATCCAGGACAAGAAGTACGGACTCCGGTCCGGGCAGGCAGGCATCTCGGTTTCCTCGTTCGATGTGCTGCCGATTTTGATCGAGATGGATTGGCTCAGGATCGGCGAACCGTAATTACGACTGAACTTTTTGCGTTTCGAGCAACATTCCGAACCACCGCTGCGGTTCGGAATGTTTGATTGAGGCACTGCCAGCAGCTTCAGAAAGTAAATTAGAATTGATTGTATTTCAGCAGTCACATGCTATACTGGGCGCATCTATTCCAGAGGAGAGAATATGAAACCTTTACAACCTGTATTCTTCTTAACATCATTGGTCATGCTCGTTGGACTGGCTTGCTCCGCTCTTACTGGAGGAGGGACGCCTCCCACACAGGCGCCGCCTCCCACCCAGGAGCCGGTACAGGTCCTGCCCACCGCGACCGAACCAGAACCCGAACCGACGGAACCTCCGGCGACGGAAGCTCCCGCCACGGAAGCCCCGGCTCCCACAGAGGAAGCACCCGCCTCATCCGAGTTCTTCACCGAGGAATTTGAATCCGAGGACGTGCTGGCGAACTGGGACAGTTTCAGCCTCGGTTCGGGCGAGGATAACAAACTGGTCATCAAACAGGAAGATGATCACTTGCTCTTTGACCTTGGGGACGAAGATCTGTATGTCTACTATATGTACGAGCCCTATGAGTACGATGACGTTTCCATCAAGCTCAATGCCGAAAACCGCGGACGCAATAACAACAACGTCAGCCTGGTCTGCCGGATGAATTCGGAGGGGACCCAGTGGTATGAGTTCAGCGTGGAGAGCGGCGGCTTATGGTACCTGTATGCAGTGGATGATAAATACAATGTCATCGCCAACGGAGGCACCAACGCGCTCAAGCAGGGGCGGGAAGTCAACGAGTATGCTATGACCTGTGAAGGTGACGAGATCACTCTCTTCATCAATGACGAAGAGATCCGCAGCGTCCAGGATAACACGTATGGATTTGGCAGCGGACTCGTCGGGTTCAATATCTCGTCCCTGAACGTCTTGCCGATCACTGTGGAAGTGAACTGGTTCGAAATCAGCCAGCCGTAATCGGAAGGATGAAGTAAGAAGAAAGAGAAGCCGACCCGGTCTCGAGGTCGGCTTCTTTGTCGATACCTGCTTTCCCTTTCCACTTTTTGATCACGTATAGAAAATTTTAGCACCGATAGAAAATTCTATCGGTGCTAAAATTTTCGGTTCCGGCCCCAGTTCGCAGATCATGCTTGCTGCGTAGCGCCCTGATGAGGGCAGGCTCACAGTGGTTAATTTGGCGGGTTGGCAAACCGCTCAACTTAACTCTTAATAAAGCGGTATCCTCGCACCGCTCACTTTTGACGCTGCCTCCGAAAAGAGATACAGCATCGCGGCAACGATCTCCTCGGCTGTTGTCCCCTTACCGGTATTCCCGACATCGATGGCGCGGACCTGGATGATATTGGCAGTGACGCCTTGTTCCTTGAGTTCGGCCGCCAATGTCAGCACCATATTCTCCTGCGCGGCTTTAGCAGCGGTGTAGATCCCGGTCTTGCCCGGCGGATTCGGGACGGTAGAAGCCGAAACCACCATCACACGTCCCCAACTATTTTTAATCATCTTTGGTACGAACGCCTGGAACAAATGGAAGGTCGTCCAGATGTGCTGGCTAAGCATGAAATCC
>Ga0114129_10000875_pt1 | contig 39178 bp, 39 predicted proteins | sample RhiMetdeltSRZDD1_FD_80071 | JGI IMG/M metagenome (GOLD analysis project Ga0114129, IMG submission 80071) | Populus rhizosphere microbial communities from Tennessee, USA - Rhizosphere MetaG P. deltoides SRZDD1 (version 2) (version 2) | ecosystem: Host-associated > Plants > Roots > Rhizosphere >...
AGGCCTTGATCTAGAATGGCGGCGTGTCCGCCATCTCCGTCACGATACTGCCGGATCGTCGAACGGTCGCGGTCGCGCCGGGCACCGTCCTGCTCCGCGCGGCGCACGCCCAGGGGGTCGACGTCACGGCCACCTGCGGAGGGCGCGGCCGCTGCACCTCCTGCCGCGTCAAGGTCGTCGAAGGCGTCGCGCCGCCCGGCACGATCAACGACGAGCTCCAGCTCGGCGACGACCTGGTGCGCGAGGGGTACCGCCTCTCCTGCCAGCTGACCCCGACCGAGCCGTTGGTGGTCCAGCTGGCGCCGCCCCTCGACGAGCGCGCGTTCCAGATCCTAGGCGTCGAGCGCGACGCGGTCGCCCGAGCCCGCGTGACCATGGACGCCGGGATCCGCAAGAAGGTCGTTCGAGTCGAGCTGCCGCAGGAAGAGCATCACCAGACCTCGGATCTCGAGCAGCTCGGGTTGGCGGCCGGTATCGCTCCCGTGGACGTTCCGCTCGACGTGGTCCGGTCCCTGCCGTCGACCCTCCGCGAGGCGAAGGGCGAGGTGACGGTGGTCACGTTCCAGGGCCGACCGCTCGGCGTGGAGCGTGGCGACACGACCGCGATGGCGTTCGGGATCGCGATCGACGTCGGGACGACGAGCGTGGTCACCACGCTGCTGGAGCTCGCCTCCGGTGAGCTCATGGCCTCAGTGTCGAGCCTGAACCCCCAGGCGACGTTCGGGGGCGACCTCATGTCGCGGATCGCGTTCGCCCAGTGGAACCCGTCGAACCTGCGCAAGCTCCAGAGCCGGGTCATAGGGCTCCTCAACCAGCAGATCGACGATCTGCTGGGACGGACGGGTGTTCTGCCCCAGTGGATCTACAAGCTGACCGTGGTCGGGAACACGTGCATGCACCACGTGCTGCTGGGCATCGATCCGACGTACGTGGGCCTCTCGCCCTATTCGGCCGTCCTGCGGCACCCGCTGGTGCTTCCGGCGCGGACGCTCCATCTCAAGGTGAACCCGGAGGCGCGTGTCTGCTTCCTCCCCATCGTCGCGGGCTTCGTCGGCGCCGATGCCGTGGGCGCCGCCCTGGCCACGCGCCTCGACGCGAGCACGAGCGTGCGCGCCGTCGTCGACATCGGGACGAACGGTGAGGTCGTGATGGGGACGCGGGACCGCCTGATGGCCTGCTCCGCTCCGGCCGGTCCGGCACTCGAGGGCGCGCAGATTCGCCACGGGATGCGGGGCGCCGTCGGGGCCATCGACCGCGTCTGGGTCGAGGACGGCGACCTCCGTTTCCACGTGATCGGCGATGGCCCGCCGCAGGGGATCTGCGGTTCGGGACTCATCGACGCCATCGCCGCGGCACTCGACATCGGCCTCGTGGACTGGACCGGCCTCATCCAGATCGAGCGGCGTGCCCGCTTCCCGGCCGCCCTGGCCGCCCGTCTCGCCGAGCGCGGCGAGGAGCGGCTGCTCGTCCTCGCGGCCCGCGGGGAGGCGGCGGGCGGCGGGGAGATCGTCCTCACGCAGGACGACGTTCGCCAGGTTCAGCTCGCCAAAGGCGCGATCGGCGGCGGGATCCGGATGCTCCAGCACGTCCTCCGGGTCCCGGACGAGGCCCTCACGGACCTCATGCTGGCTGGCGGCTTCGGGAACTACCTCTCGATCCCGAGCGCCGTGCGGATCGGGTTGATCCCGCCGCTGCCCCTCGAGCGCATCCGCTACGTGGGCAACGCCGCCGCCCTGGGGGCGCAGCTCGCGCTCGTCTCCGAGGAGGAGCGGGCCCGCGCGGAGCGGCTCGCTCGGTCCATCGAGCACCTCTCCCTCGCGACGCACCCCGACTTCCAGGACCTCTTCGTGGAGGCGATGAACTTCCCGAAGGCGTGAGGCGCGCGGCCGCGCCGGGCGCGGCTCAGCGGCCCACGTTGAAGCGGAAGTGGCAGATCTCGCCGTCCTGGACGGGGTAGTCCTTGCCCTCGAGCCGGAGGAGTGCGCGCTTCCGCGCCTCGGCCAGCGAGCCGACCTCGAGCAGCTCCACCCACCCGATCACCTCGGCCCGGATGAAGCCGCGCGCGATGTCCGAGTGGACCGCCCCGGCGGCCTCGAGGGCCGTCGCGTTGGCCGGGATCGTCCAGGCCCGAACTTCGTCCTCTCCCACCGTGAAGAAGCTGGCCAGTCCGAGCAGCGTGTAGGCGTCGCGGATCACGCGGTGGAGCGCCGGCTCGGGCAGCCCCAGCGCGTCGAGGAAGCTCCGCTGCTCCTCTGGAGCGAGCGCGGCCACCTCCCCCTCCACCGCCGCCGAGACCCAGCCCACGAGACTGCCCGGCCGCTTGCCGACCTCGGCTAGCTCCGACAGGGACTCGTCACGGCCGGCGACGGAGTCCTCGGCGAGGTTCAGGCAGTGGAGGATCGGCTTCTGCGACAGGAACTGGAATCCTTTGAGAAGCCGCCCCTCTTCCGCGGTCAACGCCTGCGCGCGGAGCGCCAGGCCTTCCTCGAGTGGTCCCCGCACCCGCGTCAGGAGCGCGAGCTCGCGCTGCTCCGCATCCGTGGGCTTCCGCCGGAGACCGGGGCCGAGCTTCTGGAGCCGGCGTTCGACGACGTCCAGGTCGGCGAGCACCAGCTCCTCCTCGAGCGCCTGGACCTCGCGGGCCGGCTGGGGCGCGGGCCCGAGCGCCGGCGACGAGAACGCGCGGACCACATGGAGGAGCGCGTCGGCCTGGCGCAGCTCGCCGACGTCCAGCGTCGCACGCTCCCCACGATCGAAGCCGGCGAGATCCACGACCTCGACGCTCGCGTAGACCGTCTTCTGCGGTTGGAAGAGCGCCGCGAGCCGCGTCACGCGGTCGTCGGGCACCCGCGCGACGCCGACGTTCAGACGGCTCCGGCCCGGTGGCTGGGCGACGCCCGCCTCCGCCCCGGTCAGCAGGTTGAACAGCGTGGTCTTGCCGCTGCCGGGGAACCCGATGATACCGAGTCTCACGTCGCCCGAGTGTACACTGCTTTGGTTCATGGCGCCCTCGATCCAAGCCCCTCGGGACCTCGACGTCGGCGCCATCGCCCTGGTGCTGCTGCTCTCCGCGCTGTGGGGTGGGAACACCGTGGCGGTCAAGGTCGGCGTGGCGGACTCCCCGCCCCTCATGCTGGCGGCCCTCCGGTTCGCCATCGGCGGGGCATGCGTCGTCGGGTGGGGTCTCTGGACGCGCGCGCCGTTCCGGCTCGAGCCCGGCGAGGGCTGGCCGCTGCTCGGGCTCGGCCTCTTGTTCGCCACCCAGCTCGGCCTCCTCAACGTCGGCGTCTGGCTGTCGACGGCGGGCCACGCCGCGGTGCTCCTGAACGCGTACCCGGTCTACATCGTCCTCCTCGCCCACTGGCTCGTACCCGGCGACCGGCTGACGGTCGCGACCCTCGGTGGTGTTGTGCTGGGCTTCGGCGGGATCCTCGTGCTCTTCGCGGGTCAGCTCCTGGCGCCGACCGAGCCCGGTTCCACGGTCTTCACTGGTGACGTGGTCCTCTCGGTGAGCGCCGCCCTCCTCGCGCTCCGTCAGGTCACCCTCAATCGCCAGCTCCAGCGCATCCACCCGGTGAAGCCGCTGTTGGCCCAGGTCGTCGTGGGCACGCCGCTCTTCCTCCTGCTGTCGTGGTGGCTCGAACCCGCGCCCACGGTCCTGACCTGGCGACTCTGCGTCTCGCTCTTCTATCAGGGTGTCGTGATCGCCGGCTTCAACTTCATCGCGAACATGTCCCTCCTCAAGACCTACAGGCCCAGCGGCCTGGCCGCGTTCAACCTGACGACCCCGCTCTTCGGTGTCCTCGCCACTGCCCTCGTGATCGGGGAGCCCATTGGCTGGAAGCTCGCGGGCTCGGCCCTCCTCGTGGCCGGCGGGATTGCCGCGGCCACCCTGCTGCGGGACCGCGCGTTCGTCGCACGCGCGAGCGCCCCTCGGCCCGTCCCGCGCGGAACCCGGTGAGCGGGGCCGGCGGACCGCCGTCATCCGCGCGGCGACCGTCCCGGTCGGCGTGGCGGCTGTGTCTCTTCGGGGTCCTCGCCGCTGCTTCCGTCGCCTCCGCGCAGGCCCTCGTGCCACCGGAGCTCAGGGCGGAGGCCGCGCGCCTCTTCAGGGATCTCGCGACTCTCCGCGGCCTGGCGCCCCCCGGCGCGCCGCCACCCCTGGTCATCCAGAGTCGCGAGGAGCGCCGCCGCTTCGTCGTCGCCGAGCTGGCCCGGAAGTACTCCGCCGCGCGGCTCGACGTCGAGCGTCGGGCGCTCCTCGCGTGGGGCCTCGTACCGGCCGACTTCGACCTCGCCGGGTTCCTGGCGGACCTCCTCGCCGAGCAAGCCGCTGCCTACTACGACCCCGGAGCGAAGCGGATGGTCCTTGCGAACTGGTTGACGCCCGAGCTGAGGCGCGACGCGCTCACGCACGAGCTCGTTCACGCGCTTCAGGATCGCCTTGTCGACCTCGACCGGTTCCTCGGCGTCGCCCTTGGACGCAGCGACGAGGGCGTCGCTCGCCAGGCCCTGGTCGAGGGCGAGGCCGTCGCCCTCTCACATGACCTCGGCCTCCGGCGCGAAGGCCGCGACTTCGCCGCCCTCCCCGACGTTGCCGACCTCCAGCGGGCCATCCGGGCGTCGGTGACGGGGCCGGTCATCGCACGGGCGCCCGCCTACCTGCGGACGATGCTCACGTTTCCCTACGCGGGCGGGGTCGGCTTCATCCACGCCTTCCGGCAGCGCCGCCCGTGGGCCCAGCTGTCCGCGGTCTACCAGGATCCGCCCCGGTCGTCAGCGCAGATCCTCCATCCCGAACGCTACCTCGACCGCCGAGAGGATCCGGTGCCTCTCCCATTGCCCGATCTCACCGCCGTCTTCCCGGCCGGGTCGCGGGCAGCGATCGAGGACGAGCTGGGCGAGATCGGCGTGGCGGAGGTCCTTCGCCGGTTCCTGGGCGAATCGGCGGACGCGGCCGGCTGGCGCGGCGACCGCTATGCGCTCTGGGACGTCTCGGCGGCCGCCCCGGCACTCGTCGCGCTCACGGTGTGGGACACGGAGGGCATCGCGGCCGGCTTCGGGCGCGCCTACGCGCGCGTGATGGCCCTGAAGCACGGACTCGCGCCGGTGCCGGCAGACGTCCCGCTCCTCGTGTGGCCCGCCGGCCCGGCCGTCTTCGCGATCGAGCGACGCCAGCGCACGGTCCTTCTCGTCGAACGAGTCCCGACGGCGACGCTCGATGCCCTTCGCGCAGCCGTCTGGGCGAAGCCGGTGCTATACTGACCGCCGCGCGATGCCAAGCGCCCCGTCGAAAGACCTCCAGCGGGTTCCCAACCCTCACGCCGACCGGGACTACGAGATCGACCACGTGGTCCCCGAGTTCACGTGCGTCTGCCCGATGACCGGCCAGCCCGACTTCGCCACCATCCGGATCCGGTACGTCCCTGACCGCTGGCTCGTCGAGCTGAAGTCGCTGAAGCTCTACATGTGGGCCTACCGCGACGAAGGCGCCTTCCACGAGGACGTCACCAACCGCATCCTCGTCGACCTCGTTCGCACACTCGCGCCCCGCCGGATGGAGGTCGTCGGCGACTGGAACGTCCGGGGAGGGATCAAGACGGTGGTGACGGTGCGCTACGAGAGTCCGGCTCGACCGGAGGCGGCCCTCACCCGAAGAGCCCGAGGTCAGCCCGGGCCCGCGACCAGCCCGGGAACAGTGGCGTCGAGGCCGGGACGCCCAGATGCCGCTCGGCCACCTCGCCGAAGAGCGCCCTGAAGTCGGTCGTGACCGCGAGGTCCCGTCCCTCGAAGCGGGCCTCGGCTCCGAGGCCCGGCCAGCGGCCGTAGATCCGTCCGCCGCGCACGGCGCCGCCGAGCACGAGCATCGCGGTGCCGTGGCCGTGGTCCGTACCGCGGTTGCCGTTCTCGCTCACCGTCCGCCCGAACTCGGACATCGTCAGAAGCACGACGTCGGCTAGGCGGTCCCCCAGGTCCTGGGCGAAGGCCGTCAAGGACGTCGCGAACTCGCGGAAGCGGTTCGCGAGCTGCCCACGCTCGTTGCCCTGCCCCACGTGGGTGTCCCAGCCGCCCACCTCGGCGAAGGCGACCTCGAGCCCGACATCCGCCCTGATGAGCTGGGCGATCTGGCGGAGAGCCTGGCTGAACGGGCTCCGTGGGTACTGGGCCCCGTTCGCCGGCGGAATCCTGGCGGCCTGCGTCCGCCGAAGCGTGTGGACAGCCTCAAACGTCTCATGCCCGCGGTCCCGGAGCCAGCGATCGACGGTCTCGGCGTAGAGCGCTTCGAATCCCGCCCGCGCTGCTCCCGCGGCCGGATCCGGCTGGACGTCGAACGCCTCGATGTTCTGCATGGACACGGCCCCGGCTTCTCCGGAGAGCGCCCGCGGGAGGATGGGGCCTAGCGCCACCGCCCGTAGTGGGGACCGGCGGACCGGCAGTGCCTCCACTGCGCGCGCGAGCCAGCCGTCCCGCGTGCTCTTCACGCCCGGCGTGCCTGTCTCCATGTACTCCTGGGCGTCGAAGTGGGATCGCGTGGTCGCGGGCGATCCGCACGCGTGAACGACCGCCAGCGAGCGGTTGTCCCACAGCGCACCGAGCGGTGCCAGCGCCGGGTGGAGGGCGAAGAAGCCGTCGAGGTCCCGCGCGGTGTCGCCATCCCCCGGCCGCGGCGGACCGATCGCGATCGCCGGTCGGGCCGTGGCGTAGCCCGGATCACCGTACGGTGGAACCATCGCGAGCCCGTCCACCGCGCCGCGCTGGAAGACCGCCACTAGGACGCGCCCTCGGGCGGAGTCGGCGGTGGCCGTGCGCAGGAGAAAGCGCGGGGCGGCTCCGAGCCCCACGAGCGCACAGGCGCCGCCCTTCAACAAGAACCGTCGCGTGACCCCGTTCCCTCCAGTCCCGGTTGGCGCCACGGCGTCCTTCATCGGCGTTGGAACTCGGGGGAGCCGAGGACGAGGGCCAGGAGGGTCGCCACATCCGTGTCCGCGGGCACCCGATCGTCGGTCGTGAGGCGCGTCACCCGCGGGTCGCTGAGCTGAGCCGCCAGGACCGCACGGGTCTCGACGCTGACCCCACCGAGAACGACCCGCCCCAGAAGTTGCTCCAGCACCTCGGCGGGCACGTGTCGCGCCGCGCCCGCCACCAGTCCATCGATGTCGACCGTGACGCCCGGCACGCGCCCGTGCGCCAGGGCCTGGGCGAAGTTCAGGCGGGCGAGGAGCGACCCCGCGTTGACCCAGACCTCGGCCCGATCGGGGTACCCGGTCGGCGCCTGGGCCTCGTAGAGTCCCTCGCCAATGAGGGTTGCGGCACGGGCCAGCTCGTACCCGCCGCGCGCGTCGACCCGGGCGTCGACGGCGCGGGCGGCACTCATCACGAACTCGAACGGCTTCTTCGTCTTGGCGGCGCGCACCGAGGCAGCGTGGAACTCGGGCGCCGTCAGGAGCGTGCGGAGCATCGCCCGGATGTCGCCGTCGGTGTCCCGATAGACGGTCGCGACCCGATCGACCAGCGCTGGATTTGGATCGTCAGCGACGAACCGCCGGACAAGCTTCGTCGCGATGAACCGAGCCGTTGCCGGATGGCCCGCGAGGAGGCTCAGCAGGGCTTCGCCCTCGTCCTGGCCGCTGGCGGTGATTCGACGGCCGAGGACCACCTTGGGCCCACGGTCGTGGAGCCTCGGGCGGAAGATGAAACGGCCGTTCTCGTTCGGACGGTCGATCGTCCAGCCGGTGAACGCCCGGGCCACCTCCCGGACGTCCTCCTGCGTGTAACCGCCGTCGACACCGAGTGTGTGAAGCTCGAGCAGCTCCCGCGCGTAGTTCTCGTTGAGGCCCGCGGTCTGCCCGGCCCGGGGACCGGCCGCGATCACGAAGTCGGCCCGGGTGCTGAGCCAGTTGTCGAGGTAGAAGAGCATCGCCGGGTGTCGCGCGGTCTCGCGAAGGAGATCCGGGAAGCGCCCGAGCGCGCGCGGCCTGACGACGTCCCGTTCGAAGGCGGTGACGTACCACCGTACGGCGGCCTTCCCGGCGTACACGTTGAAGTGGTTCAGCCAGAAGTCGACCATCACCTCCTCGAGCTGGCGCGGGCTCTCCAAAGCACGCAGGGCACGGGCCGCCTGGGCCTCGGCCACGATCCGCACAGGGCGGTGGTCCGCCGGCACAAGGGCCTGGTACGCCTCCGGGGTCATGCGCCCGTCGGCCAGGCGCTTGAGCAGCTCGGCCTTGGGTCTCGGGTACGCCTGGAGCAGGGCTGGAATCGACATCGTGAGCGTCGGCAGATCACGCAGCGCTGCGGTCGCCTCCTGGAGGCCCGCCCGGTCCGGGTCGAGCTGCTCCTCCAGGAAGGTCCGGCCTCCCAGGCGTCGAGCTCGAGCCAGGTCCTCTGGACGTGGTCCGAACGTGATCCGGCTCAGGAGGTGGACCAGCGCTGCGTCGTCGGATGGCGCGGCGGAGGATTCTGCGCCAGGCCGTGAGGACGTTGCAGGAGGGGAGGAGCCGGGGGACGCGGACGGACCGTCCGCCCGAGCCATCACCGGGATGGTCAGCGCGAGCATCGTCAGCACCAGGAGAGAACGCCGCTCCATCTCGCCCTCGGATCTGGACGCTTTGACGCCCGACCTGCAGATCTATTCGCGGGGGAACCGTCACCGGCCGCCCCCACCTGGCCCAGCTGCCCAGACCCCTACGACTCGGCGACGCTCACCCGGAGACCGATCTCCGCTAGGATGCGCCCGACCCGCTCGCATTCCGTCTTCGCACCGACCCGCACCACCGCGCTCCCGTCGTTGTGCACACGGCCCGCGATCGCCATCCCCTCGTCGTAGGAGCAGGCGATCGCCTTCATGAGTTGGCGGGCGACCTGCTCGAACGTGTGGCAGTCGCAGTTCCACAAGATGGTGATCCACGGCGGCTCGACCGTCGTGGCGGTGCCGGTCTCCTCTTCGACGACCGGGCGGCTCTCCGGGATCGCCCCGCGGCCCGTCGCGGAGTTCGAGGCGGATGCCGACCGACCCTCCGGGCTCATCCCGCCGCCCCTTCCGGAAACACCGCGACCTTGATGGACGCCGGGTCGCGATGGGCCGCCAGCGCCGCGTCGATCGAGGCCAGCGGGAAGCGGTGGGTCAGGAGCACCTCTACCCGGACGCCGCCGCCGGCAAGCAGTGCGACTGCCTCACCGAACTCCTTCTGATAGATCATCGAGCCGCGAATGTCGATCTCCCGCCGGACGACCCAGAAGAACTCGACCCGGGCGGGGTCGTGCGGAAGTCCCGTCAGCACGACGCGGCCGCCGGGCCGCACGAACCCGACCTGACCCAGCGAGAGCTCGACGGCCGCGGCCGTCCCCGCCGTCTCGACGACGAGATCGACCCCATCCCGGCCCGCGAAGCGCCGCGCCGCGTCCGCGACCGCCTCTCCCGCACCCACGACCGTGGAGTCCGCCCCCAGCGCGCGAGCGAGACCGAGCCGGCGGCCCGTGCGCCCGACGACGAGCACCCGGCAGCCCCGCGCCCGCAGGAGCTGGAGGGCGAGGAGCCCGAGCGTTCCGGCCCCGACTACGGCCGCGGTTTCGCCCGCCCGCGGGGCCGCTCGCCCGACCGCCCGGGCCACCACCGCGAGCGGCTCCGCGAAGAGGAGCACGTCCGCAGCAAGCCCGGCCGGCGCCGGCCAGCATGCTCGCTCCGGTAGGACGGCCAGCTCGGCGAACCCGCCGTCCCGGTCGATGCCGACCGCGGTCCGCGCCAGGCAGAGGTTCCCGCTCCCCTCACGGCACAGGTCGCAGCTGCCGCAGCCCCAGTTCGGCTCGACCGCCACTCGATCGCCCGGGGAGACCCGTGTGACGTCCCGTCCGACCGCCACGACGTCGCCGATGAACTCGTGCCCCGGGATCAGCGGGTACCGGACGCGCCGCTCTCCCGTCCAGATGCGGTAGTCGGTCCCGCAGATCCCCGCCGCCCCGACCCGGACGAGCACCTCGCCCGCCCCGACGGCTGGATCGCGCACCGTGTCGAAACGGAAGGCGCGAGGACCCGTGAGGACCGCCGCCCTCACGACGCCCTCAACCCGCGCTGAGGCCGCCGTCCACGAAGACGACCTCCCCCGTGACGTAGTCCGAGGCCGCGGAGGCCAGATAGACGACGAGCGGGCCCAGCTCTTCCGGGCGCCCCGTGCGACGTGCCGGCACGTCCCGCAGGAGACGCTCCCGGATCTTCGTGTCCGCGAAGGCCGCCTCGTTCATCGAGGTGACGAACCACCCGGGCGCGATGGCATTCACCTGGACGTTGTGCCGCGCCCACTCGACGGCGAGCGCGCGCGTCAGCGCCAGGAGCCCGCCCTTCGACGCGCTGTAGGCCGAGTAGCCCGCGAGTCCCTGCGCGCCCAGCACCGACGCCACGTTCACGACCTTACCCCGCCGGCGGGCGATCATCGTCGGACCGACGGCGCGGCAGCAGTTAAACGCGCCCGTGAGGTTCGTCTCGATGACCCGGCGCCACTCGGCCGGGGTGGTCTCGACGAGCGGCTTCACGACGGCCACACCCGAGTTGTTCACCAGGATGTCGATGGCGCCGAAGACGTCGAGCGCGCGCTGGACCGCCGCCTGGATCTCGGCCTCCACCACCACGTCCGCCGGTAGCGCCAGCGCTCGTTGACCGCGTCCCGTCACCGCCGCCGCGACGGCCTCGAGGTCGTCGCGCGAACGCGCCACGAGCGCGACGTCGGCGCCGGCCTCGGCCAGCCCGAGGGCCATCGCCCGGCCGAGGCCACGGCTCGCACCGGTGACGAGCGCGACGCGTCCATCCAGGCGAAGCTGGTCCAGCACCGGCATCGGGTCTATCCCCGATACAGCGACTCGATGACGTCCGCGTACTTCGCGCGCACGTCGCGCCGCTTGATCTTGAGCGTCGGCGTCAGCTCGCCCCCTTCCTGGGTAAAGTCGCCCGGGAGGACCGCGAACCGCTTGACCTGCGCGTACGACGCGAGGTGCACGTTCACGCCGTCCACGGTGCGGCGCACCCGCTCCATGATGACCGGGTGTCGCACCAGCTCGGCGGCCGGCTTGTCGCCGAGCCCATGGGTCCGGGCGAGCTTGGCGAGCTCCTCCGCGTTCACGGTGATGAGGGCGATCGGATACGGTCGACGATCCCCCTCCACCAGAGCCTGGCTGACGAACGGGTCGCCCTTGAGCAGGTTCTCAATGTGCTGCGGGGCCACGTAGCTCCCGCCCGAGGTCTTGATCAGATCCTTCTTGCGGTCCGTGATGCGGAGGAACCCGTCCCGGTCGATCTCGCCGATGTCGCCGGTATGGAACCAGCCGTCCGCTCCGAACACCGCGGCCGTCTCCTCCTGCTTGTGGTAGTACCCGCGCGCGACGTTCGGTCCTCTGGCGAGGATCTCACCGTCCTCGGCGATCTTGATCTCGATGCCCGGAAACGGTCGGCCCACGGTCCCGAACTTGAACGCGCTCGCGTGATTGCTCGCCAGGATCGGGCAGGTCTCGGTCAGCCCGTAGCCTTCCAGGATGAGAATCCCCGCCGCGTGGAAGAACTCGGCGATCTCGAGCGCGAGCGGAGCGCTGCCCGAGACGCAGAAGCGAAGGCGGCCGCCGAGGGCAGCCCGGAGCTTCGAGAAGACAAGGCGGTCCGCCAGCGCCCGCTGAACCCGGAGAGTGGCGGGAAGCGGCCGTCCCTCGCGCTCGAGGCGGCTGACTCGGCGCCCCACCCCGAGCGCCCAGTGAAAGATGCGCCGCTTCATCGGGGAGGCCGCCTCGACGCCGGAGAGGATTCTCGCGTACACCTTCTCGAACACGCGCGGCACGCTGCAGAGGAAGTCCGGGGAGACCTCGCGCAGGTTCTCGGGAAGACGCTCGATGCTCTCGGCGAACGCGGTGATCAGGCCGAGACGGACGCCGAGGAAACTCTCCATCCGACCGAACGAGTGCGCCATCGGGAGGAAAAGGAGGTGGACGTCGCCCTCCCGGATCTCCGAGGCCTCGGCGATCATGCCGAGCACCGCCAGATGGTTGCTATGCGTCTGGATGACGCCCTTGGGGGTCCCCGTGGTCCCCGACGTGTAAACGATCGTCGCCACGTCCTCCGGCCTCAGGCCGGCGAGGCGGGCCTCCAGGGTCCCGCGCAGCTGCGCCTGTTGGCGCCCCAGAGCGCGGAGCTCGCCCCAGTCGAGCACCTTCAGCCGGCCGGTGTCGCCGACAGCCCCGGACGACCCCTGGATCAGGATGAGGGTGTCGAGGCTCGGCATCTCGGCCGTGGCCGCCAAGGCCTTGTCGAGCTGCTTCTCGTCTTCCACGAACAGCGTGCGCACCTCGGCATCACGCACGATGTAGGCAAGGATCTCGGAAGGGTAGGTCGCATACACGGGGATGGTGACCCCGGCGGCTGACAGGATCGCGAAGTCCGCCCGGACCCACTCTGCTCGGCTCTGCGACAGGATCCCGATCGCGTCCCCCGGTTGCCGGCCCAACGCGAGGAGGCCGAGGGCAACCTCCCTGACCTCCTCCCCGAGGCCCCGCCAGGACACGTCCCGCCAGACTCCCCCAACCTTGACGCGTTGAGCCGGGCGATCCCCGGATCGGGACACGCGATCCCAGAAGAGCTGACCCAGAGACCCCGGCGTCATGGTTGCCCCCTCACAGTCCATGGTGCACATTGGCTGTTAACCTACTGAAGTTTCGGCGTAAATGGCACGGTCGGCCTTCGCTAAATGACACGGCGCATTATTCGTCTTGACGCTCTGCGCTAGTCACTGGTATATTCCTTAGCGCATCGCGTTATCGCGAGCCATTCAGCATACCGTCGGGCCCACGCGGCCGACCAGGGAGGCAGGAACGATGAACGCCCAGCAGCAGCCGATCTCCCCCGAGTTCTTCGCCGAGATGCAGGGCAAGGCCCTCGAGGCCTTCTCCATCCTTGCCGACATGAATCACCGGGTCCTCCAGGGCCTGGTCGGCCTCTCGGCGTCCACCGCGAAGGAAGGTCTCCGCACTTATGCCGAGCTTCAGTCGGCCACGGTGGAGGCCGCCCGGACACCCCACTCCCCCGTGGGCCCCGAGACCATCGAGGCGCTCCGCCAGAACCCCTTCGCCTGGTACCAGAAGAGCCTGCTCGCGCTCGTCGAGGGCACCCAGAAGGCGTTCCGTCTGGTCGAGGCCAACGCGCAGGTCGTGACGCGGACCGCCGAGCGCGTCCAGGCCTCCGCCGAGCAGACCGGCCAGGAGATCCAGGAAACGCTGACCGCGTCCGTCAACCGGCTCAAGGAGATCTACGCCCGGGGCTGACCGGCAGAGCCGACCCGCTCTCGCGACCGCAAGTCATCGGACGACCGAGGGAGGTCTCAGGCCTCCCCCGGCTCATCCGCCCAGCCGCGATTCAAGCTCCCTGAGCTTCTGCTTCAGCGCGGCGACCTCCGCTCTGAGCCCGGCCGCGTCCGGCGCGTCGGCGCCGGACGCCGGCCGCGAGCCCTCGTGATCCGACGGCCACCAGCCCGCTCGCGCTCCCCATTCACGGAGGGCCCGCTCGGTCTCCCGCTGGCTGGCCACGATCCCCGCGAGGCCCGACTGGAGCGATTCCTGGACGAATGTCTGCCAGGTCGTACCGTGCTGGATCAGCTGGTGCAGGAACGCGATCGGGAGCGCCGACCGGCGACCCCGCGCGGTGTCGAGTATGATCTGGGCCAGCGTTTGGCTGGTCAGATCCTCGCCCGAGACCGCGTCGACGACCCGGATCTCGCGCCCCTGCCGGATGAGCTCTTCCAGCTCCTCGAGCGTGACGTACCGGCTGCGCCCCTGGTCGTAGAGCTTGCGGTTGGCGTAGCGCTTGATCAGGATGGGCTCGTCGCTGGCCATGCCCGGTCCCTCGGCGGAGGCATTCTAACACTGCGCGTCAACGCGACAAAGGCGCCGCGCCACGGCCCGCCACGGCCCAATTGATCGGTCCGAACCGCCATGCTACCCCTGGAGGGGCGTCGAGGTCTTGCAGCCACGCATGACTCGACGAGGAGGGGCGACCATGAAGCTCGAAGGACGGAAGGCGGTCGTGACCGGGGCGTCGCGGGGCATCGGTCGCGCGATCGCGCTCGCACTGGCCGACGAAGGCGCCGACGTCGCCGTCAACTACATGTCGAGCGAGGCGGGGGCCCAGGCGGTCGTGCGCGAGATCGAGAAGCGGGGCCGGCGCGGCTTCGCCGTGCGCGCGGACGTGAGCGATTTCCCCGACACCTTCCGCATGGCCCAGGATGTGATCGGCGCCTTCGGCCACGTGGACATCCTCGTCAACAACGCGGGGATCAACAGCGACAAGACCTTCGTCAAGATGGACCACGCCGCCTGGCGCAAGGTCCTCGCCATCAACCTCGACGGCGTTTTCAACTGCACCAAGGTCTTCATCGACGACATGCTCAAGCGGGGCTACGGGCGGATCGTCAACATCACGTCGGTCATCGGCCAGATCGGTAACTTCGGCCAGGCCAACTACGCGGCGTCGAAGGCCGGCGTGAGCGCCATGACCAAGTCGCTGGCCAAGGAGTTCGCCGCCAAGGGCGTCACGGTGAACGCGCTGGCGCCCGGCTTCGTCGAGACCGAGATGGTGGAGTCGATTCCGGAGAAGGTCCGCCAGCGTCTGCTGGACCAGATCCCGCTCAAGCGCTTCGGCAAGGCCGAGGAGGTGGCGCGAGCGGTGATCTACCTCGTCTCCTCGGATGGCGACTACATCACCGGGGAGGAGCTCTCCCTCAACGGCGGGCTCCTGATGAGCTAGGCTGGCCGCCCTTCCGGGCGCCACATCCCGGGATGTGGACCCCCCCTCTAGGGCCGGACGGGGTCCGGCTCCAAGGCGGCGGGTCTCCGCGAGGCGGCTGGGGGGACCGGCGCGGGCGTGGCGAGCCGGAAGGCTTGGCTCGCCAGCGTGAGGCCGCTCGTCATCCAGAACGACGCCATCTCGACGGCCAGCGCCGCCGGCAGGAAGGCCATCGGGGTGGAACGACGCGCCGGCCTCGGCGCCGCGTACTCGATCCGCGTCGGCGACGGCAGGACCCAGGCTTCGCCCTCCAGGAGGAGTTGCCCGTCCGGGTTGACGCAGGTCGTGCGGAGGCGGAGACGATTCCGCTCCGGGACGCGCTCCACCACCTCGACCCGCGCCGTCACCCGGTCGCCGACGTAGACCGGGTGGAGGAACCGAAAGCTCTGCGAGAGGTAGATCGTGCCCGGACCTGGAAGGCGCGTGCCGATGACGCTCGAGATGAAGCTGCCCGTCAGCATCCCAGGGGCGATGACCCGGCCGAAGCGAGTGGCGCCGGCGAACGCCGCGTCGGAGTGAATCGGGTTGTCGTCGCCGCTCGCCGTCACGAACTCGCGGATCGTCTCGGCGGTGACGGTGTAGGCGACCTCCGCCACGTCGCCGACGGCCACATCCTCCATCGTGAGCCCGGTCATCGTGCCTCCTGTGAGGGGGTGGTCGGGCGAGCTGCCGGTCCTCCCGGAGAACGTGACGCTCGGCGGCCCCCGGGGGCACGGCGCTCGCCGGTTTCTCCGGGTCGATCGGTCGCCCGGGTCGTCTGACCGAGCAGGCGCCTGATCTCGTCCAGCCGGTCCTCCAAGCCCTCGATCCGTTCCTCCAGGGCGACCAGCTGGGACGCGAGACCGACGACCTGGGCGCGTGACGGCAAGCCGAGGGTCCGGAGCGCCTGGTCCGTGTACTGCTCCATGCCCTTCCTGAGGGGCGCCTGCGCCGTGAGCGATTGATCGAGGTATCGGCCCAGCGCCTGGGCAAACCCCTCGGTCGCCATCGCCTGGCCGAGCGCCTTCGACCAGACCTCGATCCATTGGTCGAGGAACGCCTTCCATTGCTGGGCGAACTCCGGGCTCACGCCCCCCTGCGCCGCCGCCTTCTGCCAGATCTCCATCCCCTGACCCAGGATGGGGCGCCAGAACTGACTGAAATCAGGGGCTCCGGGTGGCGGCTGGGGCGTTGCGGTCTGGCCGAGAGCACGTACCCAGGCCTGGGTACCGTCCTCGAGAGCCTTCTTCCAGATCTCGAACGCGTCTTGGACTGGGTTCTGGGCCGTCATGTCAGTGCCCCCAGTATGCCACGGTGCGTCATGGCCAAGAAGCGTTGCGTCGTCCGGTCCCGACCCCTACCTGAGCCGGGCGGCCAGCCAGTCAGACACCCGCGGCCAGCAGTGAACGGAGGCGGAGCGCCCGGCGATCAGCGAAATGTGGCCCCCGGGCAGCTCGACATAGCTCTTGTCCGTGCTGCCCGCGTGGTCGATCAGGGCGCGGACGCACCCCGGAGGGGCGATGTAGTCCTCCTTGGCCCCGACCACCAGGAGCGGACACCGGACCCGTCTCAGATCGACCGGCTGGCCGCCGAGCCGGAGTGTCCCCTGGACGAGACGGTTCTCCTGGTAGAACTCCTTGACCCACTGCCGGAAGAACTCGGCCGGGAATGGGACGTAGTCGTTCGCCCAGCGCGAGAGCGCCTGGTAGCCCCGGACATAGCGCGGGTTGTCGAGATTCCACCAGAGGTTGAGCGCCGTCGTCACGTCCATGGTCGGCCGCAGGAGCTTGAACCCGACTTTCACCCAGTCAGCGGGGATCGCCCCCACCGTGTCGACGACCCGGTCCACGTCGTAGAACCGCTTGTCCAGCCAGAGCGCGAAGAGTCCGGCCTGCGCGAAGTCGATGGGCCCGGCCATGTTGACGTACGCGCGGACCGGCACCTCGGGATGCTGGGCGACGAACGACACGGAGAGCGGCGCGCCCATGCAGTAGCCAATCACGGCAAGCTCGTCCGCCCCGGACGTCTCCAGAACCTTGCGCACGACCCGCGGGAGGAGTCGGGTGACGCACTCGTCCACGGTCAGCCCGTTGTCCTCCTCTCCGTAGACCCCCCAGTCGAGGAGGAAGAAATCGAACCCCGACCGGCACATGTGCTCCACGAAGGAGGAGCCGGGCTGGAGGTCGAAGATCGAGGGCCGGCTGATCCCGAGGTTCGGCACGAACAGGACCGGCACGGCGCGGGTGCGCGGCGACTCGTACCGGTAGAGCCGGGCCTTGTTCCGGCGGTAGACCACCTGCTTCGGTGTGAGCCCGATCGCGGGCTCGGGCGCGGCGGCCAGCTCGAGCGCGTGCGCGGCCCGCGTCAACGTTCGCGTCCATTCGGCGGCGAGGCTCCGCACCGCCTCGGCCGCATCCCTCGTCTCCGGCATCCGTGGGTCCTCCCGAACGAACTGGATCTGGGTGCGCCGCTAGATGATACCGCGACCCCTCAACTCGGCCAGCCGCGCCGGCCCGAGCCCGAGGTGTCGAGCGTAGACGTGCGTGGTGTGGAAGCCGGCCGGGCGCCCCGGGACCTTCAAGCGGGGCGGCGTGCGGGTCATGCGCCACGCGGGCGCGGCGAGTGTGAGGGCCCCGTAGATGGGATCGTCGAGGCGGGCGAAGCAGCCACGCTCCCACCAGTGCTCCTCGGCCAGCGTCTGGGTCGGACGGTTCACCGGCCCGAAGACTACCGTCCCCGGCCCCGGGTCCGCCAGCACTTTCGCCAGGATCTCGCTGGCCGTGTAGTTGACCGACCACCGGGCGATCTCGTCCCGCAGGGCCGCCCGCTTGTCCGGCTGCGTCCGATCGAGCGTCGTCCGGAATCGGGGATCCTGCGCGAGCTCGGGGCGTCCCATGATCCGGCAGATCGCGCCGAAGTTGGGGTCCGTGTATCCGGCGATGAAGGCCCAGCCGTCCTTCACAGGGATGAACGTGTACACCGACACCGCGATATCCATCCCTCCCAGCCGCTCGCGCACCTCCCGGCTCCCGTGGTAGAGGAGCAGCGTGTACTCGAGGTACCGCATGAGGGCCTCGGCGCCGGAGACGTCGATCATCTGACCGCGGCCGGACGTCTCCCGCCAGTGGAGCGCCGCCAGCGTGGCGACACCGCCCCATGCCGCCTGGGCATAGGCGCTGATCCAGCTCCCGACGCGCGTCGGCCCTCCTTCCGGCCCGACATCGCCAGGCTCGCCGGTGATGTACGCAAGACCGGAGAGAGCCTGGTCGATCAGGTCGTACTCGGGGCCACTTCCCTCGGACCGCGGGCCGAACTGGCCGTGCGTCGAGAGCGCGACGTAGACCAGCCGGGGGTTCACGGGCTCGAGCTGCCGGTATCCGATGCCCCACACGTCCATCTGCCCGGGCGCGAAACCCTCGATGACGACGTCCGCTCGCGCCGCGAGCTCCCGGAAGAGCGTCTGGCCGTCCGTCGATGCGAGATCCAGCGTTGCGTAGTAGCGGTTCCGGCCCTCCGCCAGGTACGCGAGCCCTTCCCCCCGGACGCCCACGTCCGCCGGCCCCCAGGCGCGGGCCGGATCCCCGCCGGGCGGCTCGAGCTTCACGACCTCGGCCCCGAGCTCCCCCAGGAACCCGCCGAGGACGTGGCCCCCGTAGTGCTCGACGGCGCAGTCCAGCACGAGCAGGCCGTCGAGGGCCTCGGGCTTCTCAGCCGCGCGCCGCGGATCTTCCGCCGCGCGCGCCCAGTCAGCCCACCGCGCTTCCCGCCCGCCGGACGGGCCGCTCACAGGAGGTGCCCCTCCCCGGCCCAGTCGTCGGGCGGCTTGGCGCCTCGCCGGTCGCCCCAGCGCCCGACGATCCCCCGCCGCTCGAGGTCGGCGATCTCCTCGTCCGGCAGCCCCAGGATCCCCTGCAGGACGTGCCGGTTGTGCCACCCGACCGGTCGCCCCGCCCACTTGTGGCGCGGGGGCGTGGCCGAGAGCTGCGGCGCCGGGCCGTAGTCCACCACGCGCCCGTAGACCTGGTCGTCCAGCTCCTCGACGCTGCCCCGGGCTCGAAAGTGCGGGTCCTCGTACTGGTCACGAGCGCTCATCACGGGCGCCGCCGCGAATCCGTAGTGTCGCGCGGCCGCCTCGATGTCGGCTCGCGACCGGGTCGCGCACCAGGTCCCGATGAGAACGTCGAGCGCGTCGGCGTGGGCGGGCTGGCGGCGCGAGCCGCCCGTGGCGAAGCGCACGTCCGCCGCAAGGTCGGGACGCTCGAGCGCCTCGGCGAGGCCCCGGAACTCCGCGTCCGTCCCCGCGACGAGGGCGACGTGGCCGTCCCGGCACGCGTAGATGCCCGATGGCACGAAGACGGGGTCGCGGTTGCCCGTCTTCGCGCGGTCCCGCCCCGTCAGACCGGCGTAGACCCACGTCCAGTCGAGCGCGCGGACGAGCCCCTCGCACTGCGCCATCTCGACGAACTGGCCCTCGCCGGTGTGATCGCGCCAGCGGAGGGCGGCCAGCGTGCCCATCGCCGCGAGACAGGCGCCGAACCAGTCCCCAAGGTAGTTGCCCGACTTGATCGGCAGCGCTCCCTCGAATCCCGAGATCCCGGTGAGCCCGGACACGGCCTGCGCGAGACCGTCGTAGGACGCTCGGCCCTCGGCGAAGGGTCCCCACTGCCCGAAGCCCGTGTTCGCGACGTAGATCAGCCGGGGGTTGATCTCCCGCAGCTGTCGATATCCGAGCCCCCACTTCGCCTCGGTCGTGCCGGGCTTGAAGTTCTCGACGAGGACGTCCGAGCGGGCGGCGAGCTTCCGGATGAGCGCCTGGCCGTCGGCGTGGTGCATGTCCACGCCGACGTGGTACTTGCCGTGGTTCTGCGGAAAGAACGCGACCGACACGTTCTTCCAGAAGCAGCCGGCGTGACCGAGGATCCGCGTGACGTCGCCCTGCCCGGGCATCTCGACCTTGATCACCTCGGCCCCGAGCTCCCCCAGGAAGTCCGCCGTCGCCGGCCCGAAGATGATGACGGAGAGGTCGAGGACGCGGATGCCGCGAAGCGCCTCCGGCTTGGCGTGGCGACGGGCGGGGTCGAAGAGCCGCGCCGCCCACTCGGCGTACGGCTCGCCGGTCGACCCCGGCGGGGCGCTCACCTCATCCACCCGTCGCGGCGAAGGGCGCCCGCCGGAGCCGTGATCTCAGATCCCGAAGAGCCCGGGGAGCCGCATGAGCAGGCTCATGTCTCCCTTGTGCTTGAGCTTCCCGGACATGAAGGCGACCTGTCCGGAGAGCTTTCCCGACAGCATGTCGAGCCAGTCCTGGGCGCTCATCATCAGGGTCAGGTTTGGCGGGGCGGCGGCCCCGCCCTCGCGAACGGCGCACTGTCCGTCGGCGATGTCGACGTGATACGTGCACCCGCCCGGCCCCGTGATGTCGTACTGGATCACTGCCTTGAGCCCCTGGGCACGCTCGGGCCTGAAGCGCCCGGACATCGCCTCGAACGTCTCCTTGACCGTCATGCCTTCCCTCCTCGAAACGTTGGAGAGCACCGGGGGCCTCGCCCCCGCGGCGCTTGTGTCGTTATCGCCCCTTGAACGCCGGCGGGCGCTTCTGGAAGAAGGCCTGAATGCCTTCCGCCGCGTCCTCGGTGCGGAGGGTCTCCAGGAAGGCCCGCACCTCCGCGTCAATGCCCGCCTCGAGCGGGCCGTCGAGCCCCCGGTCCACGCACTCGATGATCAATCGCGTGGCAATGGGTGCGCGGCGCGCGATGACCCCCGCGAGCGTCCGCGCGTCGGCCACCGTCTCGCCTTCCTTGGCGAGGCGGTTGACGAGGCCGAGGGCGAGGGCCTCCGGTGCCGTCACCTGCGTGCCCAGGATGAGCAGCTCGAGCGCCTTGGTCCGCCCGATCAGACGCGGCAGCCGCTGGGTGCCCCCGAAGCCCGGGATGATACCGAGGTTCGACTCCGTCTGCCCGATCCGGGCCGTCTCCTTCATGACGCGGAGATGGCAGGCCATCGCGATCTCGCACCCGCCTCCCGTCGCGTGGCCCTGGATCGCCGCGATCACGGGCTTGGGGAATCGCTCGATGCGCCGGAGAAGCGCCTGACCTCGCCGCAGGAAGGCTTGGAGGTCCTCCGCGCCGCCACCGAACGCGCTCGACAGATCCGCCCCGCCGCAGAAGATGCGGTCGCCGGCCCCCGTGAGGACCACCGCTCGCACACCGTCATCTCGCGCGAGCTCGTCCACCACGGCCTCGAGCTCGAGGACCAGCTGCGTGGAGATCGTGTTCGCGGGCGGGCGGTTCAGGGTCACCACCGCGTACCCGTCGTCACGCTCGAGGATCAAGGTCTCGTGAGCCATTGCGTCCACCCGCCTCTACGCCGCGACCGGCGCGCCGAGGGCCCCGGAGCCACGAAGCTCGCCGATCGCCGCCGCGGAGAGTCCGAGCACGTCCCGCAGCACCTCGTCGGTGTGCTGACCGAGGGTGGGCGGTGGGCCCTGGACGGCGGCCGGCGTCCCGCCGAACTTCACGGGGATCCCCGGGAGGCGGACGCGACCCGCGGTGGGATGCTCCACCTCCACCGCCATCCTCCGGTGCCGCACCTGAGGATCCTCGAAGACCTGCTGGATGTCGTTGATCGGCCCCGCGGGAAGCCCCGCCTCCGCGAACCGGGCGACCCAGTCATCCCGATCCCTGGTCTGGAGCCGCGCCTCGATGTCCCGCACCAGCTCCGTTCGGCACGCGACCCGCCGGGCGTTCGACCCGTAGCGCGGGTCGTCGGCCCACTCCGGCGCCCCCAGGACCTCGCAGAACGCCTTCCACAGGCGCTCGTTCCCCGCGCCCACCATGAGGTAGCCATCACGAGCCCGGAACGCCTGGTACGGCACGAGCGACGGGTGCGCGCTCCCCCACCGTCCCTGCACCTCCCCGCCGACGAGGTACGCCGTCGCCGCGTTGATCAGGGCGGCGATGCCGCACTCCATGAGCGAGAGCTCGAGGTACTGGCCAAGTCCACTCCGATCCCGGTGGCGCAGCGCGGCGAGGATCGCGCCGTGGGCGTAGAGGGCCGTGATCGCGTCGATCAGCGCGACGCCCACCTTCACGGGGGCCCCTTCGTTCTCGCCGGTGATCGACATGAGCCCGCTGAACCCCTGCATGATGGCGTCGTACCCCGCCCGCTCGCGGTACGGCCCGGTCGCTCCGAAGCCGGAGATCGCGCAGTAGATCAGCCCCGGGTTGACGTCACGCAAGGTCTCCCAGCCAAGCCCGAGGTCGTCCATGGTCCCGGGCTTGAAATTCTCGATCAGGACGTCGCCCCACCGGACGAGGTCGAGGACCAGCGCCTTGCCCCGCGGGTGCTTCAGGTCGATCGTGATGCTTCGCTTGCCCCGGTTGACGGCGAAGAAGTACGCGGCCTGGCCATCAGGCGCGTGGGGCGGCGCCCACTGCCGGCTGTCGTCCCCGCCCTGCGGGTGCTCGACCTTGATCACCTCCGCTCCGTAGTCACTGAGGATCTGGGTCGCGAGCGGTCCCGCGACGATGCGCGAGAGGTCGACGATCCGGAGGTTTTCGAGCGGCCCGGGCATGCCTGTTCCTCCTCGAGGTTGGCGTCGCCACTATACCCGGCGGCAGAGACTCCTTCAACGCGACCAGGGTGTCGGGTCATGCCGAAGAGCGCCCGGCCCACGGGATCGCGTCACGTCGGTGGCGGAGGTTTGCGGCCTGCCCGCGGACTTCGTATACTCTGGTCGCTGGCCATGTGCCACCGTCTCGCCCGTCTCACTGCCGTCCTTTGGTTCCTCGTCGGCTGCAGCGTCGTGTCGATCGATCTGACGCCGCGTGTCCGCCCGCTCGAGGAGACCACGCTCGAGGGGAGCGGCACCAGCAAGGTGCTCCTGATTGACCTCGCCGGGGTCCTGGCCGAGGAGCCAATCCTCACCCTCGAGAGCCGGCCCCAGGTCCCGCTCCTCGCCCGCGTACGGGAGGAGCTCGAGAAAGCCGAGGACGATAAGCAAGTGCGCGCCGTGCTGCTCCGCATCAACAGCCCGGGCGGCACGGTCACCGCATCGGACATCCTTTACCACGACATCATGCGCTTCAAGGAGCACCGCAAGATACCGGTGGTGGCGTCCATCCTCGACGTCGGAGCCTCAGGCGGCTACTACGTGGCGCTCGCGGCCGACCGGATACTGGCTCACCCCACCACGGTGACCGGATCCATCGGCGTCCTGATGCTGACGGTCAACGCCGGCGGTCTCCTCGAGAAGATCGGCGTCAGCGCCAGCTACGTGAAGTCCGGAGAGTTCAAGGACATGGGAAGCCCGTTCCGCAGCCTCCGGCCGGAGGAGCAGGCGCTCTTCCAGGAACTGATCGACCGCTTCTACGGGCGGTTCGTCGAGCTGGTCGCCCGATCGCGGAGGCTCGACGAGGCCCGGGTGCGCGCCTTCGCCGACGGCCGCGTCTACACCGCCAGCCAGGCGTTGGCGCTCGGGCTCGTCGACCAGATCGGCTATCTCGACGAGGCGATCGCCACCGCGAAGAGCGCCGCCGGGCTCACCGAGGCCAAGGTGATCGCCTATCACCGCCCTCGCCAGTACCGCGCGACCATCTACTCCTCGGCGGAGACTCCGGCGCCTGCGGCCACCCTCCCCGACCTGGCTCGGATCGTCGTGTCGGGCCCCCGCTTCCTCTATCTCTGGTGGCCATGAGCTCTCACCCGCCCGGATGACCGCCGGATCCCCGCCCGCCGATCCCGGAACGGATCTCGGACCTTCCGCCGCGCCCCGTGTCTCGATCATCACGGCCACCTACAACCGCAGCAACGTCCTCCGCCTCGTCGTCGAGACGGTCCGGCGGCAGACCGTCACGGACTGGGAGTGGGTCATCGTCGGGGACGCCTGCACCGACGACACGGCCGACGTCGTCGCGTCCTTCGGCGACCCGCGCATCCGGTTCACCAACCTCGAGCGCGGCCACGGCGAGCAGTCGGGCCCCAACAACGCGGCCTTTCCGCTTACCCGGGCCCCGTATCTCGCTTACTTGGGTCACGACGATCTCTGGCTGCCGGACCATCTCGAGACGACCCTGGCCGCCCTGCGCGTCACGGGGGCCGATTTCGTGTTTCCGCTCTCGGAGACGATCCTCCCGGGAGGCGAGGCGCGCCTGCTCGGGGCGAGCCCGTCGGGACGCTACGCCCCGCACGTCTACGTGCCGCCCTCCGTGTGGGTGGTACGCCGGGAGCTGATCGCGGAGTTCGGCCCCTGGCGGTCGGCTCGCGACTGCTACGAGGCCCCGTCCGAGGACCTGCTCTTTCGGGCGTGGCGAGCCGGGAAGGATATGCGTCTCGTGCCGCGCCTCACTGCCGTCGTCATCCCCGCCGCCTACCGGCCCGGCGTGTACGAGCGGCGCGACGCCTGGGAGCACGAGGCGCTCGCGGCCCGCATCCGGGAGGAGCCCGACTTCCGCGAACGAGAGCTCTCGGCACTCGCCCTCCGCTACGCGGCGGGGCAGTTCGCGTTCGGTCCAACGCTCACCCTCGCCGCCCGCAACGCGATCCGACAGGGCCTGGTCGCGCTCGGCTTGCGTCCCATGGCCGTGCGCCGCCTCCTGCAGTACGGCCGGAAGGGAGCCATGCTGAACGACCTGCGGCAGCCAGGCGGCCTGCCACCGATCGACCGGAAGGAGAAACAGCCGTGATCGACGGTGCCGTCAAGGATCGACACCGACGGCCTCCGTTGAGACGGAGGCCGTCCGGTCAGCGGCCCCGCCAGTGGGGCGGGCGCTTCTCCAGGAACGCCGCGATGCCTTCCTGGGCGTCCTCCGAGCGGGCCACGATCGTCAGGAGGTCCCGCAGCTGGGCGAGCGCCTGCGCGTACGGAAGCTCGAGCGCCCGGTAGAAGGCTTCCTTGCCCAGCGCCAGGGTGGCTGGAGAGAGCGCGGCGAGCGTCCGCGCGAGCTCGGCCACCGTCCGGTCGAGCTCGGCGCGCGGCACCACGCGCGTCGCGAGGCCGATCTCCAGCGCCTCGGACGCCGGCAGCTCCCGCCCGGTCAGCACCAGCTCGAGGACTCGCCGGGGCGACGCGGCGCGCAGGATCGGCGCCAGGACCATCAGCGGCAGGAGCCCGAGCTTGATCTCCGGAAGCCCGAACTTCGCGTCCTCGGCGGCGATCACCAGGTCGCAGGCCGCCGCCAGCCCGCAGCCCCCGGCCAGCGCGTAGCCGTGGACCTGGGCGATCACCGGCATCCGCAGGCGGGGGATGGCCTCCAGGATCCGGGCCAGCCCGGCGTACTCCTCCCGCGCGTCGATGATCGACCCCGCCCGAAACATTCCCTTGAGATCGGCGCCGGCGCAGAAGGCCCGCTCGCCCGCGCCCCGCACGATCAGCACCCGGGTCTCCGCGTCTCCCTCCAGACGGGCCAGCGCGTCGCCGAGCTCGCGGATCACCGTCTGGTTGAGCGCGTTGCGTGCCTCGGGTCGGTTGAGCGTCACGGTGCCCACTCCGTCCCGGACGTCGACGAGCAGCGTCTCGTAGCTCACCCGGCTACTCTCGCTCCGCGCGGGGACTGAACGGGCGCAGCTGATCGGACGCAGCTGATCGGACGTAGCTGATCGGACGGCCTTCGGCCTGTGGCGGCCTGTGGCGGCCTGTGGCGGCCTGTGGCGGCCTGTGGCGATCTGTGGCGGCCTGTGGCGACCCGTGGAGTCATCCCGTCTCTTGGCTCCTTCGAACGTCCGGGAAGAGCGCATCGAGGAGCTCCCGGAGAATACGCCCGGTGGTGCCCCAGACCACGTCGTCGCCGTAGCGCACGAAGACGACGGGCCGCCTCACGCCCTCGCGCTCCCACTGCTCCACGCGAAACGCGTCTGGCCGGAGGAGATGCGCCAGCGGGATCTCGATCACGCGCTCGATCTCCCGGCCGTCCGGATGGAAGCTCGGCTCGCCGCGGGCCAGCCCCAGTACCGGGGTGATGACGAAGTTCGTGACGGTCGTGGGGATGTCATCGAAGAGGCCCAGCACCTCCACGGCGGCGGCCTCCACCCCGATCTCCTCCCGGGCCTCGCGGAGGGCCGCCGCGACGACGGACCCGTCCGTGCTCTGGACGACGCCTCCGGGGAAGGAGAACTGTCCCTTGTGGTGGGGGACATCCTCCGTCTTCTTGCCAAAGACGAGCATCGGGACGCCGCGCCGGTAGACGAACAGCACCAGCACCGCCGCCGGCACCCGCGCCGACGGCGTGAGGGTCCGCCGGCCCCGGCCGAGTGCCGCCGCGATCCGGGCCCGGAGCGCGTCGACCGACAGCTCGGCGCCCGAGTCCTGGCCCGGCACCTAGCGCGCCCTGAAGACCGGCTTCCGCTTCTCCGCGAACGCCTTCGGGCCCTCCGCCGCGTCCTCGGTTCCCCGGAGGGTCCCCGAGAGGAGCGCCTCCAGACGGAGACCTTCAGCGAGCGGAAGCGAGAGGCCCCGGACGATCGACTCCTTGGCCGCGCGGACGGCCAGCGGCCCCCGCTCGCAGAGGGTCTGCGCCCACCGCCGGGCGGTCGGGAGGACCTCGGACGCCGGTACGACCGCGTTGACGAGCCCGATGCGGTGCGCTTCCTGCGCGGAGCACGTCTCGCCCATCAGGATCATCTCCATCGCCTTGGCGAGCGGGACCGTCCGCGGCAGGCGCTGCGTGCCTCCGGCGCCGGGCATGATCGCCCAGCGGACCTCGGTGAGCCCGAACACGGCGTGCTCCGCCGCCACTCTGATGTCACAGCACAGCACCAGCTCGAGGCCGCCGGCGAGCGCGTACCCGTTCACCGCGGCGACGATCGGCTTCCAGACCTCGAGGCCGCGCGTGATCCCGCCCAGACCCAGGTCATTGTGGCTGCGGCCTGCGCCCGGGCTCCCGAACGCCTGCGGGATGAGCTTCTTGAGGTCCGCGCCGGCGGAGAACGCCTTTTCCCCGGCGCCGGTCAAGATGGCCACCCATGCCTCGGGATCGTCGCGGAACCGGATCCAGGCGTCGATCAGGTCCCGGTGCATCTCGGGGTCGATCGCGTTCATGGCCTCGGGGCGATCGAGCGTGATCGTGACGACGCGGTCCTGCTGCTCGTAGCGGAGCCCCATGGTTCTCCTCGCGGGTGGTCGGGTCGTCAGTGCCTGACGGGACCGGTCCGGTCTTCACGTGCGGGGGGCAGCTCGGCCTCGAGGACACCCTCGGCGAGCCGCCCCCGCCGCCGTCGATCGACTCGGCGGCCCCGTCCTCTCGCCGCATCCATCGCGGCAGCGACAGCGTAGCACACGCCCCTCGAGGGCCTTCGGCGGGCGTGTCCAGGGGTCGGTCAGTTCCCGCCGAGACGCCAGAGCGCCTTGTCGAGGGTCCGGAGGGACACTCGGTGGCGCGCCGCGAGCTCACGGAGGATCGCCGCGTAGGTCACCCAGCCCGCCGCCGTCGGCGGGAAGCGCCGGCGCACACCGATCCGGCGGAGCGCCGCCCGTACGCGCACGTCGTAGATGGGGTAGCGACCCGGGTCGGCGAAGTGGAGCACGACCGACGCGACGGCCACACCCACGCCGCGGAGGCCCAGGAGCAAGCGAAGCCGCGTCGCATCGTTCTCGGCGAGGAACGCGGCCGCGGTCAGCCCGCGCACGCCCGCCTCGGTGTTCCGTGCGATCTGGGGCCGGATCCGCGGGGTCTTCCATTCACCCACCCAGCGCAGCTCCTCACGCGTGAGGTACAGAGCGCCGCCCGCACGGCGCCGGGCCAATCGCGCCTTCAGTCGGCGCTCGCTACGCACCCACGGGTCGACCGCCTCGCTTCGGTCGAAGCCGCGCGCGAGCAAGAGGATGCCAGCCCGGGTGAGTCTGATCATCGGACGCTTGACTCCCGCGGGCGGCGGACCCGAGGATGGGCCCACAGGCCGACACAGGCCGAAGGCCGTCCGATCAGCTGCGTCCGATCAACCCAAGTGTGGAGCACGGGTAGCCCAGTGAGCCAGGTGGATCCTCACCCGATCGTGATCGAGCCGGCGCGGGCGGCGGACGCGCCGGCGGTCATCGCGCTCATCGGTCGCGTCTTCGCCGAGTATGGCTTCGCCTGGGACCCGGCCACCGAGGTCCCCGACCTCTACCAGCTGGATCGCCGCTACGGCGGGGAGGCCGGCGCGTTCTGGGTGGCCCGCCTCGACGGCCAGGTGGTGGGGTCCGTCGGGGTCGAGCGGCTGCCCGACGGGCGGGCGGAGCTTCATCGCCTGTACCTGGACGCCACCCTCCGCGGTCGGGGCGTCGGCCGCGCCCTCGTGGAGGCCGTCCTCGGCTGGTGCCGGGCGGCCGGGATCGGCCGCCTCACCCTCTGGTCGGACACGCGGTTCGACCGCGCACACCGCCTCTACGAGGGCATGGGATTCACGAAGACCGGCGAGCGCGAGCTCCCCGACGATCCCAACGACACGCGTGAGTTCGGGTACGAGCGCGCCGTCTAGGCGCGTCGATCCGGAACCGGCACGACCTCACACCCGGGGCAGCACCGGCTGGGTCGGGGCCGCGTTCTTCGCCGGCACCTGGTGCTTGGTCACGGGAATCGGCTTGCTGACTGCCGCGTGATGAGCCAGCGGCCGGTGCTTCACCACGGCCACGTGTTTGCCCTTCGCGGCCCCGGCGGTCTTCGCGACGTGCTTCGCCGCCGACGCCTTGGCGACAGTCGCCTTCTTCGGCGCCGGCTTGTGCACGGCCTTTACCGTACGCGGCGCCTGACGAGTCACCGTGCCCTTGGGAGAGACGCCCGCGGCGGGCACGACCTCGCCTTGCGCCACTGCCGGGACCACCTCCGGCCTTGCCGATTCGGGGAGACTCGCCACCGTCGACGGTCCCGTCACCGGAATGATGCCCCGTGACGCCGGCTCCAGGGAGGAACCCGCCGTCTGAGCCAGGGCCGCTCCCGCGACCAGGACGACACCCGCCACGATCACGCCCGTCATCCTCTTCCGCACGGCTCCGCACCTCCTCGTCCGCCGGGCCCCTGCCCCGCGGGTTTTCGGGCCTCCACGTCAGCGGACGGCCCGGGCCTCCACTCGTTCGACCAGCCGGGCCAGGATCGCTCCGGCCGGCCCGGCCATCACCACGTCGGCGACGTGATCGAGCCGGGTCGGTGTGAGATTGACCACCACGAGGCGGGCTCCCGCCTCCTTCGCGTAGCTCGGCATGTACGCCGCCGGGTACACGGCGAGCGATGAGCCCACCACCAAGAAGCACCCGGCGGCCCGGGAGCGCTCCTCGGCCCGCTCGACCGCGGCTCCGGGCATCGGCTCGCCGAAGAGAACCGTCAAGGGCTTCAGGATCCCTCCGCACGCGTGACACGCCGGCACGGCTTCCCCGGCCAGGAGCCGCTCCTGGATCTCGTCGCGCGGGTAGCGGCGCGCGCAGCCAAGGCATCGGACGCGCGTGGCGTTGCCGTGGAGCTCGATCACCTTCGCGGGATCGGTGCCGGCCCGCTGGTGCAGGTCGTCCACGTTCTGCGTGATCACGCAGTCGAGCAGGCCGAGCCGCTCCAGCGTGACCAGCGCTCGGTGCGCGGGGTTCGGTTGCGCCGCGCGGATCGCGCCGTAGAGCTCGCGGCCAACCGCCCAGTAACGGCGGCGGGCGTCCTCCGAGCGCATGAAGTTCGGGAAGGAGAAGTCGTCGGGGTCGTAGCGCGCCCAGAGCCCGCTTGGGCTCCGGAAGTCGGGGATCCCGGACTCCGTCGAGACGCCGGCGCCCGTGAAGGCCACGACCCGTCCCGTCGTGGCCACCAGCTCGGCCGCCCGGTCGAGCCGGGCGTCCATGTGCGCCGTCCCCTGCATCCCAGAGGGAGCGTAGCAGAGGGCGGACCTGGGCCGCGAAAGGATTCGACGCCGAACGCGCCGGGACTCCCTCCGGCGCGATGCTGGCGACTCCGATCGCCTCCCTCAGCTCGAGTAGCCGAGCGCGTCGAGGCAACGCCGGCCGTCGGCGCGGCCCAGCTCGATCAGGGACCCGAGCCGTGCCCCGTCGAAGTCGAGAGGGCGGACCCGGAGCGGCGACGAGGGCACGAGCACCTGCACGTCGACCCGGGGATGACGGCGCCGCGCCAGCTCGACGTCGCGCTCGATCTCCCGGGTCAGCGCCAGCTCGACCGCGCGCTCGACCACGGGCTGGAGCGTGGCCTCCCGGGGCGCCTCGCCCCCGTAGGCGGCGACCACCAGGAGCCGATCCAGCCGATGGGCAGCGAGAAGCTCGAGCACGGGCGCCCGCTGGATCACACCCCCGTCGACGAGCAGGCGGTCCCCAGCGGCGACGGGAGGGAACAACCCCGGTACCGTGGCGCTGGCCACCAAAGCGTCGAGGGTAAGCGTCGCGTTATCGAAGCGCTCGGCGGTCCCCGAGACCAGGTCCGTCGCGACGACCAGGACGGCGATCGGCGCCGATCGGATGCGTTCCAGGTCCACGTGACGCGCCAGGGTGGCGCGAAGCGGCGCGGGATCGAGCAGGCCGCGCGTCCGCCCGAGCAACCTCAAGCCGAGCCAGCCGGGCAGGAGCCCGCCCAGCACGACCGGCGCCCGGTACGCGAAGACGTCCTCGCGGCGGATCGTCCGCCACAGGTCGGCCAGCTTCTCGGCCTCGCCGGCGGCAAGGAGTGCGGCGTTGATCGCCCCCGCGGAGGTGCCGGCGATGGCGGCGGGGAGGACACTCCGCTCGTGAAGCACGAGCCCGAGCCCCGCCTCGTAGGCGGCCTTGGCGCCGCCGCCGGCGAACACCACGCCGAGCCGCTGGCTTGCGGGATCACGGTCGCCCCGCGCCTCGCACGCCAACCCCGGCGCGGGTGCGAGGAGCGCCAGCGCCGCGCCGAGAAGAAGCGCGCGGCCGCCCGCTGTCACCTCAGGGCTGGCCGAGAAGGGCGACGCACGACACGGCACCGGGTGCCCCGACCGAATGCCCGCAGCACTTGAGCCCGCCGGAGGTGTTGACCGGCAGCTCGCCGCCCAGCCGGGTGACGCCCGCGGTCTGGAGCTTGTGGCCCTCGCCCGGCGCCGCGAAGCCGAGGTCCTCGTAGAGGATCTCCGTGATGGAGAAGCAGTCGTGAACCTCCCATGCTCCCTCCAGCGCCCGGCCCGACTTCCCGGCCGGCGCGCCTCGCGTCGCGGCGCCGTGTGACCGGTGCCGCCCATACTGCGCCGGTGGGGCCAACCGTGTCCAGCACGACCACCCGGACGACGGGTGGTCGTAGAATGCGGACGGGACGGCCCGCGTGACCCCGGACTTCGCCCTCACAGACGCCGAGATCCACGCGCTCGACGAGCAAGGGTGGTTTCTCCGCGATGCCGTGCTGGGGCGCCGCGCCGCCATGGACGTCCATGACGCCGTGGAGGCCCTCGCGGCGGCGGGCCGGCTCCGCCCGGCGGGGCTCAGCCGCGGTGTCTCATATCGTGTCGACGCCGTCGTCCGGGGGGACGCCATCGCGTGGGTCGCGCCGGACGAGGTGTCTCCGGAGCTGGCGGCGCTCCGGGCGGCGTTCTTCGGCCTGCGGGACGCCCTGAACCGTGAGGCCTACCTGGGGCTCGACCGGATGGAGATCCAGGTCGCCCGCTACCCGGGTGGGGGCGCCGCCTACAGCCGCCATCGCGACGCCTTCCCGGCGCCGCCCGGCGGGCGCCCGAACCGCCGCGTCACGGCGATCTACTATGCGAATCCCGGCTGGCGCCCCGAGGACGGCGGCGCGCTTCGCCTCCACGTCGCCGAACGATCGGCCGAACGAGCGATAGACGTGGCGCCCGTCCTCGATCGCCTGCTCGTCTTCCTGAGTGAGCGCGTCGAGCACGAGGTCCTGCCCGCCCGGGCGCCACGCCGCGCCGTCACTGCCTGGTTCCGGGCGCGGGATCCCCTGGGCGGCTGACCTCGGCGCCCCTTGCCGTCAGATCACGCGCTCGCGCCGCAGCGCCTCCAGCTCGGCCGGACCGTAGCCGAGCGCTCCCAGGACCTCCGCCGTGTGCGCGCCGAGCTTGGGCGCCACGGTCCGCACCGCCACCCGGCTCCGCGACAGTCGCACCGCACTTCGCACGTGGGGCACTCGACCGAGCTCCGGGTCGTCGGCGTGCGCCACCATCTCGAGGTGCCGCACCTGGGGGTCGGCGAAGAGCTGCGCATACGTGGCGACGGGCCCGGACGGCACGCCGGCCGCGTCGAGGGCGGCGACCCAGTGGGCGGTCGGCCGCGTCGACAGCACCCGCTCGATCTCCTTTTCCAGGACTTCCCGGTGCCGGAGGCGGTCGGCGTTCCGTCGGAATCGCGGGTCGTCGAGCCAGTCGGCTCGTTCCAGTGCCCGGGCGCAGCGCTCCCAGAGCTCCTGGGTCGCCGCGCCGATCATCATGTAGCCGTCCTGGGTGGCGAAGCGCTGGTACGGTGCGTTCTGACGGTGGCGCGCGCCCTGGCGCGTGGGCTCCTTGCCGTCGACGAGCCAGGCGGCGCTCGTCCACCCCGAGAAGCCGAGGGCGGTCTCGAGGAGCGAGCAATCGACCTTCTGGCCCTGGCCCGTCCGCTCCCGCTCGTAGAGCGCGGCCAGGATCCCCTGAACACCCCACATGCCGGTGCCGAGATCGCAGATGGGCTGGCCGACCGACGTCGGCGGGCCGTCCGGCTCGCCGGTGACGTGCATGAGCCCACCCATGCCCTGGGCGATCAGGTCCAGCCCGCCCTTGTCCCGGTACGGGCCGTCCGGGCCGAAGCCGCTCAGCTGCGCGTAGATCAGCCGTGGGTTCTCGCGGGCGAGGACGGCGTACCCGAGACCGGCGCGCTCCATCACGGTCGCCCGGTAGTTCTCGACGAGAACGTCGACGATCCCCACGAGGCGCAGGAACACCGTGCGCCCGGTCGGCCCCTTGTAGTCGAGGGTCACGCTCTTCTTGTTCCGGTTGATGTAGCGGAAGAACGGGTTCCGCCCGCTCCCGTCGCCCATCGCGCGCGACGAGTCGCCCTTGCCGGGCCGCTCGATCTTCAGCACCTCCGCGCCCATGTCGCCCAGGATCATCGTGCAGAATGGCCCCGCCATGTGCTCGGTCAGGTCGAGCACTCGGAGCCCGGCCAGGGGCCCCTGGGCGTCGGATGCGGCCATGTCATCGCCCTCCGTCAGCGGCCGACGAACCGGGGCGTCGTCTTGGCGAGGAATGCCCGGTAGCCGATCTGGAAGTCCTCGGTGTCGAAGCAATGGTACGCAACGTCCTTCTCATCGTCCGTCAGTGGCCGCCGCGCGACCAGGTCGTACACGAACCGCTTGTGCCAGCGCGCGGCCAGCGGCGCGCCCTCGGCGATCCGGCGGGCCATCGCGTACGTCTCCTCCTCGACGCGGCCATCGGGGACCACCCGGTTCACGAACCCGATGCGCAGCGCGGTCTCGGCGTCGAGCAGATCCCCGGTCAGCAGGATCTCGAGCGTCGGCCCGGCGCCGATCGCCCGCACGACCGCCTCCAGCTCCTCGTGGCTCTCCACCAGCCCCAGACGCTTGATGGGGACGCCGAAGCGGCTCGACTCCCCGCACACCTTGATGTCGCAGAGCGCCGCGAGCCCGAATCCCCCACCCACGCAGAGGCCCTGGATGAGCGCGACCACCGGGTGCCGGCACGCGCGGACGGAGTGGAACGCCGGGTTTCCCACGCGAGCGTACTCGCGCGCCTTGGCCGCCGAGCTCCGGGTCGCCTCGAACTCCGAGATGTCGGCCCCGACCGAGAAGGCACGACCGCCCGCTCCGCGCAGCACGACGCACCGGAGGTCGGCGTCACGGTCGCAGGCCTCCATGATCTCCCGGAGCCGTCGGGACATCGCCATCGACATCGCATTGAGCTTCTCGGGGCGGTTGAGGACGACGGTGGCGATCGGTCCGTCGCGCGTCACGTAGATCGGCTCATCCATACCCTCACTCCTTCGGCCGGATCAGGATCCCACGCGCCCGCTCCCGCAGCGCGTCCGGCAGCGGGGTCGGACGGCGGGCGTCCACGTCCAGGTGCACGCCGAACTGGTCGAGGCTCGCCACCAGGGCCCCCGTCCGACCGTTGAACATGCGGTGGAAGACCCGGATCGACGAGTTACCGAGGTGGAGCAGGCCGGACTTCACGCGCACCGGATCCCCGGGGTGGAGCTCACCCAGAAATGCCAGCTGGAACTCGAAGGTCGACATCCCGCGGCGCTGCTCCCGCATGTAGGCCGGCGTCATGCCGAACGCGGCGAACGTCTGAATGCCGCCCGCCGAGAACCGGTGGATGTAGAACGGGAAGGCGCTCTGGCCGAACACGTCGATCTCCCACGGCTTGACCGTGTCGCGGGCCGACTCGAGGAAGCCCTCCGTGCCCTCGGGCTGCCACCGCGTCACCCGCGCCGGTCCGTCCCACGCGACCTGCCCGGCCTCCGCGGCGCGGCGCTGTCGTGGCGGCAGCGGCACCGGCGTCCGGCCTCCCAGTCCGACGTGCACCGTTTGCTGCTCCATGGTCGCGCAGAGGACCCCGCTGTCGGAGTTGAACACGCGGTGGCCCAGCCGGAGCCGCGCCGCCTCGACCCCGATCACCGCGCTCGAGATGTGGAGTATGTCGCCGACGCGGAGCTCGTGCATGTAGCGCACGTAGCAATCCACGGTCACGCAGCCGCGGCGCTCGGCGGCCATGTAGTCGGCGCCGAGGCCCAGGCCGTCCAGCAGGTTCAGCGTGGCATCGGCGAATCGCTCGAAGTAGTACGCCACCGTCAGGTGCTCGACGATGTCTGTCTCCCAGGGGAAGACCGTCCCCCGGTACGAGTCCACCCACCTCTCGACATCCACGGCCACGGACTCTAGCCCGGTGTCCGAACCATCGTCAACTCGCGCACAGCCGAGAAGAGCCCTCCATGCCGCCTTCAGTGCGGCGGCGGCGAGAGGTCGGCGCCGTCGATGTCCAGGCCGCAGCTGAGGCAACGGCGCGTGAACACGTTCGTCTGGAAGTACGCCCCGGACACTTGCTGGGCCGCACTCCGGCGCTCCTCGACCAGAAGCGATGGGTCCACGGGGCCCCGCTCACGAAGAAGCTCAGGCCGCCGCTCGTGAGCCGGTTGGCGAGCACGATGAGCCCGGTCAGGAGGACCGGGAATCCGAGGCAGAACCAGGTCGCGCGGCGCAACCACCGCACGGCGCGAAGGCCGCGCAGCACCTCCGCAGCTTGCGACGCGGAATCGGGCTCGCTCACGTAGGCCTATTCCGGGCCCACCACCAGGCGCTCACGCGCCGACCGAGCGCGCGCGGCTGGGTAAACGCGCTAGGCGCGGTACTTCCTCGCCATCGCCAGGAGCTCGTCCTCGCTCGGGAACTTGCCCATGCCGGCCAGCCCCTCCCCGGCGCTCTCCAGGTGCATCCAGCGGACGATCCCCTCCGGGTCGACGAGGAACTGCCCGGTGTCCATGGGGAACTGCTGCTCGATCTCCTGGTTGTCGCTGGGGACGTACTCGAACCGGTCCTTGTCGTTTAGGGCAACCGCCGCATCGTGGACCGACAGCGGCTGCGGCAGCTCTCCCCCCATGTCGATCCGAACGGTCTGGAGCGCACTGGTGAGCTCCGGCGTCACCGGGAATCGCCGGATCCCGAACGCGCGATGCGTATTCATGACGGGGTCCACGGCCAGGGGGACGCGCGTGGGGCGGTACTGGAAGTAGAGCCGGGTGCGATCAAGGTTACTCGCGACGACCGCGAGCGTTTCGGCGCCCGCGGCCCGCAGCTTGTCCTGGGCGAGTCCGAGCTTCGCGATCTGCCGCCGACAGAATGGACAGTAGATCCCCCGGAAGAACGCGATGAGCAAAGGGCTTCGCCCGCGGTAGTCGCCCAGCGAGACGGTCCCCTCGCGATGCACGGCGGGGAGCGTGAAGTCCGGGGCAGGTTCCCCGGGTCGAAGCACTCGCGGTTCTGGCGAGCTCATGTCAGCTACTCCTTCGTTTACGCGAGAAATGGCAGCACCGTGAGCGAGTCCGGCTCGACCCCCGCCTCTTCGCAGACCTGCCGGGCCTTGCGCATGTACGTCTCGGCCCCCGCCATATCCTCGAGGTCGAGGTGGAGCGTGGCGAGTCCATCGTAACAGGGGAAGAGGAGCTGCGGCTCGCCGACCTCCTCCGCCACGGTCAGCGCCTCACGGTAGTACCGGAGCGCCAGCTCGGGCTGGGCGTGACACTGGTAGATCTGGCCCAGAACGATCAGCGGTACGGCGAGGTGGTCGAGCTCACCGAGCTGTCGATCCAGCTCGATCGCCGCCTGGGCCGCCGCCACGCCGTCACCGTCGCACCGGTTCGTGAGCGCGCAGTAGGCGACCGCGAGATTCGCGTAGAGCCGCGACTGGAAGGCGGGGTCTCCGATCCTCTTCGCCAGATCGAGACCGCGCTGGCAGGTCTCGACCGCCTGCCCGGGGTCGACCGTGCTGTAGAGGACGCTCAGGTTCGCATAGCCGCGGCAGGCGACCTGGAGCAGCCCGTGGGCCTCCGCCACCTTGACGCTCTGCTCGATGTGTCGTACCGCCTCGTCGATTCGGTCGACGCGCGCCAGCGCCACGCCGAGGGTGTTGTAAGCATGGGCCATGGCCGCCGCCGCCTCCCGCGCAATCTCCTCGGATCCGGCCTGGGGATCCTCCGCGGGCGGGGCCAGGCGCTCGGCTTGGGCCAGGGCCCGCTCGGCCCAGGCGATGGCGCCATGGCTGTCACCGCTCCGGAACAGGAGCCGCCCCATCTCCTGGTAGAGGTGGGCCAGCTCGACGTGCTCCTCCCCGCCCTCGAGGAGGGCGAGTCCATCCTCCAGGGCGCGGCGCGCCAGGTCGCGCTGGCCTGCATTCCAGTGCAGGGCCGCCATCTTCCGGTGAAGACGCGCCTGCGCTGGCGGGTCCCCGCTCGCCGCGGCGGCGTTCAGCACCGACGTGAAGTGCGCGAGGGCCGCCTCGCGTCGCCCCATCAGGCCCAGGACGTCGCCGAGCCGCTCCGCGACGGCGAACCGCTCCGCTTCGTTTGGTCCGCACTCCTCCAGTGTTCGGAGGGCGCGCTCGTAGTTGCGGACGGCGTCGGCGTTGGCGTAGATCCCCCGCGCCCAGTCCCCGGCCGCCGTCAGGTACCGCGCGCCCGTGAGCTTGTCCGCACTCAGCCCGAAGTGGTAGCCGAGCGCCTCGAGGTCTTCAAGGCGTCGCGGGCGATCACCGCGCTGGGACAGGGCCTCCAGCGCACGGCCCGCCCTCTCGTGAAGCGCGCTGCGCCGGCGCACGAGGAGGTTCTGGTAAATCACCTCGTGGACCAGCGTGTGGATGAAGCGATACCGGTGGTCACCCGCTGACGCGGAGGGCGCCGGGCTTTCGCTCGGGGTGATGTCTTCGAGCAGCTCGGCGTCCAGGAGCTGCTGCAGCGCCGCTGGGCAGTCGTCGGGATCGCTGGTGATCATGCGGAAGAGAGAGGCGTCGAACGCGAGCCCGAGCACCGATGCCTCCTGGGCCACGCGCCGGATGGCCGGGGGCAGGCGGTCCACACGCGACAGCAGGAGGCCTTGGAGCGTGGCCGGGACCTCGAGCGTGGCCGTGTCGGCCGTGCACCGCCATCGGCCGCCCTCGTGGACCAGGACGCCCCCCGCGATCAGGCTGCGAACGATCTCCTCCAGGTAGAGCGGATTCCCTCCGCTCCGCTGGATGACGAGCTCGCGGAGCCCACCGGGCAACCCGGCCTCCGATCCTCCGAAGAAGGCCGCCAGCAACGCCTCGCTCTCGGTCGCCGACAGGGGGCCCAGGCGCACCGTGGTGTGGGCCGCGCGGCGAGTGACGAGCGGTCGGGCGTCGAAGGTCGGGCGGTAGGTGAAGAGCAGCATCAGGGCGCGATCGGCCAGCCGCTCGGCCATGAACTGGAGCAACTCGACCGAGGCGGCGTCCGCCCGCTGCAGGTCTTCCACCACCAGCACGAGCGGGCCTTGCTGGAGTCGCCGCTCGAACAGAAACCGGAGGGCCAGGAAGATCTGGCGCTTCGCCTGCTCCGGGTCGACGTCGGGACGGGGGCTGGCCGCGGATGCGAGTCCTAGCAGGTACCGGACCACGGAGACGATCCAGGTGATCTCCTCGGGCCGCGCGGCCAGGGCCGGCAGTGCCGCGAGAACCTTCTGCTCGGCCACCTCCAGCGGGTCGCCGCTCCCGATCCCGAAACCCTGGCGAAAGAACGCGCCCACCACTCCGTAGGTGGGCTCGCCCAGGGACGAACAGACCGCGCGACGGAGAGTGACCCCCTCGAGGCGCCCGGCCGCCTCGAGACGGGCGAGGAACTCGCCGAGGAGTCGAGACTTCCCCGTGCCGACCTCCCCGACCAGGCTCACGACCTCGGCGCGCCCGCTCGCCACTCGGTCGAACGCGGCCAGCATCTCCGCAAGCGGCTCGTCGCGACCGACCAACGGGGCCGCCAGCCCGTGCGCCTCCAGGCCGCGCGCCGCGCCCGGCGTCTCCTCCACGCCGATCAGCCGGTACACACCCACCCGGCCGACCTTCCCTCGGAGGGCCGTGTCCCCGAGCCCCTCGAAGGCGAACGCATGGCGGGCGAGCTCCCGAGTCGCCGCGCTGACCAGCGTCTGTCCGGGAGGCGCCGCGCCCTGCAGGCGGGCCGCCGTGTTGACGGTGTCTCCCGTGACGGCGTACGCCGCCTCCGGCGTCGCGCCGAGACTGCCGGCAACCACCGGCCCCGTATGAACCCCCACGTGGAGCCGGAGGGGAACACCGAGGCGCCGCTCCCAGCGGCTGCTGAGCCCGGCCATCCGCTCGTGCATGGCCAGCGCCGCGTGGAGGGCCCGTTCCGGGTCGTCCTCGTGCGCGACCGGCGCTCCGAACACCGCCATGACAGCGTCACCGACGAACTTCTCCACGAAGCCGTCATAGCGCTTGATGACGGAGGTCATCTCCTCGAAGAGCTCACCCTGGAGCGCGCGGACCTCCTCCGGATCGAGCCGCTCCCCCAGCGTCGTGAAGCCCGTAAGGTCCGCGAAGAGCACCGTCACCGACCGCCGGTCGGCGCCGGACTCGGCGGGCGGGGGCGAGCTCACGGAGGCCGGGCGCGCGACCTCGTCGGTCGGCCCCGGTGCGCGGGCGCGCACACGGGTGCCGCACTTCGGGCAGAAGGCGAACTCGGGCGGGCAGGCAAAGCCGCACCCCGGGCACGCCGTGCCGAGCGGCCGGCCGCACCGTGGACAGAAGGCGAAGTCCGCGGACGCGTCGAACCCGCAGCCGGAGCAGGTCACCGGCCTTCCATTGGGACGAGGCTCCTACCGGGCACCTACCCCCGCCCCGCGCGATACTCGCCGTTCGACGTGGAATCGAGCTTCATGGGCAGTGTCCGCTCCCGCGGCATGGCGCCTTCCATCGACCTGGAGCGAGTGTACTCCAGGACCGGCGGCGAAGACCCGA
>Ga0114129_10000876_pt1 | contig 39161 bp, 32 predicted proteins | sample RhiMetdeltSRZDD1_FD_80071 | JGI IMG/M metagenome (GOLD analysis project Ga0114129, IMG submission 80071) | Populus rhizosphere microbial communities from Tennessee, USA - Rhizosphere MetaG P. deltoides SRZDD1 (version 2) (version 2) | ecosystem: Host-associated > Plants > Roots > Rhizosphere >...
ATCGAGGATGCGTGACGTGGACGCAAGCGGATCGACGGCCGGATAGATACCAAGCTCTGAAATCGCACGGGAGAGATTCGTCGTCGCGTCGAGATGCGCGAACGTCGTCGCCGGCGCTGGGTCGGTGTAGTCGTCCGCCGGCACGTAAATCGCCTGAACGGACGTGATCGACCCTTTTTTCGTCGACGTGATCCGCTCCTGCAACTGGCCCATCTCGCTGAGCAGCGTCGGCTGATAGCCGACCGCCGACGGCATGCGCCCAAGGAGCGCCGACACTTCAGATCCCGCCTGGGTGAACCGGAAGATGTTGTCGATGAAGAGCAGTACGTCCTTGCCCTCCGCGTCGCGGAAGTACTCGGCGACGGTGAGGGCCGACAGGCCGACGCGCAGGCGCGCGCCCGGCGGCTCGGTCATCTGTCCGTACACCAGCGCCGCGCGTGACTTGCTGGCATCGTGAGGATCGATGACGCCGCTCTCCTGGAACTCGTGCCAAAGGTCGTTGCCTTCGCGCGTGCGTTCACCCACGCCGCCGAATACCGAGACACCGCCGTGCTTCAGGGCGATGTTGTGAATCAGCTCCATGATGATGACGGTCTTGCCCACGCCGGCACCGCCGAAGAGGCCTATCTTGCCGCCCTGCAGATAAGGCTCGAGGAGATCGATCACTTTGATGCCGGTCTCGAACATCTTCAGGTCGGTCGACTGATTCTCGAGCGTCGGCGCCGAGCGGTGAATCGGCCAGCGTTCCTGCGACTTGACGGGCCTATCGGGAAAATCGACCGGTTCGCCCAACACGTTCAGCACCCGGCCGAGTGTTTCGGGGCCCACGGGTACCGTGATCGGCCCGCCCAAATCGATCGCCTTCATGCCGCGCTGCAGCCCATCGGTCGGCTTCATCGCGACGGCCCGCACTCGGTTCTCGCCGAGGTGCTGTTCCACCTCTGCGACGACATCGATCGCGCCAGGACCCGTTCCTGACTTTATAGACAACGCGTTGTAGATCTCCGGCAGGTGGCCGGCGTCGAACTCGACGTCGACGACAGGTCCGATGATTTGTACGATTTTGCCAACGGCTCGTGCGGTTGCGGTTGCCATATGTTTGTCCGGCAGACCTAAAGGCCTGCGCTACGCGTCACAGCGCTTCTGCGCCGGAAACGACCTCGATGATTTCCCTCGTGATGGCCGCCTGCCGGACTTTGTTCATGTAAAGGGTCAGGTTGGCGATCATCTCGGCGGAGTTCTTGGTTGCGGTGTCCATCGCCGTCATCTGCGCTGCGAAAAACGCCGCGTTCGATTCGAGCAGCGCCCGATAGACTTGCACCTCCACGTAGCGCGGCAGCAACTCGTTGAAGATCTCTTGAGGCGACGGTTCGTACAGGTAATCGATTTGCGCCTCGGTGCCTGGCGACTCGACTTCGGCCCGAGCGATCGGCAGCAGCTGATCGACGATGACGCGCTGCGAGACGACGGACCGAAATTCGTTGTACACGAGCACCACGCGGTCGACCCCGCCCGACACGAACGCTTCGATTGCCGTCTGGGCGATCGCGCGTGCGTCCTGGTACCGCAGCTTCTGGAAGATGCCGATCTGCTCGAACAGCACTGCGAAGCCGCGCCGTGCGAAGAAGTCGCGCCCCTTGCGCCCCACGAGACCGAGCGTGCTTTTCTGCCGGCTCTCGACGATGTACGCGGCGCCAGCCTTGATGACGTTGGTGTTGAAGCTGCCGCAGAGCCCCTTGTCGGCGGTGACGACGATGACCAGCGTCTGGCCGTCGAGGCGCGCCTCGCGCACCGTGAGCAGCGGATGGATCGAAGGATCAACTCGCGCGGCCACACTGGCGAGCACTCGCTGCATTTGCGCGGCGTACGGGCGGGCGTTTGTGATCCGCTCCTGTGCGCGCCGCAGCTTCGAGGCGGCGACCATCTTCATCGCCTTGGTGATCTGCTGTGTGTTCTTCACCGCGCGGATCCGGCGCCGGAGATCGATTAGTGACGGCATAAGATCACGACATCACACGCAGAGCTCGCGGAACCCACAGAAAAGGTGTGCTCCGCGTGTTCTGCGGTCTCTCTGTTGATCGTACTCAAGCGGCGGATGCCTTTCGAGTCGCGAAGTCACCTGCAAATTCCTTCACCACCGCATCGAGCGTGCCCTTCAACTGATCATCCAGCTGCTTTTTCTCGACAATCCCGCGGAAGACCTGTGGATGTCGCGTCTCGATGAACTTGTACATCTCCGTTTCGAAAGCACGAACCTCGGAGACGGCAATCTTGTCGAGGTAACCGTTGGTCGCGGCGTAGATGATCGCAACCTGCCGCTCCACCGGGAGTGGCTCGTACTGCGGCTGTTTCAGGATCTCCACCAGCCGCGCGCCGCGATTCAGCTGCTCCTGAGTGGCCTTGTCGAGATCGCTGCCGAACTGCGCGAACGCCGCGAGCTCGCGATACTGCGCCAGCGAAAGACGCAGCGTGCCAGCCACTTGTCGCATCGCCTTGATCTGGGCCGAACCGCCGACGCGCGACACCGAGTTGCCGACGTTGATCGCCGGGCGGACGCCCTGGTGAAAGAGGTCCGACTCCAGGAAGATCTGCCCATCGGTAATCGAAATGACGTTGGTGGGGATGTACGCCGATAGGTCCCCGGCCTGCGTCTCGATGATCGGCAGCGCCGTGAGCGACCCTTCGCCCAGCTCGTTATTGAGCTTCGCCGCGCGCTCGAGGAGCCGTGAATGCAGGTAGAACACATCTCCCGGGTACGCCTCGCGGCCGGGCGGCCGTCGCAGAAGCAGCGAAATCTCGCGATACGACTGGGCATGCTTCGAAAGATCGTCGTAGACGACGAGCGCGTGCCGGCGGCTGTCGCGGAAAAATTCTCCGAACGTGCACGCGGAGTACGGCGAAATGTAGAGCAATGGGGCCGGATCCGACGCCGTCGCCGCGACGACGATCGTGTACCGCATCGCATCGGCTTCCTCGAGCGTGCGGACGACCTGTGCCACGGTCGACTGCTTCTGGCCGATCGCGTTGTAGATGCAGATGACGCCCGTTTCCTTCTGATTGATGATGGTGTCGATGGCGACGGCGGTCTTGCCTGTCTGCCGGTCGCCGATGATCAGCTCGCGCTGCCCGCGGCCAATCGGCACCATCGCGTCGATCGCCTTCAGGCCGGTTTGAATCGGCTCTTTCACCGACTGCCGGTCGACGACGCCGGGGGCGAGGCGCTCGATCGGCGCCGTCTGCTTTGTGACAATCGGCCCCCTGCCGTCGATGGGCTGGCCCAGTGCGTTCACCACGCGGCCGAGCAATTCGTCACCCACCGGTACTGAAATGATCCGTCCCGTGCGCTTGACCGGATCGCCTTCCTTGATCTCGTTGAATTCGCCGAGCAAAACGGCGCCGACGCTCTCCTCCTCCAGGTTCAGCGCGATGCCGAAGACGCCGTGCGGGAACTCGAGCATCTCGCCGGCCATCGCATTCTCCACGCCGTGGACGCGCGCGATACCGTCACCAATCGAGATGATGCTGCCGACCTCAGCGACGTCGACATCGACCGCGAAGCTTCCGATCTGCTCGCGAATGATCTTCGAGATTTCGTCCGCTTTGATGTCCATCTTTCAGATCCTCGTAGGGGCTGGGGCCTTGGGGTGTTTGTTCACACCGAGTCCGTCAGTCGCTTCTTCATCTTCTCGAGCTGCGTCGTGACGCTGCCGTCGTAAATCGTGTCGCCAATGCGAGCGACGACACCGCCGATAATCGACGGATCGGTCCGCGTGCCGAGTCTGATCGTGCGACCGGTTACGCGGGCAAGGCTGCGCTCAATCGCCTGTGCCCGATCCGCGCCAATCGGCGCCGCAGTCGTGACCTCGGCGCGCACAACCTTTTGGTGATCCAGCAGCCGTTCCCGGTAGGCGGCCAGAAGATCGGGCAGCAGCACGAGTCGATCGCGCTCGGCCAGTAGAACGAGCAGCTTCGACAGAATCGGCGATAGTCGGGCGCGCCCGGTGAGCTCCACCATCGCTCCGCGCTTGCGCGGTACGGGCACGGCTGGGTTGAGCATCACCTTTTCAAGCGCCGGATTCTCCTTGAAAAGATCAACGACTCCCGAAAGCTCGTCGGCGATGGCTTCCAGCGGCGCCTTCTCCTTGACACCTACGTCGAGGAGCGCGCGTGCGTAACGGAGAGCTGCGGTTTTATTCGTCATCTATTTCGCGGACGACCCCAACTGCTGCACGTACCGATCGACGAGCCGCTGCTGATCTTCGTCCGTGATGTTCTTCTTGATCCGCTCGGTTGCCACGCCGACCGCGAGGTCCGCCGCCTGGCTCACGAGCTCGCGCTCGGCGACCTTCACCTGAAGGTCGATCTCGCGTCGAGCCTGTTCGAGCAGCCGCTCGCGCTCGGCTGCCGCCGCCGTCTGAATTCGTCCTTCTTCGGCTGCGATCTCCTCGAGGCCTTGCTTTCGCAACATCTCGAGCTCGCCCGGCAGCGCTTTCATCTTCCGATCGATCTCCTCGATCTGCGCGGCAGCCGCTTGTCGCATCTCCGCGGCGCTCACCAGATCGCCACGAATCTGCGCGCCGCGGCTCGAAAGGTAGCCGGCAAGCGGCGATCGCAGCAGGTAGACGAGCGAGCCGGCCAACACGCCGAAGTTGACGAGGCGCGCGACGACGTTGAGGAGGCTGTCTTCGTGCGGCTCCTCACCATGTTTCTCAGCGGAGGCTGCCGCTTCATGACCGGGCTCTGGTTGTGCGGCAACCGGAACGGTCGAACTGACAATCCAGAGCGCCAGCAGGCAAATACTGGCCGAACTGAGGAGCTTGCGCGGAGTTTCACAAGCGGCGGCGGCGCGCGCGACGGCCGTGAAAAGACGGGACAAGGTTCTTAGGAAGCTTTCCTGCCGAGCACGCGCTCGACAATCGTGGCCGCGAGGGCGTCGGCGTCCCGACCGATCTGCTGACGCGCTGCTTCGGTTTGACGCAGCAGCCGTTCGGTCGCGTCGTTCATCGTCCGCTCGATCTCGCGCCGCGTCGTCGCGACCAGATCGGCGCGGCGCTCGAGCGCGGCCCGGCGCTTCTCTTCCATTTGCCGGTACACGTCGGCGCGTGCTGCTCGAGTGCGTGCGTCGAACTCGTCAATCGCGGCTTGTGCCTTGGCGCGCGACGACTCGGCCAGCTCGCGCGCCGAGCGGATGGCGCCTTCGCGTTCGCGCATGACGTGCGTGAGCGGTCGGAGTAGAAGGTGATCGAGCAGGACCGACAGAATCAGGACCAGCGCGATGATCGAGACGACGGACAGATCGGGAATCAAACCAATGATTTATATCATTTGGAGACAAACCTGGACAAGCTGACTACGGCTTGACAAGGACGTCCACGCCGGCCATCGGCGACTGCGCGACGCCGACTCGGCTTGCCTTGACGCCCGCATCGTTCAGCCGTATGGCGATCTCGGCGGCCGAGGCTGGAGCGACTGCAATCAATAGCCCTCCAGAGGTTTGCGGGTCGTACAGCACGAGCGCTCGCGCATGCTCCACGGCTGGATCGATCCGCACCGACTCGCCAAAATGGTCCTGATTGGATCCCATGCCGCCGGATTGATTTCCTTCTGCGATGGCGAGCACCCCCTGGAACATCGGCACTTGTCCGGCGTCGATCGCGAGCGTGACACCGCTCGCCCTGGCCATCTCCGTGGCATGCCCGATAAGGCCGAATCCGGTGATATCGGTGCACGCGTGAACAGCGCCCGACGGGAGCGCCTGAAGCGCTTCTGCCGCGGCACGATTCAGTGTTTGCATCGACTGCACGGCGCGTGTGGCGAGCGACGGATCGACGCGCTCAAATTTAATCGCGGTGCCGACGATGCCCGTACCGAGAGGTTTGGTGAGAAAGAGCACGTCGCCGGGGCGCGCACCGGCGTTCGACAACACACGTTCTGGATCGATGGCGCCCGTGACCGCGTAACCGAACTTGATTTCGGGATCCTGAACCGTGTGTCCGCCGAGCAGCGCGACGCCGGCCTCGCGCAGTTTGTCAAAGCCGCCCCGGAAGATCGCGCGGATGGTATCCGGCTCGAGGATTTCCTTCGGAAAGGCAGCGATCGCCAGCGCAGTAAGAGGTCGGCCGCCCATCGCGTAAATGTCGCTGATGGAGTTTGCGGCGGCAATCTGCCCGTAGGTGTAAGGGTCGTCGACGATCGGCGTGAAAAAGTCGACCGTCTGCACAAGCGCGGAGCCTCCGTCCCAGCGGTACACACCCGCATCGTCCGCAGTCCGGAAGTCGATCAGGACACGGTCGTCGGTTGAGACGGGGATGTCACTCAGCACCTGAGCGAGCTCGCCCGCGGCGAGTTTGCTCGCTCAACCGGCGCAGGAGACCATCTGCGTCAAGCGCTTGGCCATACACTCCTTTCGCTGAGGTCGAGTGGGTCAGTAGGTCTGGTAGGTCTCGTGGGTCCGGCGGGTCAAGTCGGTTGTCGTTCTCGCCCGACCGGCGCGCCTACCTGACCTCCGGGACTTACCGGACCTACACGACCTATCGCTCCGTTAACTGCTCGTAGATCCGAATCAATTCGTCCTCGGATCCGAAATCGATCTCGATCCGGCCGCCCGACCCGCGTCGTTTGATGCGGACGCGAGTGCCCAGCATGAATTTCAGCTTGTCCTCCGCGGCACGCGTATGCACGTCGACCGGAGCCGCCGCGGTCGGCTGGCGCATCGTGCTGCTGCTCTCAACGATTTTCTTGACGAGCGATTCTGTTTCGCGCACGGACAGGCTTCGTGCAATGACGTCGCGTGCCGTGCTCCGCTGCTGGCCTTCGTCGCTCAGAGCGAGGAGGGCGCGCGCGTGGCCCATCGACAGCCGACCAGTGGCAACCTCCGAACGAATCTCATCCGGCAATTTGAGTAGCCGCAGGAAGTTGGCAACCGACGCGCGGTCCTTTCCCATCGCCGCCGCAATGTCTTCCTGCTTCAGATGAAATTCGTCGGCCAGACGACGATAGGCCAGCGCTTCCTCGATGGGGTTAAGGTTTTCGCGCTGGATATTTTCGATGAGCGCCATCTGAAGCAGCGACTGTTCCTGACCGGGCGCGACATCGCGGATGGCGATCGGCACGCGCTGGAGTCCGGCCAGCTTCGCCGCACGCCAGCGACGTTCGCCGGCGATGATCTGAAACCGATCGCCTTGCCGGCGTACGACAATCGGCTGGATGACGCCGTTCGACTTGATCGACTGCGCCAGCTCCTGCAGCCTCGCCTCATCGACGTGCCCGCGCGGCTGAAAATCATTCGGCGCCAGACGATCGATGTCCGTTTCGACGACCGCGCTCGGGGGCGCTTCCGGAAGATCCGGGATCAGCGCGCTGAGACCCTTACCGAGCGCAGGACGTTTATCCATAGTTGGACCTTGACGCTAAGCTTCTTTGCGGTTTTTCTTCGTGTCCTCAGTCATCGAGGTGGCATCTATTGCACGGCTGTGGCCGCCGAGCGTTCGATCACCTCGCGCGCGAGCGCCTGATATGCCTCGGCGCCGCGCGACTTGACGTCGTAGAGGATCGCGGGTATGCCGTGACTCGGCGCCTCGCCGAGTCTCACGTTGCGCGGGATCACGGTGCGAAACACTTTTTCTTTGAAGAACCCGCGCACATCGGTGGCCACCTGCTGGCCCAGATTCGTTCGTTCGTCGAACATCGTCAGCAGAACGCCTTCGATGTCGAGCGTCGGGTTGAGCACGGTACGGACGCGGCGCATCGTGCCAACCAGATCGGCGAGCCCTTCGAGGGCGAAGTACTCGCAGTGCAGCGGAATCAGAACGGCATCAGCTGCAACCAGTGCGTTCAGCGTGAGCAGTCCGAGCGACGGCGGGCAATCGATGAAGATGTAATCGAATCGGGTGCGGATCGGATTGAGCAGCGTGCGCAGCCGTTCTTCGCGTCCGTTCAACCCGACGAGCTCGATTTCCGCGCCAGTCAGGTGGCGATCAGCGGGAACGAGCTGAAGACGATCGACGTTGGTGCTGATGATGAATGACGTGGCGTCGATGGTCGGTTCAAGGGACGTCAGGGCGTGATAGACGGTGCCGGCGGGGGAGGTACGACCCTTCTGACCGACGCCGCTCGTGAGGTTTCCTTGCGGATCCACATCGACGAGGAGGACATTGCGGCCGGCGAGTGCGAGAGAGGCGGCTAGATTGATCGTGGTGGTCGTCTTACCGACGCCGCCTTTCTGGTTCGCCACCGCGACGATACGGGCCATTTATTGGTCGAACAGCCTATTTACTGCGACGACTCGTCCACTGTGTGCAAATCAGAGGATACGGAAGGCGGGCAGTCCGGTCAACGAGATTGTTCCACGTGGAACGCGCGCGTATAGCTCGTCAGCACACGACAGACGAACTCATCTGCACCCGCCATGTCCGAGCGAGCGAAATTCGGATGTGAACTGTTCGTGGAGAGTTTGCCGAATAGAAACAATCGTCCTCCAGGCTTGAGTAACTCGGCGGAAGCATTGAAAAGGGTTGCATCTGGTCGGACGGCCCGAGCCGTCACGAGGTTCGCTGTATGCCTGATCGCCATCGGAAGCTCATCGAACCGGGCGTTAACCACATCCGTCGCAGGCAGCGCTAAGCTCCTCACGGCTTCTCGCAGAAAAGCGGCCTTTCGTGTTTTCGATTCGACCAGCGTCAGCGAGAGCTCCTGCCGTACGACCTTCAGCGGCAGCGCGGGTGATCCGCCGCCGGATCCCAAATCGAACCAGACGCCACTCGTGTTCGGAATCGCCGTCGCCGCCACAAGAGGCTCGACGAACAGCCGGTCGAAGGTCTCGTCAGTCGGTCCTTGGAGGGGAAGAGCAGTGAGATTGATCTTGACGTTCCACTTCGCCAGCAGCCGAAAGTACGCTTCCAGCAGCTCGACGACTTCCGCAGGAACCTGCACGTGCGCCTTGCGAGCGCGCCGCGTCAGACGCTCTCTGAACTCGCGCGACGTCACGTCTCGAGCTTACAACCGATCGGCCTGCAAACGACCGACGTAGGCGCCCAGGACGGCAACGGCCGCAGGAGTGAGACCGGGAATTCGCAACGCCTGCCCGAGCGTGTCTGGCTGAATCTGCGACAGACGCTGGATCGCTTCCTTGGAAAGACCGGGGACTCGATGAAACGGAAACCCAGAGGGAATCCGTCGTCCCTCCTCTTTCCGAGCCCTTGCAATGTCGCTCTCTTGTCTTCGAAGATAACCACTATATTTTACAACAGTTTCCACGCTTTCGACGTCGAGAGATACCCTTTGCGGATCCATCTCGAATCTCGGTAACCCGCCGGCCGCAAGAAGATCCGCGAGACGCACTGCCGGTTGCTTCAAGAGCTGAGACGCCGGCATTCGATCGCCTGAGGCAGAACGGACCATTGTCTCGTCCAGCATCGCGCGATTGCGATCGAATCTGCCTTGGCGCTCACAGAACGCAGCCCACCGTTCATCGTCGACCAATCCAGCGGAACGCCCCGCAGGGGTGAGTCGAAGGTCCGCGTTGTCGATTCGCAGGAGGAGTCGATGCTCGGCGCGCGAAGTGAACATCCGGTAAGGTTCGAGGCAACCTTTGGTGATCAAGTCGTCGACGAGGATGCCGATGTAGGCTTCGTCGCGACCGAGCGCAAAGCCGCCGCGGCCAGTTGCGCGATGGGCCGCGTTGATACCCGCGACTAGGCCCTGTGCCGCAGCTTCTTCGTACCCCGACGTGCCGTTGATCTGTCCCGCCAGAAAGAGACCTTCAACGCGCTTGGTCTCGAGATGACGGGTGAGTTCGGTGGGTTGAATGAAGTCGTACTCGACGGCGTACCCGGGACGAAGAACCACTGCGTCCTCGAGACCCGGCAACGCGTGGATCAGGTCGGTCTGCACCTCGCGCGGGAGAGACATCGAGAACCCGTTGACGTAAATCTCCCGCGCGTCCAACCCCTCTGGCTCGAGAAAAATCTGATGCCGTTCCTTGTCGGGGAAGCGGATGATCTTGTCCTCGAGCGACGGGCAGTACCGCGGGCCGATTCCGCGAATCTGGCCGTTGAACAGCGGCGAGCGAGCGATGTTCGCGCGGACGAGATCGCGGACGCGATCGTTCGTGTGGAGTAAGTAACAATCAACCTGCGGCCGCTCGATCGGCCCCGAAAGGAACGAGAACGGTACGGGCGGGGAGTCGCCGCTCTCGCAGCTGAATCGTCCCTCGGCAACGTGCCGATCGAAATCGATGCTGCCGCGGTCGAGGCGCGGCGGCGTGCCTGTCTTCAGGCGGCCCCACCTGAAGTCGAGCGATTTGATCGATTCGGCCAGCGCGCACGACGGCGGCTCTCCCGCGCGTCCCGCGGCATATTGTTCCGGGCCAACGTGGATCAGGCCATTGAGAAAGGTACCGGTCGTGATGACGAGCGAACGACAACCGTACGCGTCGCCGTCCTCCATCGCGAGACCGATCAGATGGCCGTGTTCCACGAGCAAGCGCCCAGCCTTGCCGATCAGCCACTCGATGTTTGGCTCGGTATCGAGCGCGGCTTTGATCCATCGCCCATAGATCTTCTTGTCTGCTTGCGCGCGCGGCGACCAGACGGCGGGGCCGCGGCTGCGGTTGAGAAGTTTGAATTGAATTGCCGTCGCATCGGTCGCGCGCCCCATCAACCCACCGAGCGCGTCGATTTCCCGGACGAGGTGCCCCTTCGCCGTGCCGCCGATGGCGGGATTGCACGGCATATGGGCAACCGTGTCGGTCGACAACGTGCACAACCCGACGTGCGCGCCCAGGCGCGCCGCGGCATACGCCGCCTCACACCCCGCGTGTCCCGCACCGATCACGATCACATCGAAGGATGCCTTCATCGCGGGGCTTCTTCCCAACGCCGAATCAACACAAAGGACACTCTATTTCGACTCAGCGACGAAATCATTTTCCAATGCAGAATCGCGAAAAAATATGCGAGAGCAGATCGTCCGCTGCGCGCCGGCCGGTGATCTCTTCAAGCGAGGCGCGCGCGTCCTGCAAGTCCGCGAGCACGAATTCCTCGGGCATCGCTCCGCCTTCCGCCAGCGCCGCCGTGCGGGCGCGCTCGAGTGCCTCGTGCGCGCGTTCAACGAGCGCGATGTGGCGCACGTTGGTGATCTCTGGACGGTCGCGCATCGGCTCCATATCCAGAGCCGCCACCAATCGTTGCCGCAGTTCCGACAAACCCTCCCCGGTTCGAGCCGACAGGCAAATCGCGCCCGCGTTCGTCGTGGCAGGCGATGCCGGCGCAAGGTCGCATTTGTTCCTCACGATCAACACGGTCTGGCTGCCACTCGTGTCCGGCAGATCGTCGGTGTCGATCACATGGATGATCACATCGCAAACCGACACCACTTGCCGCGCCCGTTCAACGCCTTCAATCTCCGCCGGATCGCTTGCCTGGCGGCGGCCGGCCGTGTCGACGAGCGTGACCCGCAGCCCGTCGATATCGACGACCTCCGTGACGAGATCGCGCGTCGTTCCCGGCGCCGGCGTCACGATCGCTCGCGCGGTGCCGAGAAGCGCGTTGAACAGACTTGATTTGCCCACGTTTGGTTTGCCGACAATCGCTGCCTGCAATCCTTCGCGAATCAGCCGCCCACGCGACGCGCCTGCCAGCAGCGCGCCCGTCTGCTTCAGCAGATCATCGATTGAGTGTGCGAGCGATGTTGCATCAACGAAGTGGTAGCCCTCGTCTGGGAAATCGACGGAGGCCTCGAGTCGGGCGATGAGATCGAAGAGGCGCGAATCGATATCCGCAATGGTACGCGTGAGCGTCCCCTCGAGTTGATCGAACGCTGCGCGGGCCTGCAAGGGCGTCGCGGCGTCGATCAGATCCGCGACCGCCTCCGCCTGCATCAGATCGATCCGCCCGTTCATGAACGCGCGCAGCGTGAACTCGCCTGGTTCCGCGGCGCGCGCGCCATGTGCAAGAGCACCGCACACGATCGAACGGAGCACAACCGGGCTGCCATGCGCGCTCAGCTCAACAACATCGTCTCCTGTGTATGAAGCTGGAGCAGGGAAGTAAGTGACAACCGCTTGATCGATCGCGTCAGTGGACGCGTGGCTGAAGCCGTCCCTTGTATTCGACCGGATCCTGGTAAACGTCGCGTGACGAGGCTCGAGAGGACCGGCATGCGTGATCAATGCGCGCGCGATCGTGTGCGCATCCGGTCCGCTGAGACGCACGACCCCGATGCCGCCGCGACCAGCTGGTGTCGCGATAGCAACGATGGTGTCTTGCGTCGAGAAAGACATGTCGGGCCGGGAGCTCGGGCCAGGAACCGGGCGAGCGGCTAGACCCGAGGCCCTATTTCCGTACTGAGATCAACACGGTCTTCGAGAACGCATCGCCGACGCTTTCAGTGGTGACTCCAGGTACCTCGGCGACGGCCAGATGTACCAGACGCCGCTCGTACGGATTCAATGGTCCAAGCTGCTGATCCATTCCCGACTGTTTCGCCTTCTCGGCAAGAAACTTGGCCGTTTTGCGCAGCTCGATGTCCTTCCCCTTGCGGTACTCCAGCGCGTCGACGAAGATGCGCTTTTGATCATCGAGCGTGCGACCGAACGCCATGTCGACGACGTGCTGCAGCGCCTTGAGCGGTTCGCCGCGATGGCGGACCAGCAGTTCGGCGTCGTCGCCGGTAAGATTCAGCCGCGGACCATCCGCGGTCTCTTCGACGTGAACCGTCGCGTTGATCCCGAGAGCGCTGGTGAACCGCTCGAGAAAGTCGGTGATTCTGCGGGTCGGATCGTTCGTCGTCATAAGCGCCATCGCCAATGTCGCGGTTACTGCTCGCGCGCGGCGGCCTCGTCTGTTTTTCCGCTTCCCGCACGTTTCATTCGACGTTCTGCCGGAGGCCGGTGGGTGCGCACGCGGGGCGGTCCCATCCAGTAGTTCGTAAAGTACTGCTGCGCGATGTTCAGCAAGTTCGTCGTGCCGTAATAAATCGCGAGGCCCGCCGGCGCCCAGAGGAACATGAACGTGAACATGACGGGCATGAACAAGAGCATCTTCTGCTGGGCGGGATCGGCGCCCGCTGACGGCGTGAGCTTCTGCTGCCACAATTGACTGGCACCCATCAGCACAGGCGAGACGTAGTACGGATCGTGAGCCGACAGGTCGTGGATCCAACCAAAGAACGGCGCACCGCGAAGCTCGATCGCAGTCGACAGCAGCGCCCACATCGCAAGCAGCACCGGCATTGGCAGCAGCATCGGCACGCAGCCGCTGGCAGGATTGACGCCACGCTCCTTGTAGAGCGCCATCAGCTCCTGGTTCATCTTCTGCTTTGCCGGATCGGTCGCCTTCAACTTGGCGTACCGATCCTGAATCGCCTTCACTTCAGGCTGAATCTCTTGCATCTTCCGCATCGACACCACACCTTTGTGTTTCAGCGGGAGCATGATCACGTTGATGATGATCGTCAGGACGATGATCGACCACCCGTAGTTGCCGGCAAAGCCATTGACCCATTTCAGGGATCGGAGCAGCGGGACGACGATCACCTTGAACATCCCGAAGTTGATGGCCAGGGCCAAATCGGGGTCGACCGTCGTGAGGACGTCGAAGTCCTTGGGGCCGACGAAGAAGCGGATGGAGGTGGCCGCCTGCGCCGGCTCGATCGCGTACGCCACGAGCTCGCGCGGCGGATCTTTCGAGCCGTCGGGCGGCGGAATCGACACCGGCTGATAGATCACCTTGCTCGGCCCGGTGTACAGCGCCGCAGTCATGAAGTAGTTGTCGTCGACGCCGGCGTACTTGAAGTCGCCGTCATACGTCGACTGCGTTGCAAGATCCTTGGGCGCCAGCCGTACGACTTTGCCGTTCTGAAAAAGCAGTCCGCCGGCCTTCGCGACGTAACGGCTCACTTCGCCGGTGTCGCCTATCGCCGGCCCCCACAGAATCGCCGGCACCAGCGGACGGTCGCCTTCGGTTGCGGTCGCGCGGAGCGTGATGACGGAAGACGCGGGGTCAATACGGAATTCCTTGACAACATGCAATCCGGCGCTGTCGCGATACTCGAAACGAAGCTCTGTCGGTCCAGACTCGGCTGGCGCAGTCGGCGCGCCGCTCACTGCGTACAGCGAGCCGTTCAACGCATTGGTGACCGTGTCGCTGGCCGTGCGGAGTGTGAACGGCAGTGGCTGCGTGATGACCTGCTCGATGAGTTCCTGTGGCTGCTTTTGATGATCGAGAAAATGCTTGAGGCGCCAGCTTTTGAGACGCGCGCCGCGATTCGTGAATACAGCCGTCACGTCGCGCGTTTCCACGCGAATCTCGCGTTCGGTCGGTTCGCTGACCACCGCAGTGGCCGTTGACGTCGGCGCTGGGGTAACAGGGACCATCGGCGCGGACGCCGCCGTTGTCTCTGGCGAAGGTGGCGGAGTTGCGCCGCGGTCGGCCGCAGGGGCGGACGCTGTTCCCGGCGTGCTTTTGGGTACCGGTTTTACGAACAGCGCCTGCCACGTGTACAGCACGACGAAGGTCAGGAAGATTGCGAGGAGAACGCGTCGTTCCATTTACAACGGCACCGGATCGTGACCTGCGGCGCAGAGCGGGTGGCAGCGAACGAGTCGGCGGGCGGCAAGCCAGCTGCCCTTGAGCGCACCATGACGGGCGATGGCTTCCGACGCGTAGTCGGCGCACGTTGGCAGGAACCGACAGGAACCGATCAACTGCGGCGAGACGACGATTTTATAGCCTCGAATCAGTTTAAGCGCGGCTCTGGCGGGCCAGGCGGCGGGCGACGAGCGCTCTGTAATCGGCTTCAATGCTGCTCAGGCTGGCGTCGAGGAGTTCGCGCTTTGGGACGACGACGACATCGAACCCTGGCGCGATCTTGTTCCGACGAAAAACCTCTCGAATCAATCGTTTCGCTCGATTTCGCTCAACGGAGCCACCGAGCTTCTTCGTTGCGGCGATCCCTAATCGGCCGACGCCGCCGTTGTTTGCCAGGAGGAACACGGTGCAGTAGCGGCTGTGGACCCTGAACCCACGGCTATAAACCTGCTGGAATTCCGCTCGGCGGCGAATCCGTTCGGCTGGTCGGAATTTCAGAGCTACTCGCTGCTGACGGTCAGTCGCTTCCGGCCTTTGGCGCGTCGGCGCTTCAACACCAGCCTGCCGTTCTTGGTCGCCATCCTCACCAGAAATCCATGCGTTCGCTTGCGATGGCGCGTGTTGGGCTGAAACGTTCGGACTCCCTTGGCCATGACATCCCTTCGAAGTAAGAACCGTCAATGTTAGCGAACGCATTCCAAGAGTGTCAATCAAGCCGGAGGTGTGTTACAGTCGGCGTCCTTTCCCGGCCCGCTCCGGCCGCAGCGAATCCATGCGCGTTTGGTCTCTCCCCAGAGTTTTCCACACCTGTGGAAAAAACTGTGGAAAATCGCAGGCTTCCGTTGATCGGACGCAATTCGAGCCGGCAGACTGGCTTTTTTGCTGAGCTCGGATCGCATCGCGGCTTGGCGAAAGGGTAGCGAAGTGAACCTCTGGGACGACATCCTCGCCCGCATCGAAACCAAGGTGAACCGCCACAGCTTTTACACCTGGTTCCGGCCGACGAGTTTCGTTGCCGAGGATCGCTCCTCCGTAACGGTGCGTGTTCCCAATGCACTGTTCAAGGACTGGCTCACCAAACACTACTCGGGCGTCATCGCGGAGGCGATGAACGAAGTCAAGCGGCCCAATCTGACGCTCAACTTCATCGCCGATACGCAAACGGATATCCCGGTGATTCCGCTGAGCACCGACGAAGCTGCGGCCCTCGAAACAGGTCCGCCGCAGACGACACCGCCGGGTTCGGCCGGGCTGAATCCGCGCTACACGTTCGACACGTTCATCGTCGGGTCGTCGAATCAGTTTGCCCATGCGGCATGCCGGGCCGTGGCCGAAGCGCCTTCCCGATCGTACAACCCGCTATTCATTTACGGCGGAGTCGGACTGGGAAAAACACATTTGATGCACGCGGTCGGACAGTACGTGCTTCAGCACGACAGCAATCTGAAGTTGACCTACATCTCGTCGGAGCGGTTCATGAACGAGATGATCAACGCCGTCCGCTATGATCGCGTGCTCGATTTTCGCGAGCGGTACCGGACAGTTGACGTGTTGCTGGTCGACGACATTCAGTTCCTTGCAGGAAAAGAAGGCACACAGACGGAGTTTTTTCACACTTTCAACGCGCTGTACGATTCGCAAAAGCAAATCGTCCTGAGTAGTGACTGTCCGCCTCACGAAATTCCGGCGCTCGAGGAGCGGCTGCGTTCGCGGTTCGAATGGGGCCTGACGGCCGACATTCAATCGCCTGACCTCGAAACGAAAGTCGCCATTCTGAAGAAGAAAGCGGAAACGGAAGCCGTCCCCCTGGCCGACAACGTGGCGATGTACATCGCCGGGAAGATCAAGTCGAACATCCGCGAGCTGGAAGGTTCGTTGATTCGGCTCATCGCCTACGCGTCGCTGACCGGCCAGGAAATCACGCTCACGCTCGCCCAAGACGTGTTGAAGAACATTCTGGACCACGAGGAAAAGGCAGTCACGATCGAGGCTATTCAGAAGTTCGTCGCCGACTACTACAACCTGAAGATGGTCGACCTCAAGTCGCGGAACAATTCGAAGTCGGTCGCGATGCCGCGTCAAATCGCCATGTACTTGTGCAAGTCGCTCACGCACGCCTCGCTGCCCGAAATCGGACGCAGCTTCGGCGGGAAGCATCACTCAACTGTCATCCACTCGATTCGGAAGGTCGAGGACCTTCGTAAGAAGGACGGGAATTTCAACACCTTGATCGGCAATTTCCTCGAAGGTTTTCGATAGGATCGCAGTTTTCCACAGCTGGGCTAGAGGGCGTCTGCGGATGGATGTGGACCGTTTTGATCGGTCGGAAACTGCTGCTTTCTAGACGGTTTTAAAGCACGTTTTTTCCACAGCGTAAGTTGTTGATTGGTAAATACTAACGGCGAGGCTTTACTTTCCAACGCCCACTCTCTTCCTATATAATTTCTTATTCTCGAATCTCTCCTCTCCTTAGGGGATCGCGGGCGCCCGAACCCCCGCCCATTTCGAGGTCAGCACAGCCATGGAACTTGTCGTCCGCAAGAATGATCTTCTGCGAGAACTGCAACTTTTTCAGGGGATCGTTGAGCGAAAAAACACGATTCCGATTTTGGCCAACGTGTTGATGGAAGCCAAAGACGACGAGGTGCGCTTTCTTGCCACAGACCTCGAGGTCGCACTCCGCAGTAAATGTCAGGCGGCGGTTGCCAAGGGTGGGTCACTCACACTGCCTGCCAAAAAGTTTTACGAGATCGTGAGGTCGCTGCCCGAGACGGATATTCGGATTGCCGAGGACAAAGGCGGAGTAAAGGTCGCCGCCGACCGTTTCGATTCTCGGATGCAGACGTTGCCGCGCGAAGATTTCCCGACGCTGCCGGAATCAGCCGGAACGCCGAGCGCAACACTGCCCCGCGCGTCGCTGAAGGAAATGGTCGCGAAAACCCAATTCGCGATCACCGGAGAAGACACCCGATTCTTTCTGAATGGCGCTCTCTTTGTGTTGAGGCCCAACGAAATGAACCTGGTCGCGACGGACGGCCATCGCCTGGCGATCGTCACAGTGGCTCGCGAGGGCAAGAACAGGAAAGACGCCGACGAGGTCAAAGCCATCCTGCCGAAGAAAACGCTGGGCGAGCTTGGTCGGCTCCTCAACGAGGGCGACGGCGATATCACCTACGAGCGCGGAGAGAATCACTTGTTCTTTGATGTCGGCGGCCGCCTTTTGATTTCGCGGATGATCGATGGACAGTTTCCAGCCTACGAGCGGGTGATCCCGAAGGGCAACGACAAACACATCGAATTCGAGCGCGATCGGTTGACGAACGCCGTGAAGCGTGTGGCGCTCCTGTCGAACGAGCGTTCGCGCGCGGTCAAGATTCAGATCGATAAAGGCAAGGTCGAGGTGACGTCGAGCAGTCCCGATCTTGGCGAAGCGAAAGAGCTGCTGCCGGTCGAGTACAGCGGTGCGCCAATGCAGATCTGTTTCAACGCTCAGTATGTTCTCGACTTCCTGGCGGCGGTGTCGACCGATGTCGTCTCGCTCGATCTCAAAGACGAAGTGAGCCAGGCGGTGATGAAGCCGGTTGGCGCCGACGGCTACGACTACACGTACGTGATCATGCCGATGCGCGTTTGATCGGACGGACACACAGGTCTGGCAAGGCGGACACTCTAGTCCGCTGCGGAGCAGCCGACCTGGTTGGTGGCTTCAGGAGCACATGGAACACACGGGTCGAACGGAAAACAAGGACATGCCGCCGCTGACGCCGGAGGTCCCGGCAGGCAACAACGGGCACGGGAACGTCGACGACTACTCGGCGGACAGCATCAAGGTCCTCGAAGGGCTCGAAGCCGTGCGACTGCGTCCGGCGATGTACATCGGCTCGACGGGGCCGACCGGGCTGCACCATCTGGTGTACGAGGTCGTCGACAACTCCATCGACGAGGCGCTCGCTGGTTATTGCGATCAAATCAACGTGACGATCCACATCGACGGATCGGTGACGGTGATCGACAACGGCCGCGGCATTCCAGTGGATCGCCACGCGAGCGGCAAGTCAGCAGCGGAAGTCGTGCTGACGGTGCTGCATGCCGGCGGGAAATTCGACAACGACACGTACAAAGTGTCGGGTGGGCTTCACGGTGTCGGCGTCTCGGTCGTGAACGCCCTGTCAGAGGCGCTGGATCTCGAGATCTGGCGCAACGGTCAGGTCTATACGCAGTCCTACGAGCGAGGCATCCCGGCAGGCGAGCTCGAAGTCACCGGCACGACGAAGCGCCGTGGCACGAAGGTTACGTTCCGGCCGGACCCGCAGGTTTTCGAATCCACGGTCTTCAGCTTCGACACGCTCGCTCAGCGTCTGCGCGAACTCGCGTTTCTCAACGGGGGGATCGTCATCACGCTCGACGACGAGCGCGACGGCAAGAATCACAAGTTCCAGTACGACGGTGGGATCGTCTCGTTTGTGACGCACCTGAACAAGAACAAGTCGGCGGTGAACGAAAAGCCGATCTACATGCGCGGCGAGAAAGACGGCATCGAGGCCGAAATCGCGCTGCAATGGAACGACGGCTACGCCGAGATGATTTATTCTTTCGCGAACAACATCAACACGCACGAGGGCGGCACGCACCTCTCGGGATTCCGCTCTGCGCTGACGCGCACGATCAATTCGTACGCAACCAAGAACAACCTCGCGAAGGATCTGAAGGAAAGCGTCACCGGAGACGATATCCGCGAAGGGTTGACAGGCGTCATCAGCGTCAAGATTCCGCATCCGCAGTTCGAAGGACAGACGAAGACGAAGCTCGGCAACACGGAAATGAAGGGCATCGTCGAAGCGATCGTCAACGATAAGCTCGGCGCCTACCTCGAGGAAAACCCCGGCGTCGCGAGGAAAGTGATCGGGAAGGCGATCGACGCCGCGCGGGCGCGCGAAGCGGCGCGCAAGGCGCGCGATCTGGTTCGCCGCAAGGGCGCGCTCGACGGCAGCTCATTGCCTGGCAAGCTCGCCGACTGCCAGGAGCGGGATCCAGCCCTCAGCGAGCTGTACATCGTCGAGGGCGAGTCGGCAGGCGGGTCGGCCAAGCAGGGGAGGGATCGCCGCTTCCAGGCCATCCTGCCGCTCAAGGGCAAGATTCTGAACGTTGAAAAGGCCCGCTTCGACAAGATGCTCGGCAGCGACGAGATCAAGACGATGATCGCGGCCCTCGGGTGCGGGATCGGAGCCGAAGACTTCGAGCTCGACAAGCTCCGGTATCACCGCATCATCATCATGACCGACGCGGACGTGGACGGATCTCATATCCGAACGCTCCTGCTCACGTTCTTCTACCGTCAGTTGCCGGCCATCATCGAGCACGGCTACGTCTACATCGCCCAGCCGCCGCTGTTTCGCGCGAAGCGCGGCAAGGCCGAAACCTACATCAAGGACGAGCGCGATCTCGAAACGTTTCTGATCAAGCGGTCGATCGAAGGGCGCACGGTCCGAATTCCGGCGACGAACCGCGAAATCTCAGGCGCGGAGCTCGAGAAGCTGCTGCAGAAAATGATCGCACACCAGAAGTTCCTCCAGACCGTCGAACGGCGAGGACATCCGCGCGAGATCGTCGAGGCGCTTCTGGAAGCAGGCGCCGAGCGCGAATACTTTGCGGACAAGGAACGGCTGGAAGGTCTCGCGCAGGCGCTCAGCACGCCGACGCGGACGGTCACCGTTGAACGCGACGAAGAACATAACCGCTACCTGCTTCAAATCGACGATCGATCGAGCGGCTATTCAAGGCAGCATACGATCGGCGTCGATTTCGTTACGGCCGGCGAATACCGAACGCTGCTTGCCAATCACCGCGACATCCCAACGCTTCAGGGCGACATCATCGTGTCGACGACGGCGCAGACGGCGGACGAGCCGGAAGAACCGACTGCGGCGGCCGATCAGGCGACAATTGGCGGCGGCCCCATCGATTCGGCGACGAAGCTTGCGGCCGAGCCGAAAGATCGCGTGAGGAAGCCTCTCAAGGACGCCGACGTCACGCTGCGATCCCTCGACGATCTGGTCGACTTCTTCATCACCGCGGGGAAGAAGGGGATCGCGATCAACCGTTACAAGGGCCTCGGCGAAATGAATCCCGAGCAGCTCTGGGCGACGACGATGGATCCGCAGATCAGGACGCTGCTCCAGGTGCGCGCCGAAGACCACACCGAAGCCGATTTGATGTTCACGACGTTGATGGGCGATCAGGTGGAGCCGCGGCGGAAGTTCATTGAGGACAATGCGCTCGACGTGAAGAATCTCGACGTGTAGGGGCTGGCTGCTAGGGGCTAGAAGCCCACGCCAATCAGCTAAGCCCCAAGCCCCGAGACCTACTACAACATGGCAGACCTCGTCCCACAGACGCCCCCGGTAAACATCGAAGACGAAATGAAGCGGTCGTACATGGATTACGCCATGAGCGTAATCATTGGACGAGCGCTGCCCGATGCGCGCGACGGGCTGAAGCCTGCGCACCGCCGAGTCCTGTACGGCATGAAGACGATGGGGCTGTCGTCGACGCGGGGCTACAGAAAGTGCGCGAAGATCGTCGGCGAGGTGATGGGCAATTTCCACCCTCATGGCGATCAGTCGATCTACGACACGCTCGTGCGGTTGGCGCAGGACTTCAACATGCGCTATCCGCTCGCCGACGGACAAGGCAATTTCGGATCGATCGACGGCGATCCCCCCGCGGCGATGCGGTACACCGAAGCCAGGCTCCAGGCGCTTGCGGACGACTCGATGGCGGACCTGGACAAGGAGACCGTCGATTTCGTTCCAAATTACGACGAGACGACGGAGGAACCCACAGTCCTCCCGGCGCCATTTCCCAACCTCCTGGTGAACGGATCGGCGGGCATCGCGGTCGGCATGGCGACGAACGTGCCACCGCACAACCTCCGCGAAGTCGTCGACGGCTGCATCTGGCTGATTGAGAACACGCATTTCGCCCAAGCCGGCGCGCGTCCGACGCGTGCCGACAAGCTGCGGAACCTCATTCGCTTGATTCCCGCGCCTGATTTTCCGACTGCCGGACAAATCGTGGGCCGCCAAGGGGCTGTGCAGGCTTACACGACGGGTCGCGGCTCGATCTTGATGCGCGCGAAATCGGAGGTCGAGTCGAACAAGAAGGGCGACCGGCAGGCAATCATCGTCACCGAGATCCCCTATCAGGTGAACAAGGCGAAGCTGATCGAGCGCATCGCCGACCTCGTGCGCGACAAGACGATCGAGGGCATTTCCGATCTTCGCGACGAGTCGGACCGCGAGGGCATGCGGATCGTCATCGAGCTGAAGCGCGGTGAGGTCTCGGAGGTGATCCTCAACAACCTCTATAAGCACACGCAGCTGCAGTTGAGCTTCGGCATCATCATGCTCGCCATCGTCGGCGGTCGGCCCCGGGTGATGAACCTGCTCGAGCTCATCGAGAGCTTCACCGAATTCAGGCGGGACGTTGTCCGACGCCGCACGGAATTCGAGCTGCGCAAAGCCGAGGCCAGGTATCACATCCTCGAAGGCTTGAAAATCGCGCTCGATCATCTGGACGCGGTCATCACGTTGATTCGCGGGTCGAAAACGCCGCCCGAAGCGCGCGATGGCCTGATGACGCAGTTCGGGCTGTCGCAGATTCAGTCGCAGGCGATCCTCGACATGCAGCTCCAGCGGCTCACTGGCCTCGAGCGGCAGAAGATACTCGACGAGCTCGCCGACCTGCTGAAGACCGTCGAGCGTCTGCGAGCGATCCTGGCCAGCGAACGCCTCCTCATGCAGATCATCGTCGACGAGCTGAAGGAAGTTCGGGACAAGTACGGCGACGACCGGCGCACGGTGATCATCGAAGGCGAATCGGGCGAGTTGAACATCGAGGATCTGATCGCCGAAGAAGACATGGCGATTTCGGTCACGAACACCGGCTACATCAAGCGGACCGCGATCACGACGTACCGGAGCCAGCGTCGGGGAGGGAAAGGGCGTATTGGCATGCGGACCCGCGACGAGGATTTCGTCAGCCATCTCTTCGTCGCGTCGACGCACGCCTACATCATGATCTTCTCGGACCGCGGCCGCGCCTACTGGCTCAAGGTTCACGAGATTCCGGACGTCGGGCCCGGCGGCAAGGGCAAGTCGATCGCGAACCTGGTCTCGATGGAAGATGGCGAGAAAATCGCGGCGATGCTGGCGGTGAAGGAGTTCGAAGAAGACAAGTTCGTCGTCATGGGCTCGCGGAAGGGCGTCGTGAAGAAATCGTCGCTGGCCGCGTTCAGCAATCCGCGCGCCGGCGGGATTATCGCGATGGGCGTCGAGGAAGGCGATGCCGTCATCGCGGTGCAGGTGACCGACGGTACCGGCGAAATCTTCATCGGCACGAAGAGCGGGATGGCGATCAGGTTTGCGGAGGGCGACGTCCGCCCCATGGGCCGCGCGGCGTACGGCGTTCGCGGCATCACGCTCCGGGACGATGACTTCGTGGTCGCGATGGAGGTCGTGAAGCCGGGAGGGACGCTGCTGACGGTCACCGAACGCGGGTACGGCAAACGCACCGAAATCGACGAGTATCGAGTCCAGTCGCGCGGCGGCGTCGGCGTGATCAACATCTCGACGTCCGAGCGGAATGGCCCTGTCGTTGGCATCGCCTACGTGCAGGAGGGCGACGAGGTCCTCGTGATCACGCAGCAGGGCATGATCATCCGGATGGCGACCAACGACGTCCGTGCGATCGGGCGCGCCACGCAAGGCGTGCGCCTGATCGACATCGAGGGCGATGACAAAGTTGTCTCGATCGCCCGGCTCGTCGAGAGAGACGACGACGAGGACAAAAACGGTTCCGCGGATGCTCCGCCTGAGGAGCCGATGCCCTCAGCGTAGACGACCGGCCGCTACAGAAATGCTTCGTGGTTTCGTGTCTCTGTGTTTGCTGTCGGCGGCGCTCATTGGCTGTTCAGAGGCTCGAGAGCGCGCGCTTCTCGATCAGTTTTTCTCGGCCTCCCGACTCCGCGACCTGACGGCGCTGCGCGGCATCTCGAGCGTCGTCTTCGAACCCCGCGAGCAAGGCACCGTGCTCCGTTTCGAGATCGAATCAGTGGAAGAAGTGTCGGCGGGGTCGAAAATCGTGCGCGTCAACGCGCAGGTTCGCCGGCCGGACGGTCAGACGGTGCGGGAGATTTTGCTCGTCACCATTTCTGGAAAGATGGTCACCGGAGTGGCGGTTCCTTCGACTCCACGTTCGTAATCATCCATCGCCCCTCCTGCTTCTCGAGACGGACGCTGGTGTCGTGTCTGTCGACCGATGGCTGCCCGCCGCGCGGATCCGGCGTTGCGATCTCCACCGACATATAGGCTCGTGCGGCGGTCTCCGAGTCGATGAAGACCTGCGTGTCGACGAACTGAACGTCGATGCCTGTGGATGGCGGCTTCCACGCGCTGATGGCGCTCATCACGGCGTCGCGTGACGAAATCTCCGCAGACCCGGCGCGAATGCGAACGTCGTTGGCCAGATGACGACGGAGTTGTCCCAGGCGCGCCAGTCGCGCCATTTCGGACTCTCCGGCGGGCGCCGACAGAACGCTGGCAATTTCGCCCATGTGCCGCTTGAGCGCTCTCGACGGGTTGAACCACCACTGGTAGCCCAGGTAGAAGAGCAGCACAGCGAAAACGGCCGAGACGTAGACGGAACCAATCCGCAATGTTTCAAGCCGGTTCGAGGCGCGCGTATTTCGCCCGAAGTGTCTTCTGGCCTACCGCGGCGAAGCGGACCACCAGCTTCGTATCGTCGTCGAGCCGCTCGACGCTGAGCACCGTCCCGATGCCGAACTGCGGGTGTCGGACTTTCATGCCGAGGCGAAGATTTATGGCGATCGACTGATCTTCGTCTTCGTACGAGTAACCCGGTTCGGCCTCCTTCGTGCGCCGCCCGCGTCCGTAGGGATTGGTTCTGAATTCATAGTGAGGGAAGTTGCCCTGATACCCGGACGAGGACGAAAATGACGCGGCGACCCGCTCGACGAGATCCTCGGGCACTTCGTCGATGAACCGTGAGGGCTGGCTGGACTGATATTCACCGAAGATTCTCCGCCGTGCGGCACCGGTCAACACGAGGCGCGACCGGGCGCGCGTCATGCCCACGTAGCAAAGGCGTCGCTCCTCCTCGAGCTCTTCCCCGTCTTCACTCGATCGAGAATGGGGAAACAACCCCTCTTCGAGTCCCGCGAGCACGACCACGGGAAACTCCAGGCCCTTGGCGCTGTGCAGCGTCATCATCCAGACGCGCGCATCGCGCGAGCCCTCTTCCTCGTCCGCGTCGGAGAGCAGCGACAAGCGGTCCACGAAGCCGCCGAGCGATGGTTCAGGCTCACGACTCTCGTACTCGCGAGCCGCCGACACTAATTCGGCCAGGTTCTCGACACGACTCTCGGCGTCCTCGCTCCGCTCCTCGCGTAGGTCCTGAAGGTATCCGCTCCGATCGAGCATCTTGCCGATCGCGATCGACACCGACTCCTGCCGCGCCATTTCGGTGAGGTTGACCAGCAGATCGCGAAACGCCGCCAGTGGAGCCGCGGCGCGATTCGGAAACGCGCGCTGATCGAGTCCTCGGACCACGCGAGCCCAGAGCGAGTTGACTGACAACGCCGGCTGCAGGCCGGCCGCCAGCAGCGGCAGCGACTCCATGACCGATGTGTCGTCTCCGGCGGGCAGCTGTTCCACCGCCTCCATCACGCCCTTGCCGATGCCGCGCGCCGGCACGTTGATGACACGCCGAAGGCTTACATCGTCATGTGGATTGATGATGAGTCGCATGTAGGCAAGCGCGTCCTTGATTTCCTTCCTCTCGTAGAAGCGCACGCCCCCCACGACCTTGTACGCGACGCCCTCGCGCATGAGCGCGTCTTCAATCGTCCGCGACTGCGCGTTGGTGCGATAGAGGATCGCCACGGTCGCCTCCACATCGTCCGCCAGCGTCGTCCGGGCGGTTCGCGTGATGAAGTCGGCCTCTTCCAGCTCGTCGCCGCCGCGAAAGTACAGAATCCGCTCGCCGCCTTTGCGATCGGTCCAGAGGTGCTTGTCCTTGCGGTTTCGGTTCTGGCTGATGACCGCGGACGCGGCGTCCAGAATGATCTGCGTCGACCGGTAGTTGCGTTCCAGCTTGACGATCTTCGCCTCGCCGAAGTCCCGCTCGAAATCGAGAATGTTTCGCAGATCGGCGCCGCGCCACTTGTAAATCGACTGATCCGGGTCCCCGACGACGCACAGGTTGCGATGAACGCCGGCGAGTCGGGTGATGAGAAGGTACTGCGGCCGGTTGGTGTCCTGGTACTCGTCCACCATCACGAACCGGAATTGTTCGGCGTACTTCGTCCGCACGCGCTCTGACTTCTCGAAGAGCTCGACGGTCTTCAGCAGGAGATCATCGAAGTCCAGCGCGTTGCTGTCCTTCAGCGCGTTCAGATAGTGCGCGTAGATCTTGGCGATGTGCTCGTCGCGGCGGTTCCAGCCCGCGTTCGCCTCGACGGCATCCGGCCCTTCCATGCGATTCTTCGCGTGAGAGATGCGCGACAGCGCCGCTCGAGGTTGCACGAAGCTGTCGTCGATGTGGAGCGCTTTGAGCGCCTGCTTGACGACGGTGAGCTGGTCCGATGAGTCGTAGATCACGAAATCGCGCGAGAGCCCGATCGCCGGCGCTTCGCGACGCAATAGGCGGGCGCAAAGCGCGTGGAACGTCGACACCCACATCCGGCTGCAGTCCGAGCCGAGCAGCGCTTCCACACGCGCCCGCATCTCTTCCGCGGCCTTGTTCGTGAATGTGACTGCGAGCACTTCGTGCGGCTGGGCGTGACCGTCGCCAACGAGGTACGCAATCCGGCTGGTGATGACGCGCGTTTTTCCGGAGCCCGCGCCGGCGAGGATCAGCAACGGCCCTTTGATGTGGAGGACCGCTTCGCGCTGTTCGGGATTGAGGCTTTCTAAGACCTGCATCGGGGACTAAGGGACATGGGGACGCGGACTACGATCACACGCGATCGTAGCATCGTCTTGCGATTCAGTCCTTAGTCCCCACGTCCTCAGTCCCCCGTTACTCCACCGTGACGCTCTTCGCGAGGTTCCGCGGCTGGTCGACGTCGCAGCCGCGGCGGACTGCGATGTCGTACGCCAGCAACTGGAGCGGCAGCACCATCGTGATCGGCGTCAGGAGCTCCGGCGCTCGCGGTACTTCGATGACGAAGTCGCGTGAATGGTCGAGGATCGACTTCAGCTTGTCGTCGCCGCGCGTCGTCAGGGCGACCACCGACCCTCCTCGCGCCTTCACTTCCTGCATGTTGCCAATCATCTTCTCGAAGACGCCGTCGTGCGGCGCGATCGTCACCACCGGCATTTGCTCGTCGATGAGCGCGATCGGGCCGTGCTTCATCTCGCCCGCGGGATACCCTTCGGCATGGATGTACGAGATTTCCTTCAGCTTCAGTGCGCCCTCGAGAGCAATCGGGTAGTTGATGCCACGCCCGAGGTACAGAAAATCGGACCGGTTCTGGAACCGGCCGGCAATCATTTCGATTTCGGGCGCGACCTTCAAGGTCTGTTCGAGAAGCTGCGGCAGCTGTAACAGCGCTTCAATGTGCGGCTTCGACGCTTCGGGCGACAACGCACCGCGAACCTGGCCCAGTCGAAGCGCAAGCAGATACAGCGCGACGAGTTGCGACGTGAATGCCTTCGTGGAGGCGACACCAATCTCCGGTCCCGCATGCGTATAGATCGTGCCGTCGGTCTCGCGTGTCGCCATGCTGCCGACGACGTTGCAGATCGCGATGCTGGCGGCGCCTTCCTTCTTGGCTTCCCGCAGCGCAGCAAGCGTGTCTGCCGTCTCGCCGGATTGTGTGATGACCACCGCCAGCGTGTTCTTCGTCACGATGGGCGCGCGATACCGATACTCCGACCCATAGTCGACTTCCACCGGCAGCCGCGCGAGCTGCTCGATCATGAACTTGCCGACGAGCGCCGAATGCCACGACGTGCCGCACGCCAGAAGCGTCACACGTTCTACATCGGCGAGCGTGGCATCGCTGACTTTCATTTCCTCCAGGAACACTCTTCCAGAATCCTGCGACACGCGACCCAAAATCGTTTCGCGCGCGGCGGTCGGCTGCTCGTAAATCTCCTTGAGCATGAAATGCTTGTAGCCGGCCTTTTCCGCCATGATCGGATCCCACAGGACCCGCTGCGTCGCTTTCGATACCGGACGGCCGAAGAAATCGGTGAATTCCACGCCGGTCTTCGTGATGATCGCCATCTCCTCGTCGCCGAGGAACACCACATCGCGTGTGTGACTGAGGATTGGCGGAATGTCCGAGGCGACGAAGAACTCGCCCTCGCCAAGGCCCACGACGATGGGCGGACCGTTGCGAACGGTGACGATCTTTTCCGGATCGTCGGCCGAAATCAGCACAAGCGCGAACAATCCGCGCATCAGCATGAGCGCGCGCCGCACAGCGTTCTCGAGCCCGTCGCTCTTCATCTCGCGCTCGACGAGGTGCGCGACGATTTCGGTGTCCGTCTCGGTGACGAACGTGTGGCCCTGCCGCTGGAGCTCGTGCTTCAGGTCGAGATAGTTCTCGATGATCCCGTTGTGGACAACGACGATCTTGCCGGTACAGTCGCGATGCGGGTGGGCGTTCTCCTCGGTCGGGCGGCCGTGGGTGGCCCAGCGCGTGTGGCCGACGCCATAGTCGCCCACGAGCGGCGCCGAGCCGATCACCGTTTCAAGATTCGACAGCTTCCCTGCGCTTCTACGCAGATCGATGCAGCCATCCCGCACGACCGCGACGCCCGCCGAGTCGTAGCCGCGATATTCGAGCCGCCGCAGCCCGTCGATCAAGACCGGGACGACGTCCTTCGGACCGATGTATCCAATGATGCCGCACATGCTTAGCCTTATCGTCGCTTCTGACTTCTAACTTTTGACTTCCTGCTTTTCTCTTCGACTTTTCTTCTTCACCCATCCCTCGATGTTCCGCTGCTTCCCGGCGCTCACGGCCAGCGCATCAGGGGGCACATCCTCGCGGATCGTCGCGCCGCTGCCCACGTACGCACCTTCCCCGACCGTGACGGGCGCGATCAATTGCGTGTCGCTCCCGATGAACGCGCCGTCGCCAATCACAGTCTGGTTCTTCTTGATGCCGTCGTAGTTGCACGTAATCGTCCCGGCGCCGATGTTCACTTTCGCGCCTATCGTCGCGTCTCCCAGGTAGGCGAGGTGCCCAGCCTTGGATCCCGGACCAAGCACCGTCTTCTTCATCTCGACGAAATTGCCGACGCGCGCGCCTTCGCCGACGTCGACCGCGTTGCGGAGATGGGCGAACGGGCCCACGCTCGCATTGCTCCTCACGTGCGAATTATGGATGACGCAATGGTTCAACACGGTCACACGATCCTCGATCTGCGAGTCGACGATGCGTGCCCCGCTGTGGATTTCACAGCCGCTGCCAATCGAGGTGCGACCCTCGATGAATACGCCGGGGTGCAGGATCGTGTCTGGGCCGATCGTCACGTCGACGTCGACGTAGGTGGTGGCGGGATCTTCGACCGTGACGCCCGATGCCATCAGCGCTGAGATTTTTTCATGTCGCACGATGGTGCTCACTGCCGCGAGCTCGGCGCGGCTGTTGATGCCTCTAATCTCGTCGGGATTCGAGACGATGACGGTTTCAACCGGCCGGCCGCGCTGCCGGTAGATCGCGACGAGGTCCGGGAGGTAGTACTCGCGCTGCGCGTTCTCCGATGCAATGCTGCGCAAGGCATCGAAGAGCCCTTCGAGCGCGAAGGCGTAGATACCGGAATTGATCTCCCGGATCTCGCGCTCGGCCGGCGAAGCATCCCTCTCCTCAACAATACGTGCAATCTCCCGGCCTGACGAGGCCCCCCGAACGATACGACCGTAGCTGCTTGGATCGTCGACCACCGCTGTAACGACTGTCGCGGCTGCGCCTGCCGCGAGGTGGCGATCGACAAGCGTTTTCAACGTGTTAACGGAGAGCAGCGGCACGTCGGCTGACAGGAGAACGACCGTACCTCGAGCTTCCTTGAGCGCCGTTTCGGCAGTCAGGAGCGCGTGCGCCGTGCCGAGCTGTGGTTCCTGCACCACAAACCCGACGTCCTTTTCGTGGGCCAAGCCGTTCTTGAGCGCATCGGCCTGATACCCCACAACCAACGTCATCGACAAAGGCTTGAGCGTCCTGGCCGTCGCAAGCACATGATCGATGAGCCGGCGACCCGCGACGCGGTGAAACACCTTGGGCTGCGCCGATCTCATGCGTGTACCTTTGCCGGCAGCCAGGACGACGATGTGGAGGTCGGACATGGTTGTCCGGCAACCTCGCAAGATCCCGGACTACTGATTATCGCGCTGTTCGGGTCTTGATCGGGCGGCGTGCCGTCGCGCGGTGAACCGAAGGGGTCTCGATGATGGCTCGGAACGCTTCGTCGTCATGCAATGGTTCGAGGTCCGGATCGTTCCGGGCCAGCGCCCGGTTTTCCGGGTTGAGCGCAATGGCGCGTTCGAGGTGAGCGACCGCTTCGGCATGCTCGTCGCGCTGTGCATGCGCCACGGCCAGCATGTAGATGGCGTGATCGTTGTCCGGATCCTCATCGCGCACGAGGCGAAGGTGGACGATCGCCTGGTCGTACTGCCCGCCGTTGATGGCCAACGTCGCAGCGTACAGGCGCTCATCGATTGTCTGCGGCGCCGGAACGCGAGGCGTCGCCTGTCGCTGACAGACGTTGAGATACAGCCGGACGCGCTCGTGGAGCTCCTTTTCCTCGGGATACTGGCGCAGCACCGATTCCAGGAGATCGGAGGCGCGCTCGTAATCGTGACGCTGGAGCGCTTCCACGCCCCGCTCGTAGAGGGCAACTGCCTCAAAATAGGTCGATCGGCGCTGCGGACCGCCCGGGGCCGCCCGAGCTGCGGAGCGTTGCGCGGCGGTCTCCGGTTCAGTCCGCGCGGTCGGTCGGACGGATGACGACTGCGCTGGGGTCTTGGGGGATCTTGGCTGCGGCCGGAGCTGCTTGGCCATAAACGCCGGTTGCGTGAAATCTAACCCGAAGCGGCCGGTAAATTAACAGAACGGCTGAATACGGTCAAGGGAGGGCACTCATCGGTCAATCAACAGAATTACGAAGGCGTTCGAGGGCCTCGTACACAGCGTTCGTGGAAACGCCGTAGGTTCTCGCGAGAGCGGCGATGATCGATCGCTTCGATTCTCCTGTCGCCGGAGGCTCGCTCGCTGCATTATCTGGTTGATGACCTATATCTATAACTACAGTAAATTCACCACGTGGCGCAGGAAGGTGCTCCAAAACGACTGAAATTGGTCCTCTGACCAATTCCTCATGGACTTTAGTGAGCTCTCGCGCGAGGACGACCTGGCGATCGCCGACCTGTTGACGTAAGGTCTCAAGTGTTCGGCGGATTCTATGGGGTGCCTCGAAGAAAACGACGGTTCCGGCGACGGTGCGCACCCGCTCGAACCATTTGAGCCGGTCTTTTGACCTAACTGGGGGAAACCCATGAAATGAGAACGGCTCGGATGGGAGCCCTGCGACGGCCATAGCCGCAATCACCGCTGATGCGCCAGGAATCGGCTCGACGCGGATGCCGGCTGAGATCGCCTCGCGGATGAGCCGTGCACCGGGATCGGAGATCGTCGGTGTGCCCGCATCCGACACTAGCGCGACGTTTTCTCCACGCTCGAGCCGCGCGATGAGGCCAGGAGACTTTGCCGCCTCGTTGTGTTCGTGGACGCTCGTCGTCGGCGTGTCGATCGCATGGCGGGCCAACAGACGAGCCGTGCGTCGAGTATCTTCCGCGGCGATGACGGACGCTTCGCGCAGCACACGCAATGCGCGAACGGTGATGTCCTCGAGGTTGCCGATTGGCGTGGCGACCACGAAGAGCGTGCCCGACATGTGGAGTGGGGAACTTGCGTGTTTATTGTACCATTGGCGGATCTATGGCGTTGGTCTCCTGCTGTCCGGTTCAGAAAAGATGATTGCTTCCGAGCCCCTTCCGCATTTCGTCGACGACCTGCTCGGTTACCTGCATGAAACCCATCCCACGCACGCCACACTCGACGGAGTGCACACGCACGACGATCTGCTGGAGGATGTCAGCCGTCAGGCCATTGACACCGAAACACACGCCTTAGCCGGGTATCTCCGCAGGCTGGACGAGATCAATCAGGACGCCTTGACGCCGCTTGAGCGGTTAGAGCATCGGATGCTGACCGCCAACCTGCAGGCGCGCATGTTCGAGCTGGAAGCGGTCCGCACCTGGGAGAAAAACCCGCAGTATTACTCCGATCTGCTCGCGTCGAGCCTTGCCGGACAGACGCTTTTTTCACACGCGCCGGCGTCGGAGCGTGCCCGACGCGTGCTTTCGAAGCTGCGGCAGACTCCACGCCTTATGCAGGCTGCCCGCGACAATGTCAAGGAACCGCCGGGTATCTACGTCAAGGTCGGCATCGAAACGATGCGCGGCGCGCTGAAGTTCATCGACGAAGAGCTGCCGCGCGCGTTCAAGGACGTCGACGACCTTCATCTGCTCGGCGATCTCGCGGATGCGCAGGCGGAAGCGTCGCAGGCCGTCGGGTCGTACGTCGAGTACCTGGAAACCGAGATCGCGCCGAAAGCGCGTGCGTCATTCCGGCTGGGCAAAGACAGGTTCGAACAGAAGCTCCGGTTGGAAGAAGGGCTGACGATGCCCGTCGATCGCCTGCTGGCGATTGCCATGCGCGAGCTGGCGGCGACGCAGGAGGCGTTCAAGTCGCTCGCGGGGCGTATGAACGGCGGCGATCCGCTCGAGACTTGGGCCCGCACGAAAGCCGAGCATCCCGCGCCCGGCGAGCTCGTCGCCAAAGGCCGCGAACAGCTCGACGAGCTCGTGACGTTTCTCGAGCGGCAATCGATCATCACGCTACCGCCCGGCGAGAAGATCACCGTGGCGCCAACGCCCGATTTCTACCGGTGGTCGTTCGCGAGCATGTGGACGCCCGGACCGTTCGAGGCGAAGCCGACGCGCGCGTACTATTATCTGACCGATGTCGATCGGTCGTGGCCGCCCGAGCGCCAGGATGAGCACCTCCGCGATTACAACTACCCGACGCTCTGGTCGATCTCGATTCATGAGGTGTACCCGGGGCACTTCCTGCACTATCAGCATCTGCGACGCGTGGAGTCGAAGGCACGCAAATCGATCTTGTTCGCGCCTGCGTCGTTCGTCGAGGGTTGGGCGCATTACTGCGAGCAGATGATGATCGAGGCCGGCTTCGGCCGCCAGGATTACGGAATCAAGCTCGGACAGCTCGCCGAATCGCTCATCCGGCTGGCCCGCTTCATCGTCTGCATCAAGCTGCACGCGGAGGATATGTCCGTGGAGCAGGGTGTGCGGTTCTTCCGCGACGAAGCGTTCATGGAGGAGGCGAGCGCGCGTCGCGAGGCCGAGCGTGGGACGTTCGATCCGACGTATCTCGTGTACAGCGTTGGGAAGTTGATGCTCCTGAAGCTCCGGCAGGACTGCAAGCTGCAGCAGGGCAAGTCGTTTTCACTCCGTTCGTTCCACGATACGCTGCTCGCCCAGGGGACCGCGCCCTTCTGGCTGCATCGTCAGTTGATGCTCGGCGAAGACGGCGACCTGCTGGAATAGCCGATGCCATTGTACGAATACGAGTGTGATGCGTGCGGGCACCGCTTCGAGGTGATTCAGAAATTTTCCGATTCCCCGATCGAACAGTGTCCGAAGTGCGGCAGCTCCGTCCACAAGCTGATGTCGTCGCCGGCGTTTCAGTTCAAGGGAAGTGGCTGGTACGTCACCGATTACGCCCGCAAAGACAAGGAGACGAGCGACACGAAGGAGACAAAGGATACGAAGGACACGAAAGAAACCAAGGAAGGGAAAGACGCGAAAGAGTCGAAGGAAACGAAAGAATCGAAAACTGAGAAGTCCTCTTCAGACAGTTCGTCGGCCGCGACATCGCCGCCCGCGCCGCCCTCTAAGGATTCCCCCAAAGGTACGTAGAGTCCGGCTTAAGCCGGGCCTTCTACCGCTTACCCGCCGGCGTGCGGAGGTCGAGAGACATCAGGTAGTCGGAGAACTTGTCGGCCAAATCGGGCCTGCGCAGCGCGAAATACACCACCGCCTTCAGGAAGCCGAGCTTGTTGCCCGTGTCGTGACGAACGCCGTTCACTTCACACGCGTAAATCGGACGCGTCTTCAGCAGCTCGCGCAGTCCGTTCGTCAGCTGAATTTCCCCCGTGCGATCGCTTTTCGTGGCCGCGAGTGCCGGAAAAATGTCGGGCGTGAGCACGTAGCGCCCGATGATCGCGAGGTCCGAGGGCGCCTCATCCCGAGGCGGCTTCTCGACGAGATCGCGAACCTGGTAAATGCCCTCGCCAAGACGCGAGTTCGGCTCAACCGCGATGACGCCGTAGCTCGAAATGTCGTCCCGCGGCACGCGCTCAACCGCCAGCACCGGACCATCGAGCCGCTCGAACACGTCGATCAACTGCTTGATCGCCGGAGGCCTCGCATCGATCACATCATCGCCCAGAATGACCGCGAACGGCTCGTTGCCGACCAGCTCGCGCGTGACGAGCACCGCGTGGCCGAGTCCCAGCGGCTCGCCCTGACGGACGTACGCGAAGTTGATCATGTTGGAGATCTTCCGGACCTCCGCGAGTTGCTCGCGCTTGCCCCGCGCCTCGAGGAACGTCTCCAGTTCCACGGAGACGTCGAAGTGATCCTCGATGGCATTCTTGCCGCGGCCTGTGACCAGGATGATGTTGTCGACCCCCGACTCCACAGCCTCTTCGACGCCGTACTGGATGATCGGCTTGTCGACGAGTGGCAGCATTTCCTTGGGCTGTGCTTTGGTGGCTGGAAGGAAGCGGGTGCCGAGCCCGGCGGCGGGAAAGACGGCTTTGCGCACAGAGGGCACGGCGGAATCGTACCGTACAATGGGGCAAAGCTTGCAATGCTCGACACCGCTTACATCCGCGATCATGTCGATGAAGTCCGTAAAGGCCTTCGCAGTCGCGGCCTGGATCCGGACAAGGCGCTCGAAGAGATCGCGACGCTCGAAACCGCGCGCCGCCGCCTCATCCCCGAGCTGGAAGGACTGAAGAGGCAGCAGAACACGTCCGGCGACGAAATCGCGCGCGCGAAGCGGCAAGGAAAGGATACCGCGCCGGTGCAGGAGGCCAACCGCGCGCGCGCCCAGCAGATCAAGCAGCTCGGCGTGCAGCTGGACTCAATCGAACATCAGCGCGAAGTAGCAGTCGTGTTGCTGCCGAACCTGCCGCATCAGTCGGTTCCAGTAGGCAAGAGCGCCGAGGACAACGTCGAAGTCAGACGTCATGGCGAGCCGCGCGCATTCGATTTCACTCCCGTGCCGCATTGGGACCTTGGTCCGGCGCTCGGCATCATCGACTTCGAGCGCGGAACCAAACTTGCCGGCGCGCGCTTCACCGTGTTGGGCGGTGCGGGCGCGCGGCTGTCGAGAGCGCTCATCAACTTCATGCTCGATCTCCACACGCGCGAGCATGGCTATCGAGAGGTCGTCCCTCCGTATCTGGCGAACAGCGCCACGCTCCTCGGCACAGGTCACCTTCCCAAGTTCGAACAGGACCTGTTCAAGATTGCCGGCGAGTGGGATCTGTTTCTCGTGCCGACGGCAGAAGTGCCGTTGACGAACCTTCATCGCGGAGAGATTCTCGACGGCCGCGAGCTGCCGATTCGCTACGCAGCGCATACGCCGTGTTTCAGAAGCGAGGCAGGCTCGTACGGGCAGGACGTCCGGGGCCTCATTCGCCAGCACCAGTTCGACAAGGTGGAGCTCGTGAAGCTGACGACGCCAGAGCGTTCGTACGACGAGCTGGAAACGCTGACGCTCAACGCCGAGGAGGTGTTGAAGCGGTTGGACCTCCCGTACCGAACCATGTTGCTGTGCACGGCCGATCTGGGTTTTTCTGCGGCGAAGACGTACGACATCGAAGTGTGGCTGCCGAGCCAGAAGACGTATCGCGAGATTTCCTCCTGCAGCAACACAGAGGCCTTCCAGGCACGCCGCGCGAACATCAAATACCGCGTCGGCGGCACCGGCAAAGCAGAGTTCGTCCACGCCTTGAACGGCTCAGGTCTGGCCGTCGGCCGAACGTTGATCGCGATTCTGGAGAACTATCAGCAGAAGGACGGGTCGGTGGCGATTCCGGCCGCGTTGCGTCCTTATATGGACGGTCGAGAGACGATCGCTCGATAGGGACGCGCGATGGCCGTGGCCCCGCGGCGTCAGGGCTGCGTCGGCCGGCCCAGCACCTGTAGAAGATTCGCTTCAATCTGAGTCGCGGATCCGGGCTTCGCCGCAATGCGTCCATCGCGATCGAGCACGAATAAAGTCGGCGTGCCCTGTACGCGATAGGCTTTGGCGATCGGCCCATCGAACGCTTTGCCGTCGACGAGCTGAGGCCACCCAATCGCCTTCGTCTTCACCATCTTGTCGAGCCGCTTGATGTTCACGTCAAGGCTGATCCCGACCAGGGCGACGCCGTCGTTCGTGTATTTCGCGTGAAGCTGCTTGAGTAGAGGAACCTCCTCTACGCAGACGATTCAAGTGCTCGCCCAGAACACGAGCACCACAGGCCGTCCCCGGAGGGATGCGAGATCGATGGTGCGGCCGCTGCGGGCTTTTGCGGAGAAGGCGGGTGCCGTCAGACCGAGGCTCAGGTGCGCAATCTCGTAGATGATGCCTTCGGCTTCTTTGGCGAATGGCGTGTCCGGTGCGGCGCTTCGCGCGGCTTCGAGCGTCGCCGTTGCCGTTTGGCTGTCCCCTTGCCGTCGCTGCGCGCGCCCGAGGGCCAGCAACGCCGCCGACTTGATTGATCCGTTAGTCGCGCCGGTCGCGACGGCGGTCAGCTTGGCGACCGCGTAAGTGAAATCCTTTCGAGAGGATCCCTCTTCGTAGAGCGCTGCCGCCACACCCTCCCACGCCTGATCGTCGACCTCAAGTGATTCAACGCGGGCGTGGGCTTGTTCCCAGAACTCGGCGCGAACCAGAAGGCGGATGCTTTCCGAGCTCGCCAGAGCCGCCGCCTCGCTGCGCGGATAGCGCTGTCGATACTCCCAAAGCGTTCCGCTCCACTTGAGCGCTGGATGGTCCGGCGCGCCCGCCGCCCCACCGCCCGATCTGTACGCCGCAATCTCCTTGCGGGCCACGTCGAGCGACTGCCGCACCTCGGCCACGGCCACGCTGGCCGATGGCGATGCCGTTTGCGCGAAGACTGAGCGGTCGCAGGTGATGGCGCCAGCGATCAATGCGGCGAAGAGCAACCCCGACACTGCTCGGTACGCCCCCATTCTCATGTCCCCCTCGAGACTGTCCAGTCTAATGGGAATTAGACGCGTGCGGCGGGCCCCGGGTTGGAATTTCGTCCGGCAAGGAATAATTGCCCCGCTGGCCTGTCTTCGAGGAGAGCTAATCCCGATAAGTAACTGCGATGACGATAGTTGAGCGGGTGGACCAGTGGCAGCGCGACGGCGTGATTTCCGACGCGCAACACGACGCGCTTGGTGCGCTCGTGCGGAAGGATCGTTTCTCTGTCTTCCTCGAGCTCCACGCGCTGCTGTATCTCGGCGTTCTCTCCATCGCTGCTGGAGTGTTGTGGACGGTCAGGACGCACTCTGCGGCGCTCGGCGACGTCGTGATCGTCCTGACGTTGACGATCATCGTTGGCGCCTCCTTCTCCTACTGTTTCTCACGGACGCCTCCCTACTCGTCTGAACAAGTCGAGTCGCCCACAATGGCCTTCGACTACGTGCTCTATCTCGGGTGCGTCGTCTTCGCAATCGAGCTGAGCTACATCGAAACCAGATTCGGCTTGCTCAAAGAGGCGTGGGACATCTACGTGCTCGTCACCGCCGGCGTGTGCTTCTTCGCCGCATATCGATTCGACAATCGGTTCGTGCTGTCACTCGCGCTTTCGACGCTGGCTGCATGGTTCGGCATCAAGGTGACGCGATTTGGATTTCTGGCTGCGGACACGCTGCGCGTTTCAGCTCTCGGCTACGCCGCGCTGGTGGCGGCGATGGGAGTCGCTCTTCATCGGCTCGCCGTCAAGAAGCATTTCATGGAAACGCACCTGCACGTCGCCGCGACGACGGCGTTCATTGCGCTGGTGTCCGGCGTCGACGCGACCGGTGGGGGGACGCTGTATCTTGCCGGTTTGCTCGCGGTCGGGGTCATCGCTGTCGCCGCGGGCATCCACTATCACCGATTCGCGTTTTTCGGATACGGCGTCGTGTACCCATACCTCGGAATCAGCTTCAGGATCCTTCGATCGTTACACGATGAGACGATGGTCTTTGGTTACGGCCTCGTGTCTGGCACGGCGGTTGTCGTGCTGCTTGTGTACGTGGCACGACGCTTTGGGCGCGAAGCATGAGGCGATATTCGGCAAGTGATGAAGAACGCATCCGCGCGGCCGCGCGCGCGCGTGAGTGGAAGCGCTCAGGCCTGCTCGATGAGCGCCAGCTCGCCACGATCGAGTCGGAGCTGCAAACGGATCTGAGGCGTACGAAGCGAAGCCTGCGCGTGGTGCTGTTCATCTTTGGAACGGTGGTCGTGTGGGCGGGGATTGGGTTCTACCTTGCCGTGTTCGGCGTATCACGCACGGAGTCGGTGGCGCGATTGGTCGTAATGGCCGGCATCGCCTGGTTGCTGCTCGCGGACTATCTGGTGGCCAAGTTTCGCCTGTATCGTTTCGGTGTCGAGGAGGCGTTCGCGTCCTGGTCTGCGGTGATGGTAGCTGTCGCCGTGGGAGTTCTCGTGTCTCTCGGACCAGCTCCCCGCGGTGAATTCCCAATGCTCGCCGGCCTTCTAACCGGAACCGTCGCATTCGTCGCCGTCTACATGCGATTTGGATACCTCTATGCTGCTCTCGGCGCGGTCGTCGCGGCCGGGCTCGTGCCGTTCAATCTCGGAGCGTCGCGGGCCGTCGAGCGGCTCCTGTCCAGTTGCGTGCTGTTGGCGATCTTCGTCCTGGCGAGATCGCATCGGCGAGCCTACGGAGAAGACTTTCCGGGCGACGACTACGGCACGATCGAATCCGCAGCGTGGCTCGGCGTGTACATTGTCTTGAATCTTCGGCTGTCCTCCGATCTGTTTTTCTCAGAGGCGTTTCGGCCTGCGTTCCCGACCGTGTTCTATTGGGGGACTTACGTGGCGACCTGGCTCCTGCCGGCGGCCGGGCTCTGTCTGGGCCTGCGCAGCAAGCATCGCGAGTTCATAGGTGCCAATCTTCTGATGGCGATCGCGACGCTCGTCACGAACAAGCCGTATCTCGGCTTGAAGCGTCACACGTGGGATCCTGTGTTGCTCGGCGTGCTGTTGACCGGAACGGCTATCGCGATTCGCTACTGGCTGTCACGTGGTCGAGACGGTCTACGTCATGGATTTACGGCTACGCGGCTGCTCACGTCCGATCGCGAGTTGCTCGACGCGCTCAG
>Ga0114129_10000877_pt1 | contig 39135 bp, 36 predicted proteins | sample RhiMetdeltSRZDD1_FD_80071 | JGI IMG/M metagenome (GOLD analysis project Ga0114129, IMG submission 80071) | Populus rhizosphere microbial communities from Tennessee, USA - Rhizosphere MetaG P. deltoides SRZDD1 (version 2) (version 2) | ecosystem: Host-associated > Plants > Roots > Rhizosphere >...
CCGATGCGATCGTGATCGATCACACGACGAATGCGCCGGCGGTTGTGCGCGAAGTCGGCGCCGCGGTGATGGCGCGCGGCGCCCACCTGCTCGACGCGCCGCTCGACGGTGGCCGGGAAGGCGAGCTCGAGGGACAGGTCACGCTTTTCGTCGGCGGCGACGAGGCGGTCTTGCGGCGCGTGAAGCCCGTGCTCGACACGTTTTCCCGAAGCATCGTCTGGGTCGGCGAGCTCGGCACCGGCTCGGTCACCAAGCTCGTTCACAATGCGCTCGCGATGAGCATCGACCTGCTGCTCGCGGAATGTCTGACGCTCGGGGCGAAAGCCGGCGTGGCGGTGCCGCGGCTCGTCGAGGCATTCCGCGAAGGCTGCATCGTGAGTCAGAACATGACGTTCACCAAGCGAATGCCGGCCACGCTGTTTCGCGGCGATTTCGCCGCGAGGTTTGCACTGGCGCTCGCGTACAAAGACTTCCGTTTGGTGGGCGATCTGGCGGGACAGCATCGCGTGCCCACCCGGCTGCTCGACCTCTGTGAGACGGAGTTGCTGGAGGCGATGAATCGCGGCTGGGGTGATCAGGACCGCATCAAGGCCTCGACGCTTCAGGAAGAACGCGCCGGCGTGAGGCTGCGGATGTAGGAGCGGCGAGAATGAAACGACGGAGATTTCTTGGCAGTGTCCTGGGCGCCGTCGCTCTCGGAAGTCATCCGAAGCACACCGCGAGCGCCGAAGAGTCGAACGTCAGGGTACCGTCCGAGCCGCTGGTCTGGCCCATTGCAGCGCGGCGACGGCTGGGCGCGCCGGCCTTCGATGGCCACACGGATACCGTGCCGGACATCGTCGGCGAGATCGGAACGCCGCCAGGCCTGGTGATCTTCAGCGAAGGCAACCACCTAATGGTTCTGCTGAGTGAAGACGTTCTCGGGGCCTTTCCCGCGTGGGCAAAATCACAGCCGCAGTACGCCGACCTCGATCTGCGGAACATCATGGTCGTGACACTGCCTCAGCCCATCGTGGTGCAGATGATTCGGGCAGGTGGAATCGCGCTGGGTAATCTCAGCCTCGACGTCAGCCGGGCCTCCGGCTTCTATCCCGATGCGGTCCTGGCTGGCCCCGATCCTTTGAAGCAGCTGCGAAAACTCGCCGTGTTGGAGCCGCAGGCGCGATTCTTCTCGAAGAATCGTGGCCGCGCGCTCCTCGTCCGCAAAGGTAATCCGTTCGGCATCAAGGGCCTCGCCGATGTCGCGCGCACCGGTGCACGCCTGGCCCAGGCCGACGCGATCGAAGCGGGGGCACGGGCCGGTAATCGCACGGCGATCGAGCAGCTGATCGGGAAATCCGCCGCCGCTGCGTTCTTCGCGGCCGAGGTCGCGACCTTTCCAGGCCGCCTCGGTATCACGCATCGTGATGTGCCCGAGATGATCGCCCGCGGTTACGCGGACGTCGGCCTGACGCAATATCACCTCATCTCCTACTGGGCGCGCACGTTCCCGAACCTGTTCGAGCTCGTAGCCATCGCGGGTTCGGAGCGGTTCTCGGTACAGATCGCTTTCGGTCGTGTGACGAAGCCGCTGCGTCCCCGCGCCGTCAACGCTTTCGAGGAATTCCTGTTCAGCCGCGCGAGAGACGTCTATCCGCGTTACGACTTCGCTCGCATGACCGACGATGAGTACGGCGCCGTCCTGGCGCTCGACTGATCGCCCTTCGTGCTCGTCTACCGGGCGGAGATCGTCCCCGGCACTGTGGCTCGGCGCGCCTCCTCAGGCTCGGGCCGCGTCACCGGCATCCCACGCCGGCCGAGCTTCGAGGCGTCCATGTCGTAGAAGCGCAGACTGTTGTCCAAAAGCATCTTGCGCTTCGCGGCGTCGGAGACGTCCTTGCGGCCGAGCAGCGTTGCGACGGTGCCGGGATACGGCTGGCCATCGTGTCCGGTCTCGCCGACGAACAGCGCGTCGAAGTGCAGATAGTCCGAGGCAAACAGCATCGCGTCTTCGCCGACGTGATCGACGAAGAACGGGATGAACTCGTCGCCGGGCTCGCACGAAAAGAACACGCGGCCGCTCTTGATGTACTCGCTGGGCTTTGCGGAGATGTGCGCCCACCGCTCGGGCGCCACCTCGTTGTACTCGTCCATGCGATGCATCCAGTAGGGCACCCACCCCGCACCCGCCTCGAGGAACGCGATCCTCAGCTTGGGGAATCGCTCCAGCAATCCGCTCGTGACGATGTTGGAGCAGGCCATCATCTGCGCGAACGTGTGGGCCATGTGTGAGACTTCGAGCATGTGGTCGGGACGGTTGAGGTCGAAGTAGCCGCGGAACAATGACGGCAGCGCGGGCCCGTGAACGGCGACCGCGATGTTCAAGCGCTCCGCTTCCGCCCAAAAGTCGGTGAGCCGTGGATCGCTCAGAAGCGTGTCTTCGCGCACCGTGCAGCCGATCTGGATGGCGACCATCTTCAGCCGGCTCACCGCGCGCTGCATCTCTGCGATGGCGCCCTCGACGTCCTGGAGGGCCACGATGCCGACACCTTTGAGTCGCTGTGGGCAGACCTCGCAGTAGTCGTAGAGCCAGTCGTTGTACGCGGTGGCTCGCGCCGCCGCGAAGCCCGCATCGTGCGTGACCGTCAGCGGCAGCTCGTCGGTGGGATAGATGACGGCTCCGTCGATCTGGTCGCGGTCCATATCCGCCAGACGTGCCCACGGGTTGTACGTCCCCATCCGCCGATAGTGGATCGCCTTGCCCTTCGGCGGACCGAGATTGCCGTTGACGCCGACGAATCCGCACTCCGTGTCGGGCCCCCAGACTTTGCCGTCCACGAGCCGCACGATGTAGCCGCGTGACGCCTGCGTGTACACGGGACGCCGCTCGCGATACTTCGGATCGATGCGTTCGTACGTCTCGTTCACCTCGATCACGTGGCCATCGCCGTCGATCACCAGATCGGGTCGGTCCGTCATGACATGCTCCTTGTCAGTGTCTCCGCGGGCTGTCGGCGCGTCGGGCTCAGGAGTATATCATCCGGTCAGCAGCCTCCGTGCCGCACGAGCGGCGAGCCCGCGATGACTGACGCGCTCTTTCTCGCGATCGGTGAGCTCGCCGAACGTCCGGCCCAACGGCGGAAAGAAGAAGACAGGATCGTATCCAAAGCCGCCGTCGCCACGCGGCGCGGGCGCAATCTCACCTTCCGCAACACCTTCCACCGTGCGCGCGCCGCCATGCTCGTCGATCAGCGCAATCACGCAGCGAAACCGGGCCGTGCGCTTGCCTGCCGGCACCGCGCGCAAGCGCTCCAGCAGCAGGCTCGTTCGCCCTCGATCGTCGAGCCGCGGCCCGCCGAATCGCGCCGAGTGCAGGCCGGGCGCGCCGTCGAGCGCATCGACCTCGAGCCCCGAGTCATCGCCCAGCGCCGCGTGGCCGGTCAGCTGTCGCGCAGCTCGAGCCTTGATGAGCGCGTTCTCGACGTACGTTGTCCCCGTTTCGGGCGGCAGCGACGCACCGGGAACGTCGGCGAGGCTCACGAGCTCGATCGGGAGATCGCCGAGCATCTGCGCCAGCTCTCGGACCTTGCCGGGATTGAGGGTCGCGAGAACGACGCGACGCTTATTGGAGCGCGAAGGTCCGTTCGCCACGCGCGTCGAGCGCACGTCGCTGCAGCGAGACGAGGCGATGGATACCGGCGCCAGCCAGGCCGAGCAGCGAGTCGAGCCGCGCGCGATCGAACGGAATCTGCTCGGCGGTGCCCTGCACCTCGACGAACTCGCCGGCGCCGGTCATGACGACGTTCATGTCGACCGCCGCGCCGGAGTCCTCGACATAGTTGAGGTCGAGCACAGGGACGCCGCCGACGATGCCGACACTGACGGCGGCCACGCAATCGCGCACGGCCGCGGCGGCGCTGGCTTTGCCCAGCGCATCGGCGACCGCGACGAAGCCGCCGGTGATGGCGGCGGTCCGCGTGCCGCCATCGGCCTGGATGACGTCGCAGTCCACCCACACGGTTCGCTCGCCCATCTTCGCGCGGTCGATCACCGCGCGCAGGGCGCGGCCGACCAGGCGCTGGATCTCCTGCGAGCGGCCGCTGGGACCGCGGTTTTCACGCGGCGTGCGCGTGTTCGTCGAGCGCGGGAGCATTGCGTACTCGGCGGTGACCCAGCCGAGCCCCTGGCCTTTCAGGAACGGCGGGACCTTGTCCTCGACCGACGCGGTGCAGATGACCTTGGTGGCGCCGAACTCGACCAGCACGGAGCCTTCGGGATGCAGCAGATAGTCGCGCGTCAGCACGACGGGACGCAGCTGATCGGGGGCGCGGCCGTCGGGGCGTGCCATCAGCGGTCGCGCGGCGCCCGCGCGCTCGGCGACATCTCGCGCGCACGCGCGTCGTACTTCTTCTTGTACTCGGCGAGCCCCGCATAGATCGCGCGCGCGATCTCGTCGCGGTACTTCAAGTCCTTGAGCCGCTTTTCTTCCTTGGGATTGGTGACGAAGCCGATCTCGATGAGGACGGCAGGCATGGCGGCGCCTCCAAGCACATAGAAGCCCGCCTGCTTGACGCCCCGATTCGGAATGCGCAGCGACTGCGTCATCGAATCCTGCACGACCTCGGCGAGCCGTGACGACTCCAGCTGAAACTCCGACTGGGCCAGATCCCAGAGGATCGCCTTCACCGCGTCGAACCGGCTGCTGCGCGCCGGCGTCTTCTCCAGCTGGACGACGCTGTTCTCGAGCGCAGCCACCTGACGCGCGCCGCTGTCGGTCGCCTCAGAAGACAGGAAATACGTCTCGACGCCGGCGGAGGCGACCTCACGATGCGCGTTGGCGTGGATCGAGACGAACAGGTCCGCGCGCTCCTTGTTGGCGAAGCTCGTGCGATCCCGCAGCGGCACGAAATAGTCGCCGTCGCGCGACAGCAGCACCTTCACGTTCAACTTGTCCTCAGCGAGGCGCGCTACGCGGCGCGTGACGTCGAGCACGAGGTCTTTCTCTTGCAGCCCGGCAGGCCCCACGGCGCCGGAGTCATGACCCCCGTGGCCGGCGTCCAGGACGAGCACGCGCAGCGGCGTCACTCCGTCGCGGCGATCACGCGAGGGTGTGGGCTCGACGGGACGCAAGAAGTCGAGCACGAGCCGCGGCGGATCGGCGAGCGTGGACGTCTTGACCTCTCCGCCGACACCCTCGAAGACGACTCGAAGCAGCGCATCGGTCCCCGCCCGCTCGAGCCGCGCCTGCTCGATGAACCCATCGCCGACTTCCTCCGTGCGGGGGTCGGCGCTCAGACCCATGAGGCGGATGCGCGCCTCCTTACCGGCGCTCGTCTCGACGCGCGCGGTCAGAGGGCTCGACGTCTCGAGCACGATGCGCGTGAACGACGGGTACGATCGCAAGCGCAGGTCGTCGAGCGTGACGACCGACGAGGGAGCGGTGGCGCGTGGCGCGGCCGACGGCGCCGTTGTTGGCGGCGACGCCGCCGCGACGGGCTGCACGCGCGGCAGCACGAGGGACAGGAAGTTCTCCGGCACGAGCCACACGCCGTCGCGCACGCGAACTGGCGCGTCGAGCGCGACCGGCGTGCCGTCGACGAGAATCCGCGACCAGTTTCGGGTCACGGTGATGACATGACCATTGGGGCGGAGAAGTGCCTGCGTGCCCTCGGACGTCGCTTCCAGCCGCGTCTTCAGGACGGCGGCCGCACGACCGAGCTCGACGTAGTCACGACCCTCGTGGCTCACGGTCGGCAGACCGGCCGGCGCGGCCGCGCCGAACAGCAGGGGCAGGATCAGGACCGACAGGAGGCGCAGCAGCCTCATGGATGCCGTCCATTCTAGCAACGGAGACTTGACCAATCCGCATCAAAGTGAGTGACTACCGCGGCATGGGACAGTTCGGGATCGGACAAGCGATCAAACGGTTCGAGGACGTTCGTCTGGTGCGCGGACAGGGACGCTTCCACGATGACGTCAACCTCGCCGGCCAGGCATATGCCGTCATCGTGCGCTCCATCCACGCGCACGCGCGCATGACCCGGATCGACGCTACGCAGGCCCTGCGGTCGCCCGGCGTGCTCGCTGTCTTCACGGGCGCCGACACGGCCGAGCTCGGCACGATGAAAATGACGCTCAAGCGAAAGCGCCCCGATGGGTCGCCGATGTTCGCCCCGCCGCACCACGGCCTCACACGTGATCGGGTGCGCTATGTCGGCGATCCCGTCGCGATGGTCGTCGCCGAGACGCTCGCGCAGGCCGAGGACGCGGCCGAGCGGCTGGTCATCGACTACGAGCCGCTGCCGTCTGTGACGTCGACGGCGGAGGCGGTCGGCGGGCCGGCCGTCTGGGACGAGTGCCCCGACAACGTGTCGAACCTCTATGAGGCAGGCGACCGGGCGGCGACGGACGCCGCGTTCGCCGGCGCCGCGCGGACGGTGCGCCGGCGCTACGTCATCAGCCGCGTCCACGCGCAGTATATGGAGACCCGCGGCGCGCTGGGCACGTGGGACCCGGGCGAGCAGCGCTACGTCCTCTATGCCGACGTGCAGTACCCGCATCGCGTGCGGACCGCGCTCGCAACCAACATCCTCAAGGTGCCCGAGCACCAGATCCGCGTGATCGCTGGCGACGTCGGCGGCGGCTTCGGGACGAAAGGCTGGCAGTATCCCGAGCATCGCCTGGTGCTGTGGGCCGCGCGCCGGCTCGGGCGGCCGGTCAAATGGCGTTGCGAGCGGCGTGAGGCGATTCCCGCCGACGAGCACGCCCGCGACAACGTCACCGACGCCGAGCTGGCGCTGGACGCCGACGGCCATTTCCTCGCGCTGCGGGTGCGGACGCTGGCGAACGTCGGCGCGTACGTTTCCTCCGATCGAAATCTCCTGGCGACCTTTAGCAACGTTGCCACGCTCGTCGGCGTGTACGCGTTTCCCGCCGCGCACGTCGCGGTGACGTCTGTGCTGTCCAACACGAACTCGACGGCGCCCTATCGCGGCGCCGGGCGGCCGGAAGCCACGTACGTGATCGAGCGTCTCATCGACGACGCCGCGCGCGAGCTCGGACTGGACGCGATAGAGCTGCGACGGCGCAATCTCGTTCCGGCATCGGCCATGCCGTATCGGACCGCGACCGGAGTGACGTACGACTGCGGCGACTTTCCGGCGCAGATGGAAGCAGCGCTGAAGCTGGCCGACGTCGGCGGATTCGCAGCGCGGCGCGCCGCGTCGCGCGCACGTGGCCGGCTGCGCGGGCTCGGCATCGCGAACGCCATCGAGCGCGCCGCGGGCCCACAGCCGGAGTTTGCCGAGATCCGCTTCTCGCCCAGCGGCACGGTCACGATCTTCATGGGCACGAAGAACCAGGGGCAGGGTCACGAGACGACGTTCAAACAGATCCTCCACGAGCGGCTGGGGCTCGACCCAGCGGACGTCCGCTACATCGACGGCGATACCGATCGGGTCGCGTTCGGCATGGGCTCGATGGGCTCGCGCTCGACCGTGATCGGCGGCACTGCCCTCTGGATGGCCGCCGACAAGATCATCGCGAAGGGCCGCCGGGTCGCCGCCAAAATGCTCGAGGCGGCCGAAGCCGACATCGCGTTCGCGAACGGCGCGTTTTCCGTCGTCGGCACCGATCGCGCGCTCCCGCTCAAAGACGTCGCACGCGCCGCGTTCCAGCCCGCGTCGCTCCCCAAAGGCGTCGAACCCGGCTTCTTCGAGACCGCCACGTTCTCGCCGGCGTCGGACACGTGGCCAAATGGCTGCCACGTCTGCGAGGTCGAGATCGATCCGGAGACCGGCGCGGTTGCGATCGTCGGATACGTCATCGCCGACGACGTCGGCACGGTCATCAACCCGCTGACGCTCAAGGGTCAGATCCACGGCGGCGTCGCGCAGGGTGTCGGCCAGGCGTTGATGGAAGAGATCGTGTACGACGCCGACTCCGGCCAGCTGCTGACGGGCTCGTTCATGGATTACGCGATGCCGCGGGCCGATACGCTGCCGGACATCGCGGTCGAGAGCCATCCCGTGCCGACCAAGCTCAATCCGCTCGGCGCCAAGGGCGCCGGCGAGGCTGGCACCGTCGGCGCTCTTCCCGTCGTCATGAATGCCGTCCTCGATGCGCTGGCACCGGTCGGCGTTCGACAACTCGACATGCCGGCGACTCCCCTGCGCGTCTGGCGCGCGATTCGCGACGCCGGCCGCACGTGACTCCCAACCAGTCAGCTGACTCCGACCAGGAGGACACTCGTGCGATCAACGCTCGATGACGCCGCGCTGGATGTGTTGCTTCTCAAAGCGCGCACGCAAAATGGCTGGCTGCCGACGCCCGTCAGCGACGATGAGCTGCGGCGCATCTACGACATCATGAAAATGGGCCCGACCAGCGCGAACTCCTGTCCCGCGCGCATCCTCTTTCTACGGACGCCGGCGGCGAAGGCCAGGCTGTTGCCGGCCCTGAGCCCCGGTAACGTGGACAAGACCAAGCAAGCGCCGGTGACCGCGATCATCGGCTACGACACGCGCTTCTATGAATGGATGCCGAAGAAGCTGTTCACGCACCGGCCCGACATGGCGGAGAACTACGCGAAGAACCCTGCGTTGACCGAGACCGTCGCGTTTCGCAACGGGACGCTGCAGGGCGCCTATTTCATGCTGGCCGCGCGTGCCGTCGGCCTGGACGTCGGCGGCATGTCGGGATTCGACAACGCCAAGGTGGACGCCGAATTCTTCATCGACGGTCGCGTGAAGTCGAACTTCCTGTGCAACCTCGGCCACGGCGATCCCGGGAAAGTGCTGCCGAAGTTACCGCGGCTCGACTTCGAGGAGGCGTGCACGGTGTTGTGAATGGTGGAGGCGGTGGGAATTGAACCCACGTCCGGAAACCCTCAGCCGCAGGCGTCTACGTCGATAGCCGGTTTATCTTACTGCTCTCTCGCCCTTCAGCCCTCCATCCGGCAGGAGGACCGCGGGGCCAGCCTCATATGTCTCGCTCTTCCCCTGAGGCGAAGTTCAGAGCCAGTCACCAGTGTATGACGCCGGTTCCCGCTCCCTGCTGACTCGAAGCGGCCGACGCTAGCGGTTGTTAGGCCGCCAGGGCTAGCTGTGTGTTGGCAGCTATACCGTTCTCACTTATTAACGAGGGGTGAGAAACCTCGAGACGCAGCCTGGACCTCACTGATCCCCGTCGAAACCTGTCGCCCCCTTGTTGTCGGTTCACTCACTACGTGGCGCGGGTCACGCGCGACGTACCATTCAGTATAGACGCGCTCCGACGCCGCTACCACTCGTCACTCGTCGTCGGCGCGCCGCCGCCGCGGCCCGCCCGCGCGCATGGCACTCCGCGCGGCCTGATCCATCTCGCGCTGCGTGTCACGCTCGCGGATCGTCGCCCGCTTGTCGTGCAGCTTCTTGCCGCGGCCGAGCCCGAGCTCGACCTTGACGCGCCCGCGCTTGAAATACATGCGCAAGGGAATGAGGGTCAGCCCGCGCTCCGCGATCTTGCCGGTCAGCCGGCCGAGCTCCTTGCGATGCAGCAGCAGCTTGCGGTCGCGCTCCGGCTCGTGGTTGGCGTCGGTGCCGTGGCTGTAAGGATTGATGTGGCAGCCGAGCAGCCAGCCCTCGCCGCTGCGGATCGTCGCGTACGAGTCCTTGAAGTTCACGCCGCCGGCGCGCAGCGACTTGACCTCCGTGCCGCGCAGCACGAGCCCCGCCTCGACCGTCTCGAGGATGTGGTACTCGTGTCGCGCGCGACGGTTCGTCGCGATCGTCCGGTCCCCACCGTCGCTGTCGGCTTGACTGGCCATCCTTGCTCGGTATTATGAACGACGCCCTCCGAGCCGAAGTGGCGGAATTGGCAGACGCGCATGATTCAGGGTCATGTGCCCGCAAGGGTGTGGGGGTTCGAGTCCCCCCTTCGGCACCACGTAATTCTTTCAGTGACCGTGCGGCGGCCGCCGCAGCCACGCGACGAGAGCGGTCAACGCAAGAGCGATGACGCCGGCGGCGATCAGCGTGCCGAAGATGAGCAGCGTACGCACGTCCGGTGTCGACGAAGCGAGCAACCGGAATATTCGGCGAGGCCCTCAGCCGCGCAGTGAGACCGCGGCGCGACCGGCGGCGACGCCGAGGACGCACACCGCGAGGCACACGAGTGTCGTGACGAGAACGTTGGCCACGGCGCGGCCGACACCGTCGAGCTGTACGAGGCGCACCGTCTCGTAGGAGAACGCCGAGTAGGTCGTGAAGCCGCCCATCACGCCGGCGGAGAGGAACAGTCGGGTCGGCTCACGGATCATGCCCGTCTCGCCGGCGAGCTCTTGAACGACGCCGATCAGGAACGAGCCCACCACGTTGACGATGAGCGTTCCGTACGGGAAATCGACGCCGAGCCACCGCGCGGCGATGAGGGACGTGCCGTAGCGCAGCACGGAGCCGATCCCGCCGCCGAGCGCGACCAGGAGAACTCGGTCCACGTCAGTCGGCGCGGATTTCGGCGAGCGTTACGGTACGGCCCAGGCGCGCCGCGCGCGCGGCGGCCTCGACGACCTCGACGGCGTGCAGGCCCGCGCGCGCGTCGACCAGCGCGCGTCCATCCGCGCGGCACGCGTCGAGGAATGCCGACAGCTCGAGCTTCAGCGGCTCGTCGCCGCCGATCGTGAGCTCCTCCTTGCCGCGGTCCACCGCCTCCCACAAGGGACCTTTGCGGACGTGCTCGCCGGCGTGCAGGGTGACCGTGCCCGCGCCGTAGTCGGCGACCAGCGCGCCGTGCTCGCCGACGATCATGCATCCGCGGTGGGTACCCGGCGCGAAGTAATCGGCCTGGATGACGACGGGCACATCGCCGTAGCTCACCGTCACGACCGAGAGATCGTCGAGGCCGCGACCGAGAAAGTCGCGCTGGAGCGCCGCGGCCGCCGTGGCTTCGCGACCGAGCAGATACGCGAACAGATCGACGTAATGGATGCCGTCGGTGTGGAACACGCCGACGTCGGTGCGGGGCCGCTTGAACCCGGAGAAACGCGCCATCCCATAGCGCACGCCGCCGATGCGACGCTCGGCGAGCGCCGCGTGCAGCGCGGTCGTCACCGGATGGAAGCGGAAGATGTGCCCGACCTGCACGATGCGCCGCGCGGCGTTCACGGCGGCGACGAGTCGTCGACCTTCGTCCGCGGTGGCCGTGAGCGGTTTTTCGATCAGGCAATGGCGGCCGGCGGCGAGACACGCCTCGGCGACGGGAAGGTGACTGTCCGCCGGCGTCACAATGTCGACCGCGTCCACCACGTCGAGCGCCGTGTGGAAGTCGGGCGTGGTGCGCTCCTTCGGTACACCCTGCGCGACGGCCCACTCGCGGCGCGCGGCCGACACGTCGGCGACCCAGACGTCCGCATCGAGCTCGCGCAGCACGCGAAGGTGCTTTTCGCCCCAGCGGCCGAGGCCGATCAGCAGCACGTTGATCACGGCGGGATTACTCGCGGACGAGATCGCCGCCGAGATCCTCGGCGACTTCGTAGTGCAGCGCGCGGGACTTCATCCAGCGCACGACCAGCAGGTCAGCGGTGGCGACGAAGACGCGGTTGAGCACACCGTACTTCGACTGACCGAAGCGTCGCGGCCGGTTGCGAACGGGAACTTCGAGCACGCGATAGCTGCGCATTTTCAAGAGTGTCGGGATGAAGCGATGGAAGCCGTGATAGAGCGCGAGCCCGCGCAAGCATTCGCGCCGGAACGCGCGAAAGGTGCAGCCGCTGTCCTGGATCACATCGTCGCTGATCCAGTTGCGGGCGCGATTGGCGATTCGCGACGAGAGCCGGCGCACCACGGAGTCACCTTCGCCGCGATTGACCCGCCAGCCGGTGACGACGTCCCACTGCTCGAGGTGACGCAGCAGATCGGGAATGTCGCGCGGATCGTTCTGCAGATCGGCGTCCATCGTGATGACACGGCCGCCGCGCGCGGCGTGGAGGCCGGCATCCGTCGCCGCCGTCTCGCCGGCGTTGGCCTTGAGCCGCACCAGCCGCACGCGTGGATCGGTCTCACGCAGCCCGCGAATGATCTCAGCGCTCCGGTCGCGACTGCCGTCGTCCACGAACACCACCTCGAACGACAGCCGCTCCGCCTCCAGCACCGACTTCAGCTCCGGCCACAATAGCGGAAGATTGTCCTCCTCGTTGTAGACCGGAATCACCACGGAGACGTCAATCATCGATCCGGTTACGCGCGGCGCGCGGGGCTGCGCCGCGCCACTCGGCGACGAGCGTCTGCGGAAGATTCAGACGATCGAGCACGCGCGCGACGGTGTGATTGACGATGTCGTCGAGATCCTTGGGCCGGTTGTAGAACGCCGGCATCGGCGGCAGGATCACCGCGCCCATCTCGGCCAGCGCGGTGAGCACACGCAGATGGCCCAGGTGCAGCGGCGTCTCGCGCACGACGAGAATCAGCGGCCGGCCTTCCTTCAGGGTGACGTCGGCCGCGCGCGAGACGAGCGTGTCGCTGTGACAGGCGGCGATGGCCGCCGCGGTGCGGATCGAGCACGGCGCCACCACCATGCCGAGGGTGCGAAACGAGCCGGAGGCGATCGAGGCGCCGATGTCGCGCACGTCGTAGTGGTGGTGTGCCAGCCCCTCGACGTCCGACACGCCGTAGCTCGTTTCTTCGACGATCGTGCGCTTGCCAGCCGCCGAGATCACGAGATGCGTCTGCACGTCGGTGCTGCCGCGCAGGACCTCGAGGAGGCGGATACCGTAGATCGAGCCGCTGGCGCCGGTGATCCCGACGACCAGCCGGTTCACAGCCGAAACCGCTTGCGGAGCACTTCCTCGCGCGTCTTGTCGTACAGGACGTCCCACTCGCGGCTGCCCTCGGGCATAGGCCGCGAGTACGACGCCAGCGTCTTGCGGACCTCCGTGTCAACCGATTCCTCGAGCTTGGACTCGTCGGTGAGGACGCGGATGATCTCGGGCCGGACCTCGTCGGGGGACTTCACCGTGACGCCCGGGACGTTGCCGAGCTCCTTCATGATCCGCTCGGCGAGAAAGAAGATGCGCTCGCGGCTCATCCGCATCAGAGAATGAATCCCCGGTCGCGCGCGAGCTTTTCCTTGACCTTGCCCAGCAGCTGTCGGTAGTCGGCCGCGGAGTCCTTGATCATCTTCGCGTGCTCGAGGAGCAGCTTGCGCGCGTCGGCGTCCAGCGCCTCCTCGGCGGTGAGATTCTCGACCACGACGTGACGGATGGCGGCCCGCGCCGCGGGCTCGTCTTTGATATCCATGATCTTCCGCGTCGTCAGTCGCTTGACGACTGCGCCGGCCATCCGTTGCGCGATCTCATCGCGTCGAGGCATACCACGGGAGAGTACGTCCCCCCAACGCGGGGTGTCAAGGAAGCGCCGGCAGCATCACGGTCATGCGTGTGCCGGCGCCCGGCGCGGCGTCCGCACGCACGCTTCCGCCGTGCGCCTCGACGATCGATTTCACGACGGACAGACCGAGACCGGTTCCCGGACCGAGCATCTCAGTGTTGCGCACGCGATAGTACGGCTCGAACACCCGCGCGCGCTCGTCGGGCGGGATCCCCGGTCCTTCGTCGTCGACGTCGAAGGCCACCACGCCGTCGAGCGCGCGCGCCCGCACGCGCACGCACGACCCCGGTGGCGAGTATTTGAGCGCATTACCGATGAGGTTCTTGAGCACCCGATCGAGCGCGTCAGCGTCTGCGTCCACGCGCGGCAGCGCGCCATCGACGTGCAGCTCCAGCCGGTGCGTCGTCCGGGTGCGGCGGAAGACGTCGACCGCGGCGGCGATGAGCGGGCCGGGATCGAGCACCGTGCGGCGGATGGCGGGCGGCAGCCCGCGCTCCAGACGCGCGAGATCGAGAAAGTCACTTACGATCCGTCCGAGGCGCTCCGTCTCGGCGCGCATGATCTCGGCCACTCGCTGCACTTCCGTCGGCGCGAACCGGCGCGTGGCGAGCAGCTCCGCAAAGCCCTGGAGGGCGGTCAGCGGTGTGCGCAGCTCGTGCGACGCGAGCGCGACGAAGCCAGACTTGAGTCGATCCATCTCGGCCAGCCGCGCCGTCGCCGCGCCGACCTTCTGTTCGAGCTCCTCGGCGAAGCTCTGTTGGCGCGCCGCGAGCCGCGTGTTGTCGAGCGCCAGACCGAGCGCGGCGCCGAGCCCGACCAGCGCGTCGCGCTCCTCGCGCGAGATGTCGCCAAGGCGCTCCACGGCGAGCACGCCGACCGTCTCGCGCCCGCTCGTGAGCGGCACGACGACGACGCGGCGCGGGCGCGCGTCCGTGCCGGCGTCGCTCACGAACACCGGCCGCCGGCGCGCGAGCACGTGCGCGGCCAACGAGATGGGATCGAGGCCGTCCGCGCCGGCAACGACGCGTCCGTCGGCGATGACCAACCCCACGGCGTCGACGCCGAGGCGTCGCGCGAGCGCCGCCGCGAGTCGCGCCGCGCCGCGCTCGAGCGGTGCTGCCTCGGCGAGCACGCGCTGTACCGCCCGGAGCATCTCGTAGCGCTCGCGCTGGCGTCGGCCGGCGGCAGCGAGACTTCCCACGAGCGCGCCGGTGACCCCGAGCATGGCGAGAGTGACGCCGCCTTCGATGGCGGCGCGGGTGAGCCCGTGGCCCTCGATCTCGCGCAGCACGAACGGCCCGAACGCGAGCGCGCCTCCAAGCGCGGCGAGCAGCCCGGCCGCCAGGCCGCGGCGAAGCGCGAGAACGGCGACCGGCAGGAGATAGAGGTGCCGCCACGGCGTCGCCGGGGAGACGTCCGCGATGGCCAGGCCAGCGGTGATGCCGCTCACGGCCGCCGCGCACGACAGCGCGACGCGAGCGCCAGCGGTAGCGAGCACCGCCGCCTTCACGTCGGTTACTGTCACTGCACGACGTGCAGCAGGCGGTAACAGGCGAAGAACAGGACACCCGCGGCAACACTGGGCACGATGCTGCCGCTGCGCCAGTAGAGCCAGCAGGCGCCGAGGCTCAACAGCGTGAGATAGAAGACGGCGCCCGCCATCACCTCGAGGCTGCGCGGCAAGAGCGGATCGACGAGGTATCGCACCAGGCACGCGGCGGTGACGACCGCGGCCCCGGGTGCGAATGGCCAACGACGCTGCACGCGATCGAACAGCGCGCCGCGAAAGAATGCCTCGGTCGTCAGGACATTGCCCCCTATGTCGTACGCGAGCCACGGTGCTAGCTGCTCGAGTCTCGGCGCACGCACGCCATAACCGAGCGTGAGAGACGCCGTGACCAACAGGTGGGTGCCGAGCAGCATGCCGAGCGCGGCTCCCGCCAGGACGAGGCCGGCGGACGCGCGGGTCAATCCAAGCCCCGGCAGCCGCGCCCGCTGACGCCACAGCCATAGCGGCGCCGCGAGGTAGGCGATCGCACCGATCGGCGCGAGCGCCGCGCCGCCGGCTCCGGCCAGCACGACAAGCGCCGCGACGGTCGGGGCGGGGGCGGGGCCCGGTGTGCCCGACGCCGCCCACGCGACGGCGGTGGCGAGCAGCGCGCCCTGCGCGGCACCCGCCGCCACCGCACGCGCTGGCATCAGCGGGATGACGTCCGCGCCGGCGAGCACGCCGGCGCCCAGGATCACGGCCGCGAGGAGAATCAGGAGCGGCAGCGGCAGGCCGGACAGCAGACCGCGCGATTGCGGCTCCCACGGACGCGCGATCGCATACACGGTCAGCTCCCGTCGAGGTCGAGCACGCCGAGTAGGGCGGTAACGACCGCGGCGTCCAGCGTGCGGCCGGCCTCGTGCATCAGAAACGCGCGCGCGGTATCGCGCGCCAGCGGCGGCCGGTAGGGACGCGTCGAGGTGAGCGCGTCGAACACGTCGGCTGCGGCTACGATGCGTGACTCGATTGGAATCGCCTCGCCGGTCAGGCCCTCGGGGTAACCCGAGCCGTCCCAGCGCTCGTGGTGATGACGGATGGCCCGCGCCGCGGCGTGAAAGAACTCGAACGGCGCGACGATCTGCGCGCCGATCACGGGATGCGCGCGCATGACGGTCCACTCGTCGGCCGACAGCGGCCCGGGCTTCGTCAAGACGGCCTCCGGTACCCCGATCTTGCCGATGTCGTGCAGCAGCCCCGCCTGACCGACGACGTCGACGGCGGCCGGCGTCATCCCGAGCGCCGTGGCGACACGCCGGCTGAGCGCGGACACGCGCTCGGAGTGGCCGCGCGTGTACGGATCCTTGGCCTCGAGCGCGTTGGCGAGGCCGAGCAGCGACTGACAGATCGCGCGCTGCATCTGATGATAGAGACGCCGCACGTCCTCTGCGTAGCGCAGCGACTGCTGATACGCCGCGTGCAAGCGGCGGTAGTCGGCGGCCGCGTCGCGTTCTAGTCGAGGTGCCACGCGACACGCGGCAGCTGCCGGTCGACGAGCGTCAGCAGGTGCACCGGGGAAAACGGCTTGGTGAGATAGTCGTCGGCACCCGCGGCCATGCCCCGCGCGATGTCGTCCTGCTGCGCGGCGGCCGTGAGCATCACGATCCGCACGCCGGCCAGGCGTGGATTCGCCCGCAGCGCACGGCAGACCTCGAGCCCGCTTCGGTCCGGCAGGTGGACGTCGAGCAGCACGAGATCGATCGCGAGGCCTTCGGCGACCGCGAGCGCCGTCTCCGCGTCGCCCGCTTCGAAGACACGCACGCGGTCGTCTTCGAGCGTGACACGCACGAGCTCTACCACGTGCGGCTCGTCGTCGGCGATCAACACGGAAAGCATGGCGCCCCACATCGCAAGGCGCGTACCACGGCGGGAGCGGCTACTTGGCGAGGACTTGAAACGCGACGCTGCGCGAGACTGCCGCGCGGAGCGGGCGCGGTGCCCGCTCCGCTGGGCAGGGCGTTACTTCACTTCGACGGTGCCCTTCATGTTGGGATGCAGGCCGCAGATGTAGTCGTACGTTCCCGCCGCGGCGAACGTCATCTCGGCGCTCTGGCCTTTGGTGAGGATCGGCGAGCGCGCTTTCGTGCTGAGGACCGTGATCTGGTGCGGCGACTCGTCACCGTTGAGCCACGTCACCGGCGTGCCCGCGGCCACGCTGACCTTGTTCGGCCCGAACGCGAAGCCCGCGATGCTGACGTCTGACTTGGCCGGCGCCGCGGCGGCGGTGGCGGCACGGAGCGCAGCGAGCGAGATGACGAAGTCCTGTTTTTCATGCGGCTTGTGGCACTCGAAGCAGGCCTTGTAATTCGCTTTGTCGTTCAACACACCGGCGGCGTTGAACGCGGCGTATTCCCAGTCGCCATTGCGCCACTCCGCCGGGTACTCCACGCCCCAGCCGGCGCGCTTTTCCATCACCGTGTAGGCGATGAGGTCGCCCTTCACGAAGCGCCCCTTGTCATCCTTGATGGGGTTGCCGGCGGCGTCGACCTGCGCCTTGTACTGCACGAGCGTCAGCACGGTGCCATCGGGCAGCGGCTTGCCGGCCTTCATCGCGTCCACCGCCGCCGGCGAGCTCGCGTAGAGCTCACGGTACTGCTTGCTGTCGTAGCGATCGACGGTCGTGTAGAGCACGTGCTCTTTCCAGCCGGTGGGGAAGGTGATCTTCTCGGGACCGGCTGCGGTGCGGCCAGCAAACGCCCCGATGACGATACCGGCGGCGAGCAGCGCGGCGGCGACGGATCGGCGGTGCGTCATGGGGCCTCCTCGGTCAGTGTGTGCGGCCGTGTACCTGAAGCCGATTCAGCGCGCGGGCGAGCGCGGCGGACGCTCGCGTGTAATCGACGTCTTCGCCGCTTCGCCCCGTCAGGCGCTGCTCGGCGCGGTCGCGCGCACGCTCCGCCCGCGCGCGGTCGATTTCTTGGGGGAGCTCGGCGGTGTCGGCGAGCACGATGACCTTGTCGTTGCGCACCTCACAGAAGCCGCCGGCGACCGCCACATGGCGCTCGTCGCGCCCGAAACGGTAGGTGAGGTCGCCGATGCCGAGCGTGCTCAGCAGCGGGGCGTGACCGGGCAGCACGCCGAAGTAGCCCTCGACGCCGGGCACCACGACTTCGTCCACCTGCTCGGAGATGATCGAGCGCGACGGCGTCGCCACCTCCAGCGTGAGCCGATCGGCCATCTAGCTCTCGCGCAGCTTCTTGGCCTTCTCCATGGCCTCGCCGATGTCGCCGACCATGTAGAAGGCTTGCTCGGGCAGCTCGTCGTGCTTGCCGTCGACGATCTCGCGGAACGACTTCACCGTGTCGGCAACCTTCACGTAACGGCCGGGAGAGCCCGTGAACTGTTCGGCGACCGAGAACGGCTGCGACAGGAAGCGCTGAATCTTCCGGGCGCGGGCCACCGCGAGCTTGTCCTCGTCGGAGAGCTCCTCCATGCCAAGGATCGCGATGATGTCTTGCAGATCTTTGTATCTCTGGAGGATCGACTGCACTGCGCGGGCGGTGGCGTAGTGCTCCTGCCCGATGATGTTGGGGTCGAGGATGCGCGAGGTCGACGCCAGCGGGTCGACCGCCGGATAGATCCCCAGCTCCGTCAGAGCCCGGCTGAGCACGGTGGTGGCGTCGAGGTGGGCGAACGCCGTGGCCGGCGCGGGGTCGGTGATGTCGTCGGCGGGCACGTAGATCGCCTGCACGGACGTGATCGAGCCCTTCTTGGTCGACGTGATCCGCTCCTGCAGCTGGCCCATCTCCGTGGCCAGCGTCGGCTGGTAGCCGACCGCCGACGGCATGCGCCCGAGCAGCGCCGAGACTTCCGAACCCGCCTGGGTGAAGCGGAAGATGTTGTCGATGAACAGCAGCACGTCCTGACCTTCCTCGTCGCGGAAGTACTCGGCGGCGGTCAGCGCCGTCAGGGCCACCCGCAGCCGCGAGCCGGGCGGCTCGGTCATCTGGCCGAAGATGAGCGCCGTCTTCTCGAGGACGCCCGACTCCTTCATCTCGTGATAGAGGTCGTTGCCCTCGCGCGTGCGCTCGCCGACGCCGGCGAATACGGAAATGCCACCGTGCTGCTTGGCGATGTTGTTGATCAGCTCCTGAATCAAGACCGTCTTGCCCACGCCGGCGCCACCGAAGAGGCCCGTCTTTCCGCCCTTGGTGTACGGCTCGAGCAGATCGACGACTTTGATGCCGGTCTCGAACATCTCGACCCTCGTCGACTGCTCGTCGAACGGCGGCGCCGGCCGATGGATCGGATACGTCTTCTTGGTGTGGATGGCCGGGCCCTTGTCGACGGGCTCGCCGACGATGTTGAGGATGCGGCCGAGCGTCTCCTTGCCGACGGGCACGGAAATGGGGGCACCGGTGTCCAGCACGCTCATCCCCCGTGTGAGGCCGTCGGTGGCGGCCATGGCGACCGTGCGCACGTGAGCCTCGCCCATGTGTTGCGCGACCTCGAGCGTGAGCTTCTCCGAGTACGCGAAGATGTCCTTCTGATCCACGCCCTGGACGAGCAGCGCGTTGTAAATGGCCGGCAGCTTGCCCGGCTCGAACTCGACGTCGACGACGGGTCCGATGACCTGGACGATCTTCCCCGTGCTCATGCTTCCGCTCCTTGCTTGAGCGCCTCGGCGCCGCCGACGATGTCGAGCAGCTCCTTGGTGATCTTCTCCTGGCGCGCCTTGTTGTACTGGATCGTGAGGATGTCGATCATCTCTTTCGCGTTCTTCGTGGCCGCTTCCATGGCCGTCATGCGCGCGCCGTACTCGCCGGCGAGCGACTCCATCAGCGCGCGGAACACCTGCATTCGCACGTGTCGCGGAAGCAGATCGGCGAGGATCGCCGGCGCGCTCGGCTCAAAGATGTAGTCCACCGACTGGCCCGCGCCGGCTCCCGCCTCTGCCTTCGGGATCGGCAGGAGTTGCTGCCGTACCGGCCGCTGGACGGCCACCGAACGGAACTCGTTATAGATGAGGTGGACCTCGTCGACTTCGCCCTCGAGGTACTGTGCGATGAAGAAGTCGGCCAGCTCTGAGGCGTGCGAATAGGCGAGCCGGTCCCAGAAGCCGATCATGTCGCGCTTCACGGTGAACTGGCGCCGCCGGTAGAAGTCGCGCGCCTTACGGCCGACCACGACCAGCGTGAGCGCCGTGGCGTTGGAGCCGCGCACGAAGGCCAGCGAGTTGCGCAGCACGTTGCTGTTGAAGGCGCCGGCCAGCCCGCGATCGGCGGTGATGATGACGATCAGCCGCCGCGGACCCTCGCGCTGCTCGAGCAGCGGATGCGCGGTGCCCTCGGCCCCCTCGGCGGCCGAGACGAGGTTGCCGAGCAGCTCGGCCATCTTGTTGGCGTAGGGGCGCGCCGCAAGGATCCGCTCCTGGGCGCGCCGCAGCTTCGCCGCCGCCACCAGCTTCATGGCGCGCGTGATCTTCTGCGTGGACTGCACCGAGCGGATTCGCCGCTGGATGTCGCGGAGCGTCGCCATACGTCAGGCCGCCTTGATTCCCTTCGCGGCCATGAACTCGGCCTTCGCGCTCTGCACGGCGCTCGTCAGCGTCTCGCGCAGCGTGTCGGAGAGCTCGCGCTTGTCCCGGATCTCCGTGAAGACCTGCGACTGCTTGCGCTCCAGCCAGCCGTAGAAAAACGCTTCGAATTCGCGCACGGCGTCCACCGGCAGATCGTCGAGCAGGCCCTGGGTGCCCGCGAAGATGATGACGACTTGCTTTTCGACTGGCAGCGGCTGGTACTGGCCCTGCTTGAGCAGCTCGACCATGCGCTGACCGCGCGCCAGCTGCATCTGCGTCGCGCGATCGAGATCGGAGCCGAACTGAGCGAACGCCGCGAGCTCGCGGTACTGCGCGAGGTCCAGGCGCAGCTTGCCCGCCACCTGGCGCATCGCCTTCACCTGCGCCGAGCCGCCGACGCGCGACACCGAGAGACCGACGTTCACCGCGGGCCGGATGCCGCCGTAGAAGAGGTCGGACTCGAGGTAGATCTGGCCATCGGTGATCGAGATGACGTTGGTCGGGATGTACGCCGACACGTCGCCCAGCTGCGTCTCGATGATCGGCAGTGCCGTCAGCGACCCTCCGCCCAGCTCGTCGTTGAGCTTCGCGGCGCGCTCGAGCAGCCGCGAGTGCAGATAAAAGACGTCGCCCGGGTACGCCTCGCGTCCGGGCGGGCGGCGCAGCAGCAGCGAGAGCTGGCGATAGGCGGCGGCGTGCTTGCTCAGGTCGTCGTAGATGCAGAGCGCGTGGCGCTTGCTGTCGCGGAAATACTCACCCATTGTTACGCCCGCGTACGGGGCGATGTACTGCAGCGGCGCCGGCTCCGAGGCCGAGGCGACGATGACCGTGGTGAAGGCCATCGCGCCGGCATCCTCGAGCACTTTCACGACCTGAGCGACCGTCGAGCGCTTCTGCCCGATGGCGACGTAGAAGCAAAAGACATCCTGGCCCTTCTGGTTGATGATCGTGTCGATGCCGATCGCCGTCTTGCCGGTGCCGCGGTCACCGATGATCAACTCGCGCTGGCCACGGCCGATCGGAATCATCGCGTCGATGGCCTTGAGACCAGTCTGCAGCGGCTCCTTCACCGAGCGACGGTCGACCACCCCCGGCGCGTAGCGCTCGATCGGCCGGAACTCCTTGGCGTTGATCGGGCCTTTACCGTCGACGGGCTGGCCGAGCGCGTTGACGACGCGCCCCACGAGCGCCTCACCGACCGGCACCTGGGCGATGCGATTGGTGCGCCGCACCGTGTCGCCTTCGCGGATCGCGCGATCGTCGCCGAGGAGCACGGCGCCGACGTTGTCTTCCTCGAGGTTGAGGACCATGCCGACGACGTCGCCCGGAAACTGCAGCAGCTCGCCAGCCATCGCCTTCTCGAGTCCGTAGATGCGCGCGATGCCGTCGCCGACCTCGATGACGCGGCCGACCTCCTGGAGGTTGACCTCGGGCTCATAGCCCGCCAGCTGGCGCTTGATGATCTCGCTGATCTCTGCCGCTTTGATCATTCCCGCTCCTTTGTAGCGACGACGCGATTACGGCTCGAGCCGTGGGTGGCCTGGTCTCGGCGCGCCCGGCTGCGCTTGCGGACGCTCGTCTTGCGGACACTCGTTCTGCGGACACTCGTTCGATCTTCTAGCCACGGGCGAGTCGCTCTTTCAAGCGGGCGAGTTGGCCGTCCAGGCTGCCGTCCACCACGATGCTGCCGATTTCGGCGACGAAGCCGCCGAGCAAGGTTGGATCGACGACATCTTCGACCGCGACCTGCTTGCCACCGAGTGCTGTGCCCAGCCGCGTCGCCAGCGCGCTGCGCTCGGCGTCGGTCAGCGGCACGCTCACCCGCACCCGCGCCCGGGCGCGGTTGAGATCGGCGTCGACGAGGGCGCGATACGCGTCGTTGATTTCCGGCAGCACGTCGGCGCGACCCTGCGCCGCCACGAGCCCAAGGAAGTCGCGCACGAGCTGACTGACCCCGAGGCGCTGCGCGATCTCGGCGGCCGCGGCACGCTTGGCGGCGCCGGAGATTCCGGGGCGCGCAAAAAAGTGCGCGAGGGCCGCGTCGCTGCGGACGAGCTCCGCGGCCTGAGCGAGCTCGCCCTCGACCGGCTCGGCCTGTCCGCGCTCGCGCGCGAGGTCGTGCAGCGCCTTGGCGTACGAGCGCGCGGCGCCCTGGGACTTCACCGACCGATCCGCGCGATGGCGTCGTCCACGAGCCGCCGATGCTCCTCGTCGCGCAGACTCTTGCGCACGAGCTTCTCGGCGACGGACACGGCGATGTCGGTGACCTCGCGGCGCAGCTCCTCGCGCGCGCGGCGGATGTCGGCCTCGGTCTGGGCCTTGGCCGAGTCGACGAGCTGCTGCGCCTCGCGGCGCGCCGTCTCGACCAGCTTGCGCTGCTCGTCGGCCGCCTCCTTGAGCGCGGCGGCGCGAATGGACTGCGCCTCGGCGTAGGCGGCGCGCAGTCGCTCGGCGTTTTCCTCCTGCTGCTTCGCCGCCGCCGAGCGCGCGGCTTCGGCTGCCTCGAGCGACGTCTTGATGGCGGCGGAGCGCTCCTCCATCTTCGCGAGCAGCGGCTTGTACAGGAGCCGATAGAGGATCGCGAGCAGAATGAGGAAGTTGAGTAGCTGGATGATCAGCGACTTGTCGAGGCTGATCAACCCGCCGCCGCCGTGCTCACCGCCTTCCGAGGCCGCAAGAGCCAGCGCGGGGAACAGCATAAGGCAGGCGGACACGACGCAGCCGAGCCACGCAAAGCGACGTTGGAGCATTGGACGGATTCCCCCGGTCAGTGCTGCCGCAGAAGGTTTGTGAAAACTATCACCCGAATCCGCGCCGTGTCAAATCAGCGGGAAATGACGCCGCCGCCGATGACGAGGTCGTCACGGTACCACACGACCGACTGTCCCGGCGTGACGGCACGCTGGGGCTCATCGAACGCGACTTCGGCCTCGCCGCCGCCGCTCGCGACGACCGTGGCCGGTACCGGGCGATGGCTGTGGCGGATCCGGGCCTCGACGCGCACGGGCTCGCGCGGCGGATCGCAGGCAATGAAGTTGACGTCCCGCGCGCGCAGGCGGTCGCGCTCGAGCTGGGCGGCGGGACCGACGGTCAGCGCGTTGGCTCCCGGGTCGATGCCGGTGACGTAGAGCGGCTCCGCCTGTACGACGCCGAGGCCGCGCCGCTGACCAACGGTATAGCCGGCGACTCCCGTGTGCGTCCCGAGCCGCCGGCCGGTCGCATCGACGATCGGCCCCGGCCGAAACATCTCGGGATCGCGACGCCGCAGGAATCCGCGATAGTCGTCGTCGGGAACGAAGCAGATCTCCTGGCTCTCGGGCTTCTCCGCCGTGATGAGACCGAGCCGCCGCGCGTGGGCTCGCACGGCATCCTTGTCGAGGTCGCCAACGGGAAAGTGCGCGGCGGCAAGCTGCGTCTGATCGAGCGGCCACAGAAAGTCCGACTGGTCCTTGCGCGCGTCGCGTCCGCGCCAGAGCAGCCAGCGACCGCTCGCCTCATCGTGTGTCACGCGTGCGTAATGACCGGTGGCGACACCGTCGGCGTCCCACGCGCGGGCGCGGGCAAGCAGCGAGCCGAACTTGAGATCGACGTTGCACGCGACGCACGGAACCGGCGTGCGTCCGCGCCGGTAGGCCTCGGCAAACGGCCCGATCACGGCGCGCTCGAACTCGGCCTCCATATTAAGGACGTAGTACGGAATGCCGAGATCGCGCGCGACTCGCCGCGCGTCATCCACCGCCTCGCTGCCGCAGCACGAGCCGAAGCGGCGCAGCGGGTCATCGGATTCCTTCCACGGCCAGACGCGCATCGTCACGCCGATCACGTCGAAGCCGCGCTCGACGAGGAGCGCCGCCGCGACCGACGAGTCGACACCTCCGGACATGCCGACAACGATACGGGGCCGCATCGCAGGAATTATAGGCAGGGACCGGGCGCGCGCGCTGAGGCGGACTAGCGTCGGGCGCCGAGCATCTCCGCGAGGCGCTCGAGCTCTTCGGCGTTCGCGTATGAGATCTCGATCGTGCCGAGGCGCTCGCTGCCGCGAATCCGCACGCGGGTCATGAGCGCGCGCTGCAACGCGGCCTCGACAGCCACCAGCTCGGCGCTGCGTCGGCGCGGCGGCTTGGCGGGGCGCACAGTCCCGCGCGCCGCCTCGACGGCGCGCGCGGACTGCTCCGCCGCGCGCACGGTCCACGAGTGCGCGAGGATCTCGTCGCGCAGTCGCAGCTGATCGGCCTCGCTGGACAGCGACAGCAGCACGAGCGCGTGGCCCATCGTCAGCCGACCGCCGCGCAGATCGGCCTGGATCGGCTCGGGCAGGCGTAGCAGGCGCAGCGAGTTGGCGATCGACGAGCGGTCCAGACCGACCCGCTGCGCCAGATCCTCCTGTGTCCACCCGAACTGGGCGAGCAGCTTTTGATAAGCCTCGGCCTCTTCCATTGGGTTGAGGTCTTCACGCAGGAGATTCTCGACGAGGGCAATCTCGAGGCTCTGGGCGTCGGTCGCTTCTCGCACCACCGCGGGGATCCGGTTGAGCCCCGCCTGGCGGGCGGCACGCCATCGGCGCTCGCCGGCGATCAGCTGGTAGCGCTCGCCCAAGCGCCGGACCACCACAGGCTGAATGACCCCGGAGGCCTTTATCGAAGCGGTCAGTTCCTGTAACGCAGCGGAATCAAATAGCTTTCTTGGCTGGTTCGGGTTCACTTCGATGAGATCGATGGAAATATCGCTGGTGGGCTCGTCGGGGCCCGCCTCCGATGACAGCAGCGCCCCAAGTCCCCGTCCAAGCCCGCGATTATTCATGCTTTAGAACCTCCCGTGTGAGCTCCAGATATGCGATTGCTCCCGTGGATCGAAGATCGTGCAGCATCACCGGCTTGCCGTGGCTCGGAGCCTCGCTGAGCCGGACGTTGCGCGGAATGACGGCCTCGAAGATCTCGCCCGGGAAGTAGCGCTTGACCTCGTCTCGGATCTGCTGCGCCAGGCTGGTGCGCCCATCGAACATAGTCAGGACGATCCCCTCGATGGCGAGCCGAGGGTTCAGCCGTTCGCGGACCAGCTTGACCGTCTTCAGCAGATGCGTAAGGCCTTCGAGCGCATAGAACTCGCACTGTAGCGGTACGAGGACGCTGTCGGCCGCCGCCAGCGCGTTGATGGTGAGAAGTCCGAGCGACGGCGGACAATCGATGACGACGTAGCGGTATGCCTCTGGAACGCCGCCGAGGGCGTCGCCAAGGCGGTGCTCTCGGCGCTCCATCGAGACGAGCTCGATTTCGGCGCCGACCAGATCGATATCTGACGGAACGAGACGGAGCTCCGCCAACGGTGTCCCGCGGATCGACTTGGGCAGAGGCTCGGCTCCGAGGAGCACGTGATAGATCGTGGGATACAGCCCTGACTTCTGAACGCCGAGGCCGGTGGTGGCATTGCCCTGAGGATCGAGATCGACGAGGAGCGTCGGCCGGCCCGCCAGCGCCAGGCCAGCCGAGAGATTGATTGCGGTAGTTGTCTTGCCGACGCCGCCCTTCTGGTTTACGACTGCGACCGCCTTGGCCGCCAAACGCACCCCTTTCTGTTTATCGATAAACACGCGCGCGTCGCGAAACACTCGTCCGTCGCGCGATCGGCGTCGTGTTTATCGTGAAACACTAGGCCGGCGCCCCCTCAAAGGTCAAGATTACTGAGCGACCCAGAACAGCCGTCGTCCCAACGGACCGTCGACCTCCCGCCATTCCCCGCGCGAAATCGGGCGTCGCCGTGGAGGACCGCTGGCCGCGATGAGACCTCCAGGCGTCAGCAGCGTGACCGCCGCCGAATAGAACGCCGAGGGATCGCCCGCACACCGCATGACCACGGCGTCGTAGCGCGGGCCACTCTCAGCGGTCAGCGTCTCCAGCCGCCCATGAACGACCTCGCACTTGGCCAGCTCGAGCTCGCGGACGACGGCCGAGAGAAATGAGACCCGCTTCGCCCGCGCCTCGAGCAGCGTGACTGTCGGCTGTCGCAGGACGATCCGCAGCGGAACGCCTGGCACCCCGGCGCCGGAGCCGACGTCCAGGATGCTGCGAGTCGTCTCGGGGACCACGCGGGTGAACAACAGGCTGTCGAGAAGGATGTGATCGACGATCCAGTCCGGGTCCGAGGAACCGATGAGCCTCTGGGTCCGCTGCCATTTGACGAGTAGAGCCAGGTACTTGGCCGACTGGTCCACCTCGCGTGGCGTGAGGGACCGGCCGAGAATCGCGGCGGCGCCTGCAGCGAGCCTCTCAGGCGCGAGAGCCGTTCCGGACCTCGCGAGTCGCGCCAGCGGTCGCCTTGGGACGGTTCATATACCACTGTTGAGCGATCTGGAGCACGTTCGACACGGTCCAGTACAGGACGAGGCCGGACGGCAGGTTGAGGAACATGATGGTGAAGAACACCGGCATGATCAGCATGACCTTGGCCTGCGCCGGGTCGCCGGAGACCGGCGTCATTTTCTGCTGCACGAACATCGTCACGCCCATCACGAGAGGCAGGATATAGAGCGGGTCGATGTCGGCGAGGTTGCAGATCCAGAGCGACTCAACCCAGTTCGCGCCCATCGCACGGAGTGCTCGCGCCACCGGCGACAGAAAATCGAAACAAAGGAACGGGGCATTCTGTAGCTCGGCGGAATTGGCCACGGCCAGGTACAAGGCATAGAAGATCGGAATCTGCGGCAGCATCGGCAGGCAGCCGCCGACGGGATTCACTCCGTGCTTGCGGTAGAGCTCCATCGTCTCGCGCTGCAGACGCTGCGGATCGCTCTTGTACTTGCTCCGCAGCGCGTTGATCTGCGGCTGTAGCGTCTGCATCGCCTTCATCGAGCGCATGCTCCACACCGTGAGCGGATAGAAGAGCACCTTCGACAGCACGGTGAGGACGATGATCGCGAGGCCGTAGTTGTGGAGGTGCGCGTTCACCCAGTTCATCAAGAGCAGGATGGGCACCGCGAACCACTTCATCGGCAAGCCGCCGCACTCGCGTGGTAGCGGAAAGCCGCCGAAGTTGATCGAGTCCTCGAGCCCGACCCGTCGGAGACGGTCGTGTTCCTTTGGTCCAGCAAAGACGATGAAGCCGGCCTCCCATGCGCCGCCAGCCGGGACCGTCGGCGTCGCGCGCAAGCCAATCGCTGTCCGCAGCGGCGTAGCTGGTTTTACCTTTGAATCCGCTGGTTTAGGGTCTGCGGTGGTGAACATCTCCCACCCGGGCGTCTGCGAGATGAGCGCGGAGACGTACCAGCTGCTGCCGAGCGAGATCCAATCGCCCGGTGCGGCTTCGTTCGCGATCTGGGTGCCGTTCTTCGTCGGTCCTCGCAACGTGCTGAGACAGCCGTAGTGCCAGCCGGGGTGCGCCAGATCGTCGGTGAAGTGCAGCTCGTGGCCCGCGGACATCGCGATCGTCGTCGGGTGCTGACCGAGGAACTTCGCCGTCTTGCCTTCCCACTCCTGGAGTGTCGTCCAGGGAAAGGCGAGGTTGATCGGCCGTGCGGCCGCGCTCATGTTCTCCACCCGGACTTTGGTGTCGATGGTGTAAGTATCGGCGTGGAACGTGAGCGTCTTGGTGACTCGCATGCCGTCGATCTCGCCGCGGAGGACGAGATCCGCAGTCGGCCGCTCCGGGCCCACCTTGAGATCCGTCGCCGACAGCTCCATCGGCACGGCTTCGAGATTGCCGAGCGCACCCGATGTGAGTCCGCCTGGGCCGAGCTCGCCGACCACCACCATCGGCTTCTCGCCGCGATACTGCAGCGTCAGCTCCTGGAGCTTGCCGCCTTCGCTGCTGACAATGGCTCGATAGAGCGGCGTGGTGACGGTGGCGACACGCTGAGGCGGCCGTGGCCGCTCCGCTCGCGAGGCAGGCGGTGGTGGCGGCTGTGCCGGTTTTGGCTCGTCTTTTCGGGCAGTTTCCGGTCGCTCCGGCTCCGGCCTTGCCGGCGTTGCGGGCTTCGCCGGTGCGGCTTGTCCCGGCGCCTGTTGCGACTCCGGCTTCGTCCCCGGTGACACGTCCGGCGTCGACGGGAAGAAGAGATACTGGCCGAGCACAAACACCAAGGCCATGAGCACGGCCGCCAGCACCGCGCGCTTTTCCATGCTCACGCCCGACGCCGCGGCGCGGGCGGCGGATCCCAGCCGCCCGGATGAAACGGGTGACACTTGGCGAGGCGCCATGTCGCGAGCGCCAGACCGCGGACGAGACCATGCTCGACGAGCGCGAGTCGGACGTACTCGGAGCACGTCGGCGCGAACCGACATGCCTGCGGCAGCAACGGCGAGATGAGCCGCTGATAGCCGACGACGGCGCCGGCTGCGACTCGCGCGAGCGCGCTCACACGAGTCTCGGGCCGGGAATCGCGGCGAGCGCCTGCCGCATCTGACCGAGCAGCGCCGGGAACGGCTCGCGCAGGACGGCGGGCCGTCCGATCACCACGAGCGCGGCCCGCGCGGGCGCCGCGTCACGCGCGGCGCGATACGCTTCGCGCAAGCGACGGCGCGCGCGATTTCGTTGCACCGCCAGCCGCAGCTGGCGGCTCACCGCGAACCCGACACGCGTGGACTCGTTCGATTCTCGCCAGAGCACGATGAGCGCAGGACGATCGATCCGCTTGCCCCGCTGGAAGAGCGCCTGGAACTCGGCGCCGGTGGTCAGTCGTTGACGTCGAGAGAGACCGCCGATCAGACGGTCAGCCGTTTGCGGCCCTTCGCGCGCCGACGCTTCAACACCTTTCGTCCGCCCTTCGTCTTCATGCGCTCACGAAACCCATGCGTCTTGGCGCGGCGGCGCCGATTGGGTTGAAATGTCCGCTTCATCGAGGAGGTCTCCCTTCCGGTCGTCGAACCGACACAGTGTAGGCATGCTGCCGAAGGCAGTCAACCGACGAACGCCCTTGCGACGCCGCGAAGCACCGTGCTACCGTGCGGGCTCCGTGATGGGCTTGTCGTGAAACGTGCGTGGTTTGTCGTGTCCTGTTAAGGCCGGTGCTCCGGCGCGGATACTCCTATCGAAACAAGACGCTCAACGCTATCCACACCTGTGGATAACTGTGTGTGTAAGTGAGGGCCTGACCTGTGCTGGATAGCCTTTGGGGTCGTCTTCTGGACGCCGTCTCGACCAAACTGGCCCCCGCCATCATCGACCAGTGGATCCGCCCCTGTCGATTACTTGCCGTCGAGGGCGACCACCTGAAGGTCGGCGCCCCCAACACCTTCTCGCGCGACTGGCTGATCCAGCATCACCTGCAAACGCTGCATCAGGCGGCCCAGAGCGTTATCGGCGGCCAGCCACGGCTGACGATCGTCGTGGACGAAAAGGCCGCCGAGCCCGCGCCGGCGGCGGATGCGCCGCCCCCGCTCCCGGTGCGCCCCGGCGGCGGATCGACAGAGGGCCTGAACCCGCGCTACACGTTCGACACGTTCGTCGTCGGCTCCTCGAATCAGTTCGCGCAGGCGGCCTGCCAGGCCGTCGCCGAGCTGCCGTCGAAGGCCTACAACCCCCTGTTCATCTACGGTGGTGTCGGTCTGGGCAAGACGCACCTGCTGCATGCCGTCGGCTATCAGAGCGCCAAACTCTTTGCCGGAATGATTGTCGTCTACATCACGTCGGAGCGCTTCACGAACGAGCTGATCAACGCCATCCGCTACGATCGCACGGCGGAGTTTCGCTCGCGCTATCGCAACATCGATCTGCTGCTCATCGACGACATCCAATTCATCTCCGGCAAGGAGCGCACGCAGGAAGAATTCTTCCACACGTTCAACACGCTGTACGAGTCGCGCAAGCAGATCATCGTGTCCAGCGACTCGCCGCCGAAGGACATTCCGGAGATCGAAGAGCGCCTGCGCTCGCGCTTCGAGTGGGGACTGATCGCCGACATCCAGCCGCCGGACTTCGAGACGCGCGTGGCCATTCTGAAAAAGAAGGCCGCGCTCGAGCGGGTGCGTCTGGCCGACGACGTGGCGTACCTCATCGCCAGCCGCGTGAAATCCAACATCCGCGAGCTCGAGGGCTCGCTGACGCGCATGATCGCGTTTTGCGCGCTGACCGGGCGCGAAATGTCCGTGGACCTGGCGCAGGAGGTGCTGGGCGAGCTCTGGGGCGAGGAAGAGAAGGTCATCACCATCGAGCAGATCCAGCGCAAGGTCGCCGAGGCCTACGGCATCAAGCTCGCCGATCTCAAGGCCAAGAACCGCACGAAGGCGGTGGCCTTCCCGCGCCAGATCGCGATGTATCTTGCGCGGCAGCTGACACACGCGTCGCTGTCGGAGGTCGGGCGGGCGTTCGGCGGCAAGGACCACACGACGGTGCTGCACGCCGTGGACAAGATCCAGGTTCTACTGCAGGAGGACCCCAAGCTTCGCAAGAGCATCGACGGACTTATCCAGGGCATCACCCTGTGATCCACCGCGCCCCCGGGGCTCTCCACAGCGTTGTCCCAGTCTCCGCGAGCAAGAAAGACGCACACCCATCGGGGGTTGTGTCGCATTCGCACCGTCCACCGCGCTCGGCCTCTGCTCCGACTACGGAGTTGTCTTTGTTGTTCTTCTAACAAAACACTGGAGTCACTCATGGAAGTCGTCCTGAACCGTGACGCGTTCCTCAAGGGCCTGCAGATGGTCCAGAACATCGTCGAGCCGCGCCAGACGCTGCCGATCCTCGCCAACGTGCTCCTGGAGACCGACGGCGAGGCAGTGCGGCTCACGGCGACGGACCTCGAGGTGGGCGCGCGCGTCGCGGTGCCGGCGCGTGTCGCGAGCAAGGGCGCGATTACGGTGTCGGCGCGCAAGCTCGCGGAGATCGTCAAGGAGCTTCCGGCCGCGGATCTTTCGTTCCGCGTGCAAGACAACTCCGCCGTGAGCCTCAAGTGCGGCGGCGCCTCCTACAAGCTGGTCGGCATGGCGCCCGATGACTTTCCTCCCGTCGTCCCCGCCGCGAAGGCAAATTGGATCAAGCTCGAAGCCAAGACGCTTCGCGAGATGCTGACGGCCACCAGCTTCGCGATCTCGCACGACGAGACACGCTACGCGCTCAATGGCGTGCTGTTCGCGCTTGCGGGGAAGGATGCGCGGCTCGTGGCGACGGATGGACACCGCCTCGCGCTGGCGAGTCGCTCGGTGGGCAACGTGGGTCCAGCCGTCACCGGCATCGTGCCCCGCAAGGCCGTGATGGAGATCCAGCGCGTGCTCGGCGTGGGCGAGGACGTGCAGGTGGCGCTCACCGAAAATCAGTTCCTGCTGCAGATGCCGAATTTCATGATGACGGCGCGGCTGATCGAGGGACAGTTCCCGAATTACGAGGCGGTCATTCCCAAGGCGCATCCGGGCAAGCTCGTGATCTCGCGCGCTGCGCTGGCCGGCGCGCTTCGCCGCGTGGCGGTCATGGCCGAGGAGCGTAACAAGCCGGTGAAGTTCGTGCTGGCGCCGGCGGCCCTGAAGCTTTCGGCGTCGAGCGCCGATCTGGGCGAAGCGGAGGAGACGCTGGACGTCGACTACAGCGGTGACGAGGTGACGATCGGGTTCAACTCGAAGTATGTGCTGGATGCGATCGCGCCCATCGAGCGCGAGCAAATCGTCCTCGAATTCAAGGATGGACTGAGCCCCGGCGTCATTCGAAGCGTGGACGACGAGGGCTACTGCTGTGTGATCATGCCGATGCGTATTTAGGAGGAAAATTAGGAGGATTTTGGGGCAGAATTTCCGACGGAAAATGGTACGCTTAGAGGGTGCAAATTGGCTGCTTGGTATTGCGTGATTTTCGGAATTATCGAAGCGTTTCCTATCGACCGTCGGCCAGGCTGAACGTCCTCTCCGGACGCAACGCGCAGGGCAAGACGAACCTCCTCGAGGGCCTCGGTGTGCTTCTCACGGGACGGTCGTTTCGGACGTCCCGACTGGCGGAGCTGCCGTCCTGGGGCGCAGACGCGGCGACGCTCGGCGGGGATTTGACGCACACGGAGGGTACGCGGTCGGTTCGGCGGACGATTCATCGCCTCGAGGACGGCAGCTGGCATAGCGCGGGCGACCTCTGTCCCTGGGCGCGGGTGATCGTCTTCGGCTGGCAGGATCTCGCCATTCTGAATGGCCCGCCCGCCGCCCGTCGCAACTTCATCGACGGGTTCGCCGCGCGACTGTATCCCGGTCACCTTCCCGCGCTGCTGCGCTATCGGCAGATCCTCGCGCGTCGCAATCGTCTGCTGCACGCCCCTGGCGGCGACAGCCGTCTGGCGCCGTGGGACGAGCAGCTCGCCACGACGGGGATGGAGCTGATCGATCGCCGCCGGCGCGCGGTGGCCGCGCTCGCGACCGAGCTCGCCCGTGTGTATCCGACGCTCGCCGGTGCACGTCGCAAGGTTCAGATCGCGTATCGCACGAGCCTGGGCGAGGCCACCGAGCCGGCCGCGCTGCTGGCGGCGCTGCAGGCGCGGCGCGCGGAAGAGATGCGGCGCGGTCTCACCCTCGTAGGCCCGCATCGCGACGATCTCGCCATCGACCTCGACGGCAGCGACGTGCGCGCGTTCGGCTCCCGTGGCGAGCAGCGGCTGTTGGCGCTCGCGCTGCGCCTCGCCGAGGTGATGCCGGTCACCGAGGCGGCGGGAACGACGCCGGTGCTGCTTCTCGACGATGCGCTGTCCGAGCTGGACGAAGTCGTGCGCGCCAACGTGCTGCGCGAGAGTCAGAGCGCCGAGCAGGTATTTCTCACGTCGCCGGAGCCGCTCGCCGTGGCCGGTGCGACGCCCTGGACCGTCGATTCCGGTGAGGTGCGGGCCGCATGAGCGCCGAAACCTACACCGCAAGCGACATCAAGGTCCTCGAGGGCCTCGAAGCCGTCCGCAAGCGGCCCGCGATGTACATCGGCGACACGGGCGCGTACGGTCTGCATCACCTCGTCTACGAGGTCGTCGACAATTCCGTCGACGAGGCCCTGGCCGGCTTCTGCGACTCGATCAAGGTCATTCTGCATGCGGACGGCTCTGTGTCCGTCGGCGACAACGGACGCGGCATTCCGGTCGACACGCACAAGGAGACGGGCAAGTCGGCCGCCGAGGTCGTGCTGACCGTGCTGCACGCGGGCGGCAAGTTCGAACACTCGGCGTACAAGGTCTCGGGCGGCCTGCACGGTGTCGGTGTGTCGGTCGTCAATGCGCTCAGCGAGTGGCTCGATGTCGAGATCCGGCGCGGCGGCTCGATGTGGACGCAGCGCTTCGAAAAGGGCGGCGTTCCCACGGGTCCGCTCACCGCCGGTGAGAAGACCGCCAAGCACGGCACGATCATCCGCTTCAAGCCGGACGCCACGATCTTCGAGGAGACGAGCTTCTCTTTCGATACGCTCAGCAACCGGCTGCGCGAGCTGGCGTTCCTCAACCGCGGACTCAAGATCGTCATCGAGGACGAACGGGACGGGCGCGCGAACACGTTCCTGTTCAAGGGTGGCATCGTCGAGTTCGTCAAGCATCTCAACCAGAACAAGACGCCCATCCACCCCAAGGTGATGTACTTCGAGGGCAAGAAGGGCGACATCGAGGTCGAGGTCGCGCTGCAGTACAACGATGGGTATCAGGAGAGCGTGTTCTCGTTCGCCAACAACATCAACACGCGCGAGGGCGGCACGCACCTCACCGGCTTCCGGGCGGCGCTCACCGGCCAGCTCTCCGCGTACGCCGACCGCAACGGATTTCTGAAGAACTTCAAGGGCGGCGTGACCGGTGACGACGTGCGCGAGGGCCTGTGCGCCGTCGTATCGGTGCGGCTGCCGGACCCGCAGTTCGAGGGCCAGACCAAGGCCAAGCTCGGCAACACCGACATGAAGGGCCTCGTGCAGCAGATCGTCAACGAGAAGCTGGCGGAGTCGTTCGAGGAAGATCCGACCACCGCGCGCAAGATCGCCGACAAGTGCGTGCGCGCGGCGCAGGCGCGCGAAGCCGCGCGCAAGGCCCGCGAGCTCACGCGCAAGGGCGGTCGCGACGACGAGGGGCTGGCGGCCAAGCTGGCCGACTGCTCGGAGCGCGACCCGCAGTACCGCGAGCTCTTCCTCGTCGAGGGCGATTCCGCCGGCGGCTCGGCCAAGCAGGGGCGCGATCGCAAGACGCAGGCGGTCCTGCCGTTGCGCGGCAAGATCATCAACTCGGAGAAGGCGCGGTACGACAAGGTCCTCTCACACAATGAAATCCGTCTGCTCATCTCGGCCATGGGCACGGGCATCGGCACCGAGGAGTTCGACCTCACGAAGCTGCGCTATCACAAGATCATCCTCATGACCGACGCCGACGTGGACGGCGCCCACATCCGCACCCTGCTGCTGACGTTCTTCTTCCGTCACATGAACGCCGTCATCGAGGCGGGCAATCTGTTCATCGCCCAGCCGCCGCTCTTCAAGGTCAAGAAGGGCAAGGTCGAGAAGTACCTGATGAACGAGCGCGAGTTCGAGGATTTCTTCCTCGGCTCGTGGGTGGCCACGGCCAAGGTGAAGGTGCCCGGCACGAAGGCCCCGATCACCGGCGAGGCGCTGCTAGAGCTCCTGCACGCGGTGAGCGAATACCGCGCGCTGTTCGGCAAGTTCGTCAAGCGAGGCGTGCCGGCGCCAATCCTGGCCGAGCTGCTGCGGGAAAAGTTCCGCGGCAACAAGCGGGGCGTGGGTCACGCGGAGATCGGCGCCGCCGTGCAAGCGGCGGCCACCGCGGTGAACGGCCACGACGTCGAGATTCGCGGCGGCGACAACGGCGATCCGCACACGATCGTCATCGGCGGCACTCCGCCGCTGACCTTCAGCACGGAGCTGTTCCGCTCGCAGGACTACGCGACGCTGCTCGAGCAGTGGGAGAAGGTCGCGGCCGCGGCCAAAGGCCCGACGGTCGTGCTCGACGAGCACGATACGGAGGTGCCCGTGAAGAGCCTCGACGATCTCTGGCGTGTTGCGCTCGACAAGTCGCGCGCGGGCGCCACCTTCCAGCGCTACAAGGGGCTCGGCGAGATGAACCCCGAGCAGCTCTGGGAAACCACGATGAATCCGGAGACGCGGACGCTCCTCAAGGTCACCATGGAGGATGCCGTCGGCGCCGACGAGATGTTCACGGTCCTGATGGGTGACGCCGTCGAGCCGCGGCGCGAGTTCATCGAGAAGCACGCCCTCGACGTCGCCAACCTGGATATCTAGATGCCCGACCGACAGATCAACGCCCCGATCGAAGAGGAGATGCGGAAGTCATACCTCGACTACGCGATGTCCGTCATCGTCGGACGCGCGTTGCCGGACATCCGCGACGGTCTGAAGCCCGTGCATCGCCGCGTGCTGTACACGATGCAGCTGCTCGGACTGGCCTTCAACCGTGGCTACAAGAAGTCGGCGCGCGTCGTCGGCGACTGCATGGGCAAGTTCCACCCGCACGGCGACTCGGCCATCTACGAAACGCTGGTGCGGATGGTCCAGGACTTCTCGCTTCGCTATCCGCTCGTGGACGGCCAGGGGAACTTCGGCTCGATCGACGGGGATCCCGCAGCGGCCATGCGCTACACCGAGACGCGCATGGCGCGCATCGCCCACGAGCTGCTCGCCGACATCGACAAGGACACCGTTGACCTCGTCCCGAACTACGACGAGAACGAGCAGGAGCCCGTCGTCCTGCCCACGCGCATCCCGAACCTGCTCGTCAACGGCTCGGCCGGCATCGCCGTCGGCATGGCGACCAACATTCCGCCGCACAACCTTAGCGAGGTCGTGGACGCGCTCGTGCTGCTGGTGGACGAGCCGGCCACGCCCATCGAGCAGCTGATGAAGGTGGTGACGGGGCCGGACTTTCCGACCGCCGGCTACATCTATGGCGCTAGCGGCATCCGCGAGGCGTACACGACCGGCCGCGGCAGCATCACGCTGCGGGCGAAGGCGCACGCCGAGAAGATGCGCGGCGGCCGCGAGGCCATCATCATCAGCGAGCTGCCGTACCAGGTGAACAAGGCCAGTCTCATCGAGAAGATCTCCGAACTGTCGAAGGAAAAGAAGATCGAGGGCATCTCGGAGATTCGCGATGAGACGAACCGCGAGGGCATCCGCGTGGTGCTCGAGCTGGCGCGGGGCGAGATCCCCCAGATCATCCTGAACCAGCTCTACAAGCACACGCAGATGCAGACGAGCTTCGGGATCATCATGCTGGCGCTCGTCGATCGCCGCCCGCAGATCGTCAACCTCAAGGAGATGCTGGAGGCGTTCATCCGCTTCCGGCGCGAGGTGGTCACGCGGCGCACGCGTTACGAGCTGGCGCGCGCGGAGGAGCGCGCGCACATCCTGGCCGGGCTTCGCAAGGCCGTCGAGCAGCTGGACGTCGTCATCCGCATCATCCGCGGCGCCGCCAACGCCGACGTCGCGCGCGAGGCCCTGATGCGGCAGCTCGAGCTCACGGAGATCCAGGCCAAGGCCATCCTCGACATGCAGCTGCGTCGTCTGGCCGCGCTGGAGCGGCAGAAGATCATCGAGGAGCATGAGGAGGTCCTGAAGCTGATCGAGGAGCTGAAGGGCATCCTCGCCTCGGACGTCAAGCTGATGGGCATCATCAAAAAGGAGCTGCTCGAGGTCAAAGAGCAGTACGGCGACGCGCGGCGCACGGAGATCCTCACCGAGACGAGCGAGCTGACGATCGAGGATCTCCTCGCCGACGAGGAGATGGTCGTCACCATCACGCGCTCCGGCTACATCAAGCGCACGCACGTCGACACCTACCGCAGTCAGCGCCGCGGCGGCAAGGGCGTCACGGGCATGGAGACGAAAGAGGAGGACATCGTCGAGGACCTCTTCATCGCCTCGACGCATGCCTACCTGCTCTTCTTCACCAACCTCGGCAAGGTGCACTGGCTCAAGGTCCACGAGATTCCCGAGGGCGGCCGTCAGTCCAAGGGCAAGGCGATGGTGAATCTCCTGTCGCTCGGCGATCGCGAGCGCGTGGCGACGTGCGTGCCCGTGCGCGACTTCGCCGCGGGCGGCTACATCTTCTTCTGCACGAAGCAGGGCAAGGTCAAGAAGACGGAGCTCGAGGCGTATTCGCATCCGCGCGCCGGCGGCATCCAGGCCATCGGCCTGGAGGACGGCGACACGGTGATCACCGCGCGGCGCACGGACGGCACGCGCGAGGTGATGATCGCGACGAAGCTGGGGATGGCCATTCGCTTCTCCGAGGACGAGGTGCGGCCGATGGGCCGCAGCGCCACCGGCGTGCGCGGCATCGAGGTGGACGAAGGCGACGAGGTCATCGCGGGCGACGTCGTGCAAGAGGGCGCGCAGATCCTGACGATCTCCGAGCGCGGCTACGGCAAGCGCACCCCGCTCGACGAGTACCGGCTGCAGGGCCGCGCCGGCAAGGGCATCATCGATATCAAGACCGGCGGCCGCAACGGCACGGTGGTCGGCATGCTCCAGGTTCGCGAGAGCGACGACGTCCTCGTCATCACGACCAAGGGCAAGATCATCCGTATCCACGCCGGCGACGTGTCGTCGCAGGGCCGCAACACGATGGGGGTGCGCATCATCGACCTCGACGCCGACGACAAGGTCGGCTCGATCGCGCGCGTCGAGGCCGACGCCTCCACGCCGGCCGAAGCGCAGTAGTGTCGTGCTCGACCTCCGGCTGATCCGCGAGCGCCCCGACGAGGTGCAGCGGGCGCTCGCCGACAAAGGCGGCGCCCCACTCATTCCCGAGATCCTCGCGAAGGACACTGAGCGGCGGCGGCTCATCAAGGAAGCGGACGATCTCAAGGCCCAGCGCAACGTCGCCTCGGAGGCGATCGGCCGCGCGCGGAAGGCCGGCCAGGACGCCAGCGCCGAGCAGGCGCGGATGCGCGAGGTCGGCGACCGGATCAAGGCGCTCGACGCCGCGGTGAAGGCCGTTGACGAGGCGATCGACGCGCTGCTCGCCCAGGTGCCGAATGTTCCCCACCCATCGGTGCCGCACGGCAAGAGCGACGAGGAGAACGCCGAGGTGCGACGCTGGGGCACACCGCCGCGCTTCGACTTCAAGCCCAAGCCGCACGAGGAAGTCGGCGGCGCGCTCGGCCTGCTCGACATGGAGCGTGCCGCGAAGATCGCCAAGACCCGCTTCGCTGTGATGTGGGGGCCGCTGGCGCGGCTCGAGCGCGCCATCGCGCAGTTCATGCTCGACATCCAGACGCGCGAGCACGGGTATACGGAACTGTGGCTGCCGCACCTCGTGAACGCCGATACGATGCTGCGCACCGGCCAGCTGCCGAAGTTCGAGGAGCAGCTCTTCAAGACCGTCGAGGCCGACGAAGGGCGGACGCTGTACGCGATCCCAACGGCTGAGGTGCCGCTGACGGCGCTCCACGGCGGCGAGGTGCTGGCGGAAAGTACGCTGCCGCGCAAATACACGGCCTTCAGCCCGTGCTATCGGCGCGAGGCCGGCACCTACGGCAAGGACATGAAAGGGATCTTCCGCAACCACCAGTTCGACAAGGTCGAGCTGGTGAAGATCGCTGCGCCGGCGCGCGGCTACGACGAGCTGGAATCGATGGTCCGCGACGCCGAGGCGGTCCTGCAGCGGCTCGAGCTGGCGTACCGCGTGGTGGAGCGCTGCACGGGCGACGTGGGCTTCAGCTCTGCGAAGGGCTACGACATCGAGGTGTGGCTGCCGGGCCAGGACCGCTACCGCGAGATCTCGTCCTGCTCGACCTATGCCGATTTCGGCGGCCGCCGGGCGGACATCCGCTACAAGCCCG
>Ga0114129_10000879_pt1 | contig 39110 bp, 20 predicted proteins | sample RhiMetdeltSRZDD1_FD_80071 | JGI IMG/M metagenome (GOLD analysis project Ga0114129, IMG submission 80071) | Populus rhizosphere microbial communities from Tennessee, USA - Rhizosphere MetaG P. deltoides SRZDD1 (version 2) (version 2) | ecosystem: Host-associated > Plants > Roots > Rhizosphere >...
CTATTACCACTCCGGATACAGGCCAGAGACGCGACCAGCTTTTTATAGGCGTCGCTTTCCAAAATTCCCACTATCTGAAAAGAAATACGACAACGAATAAGCTCGTTAACAAGCTCTTCAACATCGTGCAATAATATTTCCGATGACATAGCTTTTCCATCATACACAAATTGCCAATCGGCTCTTTTTTCAAAGATATTACCGATATGATGATTCCTTATCTTCTGATTTTCCATACTACGATCTATCAATACTCATTAATGGGGTTGGTTGGCAGCTTCTCAAAAATTATACTCAGATTTTTGAAATCCACGGTTCAGCAACGTGGCCATTTTGCTTTCATCCGCTCCGGAGAGTAAGCGGATATCAGCAATATTTATGGAAGGATTCATGACCACCTGCCCTATCACTATGTCGAATTTATTTACAAAACTTTCTATTTCCGGTGCATCGAACAGCATGTTGTTATATTCGAAGGTGAGGTTCAGTTCTTCGCTTACTTCGTTTCCAATTATCGACAAATCGAATTTAGAAGTATTACCAACGTTGTTGATAATTTTCATCTTACCATTATTAACGGTATGCGGCTCTTTATAATTCTGAAGCACCAGCATACTATCGAACAATGGATTGCGTCCTATTTCCCTTTTAATACCTAACCTGTCAACCAATAACTCAAATGGAAAGTCCTGATTTTCGTAGTTCATCAGCAATTTCTCCCTTACTTTCAGTAACATTTGGGTAAACGTAAGCTGTTCCTGTATTTCAATCTGAATAGCCAAAGTATTTGCGAACATACCAACAACGCTCTGCAATTGCTCATTGGAGCGGGCAGAAACGGGGGAACCAATAATATTTCTTCGAACTCCGGAAAGCTTGTATAAAAGAATATTGTAAACCAGGCAAAGGAACATAAACAATGTGCAATTATTCTTTTGCAGCAGGTGATAAACTCCGTTAAGTTGTTCCTTCCCTAATTGATACGAAATCCGCTTTCCAAAAAAATCAGTTGTTCTGCTTTGTTTATATTCAAACGGTAATGGCGGGGTTACCGTATAATCTGCAAATTCATTTAACCAATAAGCGCCTTGTACTTCCATCATTTTTAGCCCATCCTCAGCATGTATCCACTCTGCATAATCTTTATAGGCAATAGGAACCCGTGGAAGAGCAACGCCATCCAGTAAAGCATAAAAATCAGAAAAAACTATTTTAAGAGCCATCCCATCACCGGCAATATGATGGATATCAAACAGGATGTAACGGTTATTATTGCACTCAAAAAAACTGATTCTATAAGATGGTTCCTCCAACAGATTGAAGGGCTGTATAAACCGGCTAAGCTCATCCTCAATTTTTAGCGACCCGGGCAATGTAATGACAGGTGGTACATTTTCAGTATATGCATTTACTATCTGAACCAATTGCCCGTTAATAACAGAATAGGTAGTACGAAAAATCGCATGCCGTTTTACCAGCGAATTAATGGCTGCGGTTATCATCAGCCAATTGATGCTATTATCCGTAACATGAATCAGAAAAGGCATATTGTAGGCAGTACTTTCCGGATTGAGTTGCTGTATAAAAAACAGGCTCCGCTGCTGATACGAAGTTTTATAATATTGTTTTTGCGGAGCAACAGGTATCACATGTATAGGTCGTGCAATGGGCGATTTTTTTTGAATCAAAAGGGAAAGGTCTTTGATTGTAGGATTATTAAAAATCTCCTGCAGGGTTATTTTGACATTAAATGTTTTCAGCATTTTACTTTGCACCTTAAGCGCATTTAATGAATGCCCGCCTGAATCAAAATAATTCTGATGTACATGGATTTTGTCTGTATTGATTTGTAAGACCTCGCTCCAGATTGTTGCAATATTTTTTTCAAGGTCACTTACAGGTAATTGAAGGCAATCGTCAGGCAGTTCCATATCAGGCAGAGGAAGTCTTTTCCGGTCAAGCTTACCATTTGCCGTAACAGGGAATTTTTCAACCCGTATGAAAAAAGCCGGAATCATGTATTCCATGATGTGATCCTTTAAAAATTGTTTAATACGGAACACATCAAGCTCGTCTTTGCTGATATAATACAGGCAAATCATTTTGTCGCCCGATTCCCGGCTTTCGATCACATTAACCACCGCATCAATTATTGACGGATACTTCTTTATATGAAACACAATTTCATCTGATTCTATTCTAAATCCCCTGATCTTGAACTGTGAATCGTTCCGGCCGAAATATTCAATATTACCGTCGGGTAACCAGCGACACAGATCGCCGGTTTTATACATTAGCTGCCCTTCAAAGTAAGGGCATGGTATAAACTTTTCGTTTGTAAATGTGGGATTATTAACATACCCCCTGGCCAAACCAGCCCCAAGGATAAAAAGCTCGCCGGGCGCTCCAACAGGTTGCAGCCGCAGGTCCTTATTTAAGATTAACAGCTTAATGTTATCAATTGGTTTTCCAATGGGAATTTTAGCGCCTGCCTGTTCAGGAGGGCAATTAAAATACGAAACATCAATAGTTGCTTCGGTGGGGCCATACAGATTTGATAATAGTGCACGATGTATGACCCTGTAAAAATGATCTGCAATATCCGTCCCCAATGCTTCGCCACTTGAAACAACTACCCGTAAAAAATTCATTTCTGTGCTCAGCGAATTATCTTCTATATGCTCAAGAAATGGCTTTAACATAGAGGGCACAAAATGCAGCACAGATATATCATAATGTCGAATCGCCTTCACAATTTCGGCCGGATCACCTTCTTTACCCGGAGTAAGAATACATAACCGGGATCCGGTTATCATCCACATGAACAGCTCCCAGATCGAAACATCAAAGGAAACCGGGGTTTTGTTCAGAATATTATCATGGGTGGTGATACCAAAATGTTTGATCATCCACAGCAACCTGTTCATCAAAGCTCCATGCTCAATTTCTACACCTTTTGGCTTACCCGTGGTTCCCGAAGTGTAAATAATATAAGCAGGGTTCATTGCACTCAGTGAAATACCGGGATTATTGACCGTTTCAGTGAAAGCGTCTTCGAGGTATATGCATTTGAACGGAATCGTGTGTTCTATGACTTTGCTTGTTATCATAACAGAACAACCACTATCATTAAGCATGTATAAAATCCTATCCGGCGGAAGGCCGGGAACGACTGGCATGTAAACCAATCCGGCTTTTAAGACGCCTACAATACTTATAATCAGGTTAATGCTCCTGTCTAGCAGCACAGCTGCCACATCATTCTGCTGACAGCCATTTTTTAAAAGATGAAGAGCAAGGCTGTTGGCTTTTTCATTCAACTCCCTGTATGTTATAACCATTTCATCTTCCGCAACAGCCACATCGTGAGGGAATCTTTTTACCCGATCCTCAAAGAAGTCCAGTACCGTTTGTGTACTGTTATAGTTGTAATCAGTGTTATTAAAATCGTGAAGCACTTGTTTTTTTCCTTCATGACCAACAATCTCAATCTCTGACAACGGGAGCTCCGGTTGCGACAGAAAATGGTTAATTATTTCATCATAAAGAGATCCCGCGTTTTGAGCCAATGATTCTTCTACAAAATTCCCGGAGGCCTGAAGAATATAGCGCAGGTTATTATTTCCCTTATTAACTGTGAACTGGAAAGGCATATCAGAATGCTCTGTGCCCAATTTCCGTATATAGTCGTAAAAAGGAACATCCGGTAAACCCGCATGCTCATGCCGTTCCTCATCGAGGATACCAAAATCATTATAGGTAAAGAAATTACCAACAAGCACTTCTCCTTTTTTCCGGACAGTCAACCGCTTTTCAATTTCAAACAAAGACAATTTGTCGTACCCGGCAACTTCAACAAGTTTCTGATGTACCTGTTTTAAGAAATGCGAAACGTTATCCTTTGTATCGATTATATATTTAACAGGAATTACATTAAGGAAACATCCTATAAGCTTGTCACTGTCCTCTCCCAGCGGTCTGGTAGTTGTAGTAAGGCCAACAATCAATCCGGGTTCACCGGATAAACGATATATAAAATAAAGATAGGCGGCAAAATAGATGCTCTTTACCGAGATGTTAAGCCTGTCTGAAAGCGCCTTTACCCGGTTATAGTCGCTGATCTCCTTGAAAGTTTCGTATTTGCGGGATACAAATTTCAATGAATTGATCCTTTTCGGAAACGAGACTATCTCTTCCAGGTCTTCCAATTCTTTTTTCCAGAAATTTAAAATCCCATCCTGCTTTTTACGTACCATTTCAGCTATCACATGATTGCGTTGATGGTACCTGATTTGCTTTACATCATACACGCGGTTCGAGTACAACGTATGATAGGCTTGCTTCAACTCTTTCAGGAATATGGCATAACTCCATCCATCAATTATGGAGTGATGAAAATGCAGTAATACTACCACTTTATGATCTTCACAGATAAATGTCTTAACCCTGAACAACCCGGGCTTACTGAAATCAAAATTCTGCTCCCTGTTTTTATCAATTTCATTACCGATAATTTCAGCCCTTTCCGCTTCTGTTTTTTGTAATAAACTGAAGTGGGAATAATCCAGGGCAATTTGCCTGTATACGATCTGTAAGGGAATTTCAAAATCGTTTAGGGTAAATGCGGTCCTCAATATTTCATTGCCTTGTACAACTTTTAACAAGGCATTCCTGAATACATCCTCATCAAAATGCTCAATCAGTAAAGCATGTAGCTTTTGGTCGGAATAAATAGTTTTTGTTTCTTCAGATCTCAGGTTATTATACACCATACCCAGCTGAACATCGGTCATCGGATAAATATCTTCGATATCCTTGCGAAAAGAACCAATAGTTGCCAATAGGTCTGTCTTTAATTTCTCAAGGTACTGACTGGTTTCAGCCACTATGGCTTCTTCTATGCCTGAGGTTTGTGGTGTCTTATCAAATAATACTGCTAACCCCTCAATGGTCGGATTGGCATAAAAAGTTTGCAGGTCAATATCTGTTTTAAATACCTCATTTATCCGGTATAATAATTTCAACACTTTAATTGAATCACCACCAAGTTCAAAAAACGTATGAGTAATGCCAAAATTCTCTAAAGCCAACGCACTACGCCATAAATTGAAAAGGGTTTCTTCGGTATGATTCCGCGGTAATACTATATTTCTGAAATTCGATTTCGGTTCAGGTAAGGCCTGTATGTTTATTTTTCCATTCCGGGTCAGCGGAAACTTGTCAAGCTTTGCAAAAAAGTGAGGGATCATATACTCAGGCAACCGGGCTTTCAACAGGTTCCTGAATTCATCTGTTCTGTACTCCAAATCTGAAATATAATAACAGCATAAATATGTATTATCGGCATCCATAGAATGATAAACGACGATATTGGACCTGATTCCATCAACAGCTGCAATACATTTTTCTATCTCATTGATCTCTATGCGATGTCCCCGGATCTTAATCTGGTTATCCATTCTACCGATATACTCCAGCTCACCGTTTTCAATTATTTTAACTAAGTCGCCTGATTTATAAATTGTTCCCTTTACAATTTGATCGTTATGTATAAACCGTTCTTTTGTCAGCGATTCATTATTTATATACCCGCGGCATACGCCCTCACCGCCTACCCATAATTCTCCCGGAAAACCAGGAGGCACGGCATTGCCAGCATCATCAGTCACTATACTGTACAATGTCGGCAGCGAACAACCAATATTGCCGATATCATCATTAATCTCTTTACTGCCGATCTCTTTGTAAGTCACATGAACGGTCGTTTCGGTAATACCATACATGTTTATCAGCCTGATTCCCGGATACCTGTTATGCCAGTCTTTTAACATCGCCGGCTTCAGCGCCTCGCCTCCGAAAATGATGTATCGCAGGCTAAATGATAATTCTTTGTTTAATAATGCGTGATTAATAAAATTATAAAAAGCGGTGGGTGTCTGATTGAATACGGTTACCTTATTCTTTCTTACGATATCAATAACAGTATCCGGATCCCGGGTCAGATCCATCGGTATAATCACCAGTTTTCCGCCATACAATAAAGCGCCAAACATTTCCCATACCGAAAAATCGAAACTATACCGGTGGAACAGTGTCCATACATCCATTTCAGAGAATGAAAACTGAAAGTGCTCATTGAATAATAATCGAACAACATTGCGATGTTCTATCATGGCGCCTTTAGGTTTTCCGGTTGACCCTGAGGTATAAATCACATATGCCAGGTCATGTATTGCATTTATATAAGTTAAATTGCCGGCTGGCTCACCAGCCAATTGATTAATAATATTATCCAATAAAACAAGTTCTGCATTCCCTATTTCGTGCTTATCGGGCGCCAATTGACTATTTGCGAAAGAAACTTCATTGGTAATTAAAATTTTCACACCGGAATCAAGAATGATTTCTGAAATCCTGCTCCCGGGATTGCCATTGTCGATTGGAAGATAGGCCCCTCCGGCCTTCAAAATGGCAAGTATCGCTACAATAGTATCAGGGCCTGGTTCCAATAATAACCCGATTACTATATTCCGGCCCACACCTTTTTTTCTTAACCAGGATGCGAGCCGATTGGCCCGCCTGTTCAACTCTTCATATGTTATTTTTATATCTCCAAACTTCAATGCATAAAAGTCCGGAAAGCGTGCCGCCACCTCTTCAAAAATCTGTTGAATTGTTTTTTGGGGATAGTTTACCTGAACGGGAAACCGGTTGATCATCCTGCCCTGCTCTTCAAAAGAAATAAGACTGATTTCTCCTATTCTGGTATCGATATTCGTCAACACGCTCTCTGTAACCCTGATCATTGCATTGTACAGGGAATCAGCATAGGCAGCACCGGCCTTATGCAGGTTACATTTGATCTTAACGCTGATAAGGTTATTCGCTTCTTCGCGGCTGAAGTAGAATTCAGTTGCATGCTCCGTTGAAACAGCGGCATCCCTGTTTCGAAGATTTTCAAGAGAAAAATAATAATCGGTTATTCTTTTATGCGTATCTGTTATCTGTTCCTGCAACATTTCAGCAACAGGATACTGAATATTATCCATCACTGTTTTATAGTTGTTGGTAATACTTAGTAACAATTGGCGAAATGCATCATCGTTATTTACTTTTTGTATTAAAAAAATATCTTTATTTAAATCTTTACTATCAATATCGTAATTGGGGCTTGCTGAAAAAATCACCGGGTGAATATTTGATTTCCGGATAACTGTAGCCAGCATTGCTGACAGGAAAAAGAATAATCTCTTATCCGAATTCCTGACAAACGCCCATATACCGGCGCTTGTAGCAAGCGGGAATGTGTATGTAAAAAATGTTGGTCCGCCCTGTAGCGGCATGGACATCAACGGCCGGTCATTATCCTCCAGTAACGAGAAGTATTGTTCCCAAAACAACCTCGCCGGAGTATTTTCATGAGCTTGTATCCTGGTGTGCAGCGCATTGTAACCCATGTTCGAATCTTTTATAAATAATAGAAATTATCGTCGGTAAAATTATTTTCAACATTTTTCGATGCAAGCAGCCTGATATCTCCCAATCGAATCGCGGGATTATCTAAAACACTTAATAAAATAGATTTATAATAATCCAAAATGAACGTGATCGTACTACCTGAAAACAAATGATCGTTGTAATGCAACTCAAAATCATAGCGATTTTCATGTTCTATACCTATAAAAACAAGATTAAATTTTGAAATATTTCGAACAGGTTCAATCAGTTCCCAGGAAAGATCACTTATTTCATTCTTACGGGTGTTATAGTTTTGTAATACAAAAACGGAATCGATCCTTACGTTGGGAATCAGGTCTTCCATATCCAATTCACTATTGTCAAAATCCTCCATGAACAGATCCCCTGTTTGAGATACAAATTCTTCAAATGTCAGTTCTTTATCAAGTGTATTCCTGAAAGGGATCATATTGATGAACATGCCCATTACATTGCTGAATTCGGAGTAATGTCTGCCTGATGAAATAACACCTGTAAGAATTTCATCCTGATTACATATTTTGAAAAGCAGCAAATTATATACACTTAAAAGCGTGCAAAAAGGAGTTGTGCCGCATCTTTTCGACAGGTCAGCTATTTTTTGATATTCATCAGCTGAAACGGTGAAATATTTTCTTTTACCGGCTAACTGGTGGTTTTTATCAGAAGCAGAATAATCATAAGGTAATTTTAAACTATACTCACGGTTACCCAATCGCTCTTTCCAGTATTCCTGGTAGCTCTCAAACAAAACAGATTTCAACCGCCTGATATACCATTCGGAATAGTCTTTAAATTGATGCGTTAAGGCAACGAGCTTTTCCTGTTGATAAAAGCTTATCAGATCCCGAAGCATGATCATGCAGGAAATACCGTCTGAAATAATATGATGTATGTCTATTAGTATTAACGTCTCTTTTTCCTCTGAGAGGTTAACCCATCCAACCCTGAACAAAGGCGGACTCAGCAGGTTAAACGGACGAATAAAACGAGACACGACCTCATCAATACTATTGCCGGAAGCAGGAACTTCTCCTATCTCCATGCCGGCCTGCTCTTCCACCACCTGCACCAATTCATTTTCAATCAATGCAAACCGGGTTCTGAGCGCTTCATGCCTGCCAATAAGGGCCAGAAAAGCATTCTGTAATTTCTCCTTATCTAAAGTTCCTTTTACCCGTATTACATATGGGATATTGTAGGCTACACTTACTTTATCCTGTATAAAAAACAATTTTTCCTGTTTCCTTAAAACTTTATAATATGCCTGTTTTGAAACAGCATGAATTTTTTCACTCTTTTTTTCTTTGTTGACGGAAATGGCATTCACTATATCATTTACCGTGGAATGCTTACGAAAATAATTAAGCGGTATCTTCAGGCCGAACGTTTCGTATATCCGGGAAAGAAATACGATCGACTTCAACGAATTGCCGCCAACATCAAAAAAGCCGTCGTTTATGTTGATCATACCTGATAAATCAAGTACATCTTTGACGATATCGATCACCTCCTGATGCAGGTGCGTCATGGATAACTGCTTATTGGGGTCGTCAGGTATATTTGCAGCTGAATTCTGGTGCCTCAGTAATAAACTTCCTGCTAAGAAAACAACATCTATATTATAAAGCGAAATGGAAAATCTTTCCGAAATCACCTTCCGGCACACATGCTCCACCTGCTGAATAATTTCCTGCAGCGCATGTTCATTGTACATCTCCGGATTGAAATAAACAGTAAGAGCTAAACTATCCGATTTTGTAAAAACAACGAGCAGGTCATATAAATCATGATTCGTGCAAATCACATGATCAACAGCACAAAATGCACAGGCAATCCGGCCATAATCGCCGGCATTAACCTGACTGTCTGAAATATTTTTCAGGGAATTCTGAGGCGAACTATTATATTGTTTCAGGGAAGAGCTGGTCCGGTTCAGCAATTCTTCAAAGACCAGGTTTTCCGAAACCGCATCCTGGTCAACAAAATATTGCCCATTTCCCTTTGCCGGCGGAAACATTAGCATAGATACGGGGCTACGGCCTGTACACTTATAGAGCAACACTTTGATGACGGTTGTCAGGAAAGCATACATCGGAGCATCTGTATTTTTGCATACTTTGAGGATCGTTGATGCAATATCATCCCCGATTTTCAATGATAATTGCGACAGGTTCGGAACATGCTTGTTTGCTTTTACTGTAGTAAAAGTAAGCTCAGACATACAGACTTTTAGTTTGGTATTTAAAAATCGAAAGAAAAATCAAAATCCTCTTCTATCTCAACATCAGACAGAGAAAGCGGCAATTCGTCACCATCATCAGGCATAGCAGCAATGATCTTTTCGTATTGATCCAGAAAACCGGCGACATCTTCTTCGAAATATAAATCTTCTGCATACTTTGCCTGAATAATAAAGCTGTCGCGGGTAGCTGAAACTCTCATAATAAAATCCAATCGCGAAAAATCAAACTGATTATCATCAACAACCATCCGATCCTTATAATCATCCAGCAAAAGCGAATAGTTATTGAATTCAAAATACATACCTAATTTATCCAATAGGCCAACACCCAATTTACTCCTGTAGTCTTTATCAATATTCTGCAGGGAATAGTTTTGCGCTTCATAATAATCCAGCATTTTCCCGTTGACTTCCCGGAACAATTCAGCTTTCTTTTTTCCCTTGCGAACCTGTATCTTATATGGCAACGTATTTACAAACATGCCTATCGTGTCTTTAATATCAACCAGGTTCCTGCCATCTACAATCAGGCCAAGGAGCGCGTTATCTAAACGGCAGATTTTATTTATCAATATACTGTAACACGTAAGGAAAAAAGAGTAATGAGTTATCTTTTGCATTCTGATAAATTCATTAATCTTTTCATTTAGTGCCCCACCTACAACCACCTTCACCTGCTTCGTAAAGTTAGACCCTTCAGTTTTCTGACGTTTGAAGGGAAGTTGAATAAAGCTAACCGGCGTATTAAATTCTTTTTCCCAAAACTTCCTTTGCTTTTCGCGAAGCGTATTATTGTATGAATTGGCGAGCCATTCAGAATAATCAATATAATTGAAGTTAATAGGCTTAATATCCCTGCCGTTCACCATGTCCATAAATTCACGCACCAGCAGCATCATCGATACCCCATCACTGGTAATATGATGTGTTTCGATTAACAATAAGGTTTCTGCATTCCGGATTGTCAGGTATTTAATCCTTATCAGCGGGAGCTCATCCAGCCTGAACGGCCTTCGAAAAAAATGTATACATTGATTCAACGCTGACTTATCAATGGTTTCAGCAGAAATATCAGCCAAAGAAAAATCGTTTACTTTCTGACAGATATCGTTTGAATGCAAATGAAAGGTCGTTCTGAAAACAATATGCCGGTTAATAATCTCTTTGAAAATTTCAGCCACCGTTTCATATGGAATGTGATTCACCAGTCTGACGATGTAAATTTTGTTATAATCGAGCGCCTGGGGCGAAAACTTATTTTCGATATACATTCGCTTCTGGGCATCAGCGGCCGGGTAAAATACTTTTTTATCGGCTTTAACTAACCGCATGGGTATTTTATCGCTATTGCTGATTAATAGTGCAAGCTGTCTTACACCGGGGTTCTGATAAAGATCTTTATAGCTGATCGCCTTATTAAAATTAGAACTGATCGCATTTACCAATTGAATGGCAGTTACAGAGTTGCCTCCCAGTTCAAAAAAGTCTGCCTCGTTGCTAACGATGTCACTCTCCCCCAGTCCCAGGATACCTGCCCACAATTTAACAACCTCCAGCTCCATCTCTGATAAGTTGGTCGCTGGTTTGTGATCATATTGAGGTTTGGGTAATTTTTCAAGGTCTAATTTTCCATTTGCAGTGACCGGCAAACTGTTCACACGAATAAGAATACCGGGCACCATATAAAAAGGCAACTGATCACGCAACTTCATTTTTAACGAGGGTATGTCTATATCATCAGCAGTAACTATATATCCTACCAGCACTTTCCTATTATCGATTTCCCCGGGAACTACAACAGCATTCGTAGCACCAGAGCACTTGAGAATGGCCCTTTCAACTTCGTTGATCTCAATTCTATAACCATTCCATTTAATTTGCTTATCAATTCTGCCGATAAATTCAATTCTGCCATCCGGGAGCCATTTTCCTATATCGCCGGTCCGGTATATTGTTCTGCCGTCCAGTTCTCCAAAAGGAATAAATTTACTGCCTGTCAAACCGGGCGCATTCAAATAGCCTGCGGCAACACCTTTTCCGGAAATGCATATCTCACCCTGCAGGCCAACCGGTATAATATTTAAATGATCATTCAAAATAAAAACCTGATTGTTTTCAATTGGCTTTCCAATAATAGTTTTATTCCTGTATTCAGGTAAACTACCGATATCAATGATCTCATAAATGGTGCCTATAGTTGTTTCGGTAGGCCCATAGTGATTCATGAATTTAACACCTGGTTTTATGCTCATGAGCGTTTCAACATCCCCAATCCTGATCTTTTCTCCCCCGAGGATCACCCAACGCAAAAAGGTTTCGGAAAACAATTCTTTATAGTTATAAAACCACGCAAAATACGAAGGCGTTAGCTTGATATAAGTAATAACATGCTGTTTAAAATACTTCAGCAAAAATTCAGGATTCAGGTAATCCGACTTCTTTAACAGGTGAAGCTTTTGTCCGTTGTATAAAGCGGAGTAAAAAGCTGTATAACATAAATCAAAGGAAAAGGAGGATAACAGAATAGTTACATCAGTAGCCTGCATTCCGGTGGTTTTACGAAACCACTCCAGGTAGTTGATCAGGCTTTCGTTTTTAATCAATACGCCCTTAGGGGCTCCGGTGGTACCGGATGTATATACTATATAAGCGTGTTCAGGGATTGTAAATTGTCGAAATTCCGTTTCATTCTGCCGTTCAGGCACATCTTTCAATACCAGTATTTTGCCGGCAAAGGAAGAGAAATTCAATGCATCCCGGGCGTCATTCACAAGCAGGCACACAGCACCGCTGTCTTTCAGTATGTGTTGCACCCTGCCTAAAGGTTGGTCGGGATCAACAGGAAGCACACAACAACCGATCCTGTTCACAGCCAGAACGCTTACTACGAGCCCAATGGAAGGTTCTGAAGAAACAGCCACAATATCATTTGGTTTACACCCAAATTTCAATAATTGTTCAGTGCATGCGTTTACCCGAACCAACAGCTCCTGCAATGATAATTCTTCATTATAAAACTGTAGTATTTTTTTATCCGGATCTGTCTGCCAGCAATTATATATTTTTTTATATACACTTTCCCTATACTGCACAGAAGTAGCAACCTTGTTAAATTCATTCAATATTTTTTGTCTGTCATCAGCTGAAATAATCGAAATTTTACCTACATCGATACTTTCATCTGCCGATACCTGATTTAAAATGGCCATGAAATAATGCCTGAACTTCCCGATCGTGGTGTCATTGAAAAGTGCGGTGTTATAAACAAAAGACAGGTAAATATTGTGTTCCTTCTCTTCACAGTATAAGGTCAGATCGAATTTTGATGAATTATAAATGGCACTACCAGGCTCCATACCGTTTTCACTAAATACCAGTCGCTGGTGCCGATAGTTATTATATACAAACACCACATTGAATAATGATCCTGAACTTTTGTCTGTCTGCCATTTCAGATCACCGGGTAAACAGCTTACAGGGTAGTCCTGGTTACTAAGTGATTCTGTTAGAAGAGCAGTAAACGTATTCAAAAAATCATTGAAGGAAGAATAAGGATCGGCTTTTGTACGTATTGCCAGTGTATTAACGAACATACCAACAATATCCTGTACATCGGCATTATTCCTACCCGACACCGGGCATCCGATCACCAGTTCCTGTTGACCGGTTATTTTGTTCAATAGAATTACAAACAGAGAAAATATGTATGAAAACGGAGTTGTTTTATGGCTGTTACAAATGCTTACGATTTTATTGTACCAGGTTTCATCCAGCACGAACGTATCGCGCGAACCACTAAATACCGGCTCTTTTGGACGAACAAAGTCTGCAGGCAGGTCGGTTTGAAATATATCACTGCCTGCATTGATATTTTGCCAGTACTCTTTCTGTCCTTTAACTATATCCTGTACACGAACTGAATGATACCATTCCGAATAGTCGCTGAATTGAAATTTTACTTCACCGGGTGTAAAACCGGCATACAGGTCATTAAGCTCCTTAAAAAGAATTTGTACTGAAATGCCATCGCAAATAATATGATGCGTGTTCAGCACCAGCCAGGTTCCCTCATCATTCTCAGCCACATAAACATCCAACAATGGCGCCTGACTCAAATCAAAAGGTTTAATTACCTCTCTTACAACCTCTTCCTTATCCAAAGCAGGGAAATAAACTCTCCTGACCGGATTTGAAATTGTTGCCGCTATTTCCTGGTAAATAACCCCGTCTCGTTTTACAAAAGAAGTTCTTAAACTTTCATGCCGATCAACCAACTGAAGAATCGCGTTCTCCAGTTTCTCAATGCCGGCTGTTTTATTTAATGGGATTACAGCATATAAATTATAAGCAAGACTGTCGGGATGCAATACCTGAAAATTATACATATTCACCTGGGCCGCGGTAGCTTTGTACAGAGACTTTTTCTCAGCCTTTATTAAAGGGATATATTCCTGCTTAACGGCGCCCTGAATAAATTCCTGCAATGAACGTATGTAGGGATTATTGTAAATAAATTTATAGGGTATCTGTACCTGAAACTGTTTGGATATCTGATGTCCGAGTCTCATAGCAGTTAGCGAATTCCCCCCTGCCTCAAAGAAATTATCATTTACACTGATCTTTTCCTTTTCCAAACCCAATATATCACTCCAGATCATCGACAATGCTATTTCAATATCTGTAACAGGCGCTGCGAAATCCTGGTTTACTACATCCGGGGAAACAGGTAAACTTTTTCTATCGATTTTGCCATTTGACAAAGTTGGCAATTTATCCAGTTTTACCAGGTATTGAGGAACCATGTAATATGGTAAATTCTGTCTTAAAAAAATTGCGAGCTCCTTTTCACCGGGATTAGTGTCAGCAGTATAATAAGCGCACAGATATTTCCCTTTTGCTTCGCTTGCATTGGATACAACAACACAATCATTAATGGCCGGATGCTTTTTAAAGCAATTCTCAATTTCACCCAACTCTATCCTGAACCCTCTTATTTTTACCTGCGCATCTGTTCTACCAAAAAATAAAATACTACCCTCTGTTGTCCAGGATCCTATATCGCCCGTTTTGTATAGTCGTAATTTCTTATGTTTTATAAAAGGGTCAATTGAAAAAGATTTTCCTGTTCTTTCCTCATCATTCAAATAGCCTTTACCCACACCGGGGCCGGAAACCCATATTTCCCCCTTACAGCCAATAGGACAAAGCTGCCCGCATTCATTAACGATGTATATATTGGTATTTTGTACCGGCCTTCCGATTGGAACAATATTTTTTTCAAAACCGGCTTTGTCTACGAAGTAATGTGTGATATCGTCCGAAGCTTCGGTAGGCCCGTATGCATTCACCAGTTTAATTTCAGGATACGCGGTCAACCATTTATCGGCCAGTTCAGGCAGGAGTGTTTCGCCGGTTGCAAGCAATACTTTTAAATGCTTCAACACTATTTTGTTATCAATACATATCCTGTATAAAACATTTAAATAAGAAGGGACCAGTTCCAGGATACCTATTTCATATTGATTTATCTGTTGCGAAAATTCATCGGCATTCTCCACCACATTATCAGAAAAAATGACGGTTTTACCTCCCACTATCAATGCACTGAAAAATTGCCAAACAGAAATATCAAAAGTATGTGAAGCTGTTTGTGCTACTATCGAATCAGCGTTCAACGATAAATCATTGATCTTTGCATACAAATGGTTCATCATACCCAGGTGCTCTATCATTACACCTTTCGGCTTTCCACTGGAACCCGAGGTAAAGATCACATAAGACAACCCGTCAATATCAAATTCATTTTCAATTTCAGAACCGCCATTCTGATATTCATCTATATTTACTGATATTGCCTGGCATTTATATACGTCACCGGTATTCTCTTTTATTAAAATTTTAGAAACGCCTGCATCATCCAGGATTTGATTCACGCGTGCGGGCGGATCGGTAATTGAAAGTGGAATATAAGAGCAGCCTAATTTCCAGATGGATAGGATCGAAACAATCATCTCCACGCTCCTGTTCATTATTACCCCAAACAGCTCACCTGGTTTAACGCCATATTCCTGTAAACGCTTTGCCAACCCGGTTGAAACGCGGCTTAGTTCGCCATAACTAACCAAATTGTCCCCGGCCTGAACAGCAATCCGTTCCGGATCGTTTTTAGCCCATCTATCTATATAATGGTATACCGTTTTATCAACAGGGAACAACACTTCATGATCATTAAATTCTTTCACCAGTTTATTGGTTTCATCTTCCGGCAGAAAATGAATGGAATGCAAGGGTACATGTGGCTGTTGAAGCAAAGCAGCAGTTATGCACAGGAAGTGATCTCTAAATCGCCCGATCGTTTCTGACCTGAACAGATCAAGATTATATTCTATATTTACTTTTATAGCACTTGTCAACTCTTCAAAATTGAATGACAGATCAAACTGACTGGCTACACGATCCAGGTCAACCCTTACAACTTCGCAATCTTTTAGCGCAGTCACCTGCTCATAAGGTTTTCCCGAATTTTGAAGCACTACCATTACATCAAACAACGGGTTCCGGCTTACATCCCTCCCGATTTTAAGGTCTTGCACCAGGTAATCAAACGTATATAATCCGTTCTGAAAGCCGCCAACCGTTGTTTCCCTCACTTTTTCCGTCAACATTGTAAAGGTGTCATTGCCTTCAAACCGGGTACGCAAAGCCAGCGTATTTACGTAAAGCCCAATCTGGTGTTCCAGTTCAAGATGATCTCTGCCCGCAAGCGCGGTGCCGATTACAATATCACTTTGCCCTGTATACCTGTACAGGAGCGCCTTAACCAACGACAGCAAAGTCATGAACAAGGTCAGCTGATTATCATTCGTGAAACGCCGGACAGAGGCACTCAGTTCAGGGTTCAAATAAAAGCTTATCTGCGCGCCGTTAAATGTTTGGTTTGTTGACCGGGCACTGTTTGCCGGCAAGTCGAGGACAGTCACCTCTTCCTTAAATTGATCAAGCCAGTATTTTCTTTGCGCGGTTATAGAGTCGCTTTGAATAAGCTGATTGTGCCAGTAAGAAAAATCTTTATACTGAATTCTTAAAGGATCGGGCCGGTTCTCCTGTTTTTGCAAAAATGAATCATACAAAAGGATGATTTCATTTACCATAACATTCATCGACCATCCATCACTTACAATATGATGAATTGTCAGCAAAACAACATGCAGGTTTTCCGACGCTGGTATCACTAACACTCTTAAAAGCGGCGCCCTGTTCAACTGAAATGGAATATTCGCTTTACGACCGAGGAGTGATTTAATTTCGCTGTGATCAAAACGGGTTAATTGAATCAATTCTATATCAAAACCGGTCTCAGAAAAGGATAACACCTTCTGTCGCGTCTCTCCATTCACATCAATAAAAATGGTCCTTAAACTTTCATGCCTGTTGATCAATGACTCAATACTCTTTTTAAAACTATCTATATGGAATGCGCCCTTTATTTCAACGGCTGCAGAAATATTATACGCCACGGAACCACCTTCAAGCTGGCTCAATATCCATATCCGTTCCTGGGCACGTGATAAGGGATAATGATCCTGTACCGGTACAGCGGGGATCAATTCATATCTGTCTTCTGTTTCGCTATCTATTCTATCAACCAGTTCTGCGATAGTAGCCATTGCGAATATATCCTTTAAGGGAAACCTGCGATTAAAGGTTTCATGTATTCTGTGGGTCAATTGAATTGCCTTCAGGCTATTGCCGCCGAGCTCAAAAAAACTATCATCAATACTTATACGATGGCTATCGATAAGCAAAATGTCGCTCCAGATTTGAACCAATAATTCTCCTGTTCGATTTTGTACCGGCTTTATCTGGCCTGATTTCTTCACAGGGCATACATCAGGCAATGCTTTTTTATCAATTTTTCCATGAGGCAATCGTGGAAAATCCTTCACCCATACAAATACAGAAGGAACTAATTGCCGGGGAAAAAATTGCAGCAAGTATGATGTCAGTATTCTGTCGGTAACAGGTTCAGCAGATGAATAATAACAACACAGGTATTGCATTCCCGAACCATCCTCTTTTACCAGCACAAGGGCTTCTTTTATGACCTGTTTGCTATACTTAAGTAAATAGAATTCAATTTCACTGGTCTCAATCCTGATGCCGTTCAGCTTGACGAAGGCATCATTGCGTCCGATCCATTCAATTCTTCCATCTTCCCGAAATAACCCCTTATCGCCGGTAAAATAACACCTTGTGCCGTTCACCACTTTAAAAACCTGGTTGCTTAATAATTCATCATTTAAATATTTTATTGCGAAATGGTTGCTTCTTACCACTATTTCGCCGGGTTCCAATACGTCTCTCTCAGTTCCCTCATTACTCATGATACATACGTCGGTTCTTCCTATCGGGAATCCCACAGGCATAATGGAACGTTCTATAGAATCATGGTGCGTGAACATATTGATTGAACTGAGCGTTGATTCTGCAGATCCGAGACTGACGGCAAATAATGCCGTTGAACGGGTAACGGATTTAAACAGGTCAAAGTCATAGACCCTGACAGCCTCACCAGTCATTTTTACAATCCTGAAATCACACAGGTACCCGCATTTCTTCCATTCTTCAGCAAATAATCTAAATGCGCCAGGTACAGAATGCCATATGCTGATCTTGTTGAGTTCCGCCCATTGATACAAATCAACATCAGCTGACTCTGCCAGTGACAAAGGGCACCAGGTGGCGCCGTTCAATACAGCCCCCCAGAAGTCATTATTAAATGAATCATAGGTAAGCGGTGAAAAACCTGTTACGCAATCGGCTTCTGATATACGCAATTGAGCGCTGTATTGGGAAATGAAATGCAGCACATTTTGGTGATTCTGAATTACCCCTTTCACCTTCCCACTGCTACCTGATGTAAAAATGATATATGCCTCGTCATTTGCTTTAACAACGGAGCCAGGATTCCGGTCATCTTCCGGAAGATTGTCTATAGAAATACAATTTACCTGTTCAGAAAAATGTTGTACAACACATCTTGTCGTTTCATCTGTAATGACATTCGAAAAACCAGCCCCGGTGAGAATTTGTTCGATCCTCGAAACCGGGGATCCGGGATCCAATGGCACATAGCTTTTGCCGGCTTTTAGTATTCCCAGCACAGCAATGGCCAGTTTATGATTATGCGAAAGGCAAATGCCTACCCGATTTTCCTTTACCGTTCCCAGTAGCAGGTTTGCCAATTGATTCGACAGGTTGTCAAGCTCCTTATAGGTTATCACTTCATTAGCCCACCGAACGGCAATATTTTCCGGAAAACCTATTGCCTGCCTATGAAACAGTTCCGTTATTGTGCAATTTGGCTGATACCAGCTTGCATCGATACCTGTGTTACGTTCACGCCGGATGGTTGAATATTGAATACCGGAAATGCCCACTTCGGTGTTTTCTGAAACGATGCGAATAATTTCTTTATACTTCAAAAGAAAATTATCAATCGTTTCTTTCTTTAAAATGGAAGTACGATAATCAAACCGCACCATAACACTTTCACTGGAAATACCAACATAGCCATTCAAATCAAAATTGGCATCCAGGCCAAAACCATTCTGAAAAGCCTCAAATGCTTCTTCAGCCATAAAATCATCGAAAAACGTAAGCCCGTTAAAAAAAACATTGGCAACCGGATAACCATCCGAAACGGCAGATGTACTTAACTCACTCATAAGCGCTCCGTATGGGTATGCCTTATGACGAATGGCTCCCATTAGGGTACTTTTTGCTTCTTTCAGAAAGGCACTTACTGTCATTTCCGGAAGAATTGTACTGCTTAATACAAGCGTATTTAGAAAAAGGCCCTGTGTTCTAAAACATTTTTTATTTCGATTGATCACCGGGCTCGCGATAGTGATGTTGCTTTCACCCGACAAGCGATACATAAGAATATTGAAACAGGCATACAATACAGTATAAATGCTACAATTCGATTTCTTTGCAACCGCTTCCAGTTTTTGAAATGCTTCGCCCTGTATGATTGTCTTGCGGCTTGCACTTTTGCGGTTATGGGAATCATAGATAAAATCATATGGGAGCGTAAGCCTTGTTACCCCTCCCGACAATTTGTTCAACAGATAGTTTTTATCTGTCAACGCATTTGCAGAAGCCAGGTACGTCTGTTCTTCATTTATAAATTCTTTATAATTGTTGATCGCCGATGCGTTTGCGTTTTCTTTTTCTGCCTCATTATTCCCGGCCAGCAAACTCCGTATTTCACCGGCCAGTAAAAACAGCGAGGTGCCGTCTGTAATTAAATGATGCAAGACCATTAAAACAGCGTATTCCTGATCGCTGTTGTTTATAATGGCAAACCGGTACAACGGGCCTTCCGATATGTTAAATATTTGCTGAACAAAATGCAGCAGGTGTGATTCATACAATTCGCTATCAGCCTCCATCATTTCTATTGGTGTGCCATCACCGGATTGAAGCATTTCCTGGTATGGAGAACCATCTTCTTCTCCAAATACAACACTTAGCATTTCGTGCTTCAATACCACTCTATGTATTGCATTTTTAATGGCATCGATATCAGCTGAATCAACTGTAAATAATACGGGTATATTGAATGCATTCGTTCCCGGATGAACTCTTTGATGTATCCAGATTGATTTTTGAGCCTGGGATAAAGAGAATCTGTGATGCTTATGATCAGCAAAAGGCATTACCAGAATTAAATGAAGTGTTAATAAATGAGCGATCAATTATTCAATACAGCCTGCGCATTATTGAATAAAATATTCTTTAATGCAGAACTGTTTTTCCCTGCAATGATGTCACCAAGTTCCTGCAGCATTTCTACATTCTTTACAACCGGAGTAATCAGGTTAAATAATGGCCAGTCATTTCCGAAGAGGACCCTTGTATTTAATTTTCCCAAAAACAGTGGTTTAAAATTGTTTATCATTTCCTCGTTAACGGATTTATACCTCGCCCTGAAACCTGCCAGGTCAAGAAAAATATTATCAAAGGATTCAACAAGATCAATCACATCATTAGTAAGATTAAAGCCGGCATGCGCCAGGATAAAATTTATATTTTTAAATTTTTCTGCGACCGGCCTGATCAATAGCGGATCGGCCAATTCGTTCAGCAATCCCGCCTGTGAAGGCCCTGTGTGCAATAAAACCGGCAACCGGTTCTGATCACAATAATCATAGATGGGCAAAAGACCATCGTGATCCATGCTGTACCCCATGGGAGGATATAATTTGAGGCCTCTGAAGCCAAAGTGCTCCACTCCTTTTCTGAAAAGATCAAATCCCTTTTCCCCGCGCCGGGGATCGATACCTCCGAATATTATATACCTGTCGGGCCACTGTTTAAGAACTCTGTAATGAACTTCATAAATTTCTTCGATGCTCATATCAGCCTCTCCCAGTCCAATGCCGCCGTCAATTATCAGAAGAACTGCTTTTTCAACCTGAGCTTTATCCATTTGCTTCAAAAAATAAGAGCCGTCTTTGTCTTTTAACAATACAGCAATCAATTTTTCAAGTTTCATCTTCTGCTTTTCATCCATATCCGTAAACATATCTACAAGATACCGGCCGGGATAAATGGGCGCATATGCCAAATGAGAATGAATATCAATGACCATACCTATACAGTAGTAAACTTATTATTAAGTGAATATTCCTTAATAGCATTTCTTTTTTTCTTGAATGTGGAAGTCAATAATCCGTTTTCGGTTGAAAATTTCGTATCTGCTATCCAAAATGCCCTGATCTGTTCGTGATGTGGCAATTTGTTGTTAGCTGCCTGTACCAGGCTTCTGATATTGGGTTCACTGATCTTTGGTGCACAGGTAAGCACCGCATGTAATTTGTATCCGTCTTTTGCAAAAACACAGGCATCTTCTATTCCATCAAAAGAAATTAACAGGAGCTCAATGTTTTCCGGAAATATTTTTTTCCCGTTATCAAGTACGATGATGTCATCCTTACGCCCGGTAATAAAAAGATAGCCGTCTTTATCTATGTAGCCCAGATCACCGGTTTGTATATAATCTTCACCGTTAACAGTCAATACATCTTTGTTATGAGAATATACCCAATCGTTATACCAAACTAATATTTCAGAGTCTTTACTGATCTTAAGTTCGTTGGTAGGTTTACCTACACTACCTAACCTGAAATGTTTTGGAGTGCTCATTGCCAGGATTCCAAGTTCTGTTTGGCCATAAGCCTGCAGCAGCTTCACCCCCACACTATAAAAAGTTTTCAATACGTTGATAGATATCGCGGCACTGCCGGTAACAAAATAATCAGCCCGCCCCCCATATATCTTTCTTATATCATTCAATAAAAGAAAGGAAAAGGCTTTCTTTATCCAGTTCCTGTCAGAAAGCGTATTAATTCTGAATGAATTGAATACCTTAAAAAAAAATCGCTGGGTTTTATTGAACCGTTTTATTTTTTCACTGATGCGTGAAGCCATCATTTCATAGATCAGCGGCACCGATACCATCAGATTCGGCCGCTCTGTAATGATATGCTTAATACAATTTTTTTGGTCAGAAAGAACAATGTCGACCTTACGTAACAAAGCGGTTCTGAAAAAATCCCTTTGCTGGGAATGAGAAAAGGGCATAAAAATAATCAACTTATTATTTTTCCTTGCCCATATACTTCTCCGGTGCTCTATATTCCGGATGATTTTTTTATGCAGGGGAAGATTTTTTTCTTTCTTTTTATCAATATATGGAAAGGTTCTGATAATGCGCTTCATCTTTCCTGATGTACCGGAAGAGAAAACAATACTGTACTTTTTCAGAATCAGGTTTTCGTTATGATCAATGACAGCCTCTGGCAATGACCAGAAATCTTTCTTTTCCTCCCGTCCATTACATTCAAAGTAAAACACCTCAACATTGGTTAAAGAATACTTTTGTTTCAGACTTACATCCAACAATGCAATGCCGGCTTTGGTTTCCTTTGCCAGGCATTCGACTTCCTCCGCAGGCAATGTTTCAGGTACTGCAATGGTTAAAAAGCCTCCTTTAATGCAGGCCATGTCACATACGATCCAATCATAAGAAACCGGCCCTATCAAAGCTACATGCTCTATACCCCGGGTCTGTTTCAGAAAATTTAATTTAGCCAAAGCGATATCAATATCGTTCGAAAATTCAGCATAGGTTTTCTGTAACCGCTTGCCTTCCCTGAAAAAAAAAATCCTGTTTTTTGTATTTTTCTTCAGCTCATTATAAAGCTGGTAAATTATCTGCCTCATGGTTACTTTCTTCTTAGTTTTTCAACCAACCTGATAATATCTCCCATGGTTTGCAGCGAGGCGAGGTCCATCTCCTCTGCAAGTGTTTGAATATCCACATCAACAATATCTTCCAGATTGAGAAGCAGATTCGTAAACTTTATCGAGTCAAATCCAATATCCAGTAACCGTGTATTATGCGACAAAACATACGCTTGTCCGTTATCACCCAATAACCCATCAATCAATCCTTTTACAAGATCAAAAGTATCGTCGGAAGGCTTTTCCTTTTTCTTTCTGAAAATGTTTAGCACGCAGAATAGTTAAAGTACAACGATATGGTGAGGTAAAGCAACCCCGGAAATAATTTCCATGATTTCTTTACAGTGATCAAAAATGAAAAAATGCCCACCGGGAAATATTTTCAGGTCAACTTCATGTCTGGTTTCCTGCTGCCATAACATAGCCTCCTCTTTACTGAATTTATCCCCGCTGCCCATTAAAACTGTAATGGGAACATCTATCACAGGTAATTTCTTATATTGAAAGCTGTCTAACACCTGCAGGTCAGACCGTAAAATGGGTAAAAAAAAGTCCATTGCTTCTTTGCTCTCCGTGATCTCCCTGGAAGTACCGCCGTTCTCCACGATCAACTGCTTTAAATCGGCATCAGAGAATTGATCAGCATATTGAATGTCAGCAACACAGGGAGCTTTTCGTCCTGACACAAACAGGTGCAATGGCATCCTTTTCCTGTTGTCTACTATTTTTCTCACCAGCAGATAGGCAATAATACTTCCCATACTATGCCCAAAAACAATATATGGCCCGTCGAGCTGATTTTTTATTAATTCATACATATCATCAACCAGTGAATCAATAGTATTAATCAGCGGTTCAAAATGTCTCGTACCACGTCCTGGCAATTCCAGGTGGCGAACATCTAAAACGTCGGGGTAATGCGGATGAAAGCGGTTATATGAAAATGAACTTCCACCTGCAAATGGAATTGTAAACAATGTGACTTTCTGAAAACTAACAAACATGCCTGGATGATTGCTTTATGTTCTTTTGTTGCCGTCTCTGCGAAACGATTTGCCTGTAACTACCGGCAAGCGCTGTTTGGCAAAGGGGCAAACTGTAATGGAATGTACGTTCGGGTCAATGCGCTAAAAAGGCGCCCGGCTATTAAATTTTTTCCTTTATAGTTGGGATGCTCATCGAGCGGAAGGTGAAATTCTTTTTTATTAAGAGGTACATTGAGATAGATCCGGGGCGCCTGTAAATTTTCGTATTCATTCGGGTTGTTTTCGGCTTTTTCATCGCCATAGCTGAAAAGAAGCAGTTTACAATTTGCAGCATTCAATGTACGATCCAGGTTGTTGAGCGTAGCAATGCTTTGCTGCATACTGTCTTTTTGAACAGCAAGATATTGCCAGCAATGCGGGTACCCCAGTGCATATTCTCCCCAGCAATGAACAATCGATCCCCATGCCGGTCCTTCGGCTCTGCGGGTTACATACCGTGCGAGGTAAAACAAATCATACATATCGGTAACCAGCTTGTGCCGTTTGACGAGATCAATTTGTGTTTTTGCAACCCATACTGCATGTTGCAGTTCCTGCGGATCATTACCTGCAACTGCAACTAAATGGTTATCCAAACTCTCCCTGCAAACGTTGGCTGACCAGAAAGGTATTCTTTGTTCCAGCAATACCAGGTTCGCATGAAACCGGGCAGCGGTAGCCCTGATCAGCGATATGGTTTGCCGGCCTCTCCATATTCCGCTCACAGCACAATTGATAATTTCGGCTTTAACATTTGCCGCTTTCAACTTTTTATCAAGCAGTTCAGGGAAGGAAGCTGTTGTATCAGACCAAACGCCCTCAACATCTGAAGTACCGTAAATGATTATTCTGAATATACTATCCGGATGATCTGCGGAAAAATTGGGACCATAAAAACCAAAATTGTTCAACCTTATTTCTTTATTGATGCTGGGCCGGCGAAAATACCCGGTAGCATTAGGAATTCCCTTGAAACCAGACATAGAGTCACAGGTGTAAATCAAAGGATACCGGTGAATGATCATATTTTCTGCCTTAAATATTCTGAGGAATATTTCACAGGCCAGCAATAAAATGAAGATCGAAAAAGTAAGATACCGGCTCTTAAAAAAAAAATTTCTTATCACTTTAAATTAATACGTTTTGCGCTGAATAAAGAATCACCTGTATTATCATTATAAGGAAGCCCTTCCTGCAGGTAACATCTTTGAACATGGTCTTTCCTGAACTCGATCATTAAAAATTCAGGATCAATAGCAAATACTTTTTTCCTGAAACCGGTATAATATGCGTAGGTAAGTATTTCATTTCCGGCATATGCCCTCATGGGCTTTCCGAGCAAACTGATAACATAACCGGATGATTGCTCTTTCAAGAGGCCATTATGAATCAGGTCATCGACAACTTCACTTCGCCTTTCGTTCTCATGCCACAGAGACTGTTTAAATGCTGTGTGAACGGGTTGAAAAACAATTACAAAATAAGCAGTACAATACGCTGCAAACAGCAATACAGCTAATACGAACACATGCCCTGTATACACTATATCCGATAATGTCCATTTGTGGTTACGGAAAAAACAGATCCTATAAACAATCAGCAAAGAAATGATGACACAAATGGAAAATATAAGTTTACCGTTGTTCAACATTGTTAAAATAAAAAAATTATTTAAGGCCAGTTGTCATGAATGATATAATTCACAACCCCATCGTTGTTCTGAGTAGCTACATGCACAATATAATTGTCAAATAGTGGCAACTCCCTGATAAACCACTTTTCGCCATCCAGCTCTACTGAATCGGCCAATATTTCCACATCGTGTAAGAACAGGTTTATTCCTCTGCCGTCGGCTTTGACCACCGCCTCCTTTCTTGTCCAGCATGAATAAAATGCACTTATCTTACAATCCGAGGTATTAATAAATTCCCATTCCCTTGCCGTAAAGCAATTTTCAAAGTCTGCAATATTGATCTGCTTTTTCCTTTCTATATCTATTCCTATTGGACTATTTTGGCAAAAGGCACACAGCACATAATCGCCCGAATGGCTAATATTGAAATGCGCAATTCCGGGAATGAAGGGTTTTTTGTATTGGGTGAATTGAACCTGGTGCAAGGCAAAGCCATTATACCCCAATGCCCTGATGCCATTCAGTAACAACCACTTTCCCAACAGGTAGCGGCATGCATCTTTTTCAAAGCTGAATTTGTGGACTTTCTGGCGCAAAAACGGCGAAAGAAATGTATTTGCCTGTTCCAGTAATTGCTTAAAATTCCCTGCAGTACAGGACGCTCCGTATACCCATATTTCAGAAGATTCTTTTGTGCCCGTTGTTGCAGACATACTCAGTACAAACATTCAGCAGGAATGGTTGCCAAAATGCTTCGGTTCAACATATCCAGCTTAACCAGAATTTTTTGCGTTTTTTTATGTTCAACCACCTGGCAAACAAGTCCGGTAAAAGGACCATTTCGAATGATCATTTGGGTACCCGGTTCAATATAACCACTTGTTGTTTCTATTTCTTTGCCATTATCCAATACAAACCGTATATTATGAATGACCTCTTCAGAAATGCGTGCATTCGTCTTCCCGCTTTTCACGAAATAAAGAAAACCGGGATTATCATTTATTGAATCATAGTAATCCTTTTGCCGGCTCAAATGCACAAAAACATAAGAGGGGAATAAGGGTACTTTGATGACCTTTTTCCTATCGTGCCATTGACGCACTTTTTCAATGGTAGGTAAATAATGGTTAAGTTGCTTTTCACTTAAATGTTGCACTACTTTTCTCTCCTGCTGAGGCCGGGTGTATATGACATACCAACCCGAATTAAAACCATACATCATAGACAAGGCTTATTTATTGGTTACTGCCAAAGAACCGGCTTCCACCCTAAATTCTGAATGAAGTGACGAAATACACCTTCCCGTATCTCATAAAAAGCAGGCTTGCGCCAAGACGAATGCTTATCGCAACTGTATGATTTTTTAAGGTTGCCCAAAGCGTCTTCGTTCAACTGTTCAGGAACAATTGTTGGAATATTTTTCCTGATTTTAAGAGATGCGCTCAGGTGAATGTCTTCGCCCGACATAAAAGTGGATGGCCAGACGGCCCAGAATTCACTCAACCATTGTGATTTAAGAAAGTAACTGTTACAGGCATAGTCTACAACGGTATCTTTCTCGCAATAGTTGGTTTCAATGGCTTCATTATTATCACCTATAAAATACCTGGCGGCGTCCTTACCGGTATATTTCTCGGGTAGAAAATTACCTTCCTGTAAAATTCTGCCGGCAGACCCGATAACAGCATTCATGGCGCTACACTTCTCATAACAAATCTGCAACCATTTCCTGCCTGGTATTACATCATCGTCTAAAAGCCATACGAATTCGGTTTTAACATGCATGGCGAAGCTGAATCGACCGAAATATTTAAAATTGACGTCCGATTTAATATGAAAAAGGTTCGGGAAACGGGATGAATAACGCTTAACCAGCGAAGTGACATCAATATGACTTTCATTCTGAAGGATCCACACGTGTTCGGGAAGAAATGTCTGATTACATAATGCTTCCAGTTGTTCTTTAAGATATTTACGTTGCCATATTGTTATTATGATAGTAACAGGCAAAATTTCTTTATTGGCGCTCCGCTGTGTGTTGCCCCTGACTAAATCCGCAATCAGACCCATCTTATTAAAAATTGATTCCAATGCAACCCGGATAATAATTGTTGGTGTATTCAACAGAAGGCATTATACTGTGCCGGAAAAACCTGCCTTCAGGTACATACTAAACTCAGGATTATCATGCTTCATAAGAATATGCTCACTCCAAAGTTTCTTTTCAAAATACAGTATTTCCAATTCCCACACACAGGATACAATATTGGTTTGTTGAAAACTGGTAAAATGAAGCGGGTTTTCGGGCGATGCAGCCAGCACATGATGCCGCAGCATATTTTCTCCTACCCACCAACTGACTAACGCATAGTTACCATCATAACCTTCATGAATGATCATAAAACCCACTCCATAGCTTTCATTATCGGATGCCGGCACAGGCAATAAATCATTGATATACGATTTGGCGGCATCAAATAACTTATCAGGGGCAAATTCATTGTATGCCGAAATACTGTATTGCTTTAAAGTCCAACCGTTATACTGGCCAGTATCCTTAAAGCGTATTTCCCTTTTACTATAAGGTTTGAATGTAGATTTCATGATTTTATTTTTCAGAAATGATTGTTTTTAATCACGTAATACCTGCAACTGAAGTTGGCTTACATGAGAACCCTTAAATTCGTTGAATTGAAATATTTTTTGAAAGGCGCAGAGCTATCGCTACAGCGGATAACAGCTCTCGCATTCAGGAATCATTTTAACAAAAGTTTTATAAAACGGCTGCCCGGATCAATCGGGTTGGCTTACCGACAGCAATTAATGCATCTGCATTTATAATCCCTGATTATGACACTAAAAATATAAAGCAACAGGATATAATCCGTTGAGGATATCCGGAAATTATTTTATGGATTTTGAGAGAGTTTTCACATACATAGTTAATAAATTTAATTAGCAGGAAACTTAGCCCATTCAGTATAATTTGGCTGAAGGCGTACGGATGATTTAGCCGGGTGAATATCCGCCCGGCAGGCTATTCCTTTTAAATGGGGTGGGTAAATTATCATACAATAGCAACTCCTTAATTACCGCTCTTTGACATCACAGACAACATAAGGGTCAGCCGAATAAATGCTTTCTATCTATACAAATACTTGTTTTGATACAAAGTATTTGAATACAGGGCAGCCTTAAAATTCCAAACACACGGACAGACAATAACACCATGATATGGTGAGCGCATGAGATACCTATTTATTAACCAACTTTGTCTTATAACTATGTTTACCCAACCAATTATTACTCTAGCCGTACTTGACGACCATTCACTTTTTAGAAAGCTCCTGGTCGATTTTCTTTCGAGTCAAAAAAACATAATAATTAAAATCGAAACAGATAATGCGATCGAGTTGCTGGAAAAGCTAAAAACCTCTCCGGTGAATATAGTATTGCTGGATTTGTTTATGCCCAAATTGAATGGCATTGATGCAGTAACCATTTTACGAAATCAGTTTCCTGATATAAAAATCATCATAGTAACTCTATGTACTGATTTAAACATAGTAAAAGGTTTTCTCGACCTGGGAATTCACGCATACATTTCTAAAGAGGAAGAACCTCAGAATTTATTGCAGGCCATTCATTTTGCAAACGAAAACAGGATTTACAGGAATACCTTATTTACCGAAGCACTTTATATGGATAAGGAAAAAAAAATCAGAAAGGGGGGAAAGAAGCCAGATCTCAATTTATCAGACAGGGAAAAAAAGATCATTCAATTGTTATGGGAAGAGAAGAGCAATAAGGAAATTGCATCAAGTATATATTTGAGCGTTAGCTCTATTGAAAAAATAAAACAGGAATTAAAAGAAAGGCTTGGCGTAAAATCTATTGCGGGGTTATTCAAATATGCTCTTCAGCATGGAATAATATCGATCCAAAAAATCATTCTGGACAGTTCGTTTGAGAATTACTAAACCATTGAAATTTTTGTTTAAATTTCAATGTAATAGAAACAGGCTCCTATGTAATACGCTTTCGACGGCTCCTTTATCTTGTCTGCATAATATGAAGTGATCTTGAAACCTTTTTTGCCCAGGCACCACAAATAAACCCAAATGTTTCAAAAATCAAAGGGGGAATTTGCGGGTATCGTGTGGAAGAAATCGAAGACAAACTCATGCAAAGGATTCGTTCTCTGGATAAGCTAGTTGATGAATTAGCGAAAGGGAAAACAATGGAAAAAATTTTAAGGAAGTGAAAATGCCTCTTACTTCTTCTTCCCCAAAAATCTAAAAGCTTTTCAGTCAGGAAGTAATCAAACATTATTTGTTCTATAAAACTCCTCAAGAGCGTTTTGGTGAAGATGTTTTGAAAGAATTTTCAGATGCATTTAGTGTTCCATCTCCCTATAACTTCTATTTTGCTTTTTTAGAAACTGTATCTTCGTCTTATGGCAGGTGGGAGAATCTAAAAAGTGACAGGTTTTCATTAGAATTTCCTAATGATAATGCATGGAAATATTTACATCTGATCATTGATAAAAATGAAAAGGTTTGGTTCGTGGCTTGTGATTCCAACCGGAACCCTAGCAAATACTGGCTTTTTGAAGGTTTTATTGAACCAATTCAACAAATCTTAGGGGCATTAAATTCATTTGAATATTATGTAGTATCAAAGAAATATGACTGGTTCCTGGCTGAAAATCATCACGGATTGTTAATTGGATTAGGAGCCGTTAAAAGTAAGATATTAGAATTAGAAACAAGTATTCGTTAAGGTTGTTTGTGGCTGCCGATGTTGTTCAAACGGCCAAGGAGTTGGAAATGTATTAGTAGTTATAATAAATAAACGTCTGGTACTATGAGTTTGAAACCGGAATACAGTGTTGATATTATTGTATTGGTTAAGTTTAATGATAAATACACCCGGTATTTACAGGAGAAGGAGTATTGGGTGCTTGATTACAATAAGTGGGAAAGTATATTTGAAAGTTTAGGAGAAGATGATACAATATATGGAGAGGATTTGAGGGATGATTTCCCCGTTCTGGATAGCGATAACTGGCTATCATATGAAAGGGTAATAAAAGATTATTTAGTTACTAAAGAGCAATTGAGTGAGATGATCTCGGAGAATCTACCTATTGAAAGTTGGGCCGAAAAAGGAGAGCTCTTTCCTTCGCTATTTATAAACTTTGATAAGAAGGAACTCTTTTCCCTTTTTCCTGAACCTTTAGCTTTTGAAAAATTTGTTCCTGATAATTGGGTCGGAAAATATGAAGATTTTCATCTATTGATACCAGATACTGAGAAATACTGGATCATCAATGGTGTTGATCATTTGCCTACTGTATAGCCTGCAAACTACCAGTTATATACGCCGCTGTAATTGATTTAACAAAGAAATGTTGATTTATGCGATGTGGTAAAGGGGGAATAGATATTTAATTTTTGTCCCACTTTTATTTACCTTTTTAAGACGTTATTAGTTCTTTAAAGTTTAAAATTTCCTAGCGTCATCCGTGGCGTCACCCATTTTGCAGCACCCAACTAACTGACTAACAATAAGGAGTAGTGTAGGTTCATTTCCCTCTCTCTCCGCCGATAAAAATTCAATGTGTAAAGCGCTGATTTTCAGCGCTTTTTTCATGCCCTTTAGCCACTTGGGCGGAGAGTGTCGGATCAGGTTGAAAAGTTAGGGGATTTAGGATAAAGTAGTTGTTTTGCAGGTAACAAAAACGGAACAAGAACATTGGATACGGCCCCTTTTGTAAACAATACCCATACACTATTCTTTTTCATTAAGTACCGATCAGCCAGCCTCAGGCAAGTATAGAGCGCCTGAGTAATATGTCCTTAGCGTTGATTATACACCCCCGAATATCGTGCATCAGACTGCTTTACCGACACGTTTAAAGTCGGCCTGCTCTACCGGGTACCTTCAAAAGCCGGATCAATCTTAATCCCGCCTGCTGACGCTCCGCCAGATGATGCTGTATTGACCATTGTTTTAGTTTTTGATGATTGAATAATTGGCTGACCGGTACAGCCAAAAGCATTTTTATGAACGAAGGGCGCGCCCTGGTGCCAGGTTAACGTCGGGTTCCGCGCAGGGTGCTACCTGAATGGGTGACAAACTGTAGGCGAATGCTCTGGGAATGGTCTAAGGATTGTCTGGGAATGGCCTGGGGGTTGCACTGCGCCCCTATATTCTATATAGAGTCTTTAGAGCATCCCAGTGCACCCCCCCAGGCCATCAGGCTACCATTCCTGTACCATTATGATACCATTACACTACCATCTGTGCCGGCAATATTGTAACGGTTTGTCATAGAGATCAATTCTATGATTACAAAGCTGGTGCGTTTACATGAACCGATTAGCCAGGGTGTAGCCAACCTGGCTACATTTTATTTTTGCAACAAATGCATCAAATTGAGCAGTCAATCCCCCAGGAATTCGACTTGATCCGCAATCCTGACAAATGACGAGCTGTTGAGGCAAAAGCGACTGGGAGCAAAGTTCGAGTTTCGCCCAGTCTACTTTTTTTCGCAAGCAGTTGGCAGATCGTGTGATCGGAAATATTTTATTCTACCCACCTACCGAATAAGTACTACAGTTCCTTTTTCGGTTTTCGGCTCCGCTCCTTCAAACTGATAGTAACAGGTCCAAACAAAAACCGCATTTGGCTGGGGAGAGCCGGCAATTTTCCCGTCCCATCCTTTTTGCGGATCAGAAGTTTGAAATACCACTGCTCCCCAGCGGTTGTAAACCGCAAAACGATACTGTTTTACTTTACCAAAAAGCACTGGTCTGAAAATATCATTTTTCCCATCGCCATTAGGTGTAAATGCTGAAGGAATATAAACACCCCTCCTGCATTTTTTTTCGAAGATGGTAATGCTATCAGTTCCGGAACATCCGTTTGCATCTGTTACTGTCAGCCAATAGGTGCCTGGTTGCTGCACCATTAGTTTCCGTTCTGTTTCACCAGTTGACCATTGATAGCCGGCGTACGGGATAGATGACAAAACTTCCAGGCTTTCATAAGTACAAATACTATCTGTTTCTTTTAAGAAGTTTGATGGAGCCGGCAATGTTGCCTGGATCGTGAGTGTATCGTTTGCAGTGCAACCAAAGCTGTTGGTAACCTTTACCCAATATATCCCTGGCGTTGTAATTGTAAAACTGCCTGAATTGCTCATATCCTGCCATAGATAGTTCGTAAATGATCCTGGTGTAACAATTAGCTTTGCATTGCCACATAGGTTTTTATCGGATCCCAGATCAGGCGAAGGTTTGGGGTTTGTCGTCAACAAGGTAGTAACGATTGAATCACACCCCAGCATCGTTTGCAGTGTATCGATATATGTTCCCGGTGTAGTTTGATTTGCACCGCCTGCAAAAAAGAAATCCCCTTCACAAATAGCTTTTGTTTGCCAGGTAGCTTTTTTGTTGAGAGTAAGGTGTAACGTGATTATTGAATCACATCCTAACGCATTCGGGATAATGCGGGTGTAAGTGCCTGACGAATCAAACTTTTCATTATTCAATGTATAATCGCTACATGCACTTATATTCAGCGTTGAGGTGGTTACGTTTTTACACCGGCTGAGTTTTATAACAAAAGGAACTTCGTCTGGAGAGGCACTTAGTGGATAAACACCAGGTCCGGGGTCAAAATCGACTGTTCCGAATAAATAACCGCCGGTATAAATATTCTGCGCAGCATCTACCACCAAACGCCGGCATAAATTATCGCCGTAACCGATGCTTTCAAAAATCGCTGCATATGCAAAATCACCATTGGGGTTTAGTTTTATAATGGCGCCCGGGCCACGAGAGGTGTTAATTGTATGATCGCCGGGCCCGGGATCATAATCAACCGAGGTTCCATAAGAACCGGCAAGATATATATTATCGTCACTATCTAACGCCAGATCATTGCCTGTATCGTAATCAGCACCTCCAATTCTTTTTACCCATATAAAATCACCATTTCCGGTAAGTTTAAGAATATAAGAGTCATAGTATCCTGCACTGGTAACATTATTAACTCCCGGCCCCGGGTCAAAATCAAAGGTGCCAATAAAAAACCCTGCAGTAATTACATTATTCATGGCATCAACTTCAATGGCTCTTGACCTCATGAAATTGTTGTAATAACCTGATGTATTAGTAACCTTTTTAGCCCAAACAAAGTCGCCGTTGGGCGTAAGTTTTGCAATAAAGCCGTCGTTTTGGCCCGCAGCCGCTAAAGTATAAACATTAGGTCCCGGGTCAAAATCACAAGAGCCTGCAAAGTCGCCAACAGTATAAATATTTCCCTGTTGGTCGCATCTGGCATCTATAATGCCCGATCCGCTGTACACAACCGGTGAGTTACCAAATTGCTTTGCCCAGATAAGATCGCCATTGCTGTTTAATTTCACGATAAACGATTGGATGTGAGCTGTAGATGTAAGATTGAAGGTGTTAGGTCCGGGATCAAAATCTACGGTGTTGTTAAACGCACCGCAAACGATCACATTATTATCCTTATCAATCTCTAAAATAGTTGGTGCGGCTCCGGTATCTCCGGGGCCACCAAAGTGCTTTGCCCATATCAGGTTGCCATCAGTATCCAGTTTAATAACGAAAGCGTCTTTATATCCGGTAGGCCCCATCATCAGAACACCCGCACCAGGGTCCATATCGGCCTGATTGCGCAGTTCTGATGCAACATATACATTACCGTCCTTGTCAACCTTAAGGTCAATTTCGTTAAATTCTACATATGTCGGAACCTGCTTTGCCCAAACAAAATTTCCGTTGGCATCGAGTTTGGAAATAAAGATGCCCTCATTAAATGGGCCGGCACCCGCCATATCATACACACCGGAACCGGGATCCATGTCAATGGTATATGAGAAAAGGCCGGTAGTGTATACGTTTCCCTGTTGATCTACTCCCACCGCTCTGCCATTGTTATAAGTGCTGGGGTTGTAAGTATTGTGCGACTGAAAAGCTTTAGCCCACTGCAGAACGGGCAGTTGTGTCGATGCTGACTGTGCCAGGGATAATAATAATACCAAAATATAGAACTTGAACATAGGGTTTATAATCTGTCAATGAGGGCTTTGAGATTCTTAATTGTTACTAATAGATCAGGTTGACCAGCGAACCTTCACAGAATGCGCCAAACAAGCCTACCTTATTATTAACGATAATATTACTCTGTACTTTCGAGATTACAAAAAGAGTAAAGAAAAAAATTATGAGGGTGAAAAAACTTTTGAAAAACTATATTAGTTTTAGGGCTGCTGCATACCAATGTCGATGGCTGTACCAGCCAGTATCCATCCAATTCCATTTCGCTTCAAACAGTCTGGGCAAAGGCCTTCACCCGAAATTTTATCTTGTTCACCACCGCACAACAGTTGTACGATATCGTACATTTGTTTTTTATCTCTGCAGAATAATTTGTTTAAAATCAAGTAGTTATATATTGGCATAGCAGTTGGTAATTTTATGCGGATGTGGAAATTGGGTCTTCGCTTTGCTGCATAAAGTGCAGAACGTACAACGAAGTAACACCACGAAGATGAGTAAAGAAGGCAGGTCCAAAGATTTAAAATATTACTTACAACTTCTTTATGTTTAAAAACTATTTTAAGATTGCATGGAGAAACCTGTGGAAACATAAGTTGTTTTCCTTCATCAATATTTTTGGATTGGCGCTAAGCCTTTCTGTTTGTATGCTGGTGATGATACAGGTTAAAGATGATTTGAGTTATGATCTTTTTCACCCATACCCTGACAGAACGTACCGCATACTTTCTGATGTTACAGAGAATAAAAACAATAAAAAATTTGAACTGGCCAGTACGCCTTTGCCTTTAAAAAATGACCTTGAGCAGCAGCATGATATTGTTGAGACCACGGTGCAGCTATACCCTGCCATAAAAGAAAAAGCAGAATATGGCGGTAAAAAATTGTATATCAACGGAGCTTTTACAGATACCTCTTTTTTTAAAGTGTTTGGCTTTGAACTTTCTTCGGGAAACAGGCAAACTGCATTAGCAGTTGCCAATGGTATTATTATAAGCAGCGAAACTGCTTTAAAATTTTTTGGCAGAACTGATCCCGTTGGAAAAGTCTTAAACTTTGAAAAGATGGGCTTGTTCCAGGTTACCGGTGTTTTAAAAGCTCCACCTGGTAAATCTCATCTTGATTTTGATGCTTATGCTTCATCGCTGGCAATTCCGCAGTTGGAAAAAATAAAAGTTCTACCGGAACTTCAGCATAGCTGGAACTCAATGAATAACGGTTACACCTATGTTTTACTTAAAAACAATATTACATCCGGAACCCTGGATAAATTGTTAGTACAGGTGTCATTAAAACCTGAACTCAGATCCGCTGAGGGTAAGATCAATTTTATAAGTCAGCCACTTTCTTCTATAACACCGGGAACAGATGGCATTTATAATGAGATAGGCAGGGGAACTGTTTGGGCCAAAGTGTTAACTATTATAGGCGTTGGCCTTATTATATTACTGGCAGCATGTTTTAATTACACCAACTTAACTATTGGAAGGGCACTTACAAGGGCAAAGGAGGTTGGCATTCGCAAAGTTGCAGGTGCAGCCCGTTACCAGATATTTACACAGTATATAGTTGAAGCAATATTATTAGCGCTTTTGGCATTGGGTTTTGCCTGGATCGGCCTGATACAGTTTAAGTCAGACCTGCAATTTAATTTTCAACTCTTTATTTCTGTAATTCTTTTTACTGTGTTTGCGGGTGCTGTTGCTGGTGCATTTCCGGCGTGGATATTATCATCCTTTAAACCGGTGCATGTTCTTAAAAGTATTTCAACACAAAAAATATTTGGCAATTTATCTTTACAAAAAGGACTGATGATCTTTCAATTTAGTCTTTCCCTTTTGATCATTATTTTTCTTTCTGCATATTACCGCCAGTTCTCCTACGTAGAAAAATTAGATCCGGGTTTTACTTCAAAAAATATACTTACTATCCCTATCTCAACAAATGATCATATTTTTTCTAATGAAGTTTCCCGCATGAATGGTGTTGAAAATATATCCAGGATATCTGAAGATTTTGGAATGCGAGGTAGCGGATCATTGCCGGTTTTTTTAGATAAACCCACCACACAACAAGGCGTACTATGCGATTTTTATTTCGCTGATGCCGCTACATTGCCATTGCATCAATTAAAAATGGCTGCCGGTTCTAATTTTCCGGCTAATGAAGCACTTACGAAGGAGAAATACATTCTTATTAATGAGAAAGCTGCAAATGTGCTTGGTTTTAAAAACGCGGAAAATGCCATTGGGAAAATTGTTTGGCTGAATGATAGCACGAGTGTGGAAATTAAAGCTGTAGTTAAAGACTTTTATGACAAGGGAGCTGCCAGGAATATTAACCCATTGATATTAAGAAACAGGGCAGATGCTTTTAATTATTTAAATATACAGGTAAGCGCCGCTGATAAAGATCAGGTGGTGCAGCAGGTGTCATTGGTGTGGAAGAAAATAAATCCACATACTCCGTTTGAATATGAATGGCTGGATAAAAAGATAGCACAAAGAGAAGACCAGAGCGATGTTTATGCTATGATGAGCTTTCTTGCCTTTATTACGATTTCCATTGCATCGCTTGGATTGCTTGGGCTTGTGATTTATACTGTAGAAACAAGACAGAAAGAGATCAGTATCCGCAAAATAATAGGTGCTTCTGTTAACCAGTTGATATTTTTACTATCGGGAAGTTTTTTGAAACTATTATTTATTTCAGGTTTAATAGCCATGCCGCTGGGTTATATTTTGTCTTATATGTTCCTGCAAAACTTTGCCAACAGGGTACCATTTGGAGTAGGTTCTTTACTACTTTGCTTTTTGTTTTTGTTGCTAATAGGTTTCCTTACTATTTTATCCAATACATATAAGGCTTCTGTTGCAAACCCTGTAAAAAATTTAAGAACGGAATAGTAATCGTGCCCCGATTTGCCTGCCTGCTGAAGAAACACTCTACGGGTCCATGTTTGCCGGCTGTTGTTCATTGTTCAGGATAGTTTGTTTTATTTGAATTTGTAAATCCATCCATCTCCGTAACCATGCAGGCCAACCACATCGCCGTCATTACTGAAAGTATTACCTAACGCTACATAATTTCCGACGGAAGATTCCAATATGTAATAACCGTATTCTTCGTCACTGCCTCCCGGTGTTTTTGACCACAGCATATCTCCGTTTTCGCCCAGTTTCACGGCCCATACATCACTTACACCATCTAAATCTGTAATATTTCCGTCATTGCTTCTGGTATACCCTGATAGCAAAAACCCACCACTCTGTGCAGGTGTTATACAGCTGAACACATCTCCCCTGGTGCCGCCGAGGGTCTTCGTCCAAACCTTATTGCCATTGGCATCAATTTTTATCACCCAGCCATCATCCGCATCATTAGTGTACCCATTGTTTGCATACTTGTTTACAACATCACCATCACTGCTTTCAGTAGCTCCGGCGATCACATATCCACCGTCCTGAGTTCTTGCCATACTCGTGGCATATTCATACCAGGATCCGCCATAACTTTTCTGCCATACCAAACTGCCACTTTGATCAACCTTTATCACCCAATAGTCGCCATATCCTTTATTGCCGGTTATATTACCGTCGTTACTGTCTGAATAACCGGCAAGAACATATCCATTATTATCTGAGGCTTCCACTATGGAAACTGCCCAATCCTGGCCGGTTCCTCCGTATGTTTTTACCCACAACACATTAAAATTTGCATCGGTTTTGGCTAAAGCGTAATCATTGTTTACAGCGCCTCCCATAACATACCCTCCTCCTGTTACCGGAACGATGCCGGCAATGCTTAAAGGCATATCCTTTTTCGAAAGGATATTGCCGTTACCATCTATCTTCACAAGCATGGTACCGGAAATTCCGGCAAAATCGCCATCTGAGCTACCCGCTGCTGCTATCAGGTAATTACCATCGCTTGTTGGAGTAATATATGTTGCCGCGTCACGGCCGGTACCTCCCAGTGTTTTCTGCCAAACCTTTTCTCCATTGGCATCTATTTTTATAATCCAGGCATCCTCCTGTCCTTTATTACCACTTACATCTCCGTCGGTGCTGGTTGATTCGCCAACCGCTATTATTCCTCCGTCGGCAGTGGCAACTGCATAAAAGAACTTGTCGTCATCAGTTCCCCCATATGCATTCCGGGATTTCTTTTCTGGTTTATTTTGGGAAACGGAAATAGTTACCGGCTTTACGCTCGTGTTATTCACCGCACTGATTATGATAGTTGCCTTTTGTATTGTATCACTGGTATTGTTTTTGGTAACGGTCACCACTATTTTGGAA